>Ga0233398_1000049_pt1 | contig 98048 bp, 96 predicted proteins | sample 38DmetaG_FD_182697 | JGI IMG/M metagenome (GOLD analysis project Ga0233398, IMG submission 182697) | Seawater microbial communities from Monterey Bay, California, United States - 38D | ecosystem: Environmental > Aquatic > Marine > Coastal | place: USA: California | collected 2016-10-02
TGTGATTCATGATATTATCAATTTAAGTTAATGTTAAAATTTATAATTATTTATGAGAATAAAATTTAATAAATTAAATTTTATTCTCATTTTAACTTAAATTGACACAGTTAAAAAAACGCTCCCGACTTACCAAATTCTTCTCGTCCTCACTTTTATAAGCATATTGCCTGATTGCCTTTTTGACTGCATCTGAAATTGATAAATCAGTAAAATTACTCTTATCAATATTACCGTCTCTAATATTATTCAAAATCATATCAATCATAGCCAGACCCTGATTTGATGAATCGTAAATCAAATCAATATATTCTATTAATTCATTTAAATTATTTTTCATCAACTCACAACAACCTTTAATCCCCGCAAGAGGATTCCTAGTCTCATGAGCAATTGAAAATGCCAAACTTTTAACCTGATTGACCTTATCCAGATTTTTATCTATTTTTGTAAACATAATTGAAGAAAATTTAAGATTGTGAAATTAAATGATTATTCTAGAATAACCATATCCAAGAAATTAGTATCAATACTAAACAACTGTATAGTAATATTAAAAGACTGACTTATCAAGTTAATAGAGCATGAATATAATAATTAATTACAAACAATGCAAAGCTGCCAGAGCGCTTCTAGACTGGAATCAGGATATATTATGCGAGAAAGTCGGAGTTGCTAAATCAACCATCGGTGATTTTGAGAGAGGGGTAAGAAATTTAAGGATCGAAACCATGCAAAAACTGGTAGGAGTTTTTGAGGAAAATGGCATCAGATTTGAGAGCGAAGGAGATAGAATTTTGGTTGAGTTAAATCCTGAAAATTAGGGATAGATTTTTCGTAAAAAGTAATTACCGCTCGTTCGGTTGAAAAATCTCTAAATAGAAAGCCAACTGGTAAAGCCTTATAAAACAAGGATTCGAACCCTGTGGAAAAAGTTAGTAATGAGATTCACACGCTGAGCCATATTTTATAAGGGTTCACAGCCTTTATCAAAATCTCAATATTTTTTCATTGCCGTTTCATTGCCGTATTTGGAACGAGATGTGTGGTAAATAAATATGACTCTCTTAGAGAGTCACTTATCGTTGTCTTCCTCAATATTCTCGATCCACCCCTTAATCTTCTCTTTATCAACTCCTTGTTGCGCTAATTTCGCCTGAATACCAAGGGTTTTTCTATCTTCTGCCCCTTTTGCCATTATTTTTATTACCTCCAGCATAGCGTCATCTCTTGCTTTGGCTTGATTTTCAAATTTTCTCCTATCGCTTTCTGATTCAAGATAATTTTCAGTGAGCCGTTTTTCTCTGATTCTTGTTTCTGCTTCGTGAGATACAAGATTTCTCTCGTTCATTCCTCTTTCTCGTTCTGTTTGTAGGGCGTTTTCCGAATCTTCTTTTCTTATTTTATCCTCATATCTATGTTTTTCATCGAGTATATTAAAATCATGATTTTCTTGTCTGTTGGCAAGGTTGAGTTCGTGTTCTCGTTTTTTATCCTCTGAAATTCGCTTTTCCTCCCTATCTCTTTCTTTTTGAGCTATGAGTTCCTTTTTATATTTAATATCAAAATCAAGTTGCGCCATATTTAGCTCTCTATTTTCATCATGTATTACTTTTGTTTGATCTAATTTTTGAAGTTTTGGATCTTTGAACATAGAAAGGATTCCTGCTGATTTATTTTTTGTTGTGTTCGTCATATTTTAAAAATGCGTAAAAATTATTGTTATTTATTTTTTAAAATCGGTTTTATTTCTTATCATTATTTTTATCTTCTTTTTCGTTATTCTTCTCACTCTTCTTTTTACTCTTTTTTTTGGCAGAAGGTTTTTTAGCTATTTTATTCTTTTTGTCATCCTTTAATGCTACATTTTTAGTAGTTTTCTTAGGTTGAGTCGTTTTTTCAGATTTAGGATTTTTTTTCGTAGTTTTCTTTGTGGCTTTTTTTGTAGTTTTTTTCTTTAGAATTTTTTCATCTTTTTCATCAAAAACTCCTTTCATTTTTTTTGCAAAATTGATTCCGTGTTCTTCTTGTTCTGCTCGATCTTGTCTTTTTTGCTCTGCATTTTTTCGTATTAATTCAGATTGTTTTTCGAGTTCCTTAGTAATTTTTAATTCTTTTTCTAGCTCTATTTCCGCTTTTATTTTTTCTTCCTCCTCTATAAGGGCGAGTTGCTTGTCCAATTCTTCTTTTTCTTTTAATTTTGCCTCCATTTCTTTCCTCTTTTTTTCTCGAGCTTCTTCTTTGAGTTTTTCTCGCTCTTCTCGCTCCTCTTCGAGTTTTTGCCTTCTTAATTCTTCTTCACATTTTCTTGCTTTTTCTCTTAGATGGTTTGAGATATAGGGAGAAAATTTATCGAATAGTATTTTTAAAAAGAACATAATACCTCCTATTACAACAATACTTCCAATAATTTTCTTCTTCTTTTGCTTGTATTTTTCTGCTTCTTTTTTGTAGCTTTCCGCTTCTTGAAGCCCTTGTTTTTTCAAGCGCTTTTTTTCTTCGAGTGCTTTTTTGGCTTTTTCTTTTGGAAGGGTTATATCTTGATAATAATCTCGTACTATATTCGGCTTCCATTTGATAATTTTAGTGCGGTAGGTGTCTTCATTGATTCTGACGAGTATTTTTGCTTTGATTTCTCCTATATCAAATCTATCAAATTTCATATATTTACTCAACGAGCAGTCGGTTTTATTATTACAGCTATCTCCTGTATCTTTGACTAATTCGTCATCTTTATACAACTCTATTTTCCAGAGATTTCCGTTATCATCGTGAGCTTTAATTTTAAACTCTTTTCCGCTATTTATTTCTGCATCTACTTGCCCTTCTGCTGGGTAGCGTTCTTTTATGTAAGATTTATCTTCTGAAGCTAGGTTTTCTTTTACTGTCACATTCCATTTTACTGTATCATAGAATCCATTTTTAGTTTTCACTAATATGTTGAGAGCGTTCTCACTTGAAGAATTGTAGGTAACATTGAGACGAATTTTGTTTGAGCAGTCTTGAATATTGCAGTCTGTTAAAAATGGCTCTTTATCGTCAAGATCGTAATAGAATATTACGTATTCGGGATTTATGTCGCTTACATCTATATTAAAATTAACTCTCTCGCCTTTATAAAAAATAAGGTCTGTTTGTTTTGGAAAATGTTGTAAATAGAGATTTTTTTGGGTATCGTTTTGAAGGATATTGCTGAGTATTTCTTTATTCTTTTTGTATTTTTTTTGTTTATTTCGTTTTTCCTTTTCTCGTTCTATGGTTTCAATATCCATATTTTGTCCTTCTATCTTTTTTTCATACGCATATCCTTGTTGGTTTGTGCAAATCAGTGTGTTGCTAGAAATCTGTTCGCAAGGGTCACTTTCTAATTCTTCGGCTAGTAATGGTTGATGAAAACCGATGAGTAGTATAAATAATAAAAATACTTTTTTCATAATTTGTTATAATTCATTAAAAATATTAACCTTCCCACCTCTAAAATCTATCCAAGCATTGGCAAAATCTTTCTTGACTCTCTCAATGCTGGTAAAAAATACACAATCCTCAAAGGCTTGGATTGAGGGGAGCATTTGGATTCTGTTGAGTATATTTTTTAAAGTAGATTCTTTGGTGGAAACCGAAAGGAGGTAGCCGTTCTTTTCTATACCAAATCTGTTATATATCGCTTGGTAACGCATAGATTCAATTCTTTTGTGTATTTGACTGAGAATGTCTTGCGTATTGGGGCTTCGGTGGACTTCTACCATATATACGTCTTGATCTTGCATGTTGTTGGTGAGGAAGAGTCCGTCTGTTTCTATGACTTCTTTTTGCCCTTCATCATCTTCATTTTCTTTGATATAATATACGAGGTCGCTTGAACCATAATCATTTCCATCTATTTTTATACTGACTCGTTTTTTATCCATATAATGATAGGATTTTTCTATATAATAATCCGTTATGTCTGCTCCTTCTTTTGTTTTTCTGTTGAAGAATTTTTCAAATTCTATCCAAAATGAGATATAGTGAAAACGATGGAAATAGTCGTGGGCAAATCTTGGGTCGCTGATTGGTCGGATAATATCTTTTATATTCCTGTTCATTCGTTCTGCCACTTCTTTTGCTCCTGTTTCTGTGAGGTAGTAGAAATTGTGCAATCTGCCTTCGGCTGGGCTTGATGTTACTTTGTCATTATATTTTATGGGTGGATTCTTTCCAGTTTTTAGTGGTGCGACCATATAGTTACTCAGAGAGGATTTGTTTTTTGATATTCCGAGTTGAATCATATGCTGAGTGGTAAGGAATCTATATTTTTCCAGAGCGAGGAGAATATTTATTTGTGAGAGTGTGTAGCTTCTTCTTTCGGTCATATTTTTTCTATCGTTTTAGCTTCTGCGTCGGTTTCAATGTCGGATTTTATTTTGGTTTCTGATTTTTTATTTCCAAAAGCTGGTTTTAAATTATCATCTTTTTCCCATATTCCGATGTCTGAATTTTTGTTATTTTTTCTCATTTGCTGGTCTTGTTTTTGTTCTTGGATTATTTTCAAAATTTCCTTCGTATCTGGTTGTTTGATTTCGGTGTAATATTGTTGTTTTTGTTTTTCTGCAAGTTTTTGATATTCATTTTCCGTCATTGAGTTTTTAGTTTCAACAAGATGAGAATGCATTTGCACTCTTACTGCCATTTCTGAACCTAGTTTGATATAAAACTGTCCTTTTTGTAGGTTTTGTAATTCTTTTACTGCTACATTTATATTGTCTGACATTGCCTTTAGATCTCCTGCCTCATTATGTCCGACTATTTTTAAATTTGCATTCGTCATAACTGATTTTTTGAGCTTGAGTGACATTTCGTCTCCAATATTTTGTTGAACGAGTGTGAGGTGTATTTTAAATTTTCTGAGTTGTTGGAATCCGTCTTTGAGTGATGCGGTGATGAAGAGTTGGCATTCATCTATAAAAACGTGACAGGGGGTTCTTTTGCTTTTTTTGATTAATTCTCTTTTTTCTCCTATGACTCTGATTTGAGATATAAGGAGTTTTCCGAATATGTTTCTTGGGAGTTCACTGACTCCAGCAAAATTAAAGATTATGAATTTCTTTTGATTCATAAGTTCTTCTAGATGAAAAGTTTCTTCTCCAGTGGTCATATTATTGAATATGTCATATTGAAGGAGGGAGAAGAATCTATTTTTGATTGCTTCTCTGGTTGGGGTCATATTGGCATCATCATAGAGCTTGGTATTGAGGAATAGGAGTGTAATGGGGTTGGTTATATTTTTATTCGCATAGTCTAGATATTTTTTACCTGTGTTTTTATCCATCATATGAATAATATCCATAAAGCTGGTATTGGGCATATGGCAGAGAACCATAAAACAATTTTTCAGAACGGTTTTCATAGCAGAGGTGAGTTCGTAGGATTCGAATACTTCGCTCATAATTTCCACGAATCTTGCTGAGGTTTCTTCTATTATTTCTGCGAGTATTTTTTTATCTTTTATGTCTGGGAGTGCGAATGGGTTAAATTTTGGAACGAGGTTGCGGTCGAGTTTTGGGTGGATATATACGAGTTTGTCGCTTTCGATATTTTCCTTGAATCTCACGAGTTCTTCTGATAGATCCCCGTGGGGATCAAAGAGGATGATTGATGACTCTGTGCTTTTGGTAAGGTAGTGATGAATGAGGAGTTTGATAGTTTCTGATTTTCCGCATCCTGTTGCTCCGCTGATATAGGTGTGGCTTTCAATTTCTGGCAGAAGATAGGGTCTTTTTTTAGAAAAGAAGGTCTTGGAGAGAATGGGGCTTTGTTGGCTTTTCTGTTCTTTTTCTTTAGTATTTCTGGGTTTTTGAGTACTGTAATTTATATATGAATTATAGTCTTTTTCGTAGCTTGATTCTACCTCTCTTTGTTTTTTGGCATATCTCGCATATTGATGATATCTTTCATCATAGTCCTTATTTTCTCTGTGTTCTTTGTAAAGATTATGGACGAGTTGTTTGGTTATGGGAGCGTCGTTCGGGCTGTTATCATATTCTATTTTAATGGGCTTTTTGAATGTTTTGGTGAAATAGGAATAGAATTTTCTGAGTGATAAAAAACTTTTATCCGCGTCTTTGTCAGAAGAAATTTTTTGTGAAATATGTTCATAGAGTGGTTCATTTTCTGTAATAAAAAAATTACCTATATTTATCTTCCTATCTGTATCTGGATTTATTTTTTGAAGCTCTTTTTCTAATAATTGTTCTACTGATAACATAAACTAAATACCGTAAAATCCTTTTTTAAATGTATATTATGGTGTGTATTTTTAAGTAAATTTACCATAGGTTTGATTGTATAATAGAAATATCATAAAAAATCAAGCATAATTCCTCTTGTAACAGGGGTTTTTATGTTTTTTCGACCTAAAGCTCCCTTAATATATTAAGGGTTATTGTTTCTTTTTCAAATCTCTTTCACTTTACTCACTCGATTTTCGTAATCAACGCAAATCCCTCTCTTATTTCGGGACTGGGTGCTTTGTGGAAAAAATATTATATCTCTCTTGGTTTTGTTATTTTGAGTTCTGATTTGGATGGGCAAAAAAAATATTTGTAGTGATAACTTTTGAAATGGAGGAAGAAAAAAATGTCATTTTTCTTGTTATTTTTTGGTATTTTAATTGTACATTGTTGGCTTTCTCTTCACGAAATCTCTACATTAAAGACTTGATGTAAAAATGTTTTTTAATATAGTAATTTTACTCGAGTTTTTATATTATTTTTTAATTTTTTGATAATGAATGAAGTAGAATTGTCGGAATCTCTGGTAAAAGAGTTATTTCAGAATTGACTCCCTAATATTTGATTTGTTCCTATTGATGAGCAGAGTTCAAATATTGTGAGGGTGGTGTGCGATTTTTGATTTATGAATTGTAAAAAGATTCGCTATATTTTAGAGGAGTTTGGGTATGGGGTTGATAGTTCAAAAGAAATTGATGATTATGTGAGGAGTTCTGTGGATAGTGTTGTTGGGATTTAGAAATAAAGAAAATCAATATTTTAAAATTTCTATTCTCTTTAGCATTTCACCATGAAGCTTAATACGGGATTTTAAAGCCTTAATATCTCGTTTTTGCTTTGATTTTCTGATGAGTGATACTTTTTTCTTTTCATGTCTTGTAATGGCTGATTTACAGCCTCTTATTTGACTGCTGATCTGTTTTTTTAGTTTAGATGGGTTTTGTTGTCTGAGGTAGGTAAATTCATTTTCAAAATTTAATTTTCCAGAATAACCAAAACCGAGTTTATTTGTTTCTACGGTGCTTTTTCCTCTTTTTGTTTTTTTAACTTCATTTGCGTAATTGAACATAGAAAGCCCTATATTATATGATTCTTTGTCTAAATGATTGTCGTGATTTTTTACGAATGTTTTGAGGTGTTTTTTGGTTTCTTTGAGAGATTCTTGAAATTCAAATTTGAGTTTATCGTACATTCTAGGATTTTGTGACTTCATGAGGTCGAGCTCGATTCTGGCAAATATTTTTGAATATTCTTTTTTCGCAAGAGTTCTGATCCCTTTTTTATTCGGAATGGTGAGGATGTAATTGAGGTTTTTTCTCTTTTTTATGCCGATTTCATTGCCTGTTTTTATGGTTATTTTTGGCATTTTATTCAGATCATAATTCTCTGATAGTCCATTTATATTTTTTCTGTATTCGCTCCAAAGGGCAGAATGCGAGAGTTTTGCTTTTGTTTTTATTTTTAAATATGGGTATTCCATATTTTTTATGCTCTGTTTCTTGTCAGAAAACATAGAAAACTGGGCTTTCATTGTGGTGGGAGGATATTTTGACTTTGGATTGTTAATTGATATTGAGGTTACAGTAGAACCGAATGTTTTTTCGGTGATTATATCGATGTTGTTTGATTCGCTATTTGGAGAGTGATTTTTTGATTTATTATTTTTTATACTTTTTGCGTAGGATTCATCTATTTTTCCTAAATATTGGGAGTTGGTTTTTACATGCCTTCCTACTCTGTAGCTTTCTTGCGAGTATAGATAGTAGTGTCCTTTAACTTTTTTAACGACTTTGTAGGTCATGTGAGAATATGCTAAAAAAGGATGGGATATTTAAAGCAAAATCAATTTTTCTTTTGCGTTCCTTGGGCTGGTTCTTGAATAATTTCAAAAGTTTTCCCGTTGATATTTCCGCGAACTTTATATGATTTATCTTCAAGTGGTATGGCAAAGTTGCACTTTATTATATCTGACGGTGATTTTACTTTATCATTAGAAAGTGTTGCCAAAAGAAACAGCCCCACAATAAACAATATGTTTGATAAAAATAGAAATGTATTAAAAAAGAAGCCTTTACATCTACCTATAATTAATAGGGTTGACGCACTAAGGGAAAAAAACAAGCTTGCAACAAATATATAAAATACATATTCATTGTAGTTATGACTTATTAAATAAATTGCAATACCACTACATAGTGTAATTTTTGCAGTTTCTTGAAAAGAATATCCTTGCTTGAGTAACTCAACATCTAATTTTGCCTGTTCAGTTGCAACCTTTTCAAGTTCTAATTTTAATAATAATTTCTTATCTTCACTCATAATGATTGAATGTATGGAATGATTTCTTCTCTTATGTTGTCAATATTATTACATGGTGCGTAATTGCATTCTTGCCTTGTCAAAACATCATCTATTTTTCTCTCTAAAGAGTCTTTCTCGATTAGTAATGATATATTTAGATTCTTAAGTAATTCTTCTTTTTTATTTTTTATCATTGCTGAACTGCCACTCATACGCTTTATTGTTAATTTTTATTTTGGTTCTTTTGAAAATTTGTATAAATTTTATCTAGGATAGAAAATATTAATAATTCAATTTTTTCAAAATCTTCTGCCCTATCAAGACTTCTTGCATATTGTTGCAATAATTCTAGGGTTTGAATATTTTTAATAAGAGATTTGTATGCAGAAAAATTTTGCGAATTAAGCATATTTATATTGTCATCACTTACTATAAAATTTAATTTATTTAGATAATAATTAAAACTATCTTCATCTTCTTTAAAAATATCATTTAATGAGTTTGGTATTATTAAAACCTCATCTTTTTTATCCTCCAAAACTCTTTCAGATGCTTTTTTAGAACCATCTATTTCTTCCTCTATACTCTCATTTGTCGACTTTCTTTTAGTTACCTCTATATTATAATCATTTTCGTATTTAGCCTTGGTTTTATTGGTCAAATGTGGTTTTTTAGTAAGTAAGATATCCCTTATATCTGGTCTAATAATATTAGTTATACAGAAATTGTCAAATTCTTCTGCTGATGAAAAATACTCTATTAAACCATCCAAAACCATTTCAGGAGAATCAGAATCTACTTGCTCTTTTTTTAAAATTTCTACAACCCTGTCCCATAAATCAGGATTTTCATATTTTATTTCCTCCGTTGGTTTGTCAGGATCTTGGGTATTTTTATACGCACTCTTTAAACAGCTTGTTATGCTCTCTCCTGCAAGGATTTCTTTATAAATTGAAAATCTAAATTTAAAATGATAGAGCCATTCCCAAATACGATTAATAATAATATCAGCTAAAAATATTTTTTTATTACTATAGCAATCTACAAAATCTATTTGATTTTCATCGTATGAACAAGCAAAAGAATATAAAAACTTAATTATTTCTGGAAGGGTGTCGCAGAAATGATATTTATCGTTACTTATTACTCCTTCTCGGATTGATGGTATTATGTCACACGCGATATTTCGAATATCACTGTCCCCATATTGATATATGTACTTGAAAACTTTATATAGTATTTTATCTGATGCCTCTAAAAACCTATCTGGACGAAGTAGATCTATAAGATAATTTTCCGTTTCTTTTTTCTGATTTTTTAAAAAAAGATTTTCATCGTCCTTGTTTTTTCTATCAAGTTTATATAAACCATCACTTAAAAGAAATTTTTGAAATTTTTTAAGAATTTCATCTACTTCCCCTTTTACAATTTCAAAATTCTCCTCCTCTCCTCCTATGTAATAAGAAGCAATGTAATTAGATCTTGCGAGTCTTTTTCTAATTTTTAATGGATAATTTTCTCCTTTTTCAGATATAGTATTTTCAACTTTTCGCTCAAATTCTAAAAAATTTACAACAGTAATATTCTCAGAATATTCAATAGATAATTCATTCTTTAAAACTTCCATACTCCTTTCTGCTTGTTTTTTAGTTAAATTATCTAAATCCCATTTTTCAGAAAATATTTTTTGCAATAAAGGAAGATCTCTACCTAGCTTATGGAGGTTACCATTGGAATCTTTAAATCTTTTAAGTAAATTACCTGTTAATTTCTGGAAAGATCCCTTTGTAATAAAAAGTGGACAATAACTTTCTTTACTACTTCCATTCTCTTGAAACTTTTTTTCAGATTCTTGTATATGAGGTTGCCAACCAAAAGTGGTAGAATAGTGCTGACATAACGTCTCTATATTTCCGCGAATAATATCAGGAATTGAGAGGAATTCTTTCATTAATGCCCAATTTTTAAATTTACGAGCTCCAGCATCAATTACGTCCTTGTATAAAATTGAGAGTTCGTCAAATAATTCTCTAAGGATAAAATTATTTGATTTAATTTTAGTAATGCCCTCAAGAATATTAATATATCTTACAAGAAATTTTGCATTTGCATTGTTAATATTATTTAAGCTTGAAGTTTTTGGTAAAAAGCTCTTTAGAACAAAGCGAGCACTTCTGAAATATCTTAAGGTTTTTTCACTTACGGTTTTTTTACCTAGAAATATATGATTTGCTAAATCTTTTCTAATATCATCTAAATCTAAATCACTATTTTTTATAGGATTTATTATTACGTGAATACTGTTCCTTATCTTCGTTATTGTTTCTTGATCAAGATTATTTACAATATCTTCTGATAGCGGTACTGATAGTTTTACTACCCCCTTTTCTGGCATTTTTAGATATTAATAAAATTATTACAAATATCTTTTGAGCACTTTATTATACTATGGTAATTTTGTTTGAGTTGAAACTTTTTTATTTGGGGCATTTTGAAGAAAATTAAACCTGTATTGTTGTGTAAATAATAATTATCTTATAGTTGACACAAAATAAAAATCAAGTTTACGATTTAAAAAATATAAATAACGTGACTTGAAATGATTATTTTAAAGCAAAATTACCCAGTTATCTTAACTTATTATTATATAGAAGTATAAACAAAAAAGGAGAAATTTGACAATATTTGTATTTTTATGATACAATACTTTTGGTCTTAGTTATTTTTGTAATGAAAATGATGATACGACCTAAAAATAAATAAAAAAACTTAAACCCTCCTGTTAATCAAAAAAACAAAATAATAATTCAGATAATCTATAAATTTTAGAGATTATCTCTTTTAAAAAATCAGAACTAAATATATAACATATCGGCATGTTATAGTATTAATTTTAATGAATAATTTAACGATAATGATAAAAAATTTAAAACAGAAATTAGAGTATTTTAAATGATATGATGTGAATGAAAGTGAGAAAATAGCTTTTATAGAAAAGTTATATAAATTAGCATATATCAACTATCATAATTTCATGCAGAAGAATTGACAAAATTTAGATAAAGCGTAATATATATCAAATTTGTAACAAAATAATTTATTTCTAATACAATTTATATGAAAATAAACTCCGTGAATCATGCTTATGTTTGAAATAAATCGCAACTGACAGACGATCAAGAAGATTTTTCTCAAATAGCGATGAAAACGGCAATAGCACAATATAGAATTTCTACTGGCAAACAAGAAAGAGAGTGAGATAGTTTTGGTAATCAAGATGTATATTGTAAAGATTACTGCAAAAATAATAATTTAAAATTAGTAAAAATATTCCAAGAAGTAACGACTTGAAAAAAGAGCGATGAGGAAACTTTTCAAGAATCTATACAATATGGAAAGGAAAATAAAATAGATTATTTTATAATTTTTGATATAGACAGATTTACTCGTGATTGATATTGAACTTATGAAAAGGTAAAAGAAAGAATTGAGAAAAATTGAATGAAATTAAGGGATGCAAAAAATATCATTCAACCAAGCAATGTAGTATTTAAAAACGACTTAGTAGACCTTTCCAAATATGACTGGAATATAGAAACTCCAAGTGAGTACGCAGAAGCAATTATGGCTACCAACGCAAAGATAGAGTGAAAAAAAATTTTACAAAGAACAATTTTAAGAGAAGTTGAATTAGAGCAAATGGGCTATCAAGTAAGACAGGCTAATTATTGATTTATGAATAAAAAAATCGCTATTCAACATTGAAAAGCAGTAATACAAGTCCCCCTTTTACCAGAATCAGAATGTATGCTAGAAATGTATGAATATAGAATTGCATGAATTTTAAATGATTCAAGAATAGTTGAAGAGCTTACCTTGAAATGATATAGAAAAAGAAGTGGTAAAGAATTCACAGAACAGGCAGTACAAAGAATGATACAAAATCCCATTTACGCTTGAATAAAAAAAACAAAATGGACTGGAAATAAGCCGATCAGAACTCCTTATAAAGGTCTAGTTGATATTGAAACTTGGAATAAGGCAAATAGAGGTAAGGTTGAAATAATTGAAATAAACGATACCGAAATAAAGATGGAGTATAACGACTGAAAACAAAAACAAATAAATGAACCTATAATTAAGAAAAAAAAGAACTACAACCCAGAATATCCTTTTTCTAAAGTTTTAATGTGTGCCCACTGCGACGGAAATCTAACTGCAAGCACTTCTAGGTCAAAAACTGGTGCTAAACATCATTATTATCATTGCACTTGAAAAAAATGAAGAAAGCATAGTACTTATGGTCTCAGAAGAAACGAGGTTCACAGGGTTATTCTTGAAATTATACAGGCGATAAAGGTAGAAAAAAATACTTTAATAATTTACGAGGATATTTCAAAAGAAATATTTGAAGAGCAATCTAAAGAATTCCAAGATAATATCACAACTTACAAAAAACAAATACAAGAATTAAGCCATAAAGAGAAGGAGATAATTGAAAATATAGATAAAATTATTAACTTCCCAACTATCCTCGAATCGAAAAATAAGGAATTAGAAAATATTAAAAAACTGAAAGAAAAATTAGACAATCAAACAAGAAAAAAATCACCTAACAATACAAATTTAAAGAAATTTATACATTACTCTAAAAAAGTTATCACACACCTAGATAAACTTGCTTTGCAAAGCGAAAATCCTGCACTTATTAATCTAGTTTTTGATATAGTTTTTAACGGAAAGATAGAATATGAAAAGCTAAAGAAGCACACCCAGCAAATTAATGAGTTTTCCTCTATACAAAGCCAACAAAAAAATCTCCAAAAAGGAGAAATTTTAACAAATCCATTATGGGGTGCCCGATGGGGTTCGAACCCACGACCTCCAGAGTCACAACCTGGCGTTCTAACCAACTGAACTACGGGCACCATATATGCTGTATTCCATAAAGCAAGAGGATTATATTAAAAAAGGGATATTTGTCAAAAAAATGAGGGAGTTTTTTCGCTTTTTTTTACTGAATATAGTATAATCCATTATATACCTTATAAAACCATACGAAATGGAGTTACTCATAAAGCTTTTCCTCAGTCTTATTTTAGCATCTATTATATGACTGGAACGAGAATTAAACAACCAGCCAGCATGACTCAGAACACATATTCTTATATGTGTATGATCAACTCTTTTAATGATATTATCAATGGAAGTTGCACTCCTTCCATGATATATTAATGGTGATCCATGAAGGATAGCAGCCCAAGTGGTAACATGAATATGATTTATATGAGCTGGAACGATTATGAAAACATGATTTAACACAAAAGGACTTACCACTGCAGCAAATATATGGGTTACTTCTGCAATAGGTCTTGTAGTTGGTGCTGGACTATATTGGATAGCCATTGTTGCTACTCTATTAATTCTCTTTAACCTTACTATTATTACAAAAATCAAGAAAAGACTCGTGAGACAATACCGTTACTGTGATATTAAAATAGAATTTAAGAAAAATAAAGAATCTGAAAAAATAGAGTGGGAAAGGAAAATTATTGAAAAAATCAATAGAATCCCTATGAATACACTTACAAAAGATATAATTGAGGATAAGAAAAATATCACTATCAAAATAATATCTAAAATTAACAGAGATATCGATCTCACAAGAATTCATGAAACTCTCAGAAAAATAGACAAAACTCTCAAAATATCAATTGCCGAGAATATTAAATAAAAATAAAAGATCATAGCGTAATAGAGACTATCCAAAAAATACAGAAAGCTAAAGCATTCTGTTAAATATATATTTTTTAACGGCTAGCTTTAGCTAGCTCGCTATTAAAAAAGTAGTAAATCTAATTGATTTACTACTTTTTAGACAGCCTTGTAATAGCTATAATCTTTTATTTTTTCAACAGATTTACAAACGCTTCACTCGGAAGACTTACCTTTCAGAACTGTTTCATTTTTTTCTTTCACTTTTTCTGTTTTTCCAAAAGTTTCTTCTTTCTCGTAATATCTCAACCATAGAGCTTTGCCGTAACATCTTTTCTCATCGCTCAGAGGTCCTCCCTCGCTACAATCTTTCATCACACTGCTCATTGGATTGCGATAGCAAAAAGTGCCCTTGGAACCACTTCTTTAAGCTTCTTACACATCTTTGTTCATACATAATGAGCCTGATCTTTATGGCATATGAATCCAAGTGCTTCAATCTTCTCTCAAGCAATGAGTATATCAAGTTTTGCCATATCATCCTCTGAATACCTAATAAACTCATAGTTCATAGATGCATATCCAGAACTGAGACTTTTTATTTCATCATAGAAATCCCCTATCAATTCATTCATAGGGAGCTCATAGGTAATCATTACTCTTGTGTCATCTATAAATTGCTGATTTTTAAAAATTCCCCTTCTTTCTTGGGATAATTGCATTATGGAACCAATATATTCCGAGGGAGTAATAATCTCTACCTTTGCAACTGGTTCTTCAATTGATATATACCTTTCCCTTGGTGGAAGATCTTCTGGGTTTGATACGTCAATATAAGTAAATTTAAACTCTTCTCACTGTATTAATTTAGGAGAAAAACGAGAATATTCAGATGTTTTATCTCCATGTAATTTTACCTTGTAAGTTACTTGAGGAGAAGTCATAATAACATCCATTCAGAATTCTCTAAAAAGTCTCTCCTTTACTATATCTAAATGTAGAAGCCCTAAAAATCCACACCTATATCCATGTCAGAGTGCTGGACTCACTTCTGATTCACTCGTAAGAGATGAATCATTCAACATAAGTTTATCCATAGAGTCTTTCAAAAGTGGATACTCGTCACTTTCTATGGGGAATATTCCAGCATATATAAAAGGAGTTACTTCCGAAAAACCATCTATTGCCTCCGCATCCTCTGCTTTTGCCTTCGGTCACTCTACTATTTCTGGCTTCCAAAGAGTATCTCATACTTTTGCTTCTCTAATTGATTTAAGTCATGTAACAACATATCCAATAGAACCATTCGAGATCTTCTGGTCGCTGGTATATTTTGGAGCAAAATATCATACATCCAGTGCCTCTATTTTTTTATTTGAATTCAGAAACGTTAAGCTATCTCACTTCTTTATTTCTCACGAAAAAACTTTTACATATGAAACTACTCATCTATACGCATCATATTGGCTATCAAATACAAGAGCTTTTAATTCTTCATTGCTATGATCGAGTGAATTACTAAATACCCTTGGGCTTTGTACTCTCTCTATAACAGTATCAAGAATAGTTTCAATATTTTCTCCTGTTTTCGCTGATACTGGTATGATTTCCGATCCATCACAACCAAGAAGATTTACTATCTCAGCCGTTACCTTTGCTACATCAGCGGACGGAAGGTCTACTTTGTTAATAACAGGTATAATATCCAAATTATTCTCTAACGCGATATATACATTACTCAGAGTTTGAGCCTCTATTCATTGAGTAGCGTCTACTATAAGAAGTGCTCATTCGACAGATGCAAGACTCCTAGAAACTTCATACTGAAAATCTACATGACCTGGAGTATCTATAATATTCATCTCATACCCTTTCCAGTTCATTCTTACTGGTTGAAGCTTTATGGTAATACCTCTTTCCTGCTCTAATTCCATAGTATCAAGCATTTGTCCGTGTTTCATATCTCTTTTTTCTATGGTTCCTGTTATTTCAAGCAACCTATCAGCAAGAGTTGATTTTCAGTGATCAATATGGGCAATAATACAGAAATTTCTAATCTTATCTCAATTCATAAATTCAGGGGAAATTGTTAAAAAGTGCAATAATTGTGCAAAGTTTATTAAAAAATGATAAAAAGTAAAGAGAGAAAAAAAGACTCAATTTTTAAGTCTTTTTTTCTATAAATTTTCAAAATATTTTTTATCAAATTTCTTTCAAGTATCTGCTATCGCTTTATACATTCATGCTCATATAATCTCCATCCTCTCCTTATCAACCTTCTGCGTACTCTCTTGCATATACAAAAACTTCCCTATCTCCACCTGAATCACATTTCTTTTTCAAGACTTTTCTCATTTTTGCTCTAAATTTTTTCTATATTGTTCGCCATGTCTCTGAGTAACATACCCTCCTTTATAAGGTTCATTTAAAAGAGGTTTTATTCAAAGGTAATATTCTATTCTCTTTGAAAAATACTCAAGTATTTCTGGATTACAAGAAGCTCCATCTCTAGTTCATAAATTCATAAGAGGAAAACCACTTTCTTTAAATCTATCATTTTTTGTTTCGTATGCTAATTTTCTCACTCATGTATCATGTATATCAAAAGCTATAGATCATCATTCTATTCATTCTATTTCACAAAGTCACTCTGTGATAGCATTATGGTATCTCTTGTGTTCTTTTTCTCCTTCTTCTCTATATTGTTCTGGGTTTTTTGAAATCACATTTCCATAAAAATCCGCTTTTCTAATAAAACTATCATCCTGTATGTCTCTATTTGGATCTCATATCAATCTGGAGCCAATATGCCTTATTATCTTCCCCTTTGGTATTCATCCGTATTTAACGAGTACACTCGTTCAAAAATCTGAAAACCCCTTTAGAATCCTTAGTATTTTATGATCTATATCAGAACAAAATCCCTCTTCTCCAATTTCTCAATTTCAAAATAAAATAGTATCTCTTAAACTTGAATGTATTAAAAAAGTACCATGTGTAAGTAGAACCAAGCAGTTATTAGGAAAATTTTTATCTCATCCTTTTCTTTTAATATCCTTTAATACAAAATTAGATGGATTATCATAAAAATGAAGAAGGCTCTGCTCTGAAAGTTCAGCGGTTCATTTATAAAAAAATTTTTTACTCACCTTTTAGAAGAAAATAATATATATACCTTATATTATCGCATAATAAAAAAATAAAGTCAAAATATATTTTGACTTTATTTTTTTATTATTTTTTAAATATCTTAGAAATTTTTCCAAGAAACCCTCTTTTCTCTTTTGATTTATGTTCATTTATATGGAGTAGATCTTTATACTTTGACTTAATATAAAGATAATCTTTTCTCAAACTATTATAACTATTTGATTCCATTTTGATTACTCAAACCTTCTTAAAACCATCTTTGGTAAGTCCTATCTCTTTTCATACATATGACTCTTCCTTATCCACATAATATACTGTTTTTCTTTTCTTTATAGATGCAAGCAACTTATCATTAAATCATTTCAATAACCCCTTCTTTGTAGCATAGATATTTACAGCTATATTATTCGTTTTTAACTTCAAAGGGATTTGCTCTGATTTTATTATAAATTCATATAAATTTACATCATATGCAGCTTTCATTACTTCTAATCTTCATCACCCAATTCTTCCATTTAACTCTATAGTCTTTAACTCTCATTTTGAGTTTATCTTAAATTCATGATGAACGAATGTGTTTCTTATTCCAGTAGCTTTCACGGTAGAATTTACAAAAGTTTTCAGTTTTTTTCCTTTAAATTCTCACTCTGTCTTTTCCGATGCTATCCTTGCTATATTACAATAATCATTTACATCTATATCAATTCATAACCTTACTTTTAAAGGCTTTGATATAGTAATATCTCCTTGTGAAGACACAAAATAATCAATAGAATACAGGTTTCAATCAATAAATTCCTCTACTATCAGCATCTTATTATCAATACCATTATCTTTTAATATATCGTGAAGACTATTATAATCTGCTAAATAACTATAGAAATCCTCTCTTAGATTAATCTTTGCTACTCAAGCACTTTGTACTCAATCAACTGGTTTTATAATAAAAGGATATCCTATTTTTTCTTCTATTTCATCTATATTTAATTCTTCGGGCATTCACTCTAAAAACTTGATACCAAGACTCTCATTATGTTCCTGAATCAAACATCTTTGGAGGTACTTGTCTCTAAAAATGTTCGGATGGTCAGACATTGCATATCATAGAGCCACCTTAAGCTCATTTACCGTGTTAATAAGAAGTTCAAGAGGAGTATATATAAATACCACTTCATATTCTTTATTCAGTTCTCATACCTTTTCTTTGAGATCTTCTTTGTTTGAGTAATTGTACAACAATATTCAAAATTTCTCTAATTTACTTATGAGATCTTTGTATTCTATTGTATCTCCTTTATAGTAGATAACATTTTTTATTCAATAATTTTCTGATAACTCTTCCATTGCATCAATCTCTGCGGTAAACGCTTCACTTTTCATCCTAGATTTCGTAATTACGTGAACTATGGATTTCTTATGCATGTATATTCGTTAACTTCTAAATAAAAACCTATTTTGAGTATTGTATTCTACGTCTGAATCAAAATTATTTTTCTACTTTAAAATTTTTTCCGAAGTCTGCATTATAGAAAAATATTCCTGAGTAGCAAGTTTTTTTTGAACTTTATTTTTTTATAAAAAAAATTGACTTTAAAGCTCTTGAATAAGATGGCACCATTGAGAAATATCTAAATCTTCTCATCTAATGTTTTCCTCTATTTTTAGCCCTTTAAATATATCTAATACCTTCTGTTTTTGAAAACCTCAAGCTTTTAAATTTGAAACTAATTTTTTCCTACTTGACGAAAATCAAATCTTAATTGTTGTTAAAAAAATATCATCATCTACTTCTGTGTATAAATTATGCTTCTTGAAAAACAAAATACTTGACTCTACTTTTGGTGCAGGAATAAAATTTTCTTTTGGAACTTTAATAATTTCTTCAACATCATATTTTTTGTTTACGAGTAAACGTATGACTGACGACTTATTTTTCCCATTTCATAGTATTTTATCACCCACATCCTTTTGCATAAGAATAATCATAGTCTCAGGAATATGCTCCACATCATAAATAAAATGACGTAGAATTGGTGAAGTGATATAATATGGTATATTCGCTACCACTGAGTATGTATGAAAGCCAGGAGTATATTTTAGGATATCCTGGTTGCGTATTTCAAAATTCACTCCTTTCGTCAATAGTTCTCACCTTGAGATTCTATCTTCTATAATTCGTATCATATTTTCGTCTAGTTCAACCAAAGTAAGACTGAGTGGTGATTTTTGTAATAATCTTTCCGTAAGAGCTCAATAACCAGGTCATACTTCAATGATATTTTCTCAATGTATACTCAAAAATGAAGAAATTTGATTTAAAATTTCTTCATTCACTAAAAAATTCTGTCAAAGCGACTTTTTCGCTTTTATATGGTATCTTTTAATAATTTCTAATGTCATATGTTCGTTTTAGTGAGGTTTTTTAATCTTAGATGGCCATTTTTTTAATATACGTTCAATATATCATATATTGACCATCATAACATCTAAAAGATTATTATATTTTTTTCTTTCTTGAATCACATATTGCTTCATAGCGTCTTTCCTTACCTGTACTTTATTCAACATCAATATATCAAAGGCTACTTGTTCATATATTTTTAACTTTATGTCTGCCAGCTCAGAACAAGTACCGTTTTGAAAAGCTGATGCTGCCTTTTTAATTCATATTTCTCATCCCTGACATGATTGTACTTTTTCAATAATATTCACTCCACAAGCATCATAATATTTTTTTCAATACTTCCCATCTCCTGAAAAAATCTCAGTAATATAATCAATCCCCTGTATATAACTTACTTCTTTATTCTTTCAAAAATACCTATCCTTATCCCTTTCTAAACCATCTAAATACCTTTCTACTTCATCATCAATTCCTTTAAACTCTTCATCTAAAATAATTTGAAAGGCAATATCCTGTTTGTTCCCTGAAGTAAGACAAACAAAATCTTCTATTGATCTTGGGGATCCTCACGATTTAGTATTTTCGTCCATACACTGATCTATTTTAGTAGTATATTCACAAGTATCAGAATATGATATATTATTCTGAGAAAATATACCCAAAAAAATAATAAGAGAAACGAGTAATACTCCTCATATGCGAAAATATATTGAGTTTTTTTTCATATTCTATTTCTTATTATTATTTTTTGGAGTCACTACTTTAAGGCATCATACCAGTACTTTTCCAAATATTCAATATCCCTTCTTCGCTACTCATAGAGTTGAGTCCGTCACATTTTTTGTAACTTCCTTTCACTTGTTTGTTCTTGATAATCATATCATCGATGCGATAGCTCATCAGATTATAACTCCTGTCACGAGCTTATCTAAATTTTTAGCATGTTTATCTATTCATACTTTTTTCCTGAATATCATTTTCGTTTCTGAAATTATGAAATAATTTTTCTCAAATGGAAGTGATAGATTATACATCTATTCTATCTATTTTAATACTTTGAGAAGTAAATTGAAGTTTTCTTATAGTAATAACCAGTAAGTTGTTCTCCATTGATGCACTAATAGTATCAAAATCGAGATTTTCAGGTAAAATAATATTCCTCCTAAATTTCCCCCAAAAACACTCTGAATTCCTTATTACGATTTCATCATGGAATATATCTGGTTTTTCTCTTCTTCAAGAAATTGTTAACACAGCACTATTAAAAGATATATCTATTTCTTCTAATGATATACCTGCAATGGGAGCTAAAATGGTAATTTCTGAATCTGTTTCTAAGATATCTACCGCTATTTGTCCTGTATTATCATCCTTTTCTTCTTCAAAGCTTTCTTCAAGCTTCTTCATTTTATCTTCTTCTCATACTCCAAACAACTTTTTCAAGAACTGACTCATATTATATATAAATTAAACAATATATGAACTTTATTATAGCTTTATTTGAAATAATTCAAGAAAAATGATAAAATTACAAAGAATAAAACAAATATACTCCAAATATAACTACCCCATGATAAAACTAGATACTTTTTTCTCTAAAATGAGAGAAAAGAACATATATTCTACCTCGATCAGTCTAAAAAATAAGATTACTTTTTTGGAGCAATTATCAAACCTACTTAATTCTTGAATTCCACTTATCAATGGGTTGAAAATTATGATGTATCAAGCCAAAGACAAGAAATTACAGGGTTTGATCAAAAACATCTTAGATCTTCTTAACAAATGAAGTAGCTTAAAGGATACCTTCCAAAAATATCCAAAGATATTTTCTACCTTTGACATCTCTATTATCGAAATGTGAGAAGTGACATGAAAGTTATGAGATTCAATAGAAGCCATAAAAATAAAAGAAGAAAAATCAAAAGAGCTCAAAGGAAAAATAATATGAGCACTGGTTTATCCAGCAGTAATCATGACTCTTTCAATTGCAATGATTGTAGTATTTATGGTATATGTAATACCAAAAATTCAAAAAATGTATAAAGATGCGAAAGTAAACCTTCCTGAACTTACTCAAGCTGTCATAACTATGTCTGAATTTTTGCAAAAAAATATATTTACTATTATCGTATCAATAGTACTTTTTATCATATGAGTTATTATTTTCAAAAGACACCCAAAAACAAAAGTCTATTTTGATAGATTTATTTTACACGTTCCTATATTTTGATGATTGATCAAGAAAAAAATTCTTGCCTTATTTACCTCCTCCCTTTGAACCCTACTCGAAAGTGGAGTTATCATTAACAAATCTCTTATTATTAGCTCAAAGGCTCTCGAAAATGATTATTATGAGCAAAGTTTATGAAAAATAATATCTTGAGTAAACAAATGAGTAGAACTGAGCAGCCTTATGTGAGTCAATGAAATACAATCTTGAAAAGAAAATTTTCTCTTTCCAATAGAGCTTTCTTCTGTAGTAAAGATCTGAGAACAGACTGGGAAACTATCACACCTACTCACAAAAATTAGTCTTAAGTTTAATAAAGAAATCGATGAAATAGTGAAAAATATGCAAACTGCTATAGAACCTATAGTTATTGTATTTGTTTGATGAATTATTGGAACCCTGATTATGGCTATTATGCTTCCTTTCTTTAATATGGTGAATGTTATATAAAAAGAACTTAATAATATTTTATTATAAAATATTATTAAGTTCTGCTTCTCAAATTATTTTTTTCATATCATCTTTTAGTTCAGCTTTGAATTCTATTTTTTTTCAATACAACTCTAATTCTAATTCATATGCGTGAAGTGCTTGTCTATGTAGCTCATACTTGAGCTCAACTTCTCTATTAACTTTTGTGTTTCCATATACTTTATCTCAAATAATTGGATATCAAATAGATGCAAGATGAACTCTAATCTGATGGGTTCTTCCTGTTTCTATCTTCATCTTTAAAAGCGTATACTTATCATCAATATAATCTAAAACCTCACCATAGCTAATGGCTAACTTTGGATTAAGCGGATTTTCTGCTGTCATTTTCTTTCTATTATTTGGATCTCTTCAGATATAGCTTTCAATTTTAAATTTTTTATTTTCTACTCTCCCAAATACTATTGCAATATAGTATTTTTCGATATGCCTATTTTTTATGATATTCGCAAGGTAATTCATCATTTCATCCTTTTTTGCTACCATAATAACACCTGAAGTATCTTTATCAAGCCTATGAACGATTCAAGGTCTATAGGTTCACTTAATACAAGGAAGCCTATCTTTGCAATGATATAAAATGGCATTTACCAAAGTTCCAGAAGTGCCTCAGGCACCTGGTACTGGATGAACATTAAGTCCTGACTCTTTATTTATTACTAATATATTCTCATCTTCGTATACTACATCCAAATCTATTTTCTCTGGTTCTAACTCAGTATATCCTATTACTACTTTTATATATATCTCATCTTTATTCTTAATTTTGATATTCTTTGATACTATTTTAGAATTTATAGAAACCTGCCCTGAGTCTATTATAGCTTGTATATAGCTTCGAGAAAAGTCCTCAAAAAGAGTTGATAAGTACATATCAACTCTCATTTGCTTTTCTATATATACACAAAAATTATATTCCAAAACATCTGATTATAATCATAAATTAGCTTTTATATCGTCTATCTTTGTTGTATCTTCCGCTTCTTGCTCTTGATTTGCTCTTTCAGCTCTGTATAAATCTCATAACTGTATCCATTCTGCTTGCTGTTTTGCTACCAATTTTTTGATATCCTCTGGATGTTCCTTTGCTAATTCTCTAAACTTTTCTCTTTCTTCTGTAAATACTTTCTTTAATTCATCGAATTGAAACTGAGATAGAGTTGGAACAGCATCTACAACCCTCTTTTTTTCAACCGTATTGAGTGAAAGACTATGTTTCAACAGATCACAAAAATCCTTGGTATCTACTTGAACATCTTCTGTATGACCTCACAAAAGTTGTAATACGAGATCATCAACTTCTTTCTCTATTATTTGATTATTTTCAGACATAATATTTGATTATAACAATTAAAACATTAACATTATAAACATATTTCCTAGATTTCAATTTTATTTTCTAAAATCTATATATTGTCTGTTTTTAAAACAAAGTGAATCATTCTCAAAATAAATAGAATTCAAGAGACTGATTTTTTATATACCATTTTTTCGTATGACTATGGTATTATAAAAGCAAACAAAAAACTCAGTAAAACAAGTATGGGAAGATGAAAAAAAGGAAAAAGTCTTGATGTATGATACCTCATAAATTTTGAGATCAGCACCAAAGAAGAACAAACAATACATCATATGAGAAATATACACATACTATCAGAGTTTCATCACGAGAATAAAAAATTTTCAGAAATTCATAGTTACTTAATATTTCTGAATACCATTCGAAGAAAAATACCTGAATGAATACCAAATTATGAAGGATTTGAAATAGTAGAAAGAATCAATGCTGAGAAAAAACTAGAGGATACAAAACTTATACTCGCGAGTTTAAAAATAATACATATCACTTGAGATCTTCCTATAGAACATAATGATATAACTGTTAAAAAAATACTAAAATTTATTCATGAAAACAAAATAAACAACATACTAAGACTCTCATGAATTCAAGAATGAACGAAAACTGAACTTCTCAATCTCATAGATTAGGAATTACAAATAAGTAATCTATGAGGTTACTTATTTTTTTTATGCGTTACAAATATTTTTCTGATTATATAAATAACAAGCAAAAGAAATATAAGAATAATACCTCACATAAATGGATGCAAAAATAATATTTTATAACTTTGCTCCGACTTCTCCTGTTTATCATCATATACAGATACCATAACATCCTCTATCGCTACAGGTAAGTATTCATCGAATTCATAATCTACATGTTTTCATGAAAAAACCTCTCCTCCTATCCTCCATTCAATTTTTGTAATTTCTCAATCAGTATCATAAGAGTTTCAGATTGAGTATCTATAACTTTTATAGGGAAAAACAACTCTAGGAATATAGGGGCTCAAGACGACTCTATAATTCGTAATCATATCTATACCATCTGCTAACCCATCTTCATCAGTATCTATTTTTTTTGGATCCGTCCCTGTTTGAAGCTCTTTATAATCATCCAATCCATCTCCATCAGTATCTGAAGCATTTGGATTGGTATTTATTTCTATTTCTTTCCCATCATTTATTCCATCCCCATCGGTATCTGAAGCATTTGGGTTCGTTCATCACTTATATTCCATCGCATCATTTATTCCATCATTATCCGTATCTCAAATATATGGATTCGTTCATAATTTCTCTTCTTTTTTATCATCCAATCCATCATTATCATCATCTGGATCAGAATTATTTCATATTCCATCCGCATCATTATCTATGGTTTCTCCAGAATCACTTGGAAATATATCATCTGGATCAGATACTCCATCTCCATCAGTATCCGATGAATTTGGGTTGGTTCATCAAGTAACCTCTTGTCCATCATCCAAACCATCGTTATCGCTATCTGGATTTTTTGGATCAGTTCATAGATGTAATTCATCTGGATCACTTAATCCATCGTTATCAGTATCCTCATCGGCATTATCTCATACTCCATCTCCATCAGTATCAATCGCTTCACTTGGGTCGCTTGGAAAAATATCTTCTCCATCTTGTACTCCATCTCCATCAGTATCTGAATTTTCTGGATCGGTTCATAGATGTAATTCATCAGAGTCACTCAACCCATCATTATCATTATCCTCATCAGCATTATTTCAAACTCCATCTCCATCGGTATCAATAACTTCTTTAGAATCTAAGGGAAAAATATCTTCTCCATCTTGTATTCCATCTCAGTCGGTATCTGCATCCTTTGAGTCGGTTCCTATTTGATTCTCATATATATCACTTAAGCCATCATTGTCATCATCAGTATCACTATTATCTCATACCCCATCTCAATCAGCATCTCATACTTCAGAGTCATCAGTTGGAAAAATATCTTTTCCATCACTTACCCCATCTCCATCGGTATCTATATTTATAGGATCAGTTCCTATTTGATTCTCATATATATCACTTAAGCCATCATTGTCATCATCGGTATCACTATTATCTCATATTCCATCTCCATCAGCATCTCATACTTCAGAGTCGTCAGTTGGAAAAACATCTTTATCATCACTGAGTCCATCTCAATCAGTATCTATGTTTGTAGGGTCAGTTCCCATATCTACTTCTAATCCATCCATTAATCCATCCCCATCGGTATCTGCATTATCTATGTCAGATCCGTATTCTCATTCTGCTACGTCACTTAAACCGTCATTATCATCATCAAAATCTTCAACTGAGTAGTATCAGTCTCCATCTATATCTGAATCTGAACGAAATGTGAGACTATTGCTTTGAGTCAAATCATCCAAAGAATCCAATGAAAGTTCAGAGAAAATTACTTTTACTGTATTGAGTGTCATATTTGGGTAATATGAGTCAAACCAAACAACATCACTCTTTCCTGCTGCTACATATACAGGAAGATCTGCCTTTATAGGAGAATTATCTCACCATAAAAAGTGAACCAATCATTTTATGTCTGAATCTGAATTATTAATAAGTTGGAAGTATATTCTCACATTATCAGCATGAGAAACTATTGGATATTCATAATTATCGGTTTTACTCTTATTATCTGAAGGTCTTACAAAAAGTTCAGTATCTCATCCAGATGCATAAATAAAGCCTATACTTCAAATATAAAGGCTAAAAGTCAAAAAAAAGAGGATGGACTTTCTCAGGTACATGTATCAATCTTATTGTTAAGGTCTTCCCTCTATTTATACGTTTTTGATAAAGAAAGTAAAGAAAAAAGAGAGAACCTATGAATATCATATATTCTCTCTTATCGTTTCTAGCATCTGTTTATCAACATCACTTATATTTTTAGGCATAAGTGCCTGTACTTTTACTATCAAGTTTCCCTCTCTTGATCCCTCTTTCTTTCAGAATCCTTTTACTCTAAATTTACTTCCTGGTTTCGTTCCAAATGGTATTTTTAGTTTTGCTGTGCTTCCATATACTCACTTCACTTCTATTTTGCACCCTAATATGAGATCAAATACTGGAACTTCATAGGTCTTCTCAAAATCCAGCGTTTCTGGTTCTTCTTTAGATTTCTGGGTATACTGGGATCATCAAGAGTTAAAGCTACCTCCAAATAAATCTTCTATATTAATTCACCCTCAAGACTGTCTCGATGATCATCAAAACTGAGAAAATATATCTTCAAATCAGGCAGATCAAGAAGAAAATCACCCTGATTGTCCTCACCCTCATCAAAACTGATTTCCTGAACTTCCAAACATATCATACTGTTTTTTCTTACTTTCATCTCAGAGAGTATCGTATGCTTCATTGATTTCTTTAAATTTCTCTTCGGCTTTTTTATCTCCTTTATTACGATCAGGGTGGTGTTTCATAGCCTCTTTTCTATACGCTTTTTTTATCTCATCTTTGGATGCACCTTTACTGACTCATAAAACATCGTAAAAATTATTTGACATTTTGATAAATTTTATTATAAATAATATATATTTACTTAATTATATTTATAATCTTTATAATATCAACACTATGTGAACAAAAAAAACTTCTGTTATCGTCATCAGTATAATAACATTTATTCTTGTTATTAATAATGTATTCTCTTCCCCTGTCTCATTAGAAGAGAATCTTGATTTGAATCACTGAGTAGAATTATTAGACCTCAGTTTTGCACAAATAAATGATATAAATCTCAAAGACTTTCAAAACCAAAGAAGGCTTTCAAATCTAAAAGACACGAATCAAATACTCAAAAACCTTATTACTATGAAGTATAGGAACTGAGATTTCAATTATTATCAAATGAGTGGGATAGTAAAAACCTATACTGATTTCACCTACTATTCGAATAAATATTTTGAATACCTAAAGCTAAAAGAACAAAGACCTTCTTTATGAGAAATAGATTATGCTATCTCAAAAAACTATAGAAATATGAGGGAGAGTTATAAAAAAGTAGTACAACTAATTGATTAAAAAATAAAAACTGTTATTTTAGAATAGATAACAGTTTTTTTATTTGTTGTATGAGTAAAAACTAATGAGCCTAAAAAATATTATTATTAATGACACATGATACTTTTGAGAGTTCGGATGAAAATATATTCCAGAACTCTTACTCCCAACTATGAATGAAATTAGCGAAGCTTTTTTCAGCCTTAAAAAAGATAAAATTTTCTTAAACGAACTCAATAATTTATATAAAAACTATGTAGGAAGGCCTTCACCTTTATTTTTTTGTGAGAACCTTTCTCATAAAATATGATGAGCAAAGATCTATATAAAGAATGAAGGACTCAATCATACTGGAGCCCATAAAATAAATCACTGTGTCTGACAAGCTCTTTTGGCAAAACATTTAGGGAAAAAGAGAATTATAGCAGAAACTTGAGCGGGGCAACATGGTCTTGCTACAGCAAGTATTTGTGCAAAATTATGACTTGAATGTACCATATACATGTGAAAAAAAGACTATGATAGACAAAGACCAAACGTATATTATATGGAATTAGCTTGAGCAAAAGTAATACCAGTATATGAGTGATGACAGACTCTAAAGGATTCCGTAAATGCTGCACTCAAGGACCTCATTAATAACTCTCATAACTCATACTACCTGCTTGGTACTGCTTGCTGACCAGCACCTTACCCAGCCATGAATGTATTTTTTCAAAAAATAATTGGTGAAGAAGTAAAAATACAAATCAAAGAACAAGAATGAGTGCTTCCTGATTACCTCGTTGCCTGCGTATGAGGATGAAGTAATTCTCAATGACTTTTTTATGAATTTTTAGACGACAGAAGTGTAAAAATGATATGAGTAGAAGCTGGTGGAAAATGAATAAAGAGATGAAAACATGCCGCAAGATTCCAAGATAAAAAAATATGAGTTGCTGAATGATTTAAATCATACTTTTTACAAAATAAAGATGGACAGATTGAAGAGACATCCTCCATATCAGCTTGATTGGATTATGCTTGAGTCAGTCCACAATTAGCTTACCTAGAAAGTATATGAAGAGTCAGCATAACATATGCCACTGATAAAGAGGCTCTCAGTGCCGTCCAAATACTTATGGAAACAGAAGGAGTTCTCCCAGCTCTTGAATCTGCTCATGCTATTGCTGAAACTATAAAGTTAGCAAAGAAAGTAGGTAAAAATAAGACTATAGTCTGCAATCTATCTGGAAGATGAGATAAAGACCTTTTTATAACAGGACCAAAACTTGATAAAAAATTTATTCCTTTTCTCAAAGAGATTACACAATAACATAGCTTTCCCCTATGAAACAAACACTCATGACACATATGGTATGTGGATACCCAAACCTAGCTGAAAGTAAAAAAATTTTTACTGTTCTTTCTCAGTATAGTAAATATATAGAAGTACAGTTTCCTTTTTCTGACCCTATTGCAGATGGTATAACAATATCAGAAGCAAATACAGTAGCTTTAAAAAATAATATTACTACTCAAAAGTGCTTTGATTTTCTAGAAAAACATACGAAAAAAAGCGAAGCCCAAGTACTCATAATGACCTACTACAATATAATACTCAACTACTGAGTAGAAACCTTTATAAAAGAAGCAAAGCAAAAATGAATATATGGACTTATAGTACCAGATATACTTTTTGATGAACCAGAGGGAAAAGTATTTCTTTTCTTATGCAATAAGTATAACATACACCTTATACAAACTATTTCTCCCAGCTGTGATATAAAAAGGTTAAAAGATATATCAAAAGTAGCCAGTTGATTTGTCTATGCGGTATCACAAAATATGACTACCTGAAATAAGTGAAAATTTTGAGAGGAGTTTAGAGAATATATAAAGAGAGTAAAACAACATATAAAGATCCCACTTTGAATATGATTTTGAATAACTACAAAAAATGATATAAAATCTGTTTGTAGGGAATGAAGTTTTGCAATTATTGGGAGCAAAATGATAAAAATCTATAATGAAAAAGGATGAGACTGAATAAACGATTTTCTGAAATAATAAAAAAATGAAAATATTATAAACAATATTTTCATTTTTTTGTATCTGATATTACTTTCCTATCTTCAAAAGCAATCACCCTTTTCTTAAGTGCGTCAACTATATTACTATCATGGGTTGCCATTATAATAGTCTTTCATTCTAGATTCAAATCAAGAAAGATATTCATAATTTCTTTTGCCGTTTCTGGATCGAGATTCCCAGTTGGCTCATCTCAGATAATTATTTGTGGATCATGTACGAGTGCTCTTGCAATTGCGACCCTTTGTTTTTCACCACCTGAAAGCTCATAAACAAACTTATCTTTCTTTATAAGTAATCATACTTTTTCAAGCGCTTCTGGAACTTTTTTTCTAACCATTTCATCGCTATATCAACATACTTCCATAGCAAAGGCTACATTTTCATATACTTTCTTTGATTCTAGGAGCTTATAATCCTGAAATATAACTCCTATATTTCTCCTATAATCAAGTAATGTTCTTTCATTCATTGATCTATAGAGAGCAAGATTGCTATCAAGTATAATATCTCATTTCTCTGGCTTAAAATCTCCTATAAGAGCTCTTATTAATGAAGTCTTTCCACTTCCAGAATACCCAATAAAAAAAACAAATTCCTCTGGTTTTATTTCCAAATCTATATCCTTGAGTATGACCTTATTTTTAAATGCGAGTGTGATGTTATCTATTTTCATAATTTTTATATATTTTTAAGTATGAAAGTAGTGTATTTTATTTTATTTTTTTGTAAAGAAAAAGACTGGAATAAATCCAAACTTCTTTTACCCTATCCTCTTAACATCTGTAAATATTTCTTCCTCTATCTCTTCCTTACAAGTAATATATAGTTTCGGTGTAATAATTTCTCTTTTATAAAGATCCTTAAATACCTGTTCTTCTAGTTTAAGCAATGATTTATTTACCAATCTTGACTCAAGTCACATAATAGTACTCTTATTCTTCAAGAGAATTTGGATTCTTTTTTCATCTGAGACTCTATTAAAATAGGCATACAAATCTATGATTTCTTTAAAGTATTCATTATCCTTTCCAGTTTTTCCAAATCAAAAATCAATTTCCGAAAGTTGTCTGAGTTCTTTGATAACCTTTCTCGTTATAATTACCCTCGCTCTATTCCTGATATACATATCTACCTGAGAACTAGAGTTTTTGTAAAGCTTAATAGCAAGTCTAGAGAATATATCATAATCATCCGGTATATTTGATATTTTTCTTAGTTGAGGAGAGTCGGTTTCTACTCTCTCCATTTGTTTTTCTATCTTCCTAAAAATATATTTAAAGTTTTTTTCATCTATTTCATTATAGAGAAATAAATCCTTTAGATACTGCTTCTCTATTCATAGAGCGTGCAGTGATAGTGCTCTTCTAATTAAGGTATCTGATTCTTTTTTACTCTTACTCAAAATTCTTTTCATCTTTTTCACTGCTTCCTGAAGTCTATCAGAATATCGTCCCGTAAGTTCATCATATTCGGACTGGGTAAGGTATGCTTTCTTATAAGAGCTATTGAGTTTTTCTAATATTTTCATATTCGCAAGTATACTCCCCTCAACATGTTCAAATTCCTCAAGTTTATTCAATCGAGAAATTCATGCTTTCTTCATTACTAATCAGATAGTAGGAGCTTTTATGAAGAGAGTAAACATTATACTACTAATTGTTAATACAATAAGGAAATCCCTAATACTAAAAGGATAACCCCATCAAACTATTTGCTGAAATGCTAATATGTTCTCATAATTTGGGTCTCAAACTCATGGAATTAAAAGAACCATCATTATTGCTAATGCTCACCTAAGACTTCACCAAGAGAGAAGTTGTTGCCAAGATTTTGGTATTTTTTCTTCTAAAGAAAAGAAGTTTATTATTCATATTGGTATATATACACTTATTAACCTTGCTACTACTACCACTGGAATCGATACTAAAATAGGAAAGATCAATGACGACATTGGTATATCTATAGAAGAAAGAATGAGTCCCATTAAAATAAAAACAAGTGAATTGGAAATAAATGCAAAGAATTCCCAAAATTTCTGCATATGTGCTTCTACTTTTGGAGTAATTTTATACCTCCCATAATTTCATATAATGATACTTGCAACTACCGTTGCTATTACTCAAGAAATTGGAAGAAATGGGAAATACCTTGTAATTATTTCTGCCATTATAAAAGTAAAATGAGCCAGTACTATCGTGAGTACTATTTCTACCTCTTCATTATTTTTTATATACCCAATAACCTTTGAAAATAATACTCAAGTGAAAATTCAGAAGATTATACCTCCAAATAACATAGAAATAAATTCCCATCATCACTGAATATACGTCATACCTGAAACAACGCCTCACTCTAGAATAATTCATAAAATTACCACAAAGAGAGCCACTGAAGTACCGTCATTAAATAAACTCTCTCATTCAAAAAGCATGGTAAGTCTTCTTGGAGCTCAGACTTTTTTAAAAGTTGCCAAAACTGCAACTGGATCAGTAGCAGAAATCAATGCTCAGAATAAAAAACATACCAAAAAAGGAATATGCAATCAGACAAGTGGAAGTATAAAATAGAGAGATCAGGCAATTATGATTGCAGATATAAAAAGCCCTAATACTGCAAGTGAAGATATAGCTTTCCAGTTCCTAAGTAGGCTTCTATAATTAATATTATATGCTCATTCGAATAATAGAACTGGTAGGAACACAAAAAATAATACATTCGGTGTGAGCCTAAAATCATCTATAAATCCGAAAAGAGCTGTATTTGACAGAGGTACTAATAAAATACCTATAAAAACAAGCATTACGGTATACATGAAATTAATCCTTTTACTGAGTATATAAGTAAAACTTGAAATAATAAGCAGTACTACGAGTGAGAGTGTTTGTGATAAAAAAGTAACTTCAGACATCTTTGTAAGAAAAATTTAAATAAAAGAAAAGGATTGTAAAACTTTCTTATCATAAATCAAGAAGTTTTCTCTTTTCTGCCTCCTCTTGTTGTTTCTTCATCTTTGCTTCATGTTCTTTTTTCTTTTCTTCTGCTTTTTTATTCTTAAATTCATCTTTCTTTTTTTCCCATATCGCCTCTTGTTTTTCGACTTCATCCATATTTTCTTTTATTCTTTTTTCTATTGAAGTTCTTGATTTAGAATACTTTTCTCTCGATACACTCAGTATCTTATCATATCTTTCAGCAAACATTTTGTCATCTTTTGGATAGGGTGCGAATGTTCCAGCAGAAAATACTGATGATGGCATACCATCTATAAGCTGTTTCAAATAAATATTATACTTCTTCAGATTCATGAGGTCATCCTCCGAGATCTCGCCAGCAAATACATCCTTTAACATACTCGCATCATGATACCCAACCTGAAAAGATACAATACTTCATACATTTCAAAACACTGCTCCTCTTACTGATTCTTGCATTTGATCTATATACTGATTTGCCATTACCAAATTCAGTTTATATTTTCTTGCCTCTGACAGGATCGTTGCAAAAGAGTCTGTAGCAAAATTTTGGAATTCATCTACATAGAGATAAAAATCTTCTCTTTCTCTTTCTGCTATATCGGCTCTACTCATCGCATCCATTTGAAACTTCGTAACCATCATCGCTCAGAGGAGAGCCGATGCATCTTCTCAAATTTTTCACTTACTTAGATTTACGATAATAATCTTCTTGTTATCCATAGCCCACCTTACAGAGAAACTATTCTTGGGTTGACCAAGAACATTTCTGAGAATAGTACTCGAAAGGAATTGTCATACTTTATTCAAGATAGGTCCAGCTGCCTCAACTTTTTGGTTTGGAGCCATCTTTGCAAACTCTCATGTCCAGAATTTCTTTACTACCGGGTCAGAAATTTTATTTACTACTTTCCCTCTGTATACATCACTCGTCAACATGAGAGGTATAGAAATAAGTGTGGTATTTGGATATTCTAGAAGTGCTAGAATAGTATTTCTCAATATATGCTCTAATCTTGGCCCCCAACTATCTCAAAATATTTTCTTAAATATCCCTACGAGTCAAGAAGCAACTAATGGTCTGTGTTCTACTTTTACATTATCGAGCATATTAAATGCTATCGGCCAATTGGTATCACTTGGATCAAATATAATCGTTTGATTCGTTCTCGATTTTGGAATATGTCAAATAATAGCTTCAGCTAAATCACCATGCGGATCAATAACTGCCACTCATCTTCATTGATTTATGTCATCAATAATCATATTTTCAAGAAGTGTAGATTTCCCCATTCAGGTTTTTCAAATAATATACATATGTCTTCTTCTGTCATCTGGTCACATTCAAAAACTCATATTGGTTCCTCTAAAGTTGGTCTTTCAAATTGGAGTATAAATACTATCGGGGGTTATATCATCCGTAAGGTCTGGATCAATAATAGGAAGATTGGATGGTGGTTCAAATGCACGAGCAGAAACCCAGTTAATTTGTGGTGTTTTTACATACGTAGTAGGAAGATGAACTAAACCAGATAGTTCATTAGTGGTAAGAATAAAAGCCTTAGATAATGTCCTTTTTTTGACTTGATTTGCTATCATCTCTCATTTAGCAATATTCTTGAGAACGAAGCTATTTTGTCAGAAGTAAGAATATACTCAAAGGGTAGAAAATACTTCTTTGACAGAAGTTTGAGATTCAAATTCATCTTCTCAAGCATTAATAATATTAATACTGGTTTTATATCAATTCAGTGATAATTTTTCAACAAAGTCTTTTGGTACATGTACTTTTTTCCCATCTAATTCTAAGGTTTCTGCATTTTTCCCATCATTTTTTTCTACTTTAGTATTTTCAGCGCCTTCTTCACTTTCACTCTTAAAAAGTAACTGAATGAATTTAAATAGGAGTGTAAACGGGGAAAAAAGTATCCTTAAATATATAAATTTTGGATCTAATAGAAAGTTTTTTATAAAATGAGGGTATCCTGATTGAATAATTTTGATTCTATATGAAAGATTTTTCTTCCAATATCAGTCTTGAACTGGAGAAAAATTAATTTGTATCGTATTAATAGTATATTTTCATGTTCTACTCAAAGCAGAAGTAATAGAAGAATATGGATCAACTATGTCTTTACTTGCCTCTTCTTGAAGTTCCGTAAAACTTTTTATTGCATAGAGAGTATCTTTTTCTAAGCCAAGCTCTCAAACAGAAATCTTTGAATCAGGAACATTTTCAAGATAGTCTCCAACCTCAAAAATCTCTACATCGTTATAATGTGCATAGATTTGACTGGTAAAAAAACTAACATACCTCTTTGGAGAAATAACAAAAAAACGGATTCTATTTCAAATTTTGGCTATTTCAAAAGAAAATACAGGTATATTCTTCTTATTTTTCTTAAATATATTTTTCTCGTCTAGATCAGAAAAAGCCTTATGAAGCACGATTAAAATATGCTCAAAGACCCCTGGTCATTTCTCATTATTTTTATCTACAAGTATTTCTAATATTTTTTTATCCATTTTATTTATGTTTTTATATTTTTATTTTAACATATTTTGTAAAATAATTCAATTTTTTTACTTTTTTATTTTTGTTCACCACGATCAATGGATACTACACCTGGCAACTATCTCGTATTCGTCAAAACCTGATACATCCAACTCTATACTTGGATCGCTTTCAGGGAATAAAAATTCCTCTGTTACTAGATCTCAATATTCATCATATAGACTAATCGATGTGATTCTATGATCTTCTCACATTGGGTGTTCTGATGATCATATAAATACTACTATTGTATCTTCATCTATAGGCTTAATTTGTGGAATATGTTCTATTTCTAAAAATTTCAGGTTATCATAATCCTCAGCATAGTTAATTTCTTCTTTTATTCACTGAAAACTATCATATTCTTCACAATTTGGACACTTCTCTACGTCCTCCATTTTAGTAGCAATTGCGATCCCCTCTTCCTTATCTCAAAGTGATTCATCAAACGTATAATTACACTTTACACATACATACCTCATAAGAAGTTGAATTTTTAAGAAAATAATTTAAAGTATAGAGAGGATTATACTAAAAATAACTAAAAATGAAACAAACTTTTTCAAAAAAACAACACGAGGTATTCAAAAAGTATGCCAATATAAAAAATACTCCCTGAAAATGGGATGAAAAATACCTTAGTAAAACTGCGTCATACCTAAAGTATCTAAAATGGATCCCAGGGGTAGCAATGATTTGAGTCTGAAATAGTATTTCTATGAATGCGTCTAGGGAGTCTTCAGATATAGATCTCTACGTAGTAACATCAAACTCAAGTATGTGGTTTGTTCGTATACTTCTCACTCTTATTTTTCAAATTTTATGAGTAAGAAAAAATGAAAAAAAACATTCGTGAAGGTTTTGTCTCAGCTTTTTTTCTACAAAAAAATGAATGGATTTTTCAAGCTTTGCGATTGAAAATGATATATATTTATACTTTTGGATAGTTTATTTCAAACCAATACTTAGTTATAATCATACTTATGAAGACTTTATAAAAATAAACAATTCTTGGGCAGATTTCTCTGAATATAATTATATAATAGAAGAAAATAAGAAATCTATTATTTATCATAATTCTAAGAACCCCCTTAATCCTCCTTATCAGGAGGAAGTAGATCAAAAACAAAAAAGAACATGATTTGTTATAACATATATAAATAACCTTCTTAAAAAAATATTCCTTCAAAGAACGATAAAAACACATGAGAAACTAGGAAAACCTTTTTGAGTGATCATAAATGATGATATGCTCAAGTTTCATAATAATGATATTAGAAAGAAGATTTCTAAAAATATTTGACTTTAAATTATTTTGAATACAATGACCCAACTTTACAAAATATAAAGTAAATATAAATCCTTGTTAACTTTTTTTGGTCTGTTCATATGTCTCATATTTCTATAAACCCTTTCTCTAAAAATCATCTTATTATAGCATGTCGTGATTACAATAATATTCATAACGATAGCGTAAGTCTATCTGATATAAATATGTTCTTAGCGGCTGCAATAGCAGGAGGATTATCAGAAAAAGATAAAGAAAAATACCATTCTATTCTTGATTCGAGTCGAAATATGCAAGAAGAAGAATACAAGAATAGAATTATCTTGTTTAAGTAAAAAATTATATTTCACTCTTGTAGTGCATAATATATCCTTTTTACAAAAAAAGATGTATCAAGCTAAAGCTAGATACATCTTTTCATTTTATTAATCTTTTTTTACTTCTATCTTTCCAATTCTATTATCCTTAATATCAATCACTTTTAATGATAGCTTTTCATTGGTACTTTCATTCTCATCATCTATGATATCAAATGAGATCACTTCTCCATTTGTAGGAAATCTTTCGAGCTTATGAGTTATAAGATAACTGAGTGTTTCTCAACCAAACTCTTTTAGATCGAGTCATATGTTATTAAGCTGTAGGTGAAATTTACGCAATATTTCTTCTGATCATACATGTGATTCAGCTACAAAAATATCTTTTCATATATTACTTATATCATCCGTCTCATCATCCGTCTCATCTCTTATTTCTCAAAATATTTCTTCTAATACATCTTCTAATGTAATTAATCACTCAACACCCCCATATTCATCAATAAGTATCGCCATATGTTTGTTTGATTTTTGAAAGGTAGCGAGTAGTTTTGAGAGAGGTTTATTGAGAGGAACTTTTAGTACACTTGGTAAGTCTAATTCTGAGAGCTTCTTTGTTTTATCTTCTGTAAGAATATCTCTTATAGTCATAAATTTCTCTATTTTGTCTATTGTTTCACTATATACAGGAATTCTACTATGCGTATGAGATAAATAGTATTCCAGTGCTTCTCAGACGGTTGTATGACATGATAGCGCCTCTACTTTAACTCTCGGGACCATTATTTCCTCAGCAGTGGTATCTCCGAAATCCAGTATATTTTTTATTTTTTCATATTCTCCTTTTCACAAACTCCCTGAATTTCTTCACATATCTATAAAGCTTTCTATTTCTTCATCCGTGAGTTTTTCTACCGTACCTTGCCTAGAAAATACCTTTATAATAACTTCCATAAAGAGTATTACTGGATAGAGAATTACCATAAGAAACTTGTATATTGGTGCTACAGTTATAGCAATAAAACTTGCATTTTTCGTTGCAAAGCTTTTTGGTATAATTTCTCCAAACATAAGTAAGAGAAAGGTAACGATTCAAGTAGCAACCCCTATTGCATATCCACTTCCCATACCAGAAGATGCCGCAACTGATATTGCTAAGCTCGTTGCAAGAGCAGCAGTATATACATTCGCAAGATTATTTCAAATAAGAATAGTTATAAGAAGTCTATCGTTATTTGATTTGATTATTTTAAGAGATTTCGATCAGAGTTTTCCTTGTTTTACAAGAGAATCAATTTTATGTTCTGGCAGGCTCATAAGCGCTATCTCTGTTCCAGAGAAAAAAGCAGAGAGTCAAAATAGTACGACGAATAAAAGTATCAGTAAGGGGTCCATAGAATAGGATAAAAAAATAAAAAGGCGAACTTCTAGAAAACTATATTATTAACTTTTTTGGCAGTATAGAAGAGCTACAGATGCTTGCATATTATTATGTGCTCCTCATCATCAATTATTCTGAGTGCCATCCATAGCACTTCATGAGTACCATACACCATCCATTTGAAATATTCATGAAGCCCATCAAGATCCACTTCATCATACTTTTGTTTGATGATTATGAGATGGCATTTCAGCAATCGTAAGAGTATGAGTCTCAGCTCCAGTAGTATTACCAAGAGCCCAGTTGGTTCATAGTCATCCTCATTCTGCGGTATTTCATTGTCATACTCAGATCACTGCTCTTCCTCTTGCAGCAGTGTATTCTGACCAACCTGTCGGGCATGAACCAAGATTGAATGCCATAACAGCTCCGCTTGGAACCGTATGATCTCTAATAGTATTAATATGACTGGCATCAACTACTTGACCATTCGAAACATCTGATATAGGCCAGGCAGCATATACACTCAGAACAGAAATAATAATAAGAGCAGAAAATATAACGTTTTTAATAATATTTGATAGACTCATAAGGGAAAAATAAGAAATAAACTAATACACACAAATTCCATACACTCAAACTCCATAAGTACATCAAGTAGGAGCCCCACCACCCTCATCTACTCCAAGTCACGTTTTCTCTCAAACAATCTCAAGAATCTTTGATATATACTTTCCGTCTACATTTAATATCTCATATCAAAGAGTTTTTATAATACTTGGATTCGTGTCATCGATAGGGTTTATATATATACCCTTTCCAACAGTATCTTCTCAAGTTACTCTAAAGAACAACACTCCGGTACCAGTGTTTTCCAAAAAAACTGCATAGTCATCATTTATTAGGTCGAAATTATATTCACTTCAGGTAATATTTCAAGCTAAAGTTAAATTATCTTGTATATAACCGACTCATCAAGATGCGCTTAGGGAGTCCTCTACTTCTAAAGTAATCAACTCAGAGGTTCACTCAAATTGATCTTTATCAAACCTAACTACCTTCATCTTAAAATCTCTATCTACATCTAGAATAAGTTTTGCAGAAGTATCTCATAATTTTGAGTTAATAAAATCAGTATTATTTGTATTACTATTAATATAATCTTTTATCTGCGAGTTACTCCAAAAGATATTTTTGAATCAAGTGTTGGGTGATATATAACCATACAATGTTTTTCTTGCCAAAACATCATCATCACTATAATTATTTGGGTAAAAGTAGCTCCCTGTTGAATTCACCTTAAAATTATCGCTATCAAAATCATCATCTATGTTATCTGGTGTATTCGTATAACTTGAAAAATCCATATAGGTATTATCTGTATCAAAGAATGTCCCTGTCTTTCCAGCTAAAGTGATAATACTTCCATCATAGTGAGCCTGTTCAAAGTCAGTAAATCAGGAGTTAAAATATATTTTAAACTCCTTTGTATTGTGAGATCATTGACAAAAAATACCTCAAGAATATGCCAGTGATGCTGAACTAGAAGAATAATTCACCACTCAACTCATAGTAACAGCTCACGGACAACCTATGTTATCCACTGCTCAACTTCCATTAGAATTCAGGAAATTCGTATATTTTACTGACAGATTTGATTTAGATATAATTCATGATAAAAGTGCTTTATTCGTATTATTTAGATTATAGTTTGATTCCAATAAAAAAGTATTACTGGCGACAACTAAAGCCATAATAAGTGCTACATTTACGAGAATAATAATATATATTAAAATACTAGCCTTTTTTTGTTTGAGGTTATATTTCATTTTTCTTAAAAGTTTAGGTTATATTGCTTTATACGATAAGACTCTAGATCACTCATTTTGGTTCCATTGAGTTCTTTTTTATAGTCCTTGTTTACTTTCATAGTTATATCAATAATCTCTCCATTATTATAAAGTTCTAACTGAAGATCTACTGCTTTTATTTCATGAAAGAGTTTATCAGAAAAGAAATCATAGTGTTGTATTTGAGTGGGATCTGCTTCTAATTCTGAGATCTCGGAAGCACTTATATCTCTATATCAAATTACTTTATCATAGTATGTATTATACTCATCTTCGGTGTACTCTATTCTCATAGAACCTTTATCTACGACTCAAAGAACAATCCCAGCATTTTTATCTAAACTGGTAAGTACTAATATATCGCTTCAAGTTCAGGTATTATCTACAAGAATAGCTCCGGTTAGAAAAATATTTTTGTAATTATTAAGCACTCCATTAAAGTTTACAAAGTCTTCTTGGAATCTTCATTCGGCATTTGAGTCAGCAATTTCAACTAATGAGTTCGCTATAAAGCTTCCAATAAAAAACATAACAATCACACTAATAGTTATGGCAATAACTAATTCAACCAAAGTAAGTGCTGTTCTATTTGTTTTATTCATATGTACAATAAACTTATTATAATTATTTTTTTACCAATTTTCTTATGCTGACCCTAATAATCTGGTTTTCTGACTCGAGACTTCTATCATCTCTCTCTTTCCATAAAGTTCTTGCATACACATCTCATTGATAAGTATTTACATTTATATTCGCACCATACTCATTTATGTATTTATATCATGCATTGAGTGTACCGGTAAAGGCTTCAAAGTGGTTGGTTCCACTATTCTTATAGATATAAAAAACCTCATTTTCTTTTATGTTATCTGTATCTATTCCTTTTATAATATTTGCAATATTTGCCTTTAATACATCAGCTTTTTGAACCCTTTGATAGCTCACTATAACATCTCTGGAATGAAACATAAGGTTTCAAATTCCAAGCAGAATAAAGGAGAGTATAAATACTCCTATGATTATACCAACAAATGACTCTGCTTTTATTACCTTTTTCATGTGAATAGATGATATGATTACTTCCCTAGAGTCTACGGAAAGTTACTAGAAATGCAAAAAAAATCCCTTGATAAGGGATTTTTTATCTGTGTCAGCAATACATCGTTCCGCTTGATGCAATACCATCATTTATTTCTGTAGCTGTTTTTGAGGTATTTGCAGAGTTAGTAGCTGTTTGATCAACCATATAATGAGTTCCTGGAGTTGTAGGGATAGTTGGCGAAAGATCATAGAATACATACATACCTGCTGGGCAGCCGGTCATAGTGTCCCCGACACCACTCGTATATGCTAGAGTTTCATAGTATCTTGCTGAAACTGGAACTGTATTATCCATTTTAGATGTAGCTCCGAGAAAACGTATCTGTCAAGTTGTAAAGGTAATTTTATTCGTTGATAGGTCAAATCACATAGTAACTCCATTTTTTACTGTAACGGTATAACCTCATAAAGCCATATCACCATTTACTGTATATCCATCAGGAAAGTCACAGTCTTCAGATATAGTCCAATCTCCATTCCAACTTGGGTTACAATCTACTGCGTTTGCAAGTGATGGAGCGAATCCAAAAGACAAAGCAAGTAAGAGTATACAAGAGAGTATTTTTTTTATTCAAAAAGTATTTATGTTATTGCGCATTTTTTTATAAGTAATTTACTATTATAGACTTTAAATTCATTTAGAAACAATTTCATACACAAGATACATTAAGGGAACCTGCAATGGTTACATTTCCTGTATCATGAAGAGTCATTACCGTTGCATGACCAGATTCATTTCCATTTACATCTGTTTCAATAGTTCTAAACTTTAGTTCTCTTCCATTGTTTACACTATAATCTATATAAGAGCCATCACCCGAAGTCCCATGCCCAACAAAATTTAGCTCTGCTGAACCCGTTCAACCACCATCAGGTGATGATCCAAGAGTTATACCTGTATGTTCATTAGTACCAACTTTATTATTGATTTTTAGATTCCCCATTCCAACATTTCCATTCGTTGCAGAAATAGTTAGATACTTATCAGGCCATAGAGTAGATCTTGCAGCACCTCATCCTTTCGCAATTACAAAATCACTATTTGACATTCCAAGTTGCCAATCTGTATAACCTCAACGATGCAATGAAAGATAAGAAACGTCTCAACCATCAGTTGCACCATCAGAATATAATTCTAATTTACCATAACTTGGATTCGCAATACCTACACCTACATTTCAGACACTATAAGATGCGTCATTACTACTAACCGACCATATTGGGCTGGTTGGCTCTAGGAATTCATCTTTTATTTGTCCACTAGCAAGATCAAAGATTTCGGTAAGTATATATCAAAAATCTCAAGAGTCAGCTGCGACCATGTTTTGGACCTTTTGTTTCACGGTAGCAAAATCAGCATATCAAATAGAGGTACTTGCTATGAGTACGAGCAATGCTGTAGCAGAGATTTTCTTTACAGAAGATAGTAAATTTATTTTTGTTTTCATCCTTTTATTATTTAATTATGTAAAATAGTGATTCTCACGAATCCTCAAAAGTATCTATAAACTCTCAAGAAGTTCTTTGTGAAGGATCACTAGGATCCTGGAATGAGTCGTAAATAGTAGTATCATCATTTACGAAAACTCAAGTATTTGATTCTACTTCAACTTCTTGAACAATTTGAGTAGCTATTTCAAACCCGATTCATTCAAACCTATGAAATCAAACATATTGAGAATATGCTTCTCCATGAAGTAAACCATCAGATTCACAGTAGTATACGAAATCATACTCAGAATAGTTAAAGTCTATATATCATGCATACTGAGAATATCCTTTTCATCACAACTTATACCCTACTCCGCTCGGACACGCTGAAGTGGTATCTACTATTCTTACATTTTCACTTGCCTCTGTTGACCAGTCTAACCTAAAGAACCCATAAAGAGTATCATAATAATACCCCTGGAATGAATTCCCTATTATAGTTGAGTCATCTCCAGTATTTACGTACTCCGAAAGGTGAGTACCATCACTACTGAAAGTAACCGAACCATTATTTGAACCTGTTAGTGTCGCTGTTTGCTGAGAAATGGTCAGAACCGTAGCTCAGAATACAACTGAAACTCATAAGAGACTCATAATCAGAAAGGTAAGTAGAAAAAAGTTTTTCTTTTCCTTTTTTTTCATTATTATCATGGTTAATGAAATAATACACCTAATAACAATATCATAAAAATGAGTTGAAAACTAGAAAATAATATTGACATTTTAATAATAATATAAGTTATATATGAAAATAACCTGAAACGCATTTACTATTGTAGAACTGATAGTAGTAGTAGCAATTATATCCATACTATGAACGGTTGGGTTTATTAGCTTTAGTCAGAATATATCTGATGCAAGGGATGGTCAAAGAAAATCAGACTTAGCACAGTTAAAATCAAGTATGAAGCTCTATAAACAACAAAAGTGAATTTATCCAGCTCCTTGAGATAACTTTTCCATATTTAGTGGAGCAACTGCGATTGCCTATCAATGAAAACTCAATGAAAAAGTAACCCTTTCGACTCTAGATGACCTTCCACTCGATCCTGATCTCGAAATACCATACTTGTATAGCGTTACCACGAACAGAAAAGAAATGCAGGTTGCTGGAACATTAGAAAACTGAGACAACCCTCAAGCAATAGTTGCGTGAGATTACAAAACTGTTTCTGTAAATGTACTCCCTACTATAATGGTAGCAGCAATAGCAGATCTTGATATATCTTTAGATAGTACAAAGTTTATATTTAATGGATCAACGCATAACCTTCCCTATGATTTTGATTCCTCATTTGTACCTACGAGCGATGGAACGAGCCTTGCAGACCTACTTACAGAAGCAGCTACACATGATTTTTGGCAAAATAGCTCTTATAGAACTTGTAGTGAGATAAAAGAGTCTGCAAAAAGCATTTGAGATTGAGAATACCAAATACTTAATAGTAGTTGATCTCTCACGAATACAAACTGTACATCTATGTAACATTTAAAAACCTCTTCATTATATGAAGAGGTTTTTTGTTAGTTCTCAAATTTTTACTTCTTTTTGCTCTCAACTCGCAAGTACCTTTATTTGTACTATTCATTTCTCATCTTCCTGTTCTCCATATATGATAACATATGGGATTTTTTTATTGTTTGCGTATTTTAATTGTTTTGATATTTTTGCCTTTTCATCTAAATATAGTTCTGTTGGAATTCAATACCCCCTGAGGCTCTTCACTATATCCAAGTTTTTTGTTAATAAATTATTTCAAGTATTGAGAACCAAAATATCTGTAATCGTTTTTTTATCAGCCTGAACGGATCAAATACTGTTGAGTATAGATAAGAGTCTAGATATCCCAATACTTCATCCAACACCAGGAAAAGAAGAAGATGAAAAATTCGAACAGAGATTTTCATACCTTCATCCTGAGGATATACTTCACACGCCCTCATGTCCAACAATAAATGTCTCAAATACAAGTCCAGTATAATAATTTAATCCCCTAGAAATTGCTGGATTTATTTGTATAGAATGATCTGGAACTCACATAGATAGTAGGTGACTATATATATAGGTAAGTTCACTTATCCCCTCTTCAAGGGTTTCGTTTTGAATACTATCAAAGAAAGAAAGAACTTCTAGACCTTTTTGATTTTCAGAAATTTTTAATAATTCTAAAATACCTTCTACCTGAATATTTTCTAGAGATAGCTTCTCTAACATGGGAACAATAGTTTTCACTTTATCTTTTTTATCTATTGCAGAAATAGTTTCTGAAATCTTCTCTATTCCAAGACTTTCTAGAAATCCAGTAAGAATCTTCTTATTATTTATATGTATTACAAAATCTCAGAAATTTAATTCATTTAATGCATTATATATAGTGGATAATATCTCAACATCAGCAAATAAAGAAATATTTCCATTTCCTATAATATCTATATCTGCTTGATAGAACTCTCTATATCTCCCCTTTTGTGGTCTCTCGCCTCTCCAGCTTTTCCCTATATGTTGAGTCTTTAATGGAAAAGATAGATTTCATTCATGTTGAGATACATACCTGGCCAAAGGAACCGTAAGATCAAAACGAAGTCACATATCAAAATCAACAACATTATCTGCCTTTAGCCTCTTCACTCAATAAATCTCATTATCATCAGACCCCTTTGAGAGTAAGGTTTCTACTCTTTCAATCGCAGGAGTATCAATAATAGTAAAACCTGAAAGTGAATAATTTGATTTAATAATATTTTTAAATGCATCTTCTACCAGCTGTTCTCCTGGCAGGTTCTCGTAAAATCAAGAAATTGGTTTTGGTTTATCCATATTAAATACATATATATTAGAAATAATTAAGAAATATCTTAATTATAATCAAAGAAAAAGCAATTTTCAAAGAAAAGAGAAAGAAAATTCAGAAAAAAATATACTATATAAATACCTTTACAAAAGGAAAAAAATATAAAATAATAGTTTTTATATTAAAAAGTTTGACATTTACTTGATTTATTTTTTAAAATGTTTTATAATTAATTTATACATTAATATTTTAATTTGTAAATGTAATATTATGGAAACAGCAAAAAAATTAAAACTCGGTGCCATTATGAATAAAAATGTTTCTCCTAAAGAAACAACTCCAAAAGTCGAAGTTTCTCAAGAAGCTGATACTCAAGTACCTCAGGTTTCAACTCCTGTTCAGGTCCCTGATAATAAGATGGAGACTTATGAGAAAGAGAATACTCCTGGAATACAAGAAAATCAAAATACTCAACCAGTTGACATATCAAAAGACAATATGCCAGCTATTGGTATCCATAAAGATAATCAAAATTGAGCACTTAATGATAAGCATAGTAGTGTCGATGAAAAAGAGAAAAAAGAAAAAGAAGCTATACTTGAAAAATTAAAAAAGGTAGAAAATGTCGGTATCAGCAAAGAAAATGAGAACTCAGAGAAAAAACTGACCGAAAAAAAAGAACTCTTTACCAGCTATCAAGCAGAGCTCTATAAAAATGAAGATGAAGCTCTCGAAGAATCCGAACTCAAAAAACACCCTATTAAGAAAGAAGAACCAAAACCAGAAATCACGAAAGAAATCGATACCCCACTCACTACAGACAAACAAGAAAATAGTGAAGTGAGTAGTGCTGGAAAAAATATAGAAACAAAAAATACATGAGATTATATGAAGAAAAAAGAAAACAAAGATATAATGAAACAAAAATGAGAAGAACAAGAAGGGAAATGAGAAAAAAAGAAGAAAAAAAGACCTCTGAAGATGTTACTTACCAGTATAATAACCCTTGCAAGTTTAGGAGTCATAGTTTGATGAGTATTCTTTGTAGATACTGGGTCGGACTTCATAGAAAACTATAAAACCAGTATACTGGACATGGTAAATAAGGATGTATCTGAACAAAATGAAGATATTGTCGAAAACCAAGCAGAAGAAGTAGATACCCAAGTAGATGACACAAACTCATGAACCTCTCAAAATTGGGATATTGAAACGATAGTTTTTTGAAGAACCAGCGAAGATGTAAAAGTAATTGATAATAACTGAATAAAGGAATTTGAGTACAATTGAGAAATATATGAATCAAAAGAAACGGTATATAATGTAATAAGAATCACAACCATAAAAAGAGTAATATTAGATTACTTCAAAATACTCAGATAAATTTAAAAACCCAAGATAAAAAAGGCTGTCCCAAAAAGTAGTAAATCAATTAGATTTACTACTTTTTTAATAGCGAGCTAGCTAAAGCTAGCCGTTAAAAAATATATATTTAACAGAATGCTTTAGCTTTCTGTATTTTTTGGACAGTCTCTAAAAAATATCTTGGGTTTTTTAAATGTATTTATTAATAAGTGTCAAGTGGTTTTATTTAATTTTTAAAAAGTATTATGGTATAATTTTTCATATATTTATAAGTTTAAGCTATTTTTTTATGGAAAATAAGAGAATACTCGCGAGTCTCACTGTCAAAAATGAAATATGAGATATCGTTGAGTACGTGGACAGAATGTTTAAAGATGCCGTTGATAGGTGATGTTCTGATGTCCATATTGAACCAAATGCAGAATTCCTGCTGATCAGATTTCGTAAAGATGGAGATTTCTTAATGATAGATAAACTCCATGTTGACCACGTAAGTGCTATAATTACCAGACTAAAAGTACTCGCAAAAGTAAAAATAGATGAAAACAAGAAGCCACAAGATGGGAAAATAGTGTATTATTATGAAAAAGATGACCAAAATATTGATATACGTTTCTCTACTCTCCCTACAAAATACTGAGAGAAGATAGTTATGAGAATACTGAAACCTGATGAGTCTCTTACGAATATTGAAGCACTATGACTGATTGATGTGCATTTAGAGATAGTAAGAAAGGCCCTCAAAAATACATATGGAATCATATTGATCACGTGACCAACTGGTTCGTGAAAAACAACTACTCTTTTTGGTATACTCAAGAACTTCAACCCTCTCGAACTTAATATATCTACTCTGGAAGATCCGATAGAATATAATATAGAATTCGTAAATCAATCTCAAGTGAAGCCAGAAGTATGATATACATTTGCCAGTTGACTGAGAACACTCCTGAGACAAGATCCTGATATAATAATGGTATGAGAAATCAGGGATAAAGAAACTGCTAATCTTGCTGTAGAATCAGCGCTTACATGACATTTGGTATTATCTACTATCCATACCAACTCTGCTGCATGAACCATTCAAAGGCTTATAAACATGTGAGTAGAACCATTTCTTCTTGCTTCTTCTATGAGACTCATAATATCTCAAAGGTTATGAAAGAGGATTTGTGAACACTGTAAAGCTCCTTTTGATATCACTGAAGCTAGAAGGAAAAAGGTGAAAGATTATTTATCAAATATAGTTGATGATGAAACTCTAGAAAATATGCAATTTTATAGAGGAGCATGATGTGATAAATGTAGTGGCACTTGATATAAATGAAGGCTTTGAATTCATGAAGTGCTCTTGATAGAAGACTATTTAGAACCTATGATTTTAAATAGTGAAAGTGCTAGTACTGTACAGAAATCAGCAGTAGAACACGGAATGATTACTATACTCCAAGATGCTTTACTAAAAGCATTATTATGACAAACAACGGTAGAAGAAGCTCTTAAGCTTATTTAATTATAATTTACAAAAGAATGTTTGGTTTTTTATTTTCTAAGAAAAAAGTTGATGCCGATAAGGTACAAGCTTTCAAAGATGCTCTCGAAGCTATCAATATTTTTATATTGATTTCAGAGTGGGAAAGAGCCAAAGATTCGATCTTAGAAATAGAACATAAAGAAAGAATAGGACTCAATAGTTTTTTATCAAAATACAGAAAAGATGACTCAGAGAAATTAAGAAAAATAAAAAGTAAACTCATAGAGGAAAATAAAAAGAGGTTTGAACAACTTGAAAAATTAAAAGAAAAGGTAAGACAAAAAGAGGAACAATACAACAAAAAAGTACAAAAAGAAAGATTTAAAGTAAGATTTAGAAATATACACAACGAAATAGTACATCTCACATGAAAAAATAAGAACTGAGAAGCTTTGAGACTTCTTCAAGCATTCCTAGAAGAAAATACCAGTAAGCCAGATATTATAGACTTCTATAACAAACAAAAGAAAATAATTTTAAAAAATATAGAAAAAGAAAAAGCAAGAAAAGAAGTTCTTATAGAAAAAAATACCAGAACAGAGGCCTTGACTCTCATATGACAAACGATACAAGAAAATAATATTTCACAAAGTTCAGAAAAAAAGAATTTTTTTGGAAGATTACAAGAAAAATTTGGATTCTATAAAAAACTACAAGAAAGTATTAAAAATAAACAACTTCTTGATGAAATTAACATCCTTATAGAGGAAAATACAAAAGTAAAAAATGATCTTGCTGAGAAGAAACTTGCGAATATACATAAATGACTTATTAAAGAAATATCTCATAGTAAAATGCAAGGATACGACCTATATGGAAAAATACTTTGAGCAGATAAAATATCTTGAGATGCATTTGGGATATATGAGTCTAAAAACAGATACCATTTTTTCTTATGAGATGCGACTGGACATGGTATAAAAGCTTGATTTATTGTTACTCTCCTGAGTAGACTATTTAACAAACATGTAAAAAGTAATAACCTACAAAACCTTGCCTATGAGATTAATAATGGCCTCAAACAAGATCTACAATCAAGAAACTTTATAACTTGAGTATTCTTTGAAGTGAATAAGGAAGCTCTAAATATTGTAGACTTTGTATGAATGTGACATGAGCCTATGCTGGTATATAGAGAAAAAGAGGAAAAAGTAGAAAAAATTATTCCAGGTTGACTAGCGGCTTGAATCAGAATGATTAAAAACAAAGAAGATATAAAAGCAAAAGCCATTACCATGCAAAATAATGATATACTTATGATATATAGTGATGGAATAGTAGAAAACAAAAATCCTGAATGAGAATACTACTGAATAGATAGGTTACAAAAGGTATTCCATAAAATAGCAGCATATGATAAAGATATCAACAGGATATATGAATTCATTATGAATGATGTACAATTATTCCGATGAGGAAGTAGTTTTCTAGATGATGCCAGTATCCTTATATTAAAAAGAAATCAAAATAAAGATATACAAGATCATGGCTCTCAATATCTCGTTGATGTATCCATGAGAGAGGGACTCAAGAAAGGTGATGTAAAAAAACTAGAGTGAAAAACAAAAGAAGAAATAAGACTAGAGATTGAAAATATTAAAAAAGAAAAAGAAACAAAAAGAATAATAAAGAGTCTAGAGAATCTCTACTACACATGAGAGGTACTCAAACTCAAACAAGAAGCTATCAGATTCATTAGAGAATGATTCATACATAAAAAAATAAATTTTTATTTAAAAAAGGCTCTTGTAAATGAGAAGAAGTATAAAATAGAACAAAAAAACATTAAACTGAAGAATAAATATAACGTACTAGAACAGTTAGAAAAAAAGGGAGACTATGATACCGTAATAAAAGAAATAGAAGATGTAATTACGAAAGACGGAAACCTATAAAAAAAGAATACTTTTAAACTTTAAAGCAATAGAATGTCATTGATTGGATACGGCTTTTATGACAAGTACTGAAACTTTAACAATACTAAATTCGTTAAACTTTTAGAAAAAACAAAAAAAGCAAAATACAATAAAACGAAAAAAAGTAGTAGAAATCTCAATATAGAAATTTCTTTATTTAATACTGTGTCTAAAAAAGAGCTTTGGGGTTTTCTCAATAAGTTTTCAATATTCATAAATTCATGAATAGATATAAAAGGAACTCTCCATATTCTGAGTAAACAAGTAAAAAATCCTTACTTAAAAAGAATAGGTATGGAAATAAAAGAAAATATTGATCACGGAATCAGTGTAAGTGAAACGATGCAACAATATCCAAAAGTATTTGATTCACTTACGGTCGCTCTTATATGAGTATGAGAAAGTACATGAAAACTTTGAAGTATACTAGCAGAGCTTGATAGAAATCTACTTGAAAGTATAGAACTAAAATGAAAAGTAAAATGAGCCATGATATATCCTATGATATTGATGTGACTGACTCTCGTGATGGTAATATTTATGATGATATTTATTGTTCCTAGAATTACGGAATCTTTTGAGAAAGCCTGAAGTCAGCTTCCAGCTCTTACACAAACGATAGTAAATATATCGAATTTCTTCCTCAATGACTGGTGAAAGCTTATATGAATCATCGTTTGAGTTATTGTCATATTCAAGCTTATAAACTCAACCTATCTTTGAAAGATATTACTAGCAAAACTCTATACAAAGCTTCCAATTTTCTGATATGTAGTAAAACAATCAAATATAGTGTATTTTATAAAGTCATTTACTATCCTTCTTGATTCTTGAGTATTATTATTGGAATCAATAAAAACATCCAGTAATGTAGTACCAAATTTAGCCTATAAAAAAGAAATTATTAGAGTAAAGAACGAAGTAGAAGTTTGACTCACTATTTCAAAATCACTCTGACTTAATCTTGATTACGAATCGTCTGTATACTTAAATAAATTATTTCCTGAAGATTTTGCCTACGTAGTTAGTACTGGTGAAGAAACTTGAAGTCTATCAACTTCTCTCAAGAAAATATGAGATAACTATAATAAGGAACTTAAAAGGTATATTTGAAACCTTTCTAGTATGATGGAACCTATTATTATTGTTATAGTATGATTTTTGGTTTGAACCATAGTAATTGCTATCATGCTACCATTCTTTGAAATGTGAAAAATTGCACAAAACCTATAAAAACTCAATAAAAAAAGTATATTGTTTCTTGATTACAATACACTTTTTTTTATTGACTTAAATTTACTATATTTTTTAAAATATAACTAAGTACTTCTTTAGTTAAAAGTCTAATCATAATAGTATAAAACTATTGATTTTAAAGGCAAAAAAGATTAGAATGCAGTCAGTCTTTTTTAAAGGCATCATTTTGAAAATTTATTTTTGTATTTTATTTCTTAATCATATATATAATGAGAAATACAAGAAACGCGTTTACTTTGGTAGAATTGATAGTAGTAATTACTATATTAGCTATACTTGGTACTATAGCATTTATATCTCTTCAAGGGTACTCTGCTGACGCAAGAAACTCTAAGAGAACTGAAGACCTAAATAGTATAGTTAAATCTATAGAAATAAAGGTTTCTAACGGTTCTAACTTATTAAGTTTCGTAACTGCTGGAGACGAAGTTGGAGCTTTTAGTGTTGCTGGTGCAGATGTAATTGCTGGAACTAATTACCAAGCAGGTATACCTAACTACAGTGCTGTTGGTATCAAATCTACTGACTTTACTGATCCTAGTGATGCTTCTGATTACCGTATCGGTCTTACTACTAAGAAAGATGGTGAATATGAAATTGCTGCTACTATGGAAAATGGTTCTGGTGATAAAAGTGCTCTTATAGTTGGTACTTACAGCCCAAGAACACAAGATGTACTTACTGGTGCAACTATACCTTTTGCTGGTACTAAAATCGTTTTACAAGATGCTGATATAAACAAAATTAAAAGATGAGATGTTATTTTTGCTGATGGAACTACTGCTACTCTTACAGGTACTGTTACTGTAGTTTCTAGAGATGGTAAAACTCTTACAGTTGATCAAACTCTTACTTGAAGTACAATAAGCCTTGCTGCTACTGAAACACTTGGTTTAATTGAAGATAAAGATGAAAGTGGAACTCCTGTTACTAACGATTCTACTGCTAATCTTCCTTACTAATTTCTATTATTAAAGGAAATAAAAAAAGTCCCAATTGGGACTTTTTTTATTTCCTTTAATATGCTATTGCTTCTTTTATTAACTTAGAGTTATTAGAATATTTCAGTCATTCTTCTTCCGTAATAAGTCAATCTTTAATAAGAGAAATAATATCTGTTTCTAGAAGCTGCATTCATTCTCTTGATGACATCTGCATAACTGATGGAACTTGAACCAAATCATTTTCTCTGATAAGATTCGCAATCGCTCCATTCTTTACTAATATTTCTTTCGCTAACCTTACTCAGGTACCATCATGTTTTTTCAAAAGTCTTTGAAAAAATATTGCCACCAAAGAATCTGCTAGCTGTAGTCTAATCTGATTCTTATTTTCTCAATCAAAACTATCTAATATTCTTGTAATAGTTTGATGAGCACTTCTCGTATGAAGAGTAGAAAACACTAAATGTCCTGTTTCTGCCAGAGTAAGAGCCATTTCCATCTCTTCCCTATCTCTCATTTCTCAGAAAAATATAACCTGTGGATTTTGTCTCATAGCACCAATCAGAGCTGTTTGATAATCAGGTACATCTTTTCAAATCTCTTTATGCTCTACAATACATTTCTTGTGTTTATGAAGATACTCTATTGGATCTTCTATTGTTATAATATGTTTGTTATAATTTTCATTAATATGATTTATAATAGCTGCCATAGTAGTTGTCTTTCAAGAACCTGTTGGTCAGGTAACTAGTATTAATCATTGTCATAACTTTGCAACATCTTTATATATCTCTGTAAGTCATAAGTCATCAATATTTGGTATATCTCCTGTGAGTAATCTTAGTACTATCATATAATTTCCTAACTGGAAAGAAATATTACACCTAAACCTTCTATCCGAAAACGAAAACGAGAAATCAAGATTCTTATCCTTAATAAGAACATCGTGTTGATCTTCAGTAATAATAGACTGAGTGAATTCAAAAGTATCCTTCCAGGTCATAATTTCTACTCCATCATCTATTCTTACTATATCTCATCATATCTTTACTGCTGGAAAGCTATTGACTGTAAGGTACATATCGCTTCATTCATTATCTATCATAATCTGTAAAAGCTGATCTTTAAATAAATGATCTGGTTTTATAACTTGTTTCATAAAAAAGTGTTTTACTAATATATATTTAAATAATAGCATAACAAAGATTAAAACTCAAAAAAACACTCTTTACAGAGTGTTTTTTTATTTGATGAAATATAATATTATGCTTTTATTAATTTTTTTCTAAAAAATATACAAGTATTTGTAACAAATGTTAGCATAAGAAGTACCCATGTAGCTGCTCCAGTATCAGGAGTTGCGGCTGCATTTAAAGAAATTTCTTCTAAATTTCATTCATCTTCATTCGTATCTGTAGTTTCTTCGATTACTGGTTCATTGTTTTCTTCTTCTACTGGTGTATCTTCAATTATCGGTTCTTCAATCGGCGCTTCAGCAACCACGAAAACCTCAGTACTAAAATCAAGTAGATCTTCATCAAATGTAAGGGTAGATCAAAGTCTGTCACTTACTGATAAGAGCATAAGTATATAATTACTATATTCTGTTAGGTCACCTTCAAATAGAACTGATATTGTGTTGTCATTCAGTGCAGTAAGACTACTTATAGTAGATTCACTTAATAACTTGAATTCAAACTCTTCTGCTGCTACTGGATTATTATAAAATAATTCAATAGTTTTAGAGTCTTTTATCATAATTTTTGTGACTCATTGTCCTTCAGGAATAGTGTCATTCAAAATTTCTAAACCATCAATAGCATCACCAATAGTAAAATCGATATTTCACTCTGGTCATAATATAGAAAGTAAACTATATTTCGCATTACTCTTTAATTCACCATTTAAATCTAATATTAACTTAAATTCATCTTCAAGGTCTTTTGATGCAAATGATAGAGCAATATCTTTTAATACTTTGATATCAGAGTTGATATCTCATTCTGGAAGTATGGTTCCTGTATCAAAAACAATATTGATATTTTTACTGTCTACTACTTCTATATTTTCTACATTCGAAGCAAAAGCCTGAGTTACAAGAATATAAGAGAGTCATAAAGCAAGGATTATTTTTAGTGCTTTCATAATATATAAAGTTATTTATTAAATAATACATATATATTATCTCATACATTTTACAAAGTGTCAAATTATATGTACTATATTTATATAAATAATAAATATTTATAAGTCAAATTTCACTATTTTTCCCTATAATAAAAGAAAAAAGAAAATTATTTTTCTTTTTTCTTTTTTCTTATATAACTCTCTAATATTAAAACAGCTGACAGATCATCCTTTTTATTTCATATATTTTTCCCTCATATTTCTTGTAATATATTTTCTGCCTCAAAGCTCGTAAAACGTTCATCTATTCATTCAATATGTACTTGAGGGAAAATACCTCTTAACTTTTCTATAAAAAGATTTGTTTTATTCAGTTGTTTCTTATCTTTTCCATAGAGATCATACGGCAATCACACGATAATATGTGTAATAGAATATTCTCCAGAAAGTTTTTTCAGTTTCTGCATGAGTTCTACTCTAGGTACTATCGCCTTTGGTACTATAATACCTTCTACTTCAAGAGCTATGCCACATCGTTTATCTCATAAATCTATTCCTAGATACATACCTATGATTCTTTATTAACTAATATAGTCATCTTTGCCATAGAGTCTTTTCCAAGCTTTATAAATACTTGATGTTCTCACAACTTCTTGATATGACCATCTAATAGACTAATATGTTTTTTTGAAAGCTCTATTTTAAAATTCTTTTTCACTGCCTCTATGATATCTTTCTCTCAAATTCCTCCAAAAACTTTCCCATTTGGTCAAGTTTTAACCGAAAAACTAATTTTTTTTCCATTGAGTATATCACTGAGATTATGTCTATTTTCTATAAGTTCCCTTCTATGTTTATCCTCTCTACCTATTTCCATTTTATGTTTCTTTTCTTGTTCTGGAGTCAGCTCTATAGCAAGTTTTTTAGGGAAAAGCATATTAGAGGCAAATCAAGACTTTACTTCTTTTATTTCTCACTTCTTTCATACATTTATAACATGTTCTAAAAATAGTACTTTCATAGTATAGGTAGTTAAATAGTGAAATTATTTTGAAGTTTCTTCTTCTGTTTTTTTCTCTTCTTTCACTTCTCCTTCTTCTACTTCCACATCTTCTATTGAAATTCTATATCCTGTTAGTTTAGAGGCTAGGTTAACATTGAGTCCATTTTTTCATACCGCTCTTGCTCTTTGATCAGAAAGAATAAACACTTTCGCAAAAGCTTCTTCTTCATTTATTTCAACCTTTAAGATTTCTGCAGGAGAAAGAGATTTTTTTATGATTTCATGGAGGTCTCCACTATTTGCAATAATATCTATTTTTTCTCCTGAAAGCTCTTCCATAACTCACTTTACTCTGATTCATTTCTGCCCAATGAGTGTTCCTACTGGGTCTATTTCATCATAGTTTGACGATACCAACATCTTTGTTTTTACTCCTGGCTGCCTTACTACCCTATCAATATTTATAATTCCATCTCCTATTTCTGGTACAAATTCAGCAAAAATAGCTGAAACTACTTCTGGTCTTTTTCTTGATAGAATTACTTTTGGAGTTCCTGTTTCACCTTTTGATACTTCTGCTATATATACAAAGAACCTTACTCCAGCAGTATATACGTCTCTTGATACTTGTTCTGATTTTGGGAGTACTATTTGGTTCCCATTGTAATCAAAAATAACTTTTCCTCATTCAACGATTTCTACTTTCATATTTACTATTTGTCCTTCTTTTCATTCAAAGAGGTCATATATTTTCTCTTTTTCTGAATCTCCTATTTTTTGAATAATTACTTGTCTTGCTGCACCAGCTGCTATTCTTCCGAAACTTTCTGCTGCATCATCTAAGTTCACTTCATCGGTTACATCGAGTTCAATTACATCTCATTCTGAGAAATTTTCAGCATCATCTCATAGTTCTTCAAAACTAATTTCTAGTGCTGGATTCTCTACTTCCTTTACTACTGTTTTTTCAATAGCGATTTCAAGTGATTCTGTTTCAAAGTTTATTTTTACATTTACTTCTTCATCTCTTTTCCCATAGTCTTTCTTATACGCCGTTTTAATTGCCGCTTCTATAATCTCTACCAACTTCTCTTTTGGTATTTTTTTCTCAGCAGATATTAAGTTTACTGCTTGTTCGATTTGTTTTATATCTAACATAAAATTTATAAGTTAACCCCCTCTGTCCTACCAGACATCTCCCCCTTATATGAAAGGGGAGAAAAAAGGAAAATAAAGTATTTTTAAATAAAATGAGAATTTGCTTTCACAAACCCTCATCTAATACAAGGGTATTATATAGATATTTAGGGAGAATGCAAGTTTTAAGAACAAAAATAAATCTCAGTATCAATATATTAAGCTGTTCTTTAATCACTTGTTTTTGTATTTATAAGAATTATTAACTCTAAATTTTATTTATACCATGTCAAATGCAAAGTCTATATTAGAAAAAAATGAAAGTTTTAAAAAACGATCTCTTGATGAAATATCTATAGGAGTTCCATACAAAAAAGGTCAACTTACTTTTATACAAAAAAATAATAGTGAACTAGATGTAATAAAAAAAGGTAAAAAGCCTCTAAATATAAATATCAAATTCCCTGGTGAAAACTTTTTTAATCCTTCAATTGGAGAAAAATCATGGGTTGATAGCTATCTTCATTCAATAAAAAAGATTGAAGATCATTTACAACGTATGAATATCTATAACACAGAATTAGAATTTATCGGTATTGGTGATAAAATATATATCGTAAAGTGAGTAACTAACATTACTAAAAGAGGTGCTAACGCACCTCTTTTTTACGTTTGTACTTGTTTTATTATACCAGTTCCATATAATATAGATCAATATATAACTAAAACTATTTAAATGGCAGATATACCTATACTCGCAACCGATACCGTAGTATTCAATATAAGAAACTGAAAGCTGAAAGTTCTGCTTATCGAAATGAATAAAGAGCCTTTTATAGGAAAGTGGGCCGTACCTGGTGGTTTCATATGAGCTGAAGACTTGGCAGAAGAGTCTGCTCATAAAGTACTATTTGAAGCAACAAACGTAAAAGACCTCTACCTAGAACAATTAAAAGTATTTGATGCGATCGATAGAGACCCAAAAACGAGAGTAGTTTCTATTGGATACATGGCAATTATAAAAAAAGATGACCTTACTATTAGAACTGATAAAAGGTATACTGGTATAGATTGGTTTGACATTGATAAACTCCCCGAACTAGCATATGATCATGAAGATATTATAAAATATGCTCTAGAAAGACTTAAATGAAAGATTACCTACTCAACCATAGCACTTACTTTAGTTCCAAATGAATTCACACTTACTGAACTCCAAGAAGTATTTGAAATCGTTCTTGGAAAGAAAATAGATAAAAGAAACTTTAGAAAAAAGATTCTGAAGCAAAAAGTAATAAAAGAAACAGGAAATAAAAAAACAATAGGAGTTACAAGACCAGCAACTCTCTATAAAGCAAATAAAAAAGACATTAAGTTTGTAGAAATGATATAAAAAAACACGCAAAAGAGTACTAGTAAGTCTGAAGTTATTAAAATTTCAGGCTTTTTTATATTTCTATTCGTAACCCATCCTCAATCCTTCCCTAACATTAGGGAAGGAAGCATAAAAAATTCCCTCCCTAATGTTAGGGAGGGTTAGGGTGGGTTATTTAAGAGAGTATTCTTTTATTCTACCTATACCTATTTTTTCTAAAACAATTATCCTTAGGAAGTATTACTTCTACTTGCTTCTTAGAGTTCTTTATGATGACTCTATGTACATCATCGATTCTTGTTCCATCAGCATAAGCAGCAAATTTTCAGCTTCGAAGTCCTTTTTTTATCACGAAGGTCTGATCAGCATTTACTACATCTGAAATACCTTTTTCTGATGCAATATCTGTTATTGATAATACATTATTCTCAAGTGGTAGTATATTTCATCAAGCATTTTTGTTATAAGCGGTTGATCATATAGGAGTACTCAGTATAAGACCGTTTCACCTTACTATTCTCTTTGGGTATTCATCTCATTTTATCGTAAGGGTTCATACGGTTCCCTGTTCTACTTCCAAATATACATCATTCAAAGCAAACTCTTGAGAGATGGACTCTCCACTTTTAGAATAAAAGCTTGCTTCGAGAAGATTAAAAGTAAGCACTTCTTTTTCTTCGGTTAATAACTGGTATGGATGATTAAATTGAGCCGGTATAAAGTTCTTGGTACCAGATGCAATTGGATAAAAAGGTTTTCATAGGTGTCAATACTGTTTAATAGCATAGAGAAGTGTTCCGTCTCATCATACTGGCACAATGACATCTGAGTTTTTCACTTCATTAACTATATGTTTTGGGTGAAAATATTTATCAATCTTTTGCTTTATTTTATTTCCTGAGTAATAGTTTCTATGAACTTTCCCTTGTTTATCCTTTTCTGGTGGATAGAGGAAAAACATTTTCTTTCAGAATGACTCATCTACCTTTTCTTTCCACTTTGTGAGTACAAGATCAGCTATCTCTCTTGGGACTAGTTTCTTTGTAAGTTCAAAATCTTTCTCCTCAAGTGCAACTCTCAAAGTTGTAGAGGATACTTCATAGTGTTTTCCATTATGATTTACTCAAAAGTCTTCTCTTGGAATCTCTCTGAATGTTACCTTATCTTGATCGAAAGGAAAATCTTTTAAATGATCTGATATAGCAGTTATAGCCATATCCTGTTTTAGATCTCATCAATAAATATTCACTTTTTTATCAAAATGCGGATAAATATTTTTTACCTTATCTCAGAGTGATTTTACCCATTTTGGATAGTCTCAAACATCATCTAAAGCCTGAATCATCAGTGTTTCTTTTTCAATTTCCTGTTTGAAATACGTTTCAAGAAATAAAAATCTATCTTGACAAGAAAATGGATTTCTTTCATCTAGTTTATTTGCTGATCATAGGAAGAATATCAGTTTCCCATTTTCTTGAATTGCTTTTTTTATAACTCTAATATGCCCTATATGGGGAGGGTTCATCCTCCCTACCATAATTCATAAGTCTCATTTCCTTGAAAGCCCTTCAAAATCTCTATTAAGTATATTTGATATATTCATATTCACAAAACTCCATTTCCCAGACTTGGTATGAGTATCTGATCCTCAAGTATATAAACGTGTTTTATATACTTCCAAGTCTCTTTGTTCATCTTTTGTATAACCTGGATAATATTTCTCTAATCCATCGAGTTCTCAGAGGCTTATAAGTTCCTCTATAAGTACTTTCATTTCATCTAAAGGTACAATTTTATTTCTAAATGGATGTGCCAAAACATTAGAGAGATCATATTTATTTTTTAAATACAGCATTTCTGACATCTCTAGACCAGGTTGAATATAGTCTTCTCTTTTCGGAGAAATCACTTCCAAAAGATTCTCAGGTACACCACTCTTGTATTTTTCTTGAATCACATTTTTAAATAATTTCATTGTTTTTCATCTACTATATCATGGAAAACCTCATTTTTCTCTGAATTGATCAAAATCATCAATCTTCAAGTTCATCCCAAGATCACTATTATATACTTTTATCCTCTCTTTCATGACTTCATCAGACCTTACTCTTCCTATAGTATCATTTATATCTTTTATAAACTGTTTATCAGTAATAAGTTTACGATCAAAGTAAAGAAGCATATGAACAATTTTCTTCGTGTTATCCTCTATTTTTAAAGTTGCTTCTACTCCTGGTATCATCTCTAATCCTGCATCTTCTCAGATATCTATTGCATCTCCTTTCGTATACGCATCAATAGAGTCATGATCCGTGATAGAGAGATGAGAGATATTATGCGTACTCGCTAGTTCACATAGCTCATCTACTGTGTTTTCTCCATCAGAAAAAGTCGTATGATTATGAAGATTGAAATTATGTGAATCTCATCCTTTTCAGAGTCGGAAGATGTCATTTATATGCTTCATACTTCTAATTTTATAGTGTAATTATTTGTATAGTTTTCTTCTTTCTATATATTCTGCAACTTCAGGTATAAGTAAGTGCTCTACTTTTTTCGTAATTTTTATCCCTTCTCTTACCATTGTACTTGAAATACTGAGTGGCTGACCTGGAATAAACTCATAGTTCTTAACTTTTTGTTTATCAAAATCATATCATTTTCTGTGAATTATAATTTTCTTTAAAGTTTCCTCTATATATGAATTCTCATTTCACACCCATCCCTTGATTTCATCAATAACATCTGATCAAAAAATATGTGGAAGTGATGATCAATACTTTTCTGTGAAGTGTTTATCAACCTCAACTGTATTTGTATTCCCACCATTTTTTCATTCGAGAAAATGTGTATCTAATGAAACATTGAATCCTTCATTCACAAGATCTTGATGAAAATGTTTAGCGAGTGCCAACTTGTCTTCCATCGAAATTCCATACTTTTTATCTTCTCTCATACCATCCGGAACTAATATAATTTTCTCAATAGTACTTGATTGTTCTAGTACTTCCTTGATCACATACTTATGTCATAGGGTTGGTGGATTAAATGCTCATCCGTATATTGCTGTCTTTTTATTCATATTGCTTATTTTTTAAAATGCTCAAACATATACATCAAAGAGAGGAACTTACTTCCAACGATTACTCCATTTGCAATTTGTTTCATAATATATTCATGTACTTCGCTAATAGGTTTTTTTATGACCTCTATATCTTCAGCAGGATCTAGATTAAGTGTTGCTGATACCTTTTTACAATTAAGCGCTATATAACAATCTATTTTTTCATCGGTCATCCCCTCTGAGGTTCCAGTTGTAAAACTATACCTTATATCGTCAGATGCATATCAGGTTTCCTCTAGAAGTTCTCTTTTGACAATGTCTACTCCATCTTCTCACTCTTTATCTCATAAACCAGCTGGTATACCTATAGTATACTCTCATGATTTACCAAGTGGGATTCTAAATTCTTTTGTTAAAATGATTTCATTATCTTCCGTAATAGGTATCACGGCAATAATCTTATCTACATTATTTCTGGTTACCATTTCATATGGATGTATCTCTCCATCTTTTTTGAACATTCTATTCTGAGTAATAAGATATTCTCAAGTGTGTATTACTTCATCGTGTAGTACTTCTATTTTTTTTGTCATAATCTTATATTTATCAATTAATATTTAGTATTTCTTGTTTTAGTTTCCTATATTTTCTCGTATAGTATACTCAGTTTTGTGCTTCTCTAAAATCAAATCAGAAACTTGATTTACTTATCGTAGCTATAGGGGGTGACTGCACTCTTTTAAAGTAATTTATATTAATAAGTTTCCAGAGTTCTTCCAAGTCTTTTATAAACTCAAGAGAATTTTCATAGTAGTCTAATATATCCTTTGATAATCATAAAAAGCTTTTTAGCGTCCCCTTTTTATACATCTCCAATATATCAGCAGGCTCTTTTTTCTTTTCCACAAATGCCTGGTTTATCTTCCCAACAAATTCATAATCAAAAGGATCTCATTCTCATGCTTCTATATCTTGTTTATCACTCAGCTCAGCACTTGGGATTACATCTATTGTTCATTGGGGTATCGGTTTTCAATAATTTTTATTTACATACCTCGCTAACTCATATATTTGAACCTTAGGGATATCAGCTAATATGCTCAGTGCTCAAGCAACATCACCATATAGAGTGGCATATCATACAGACGTTTCATCTTTATTTCCATTGTTAGTAAATCCAGCTTTTTCATGTCATGCCATATCTGCTAATAGTTTCCCTCTTTCTCTTGCTTGTATGTTTTCTTTATTAAAAGAGCTTACTTCTCTGTTTGAATATTCATAGAGTTGTTTCACCCTAAGGGTTATGTTTTCCTCTATACTAATTACATTATAATCTATTCATAATCTGTCTGCACACTCTTTTGCAAGATTTTTCGTCTTTTTAGAATTAAAACGAGTTGGCATATTGACGGCAATAACATTTTCTTTTCAAAGTGCTATCGTACATAGAGCGGCACTCAGTGCGCTATCTACTCATCAACTGAGCCCTATTACTACTTTTTTGAGTCCTATGTTTTCTAAAAATTCTCTTATATAATATATAGTGGTTTCAAAAATTTGCTCTATCTCTGTCTCCTCTCTTTCTTTGGTTTTAATAGTACTTTCTGAAAAGTCTTCTATTTTTTCTATTACTTCTCCATCTTCATAGAGTGCACTTCATCATTCAAATACAAAAGTATTTTTTCCATTATTTTGAGTTCCTATAGGATTTACATACGCAAGCTTTGTTCACTTACTTGCGTTCTCTAGTACTCTTCTTCTCATATCTGATTTATTTAGTCAGAATGGTGAAGCTGATGGAACGACTATGAGATCAGGGTTGTGTTGTTTCGCAAGTTCTAGTGGATCTAATGGGTAGTCCTGGTTTATATTCCATATGTCTTCACAGATGAGAATAGATACCTTTGTTTTTACTCCATCTATAAGGGTTTCAATAGGTTTATAATACTCTGCTATATCTATTCCCTCTTCCTCAGCTAATTGTTTGAGGCTAGTGAAATATCTTTTATCATCAAACATTCTATAGTTTGGCAAGAGTGTTTTATATTGCTTTCAGAGTAGTTTTCCATTCGCTGCTATAAAGGCTGCATTGTATTTTCTGATACTTCCATCTTCATTTTTCTTTGTCTCATCAAAGTCTATGTTTCACCATACTATAGTGATTTTTTTTCTTCCACTTGCTTCTATTATATCTTCATCAAAGCTTTTACAGTCTTTTATATAATCATCTCTTAACCATCTATCTCATATCATATATCCTGGGATACACATTTCTGGAAGGACGAGAATTCATCCCTCAGGAGTATTCTCTATCATTTCCATAGCTTTCGTCAAATTGTTTTCTGGTTGTCAGGCTTCCACCTGCATTTGTCATAGTTTTATAGTCATAATAGGTTTTATAATATAAGTATTTTACACTGTTACATCTTGCTCTTGCATACCATCTACTCCAAATATTTTCTTAAATTTTTCTACTCTTTTTTCTTCTCACATTGCTTTATTTGGGTTATCAGAAAGTTTTACTGTACTTACCCACGTACCATCTGGCCTTTGTACTTCAACTGGTTTTATAACAACTGAGAATGAACCAAACGGACCTTCATCTAATACTTTCTTTGGAAAAGTTCCTTTACTGTTATTTGTGAAGTTTGTACCTATTCCATAAGATAGTTTTGGCATTTTATCAGCAAATACTTTGGTAATACTAACTGCTAAATCTGAATTCAAGCCATCACTTGGTATTCACATCTTGGTAGTTGGATCTTTTCAATTTTTTATAAGCCAATCAATATATTCTGGGATTGCTTCCATAGGGTCTTTTGAATCAAACCTATTCCCATCATGTCCATCAATGATATCTTGAGGACAATTCTTTAAATAAAATGAGGTTCCATAGGTATCAGGAAGAAGTACACTGAGCCCTGGAAAATGATTCATCCATTCTCTATCTACTTGGTACATCGTATCTATTATTTCTTGAGGATCATCATATAGTGCTGTTGGTATCATACGAAGTTCATGAGCATTCGTTCCTTTTGGGTCATTGGTTCCAAGTTCTTTTGCAATCATGACATTACTGGTACCTAAGTACTGACCTGGTATCTTTTCATTGAGTATTTCATTTACAACTCTTTGCCAATCAGTACTCATACTTCTTCTCGTTCAGAATTCTGAGAATTTAACACTTGGCTCAGCTTGAAACTTTGCTACATCTTGGAAAAGCCTTGAAAACATCTCATTTATAATCTGATTAAACTCTACTTTTGTAAGTTTTTGTTTTTTTATGTAATGATAAATATAAAGAGTATTAATAATTTTTAATCCTAATATTTCCCACATCATAGAGGTTTTCCATGGACCTTCAAACTCCATTTCATAGTTTCACTGACCGTTATCTGCTACATGAAAGTCAGGTAGTCTAAAATCTTTTAAGAATTCTAAAGTATTTTCACTGAATAACACTTTTCAAGTAGGTCACTTCATTCACCTTAAGAAAGATAAATCTGCTTCTTCTACTCATTGAATTTGCCTTGCCGCTTCGAGTTGTTCTTTCAAAGCTTCAAGAGGTATAACATCAGTAGTTCTTACATCCTTACTCCTAATCTTCATCTTCCATTTTACATTGATATCTTTATATTTATCATTTGCTAAAATGAAATCAAGCATAAGAAATTTATATATATCATTATTTAACAAATTATCCACTTCTGCTTCATTACGTGCTACTGCAAAGAAATCTGTTGGTTTATATAGGTTTGAATTTATCATAGTATGTCTTTTATAAGATTAAATTTTTAAGATATAACTTCCACTCAATTCTTTTTCATCTCTGCAATAGCTTTCTCTCCATCTCATGGAGTTGCATTTACTGCTGCAATTCCTTTTTCATGTAACTTTACATTAAATCCATTTTTGGAACCGTCAATGGCTGTATCTTTTATACAATAGTCAGTTGCTAATCATACAATATGTAGAGTATCTATATTGTAATTCTCTAATACCTCTTTAAGAGTATCACCTATTTCCCATATCTTTTTCTTATTTTCGGATGATCTCAATCAATCATTTACTTTCCCAAACTTCAGTCTATTTCATCAGAAACCACTATAACATTCTTTCTGTGGATCGTATCCCTTATATATTTGTTCATCGATGGCACTATCATTGAGCCCATTTAGAAGTTCAGATCAAGTTTCATCTTGTAAACAATGTATTGGCCACTTCATTTCTTTATCTTTTTGAGTGTATGGTTTGATATAATGATTTACAGCAAATGAAGTATGATTTATTGGATGCCAATCTTGAGTTGTTATTACTAATCCAGACCTTCCCTTTACTTCTTTCATAAGATTATTAATGTATGGGAGTAATTTTTCTCAACCTTTGACATATAAACTTCCAGATTCTGATTTAGTAAAACCATTGACTCAACCTGGATTCGCAAAGTCATTCTGATAATCTACTACTATAACTGCCTCTTTTAATGTTTCCATAATATATAAAAATTAAGATATAATATTTTAATGAAGAGATTATAATTAATTTAATATAAATGTCAATACTTTATAAAATGATGCAATTTTCTCTTGCTTATCTTCATTTATTAAATAATTAACCTATTCAAAGAACAATAAATCTTTTCATTAAAGTGTATTAAATACACTTATAATATATTCACTTTTATAAGTTTGTCAAAAGTTTTTACAGAAGAAAGTATAGATACATGAAAAGCATCTATTTGTAGCGATTTTTAGACACAATAAAAAGAACCTCTCAGTATTAACTGAAAAGTTCTTTATTCATAAAATCCATAATACCATATCATATACCACCTATTACTAAGTTATATACAAAGACATTATAAATAATATTTATTTTTGTTTTGCCTCAGAGTATAGAATGATTTTACTCTATACTCTGAGATTGTTGAACCTAAGCTCCAAAACCACCTATTGCAGTTTGGCTGAAGTTCTGTGCACTCTGAGAAACACGAACCGCTGATTGAGAAAAGACTTGGAATGCTTTCCTGATTTCACTCTCGTTGTTTCCAGGAGTAAGAATCCAATTATCTGGAATTCCCATTTCCTCGAATACTTGACGGAAATCAGTATATCCATCATCGATTCCCATAGCAGCTATGATATGATTCTCAGTCCGTAACATATCCTCTACCAGCTTCTTTACCATTGATGGGGTAGCTCGGTTAGAACATTGGTCCCCACCATCGGTAATGATAAGAGTCACTGTACGAACTGGTACCCCATTATCAGCAAACTCTTGTGTTTTTGCCAATACAGTACCAAGTAATAAGACCGTTTGATCATACAATGGAGTCCCTAGACCTGGATCATAGTTATTACTATCCATTTTGATTGCTTGGTCAATAGTACAGAATTCATATAACACATCACCATTCAAATAGCGATTATGAGCTAAAATGGCATCTTGTTGCTTTGATTGTTTTAAAGCATCAATAACTAAGTTATGCCCATCTCGTACTACCTGTGCATTTCCTGAGAAACGTATCGAACCAGAGTCATCTGGCATAATCGTAACTAGTACCACTTCGCTTGCGGTTACGTCATCAACTGATACACCTAAACCCTCTTGGATCTGGTTTCCTACATCAACGACTTGTAGAGCTTGCATAGCTCCATCAGAAATATCTCCCTGCTCATTTGCAGATTGAAATAGATTATTTACTGTATTTTTAGACATAATATTCTCCAAAAAAATTAATAATGACCTTTATCCCAAACCTCTCAAAATATGAGAGGAAGGGACAAAGAAGAAAGTTTATAGTTTGATTCCTGGCCAAGTATTGATAGGATCAGTAGATTTGACTACATTCATCCCCTCGTCAGCGAAGCGTTTAAAGGCTTCGTTTGCTTGATCAGTAAAGTCAATCACTCCTGGAATTACCACCGGTGAAGTACAGTCTTCTAAAAGATAGACTTTTTTCGCTAGCTCTGGATCCTTAGCTTTGATTTCATTTAATAAATCATCAATCGTCCAAGCTACACAGTGACTTTTTGCTTGTCCAGCAATAATAATGACATCAAATTCTAAAAGTTTCTTGATAAAACGTGTATTCTTTTGAGCAATAGACTCTTTATCAGGTCCTTCTAGAACTTCTGGTCTCAAAACCGAATAGTTTTCTGTCAAAGGATTTCCTCCTTTTATTTGAAAATCTGTCTGGCTATGACGAGCATTATTATGAAAAAATAATGCCTCTTCTACTGAAGAAACTAACGCATGGCCAATTCCCCCAAGTATACCATGATAGGGCCAAATCATAAGTGGGTATTTTCCTCTATTACTTAATGTTTCCACATAATGCTTTGCATATTTTTGTAAGCCAATATAGTTTCCACCGGCTACACTCTTTGCAATAGCTGGATTCACTTTCCATACTCCATCTTCAATATCCTTTGGTTCGATAGTAGTTTGGCCACCAATAGGGTGCTCACCATTATCATTGATCCAAAATTTAGGATGAAATATTTGCATAACAGTATGGGTATCCATTGTTGGAGTAATATTGGTTATAATACCAAGATTTTTATAGATAAATTCACATAAGCGAATATTGTCATCTACTGCTCCCGTTCCAGATTGCCCACCGACAAAAAGTTCAAAATCAGGAATACAAAAAGTATTCTGAGCATCGATAGGCATTAAGCATATCTTTGTCTTATCCTTTGAGAAATGCTCAACATTATTTTGTTTTGCATATTCTTCAGCTTGTTTTGCCCTTTCTTCATACTGGACTTTCCAAACTTCACCAACTTTCTTCTTATCAAAGAAAGTTGGTATTGGTAGATTTTTTCTAGTCATAATTTCCTCACAAAAAATTGGTTATTGAATTTTCAAGATAGTAATATCTTGATTGCCTACAACATATAGGCCATCCTTTCCTGCGAAAAGATGTTTACTTGAATCCACAAATGGTTCACTATCAGGAAACTTTTTGGTTTCCACGATCTTCCCATACTGCGTTTCAAGCCTGACGATACCTTCGTCGGTAGCAGCGAAAGCAAAGTTTCCAGCAAGACACTTTCCACGGAGAGTAGAAAGCCAACTACCATCATCTGCTTCTGCTTCATGAGTCGCTTCTATACTTCCATCTGATTTGATGACAAAACATTGATTTTTTATTGTATTTCCATCTTTAGATGCGATAAAGAACCAACATCTAGTTTCTGAAAAAATACAAGTAGAATCAATAAGCTGTCCTCTTATAGAAGGAAGTTTGACGCTATCATTTATACCACTTCGATTGGTATCAAATACAAAGGCTGTACTTATATTCCCAGCTCGGTAAAAACCAAAGCCAAGCTTTGAACCGACCCAAAAAAGAGTTTGTCCATCTAGTACATCCCCAATATATTCTGATCCATACTGACCATCTCGTAAGAGGCGACCAGCATCAATCCAGTAGCGAGAAGATTCATTCGCATCAAACATGGGAAGATTACCAAAACTGTCTACTGAAAGACGCTCTGGTTCTTTTCCTAATGCTAGAGTAACGATTTGAGCATTCTTTGCTACCAAAGTAGTATTTCCACGTATACGAAAACGCATTTGTGGATCTAGCTTTCCAGTGATTACTTCTGACTTATCTTCTCTCAAAAATCTATCATTTTCATGATATAACCATTGAAGCTTCCCTTTCTGCAAAGCTGCAAATAAAATTACTCCTTTGGTTCTGAAAATTTGAATAGAAGTTACATTTCCTCGTACTACCGTTGTTTTCTTGATCGCATTTGGTGCAACTGCAGAACACTCTGGACAAATACTACGAGCATGAGTTATCCCACACTTTGAGCAATCTGACCAAACAAGTGTTTCTAATAGCGCCAAAGGAAATTCACCTCTTTGATCTTTTTCAAATGTTTGAGTAAAAAAGTGAAGTAAATCGTCCGGCAATACCTTATATGGAATTGCTGGCTTTGGATAAACAACTTCAGGATTAAAAACCGTCACTCTATGTAATGGTCTTGCTCCATGTGCTATTCTTTTTCCCTTGTCTTTTGGTTTATATATACCTCCATAAGGGTCAACAAATAACAAACATTGCATAAGTATTACACAAAATGCATACCAATCTGAATTGATATTGTGTGGTTTGTGTAACATAAGGCTCGTTTGTTTCGAATCACATAAAAGAGGATCTACAAACCTTGAAGTAAAGACTCCACATACGTAATTACCAAACTGAAAACTATCAGCATCGATAAAGTAGGCCTCGGTATCTTTTACAAGAATATTTAGATCATTAAAGTCTCCTATTACTGTACCAGCTGTATGTATACCACGAATTGTTTCATGTAAGTCTTTGAAAATTTCAACTACTTTTTGATTTGAGATTCCTTGTTGTCTGAAGCTACGGTTTGAATACTGTAATAATACTTCTGCATTTTTTACTATATCCATCGTATAACCGACAATTTTGTCACCTCTTGCATTAGTAGCCAAGTCTTTTGGAGTTATTACACGTGTAGGGAGATTGCGAGGAAAGGATGGAAGTTTCTTTTGATGAATCTTTATCCTTTCCACAGCTCCCTTTTGTTCAGAAGGATTTCCATCGTAATCAATATGATTCGGAGTTTTAAAGAGTTTTAATGCTCTCCCACCTCCAATATCAAATACATCAGCTTCTCCTCCCTTTCCAATAGACTTGTTTATGTGAATAGGTATTTTCTGACCTTTTATATATACGTTCATAATTATCCTATTTTTAAAGTTAACAACGTCTAATAGATATGAGAGTAGTGTCGTCATGGAGTAATCCATGTTCTTTGCTAATATTTACGATATCATTTTCTGAGTTTCTTATATATTTTACACTATCCTTATTCATAAGAGATAAAGAACGTCGTACCATATCAGGATTTTTAAAATACCGGTCTTCTTCCCAAAATTGGGAGAGAGGTCCTATTATTTTTTCCTTTCCTGGATAGTTTTCAGAAGCAATATTTGCTAAGTCAGTGACTCCATCAGTTCCTATTAAAATTGATTCTACATTTTCTGTCTCCAGAGTCTCATGTATGGTAAATTTTAAAAGTTCAGGTGCCGTATCTGACAAAGAAGATTCTACTAAATCATATCCGATATATGGTGGTGCATTCCCTGGGAATGGTCCAATTTGAATCATTTCACCATTGAGAACTATTACTCCATCTCCTATAGAAAACAAAGAGGTTTTCTCTTCGGTTATGAGTGCTCCTACTATAGTAAAAAGAAAATAATCATTTACCGTTTGAGAGAAACTCCCTCCGAGAGAAAGAGTCAGAACTCGTATACTCGCAAGAGTATCTTTTCGAACTCTTTCCCAAAATGGACTAGTATCTTGATTGTTTTCAGAGAAACAATGGAAAAAATCAAGATTTTTTCTGATGGCTTCTCCCAATAATCGAACCCCTATTTTGGCTCCTACTTCAGAGTGTTTTCCACTCCCACAACCATCACAAACTACTGCAATGGTTGTATTATCTTGGGTAACCCAAGAATATGAATCGTGATTGTTCTTATTTGATAAGATATGATCACGACCAACTATAGTACCCCCAGTAATTTGAAAATTTTCCATAAGCTTTCCTTAAAATTAATTTTTTTTAGAGTATGTTAATGAGCGAGTGACCTTATATTTTTTTAATTTCTAAAGTATAAAATCTTACACCTTATAATGATAAAAATTATTAAGTCAAATAAAATTTTTACTTTCCTTAAATGGCTATTATAAAACATTTTTTATTAAATTATGTGTATTAATTACACTTTCTTTAATTTAAAAAAAATTAAGCTGAATACAACACATTTTTTTATGGAAAGAACAAATATTTTATTAAGTGTATTAATTACACTTAATTGAAGTATATTCATTTTATTATCAATTACAAATTTTTTATTTTTATTTTGTATTGACTATTATATTATTTATAAAATAATTTAAATTTTAAAACAATATCAATATTGATACTTGAATAAATACACAATATAAAAAACAGCTATAATAAACTGTTTTTATATATAGTCTTTACCTTACCGGTTGTTGCTGTGTAACACAATGGACCATTCCTCCATTTTCATAGAGATTTCTTACATCAATACCTATTACTTCCCTTTCTGGATATAGATCTTGAATGATTTCAAGAGCTACTTCATCATTTAGATCCTGATAAATTGGTACCAATACAACGGTATTAGCAATATAGTAGTTAATATATGATCATTTGTAACCTAAATCTTTCCCATATTCAGTTATTACATCATTCTTTGTAAGTGGCATCGTTACTACTTCATATTGTTTTCCTTTCGCATTTTGAGCCCCATAAAGCGTATCAATATCGTGAGATGGGACACTCCATTCCTCTAAATCTTCTTCTGAAAGCGTCACCATAGTCTCATCATCATAGAATCTCGCAAAACCATCAATATGCATATCAGTAATCTCAAGACCAGCAACCCCATCAAGCCATATAAAGTTTTTCACTCCGAGATATTGAGTAAAAATATTCTCTACTTCATCCTGAGTCATACCTGGATTTCTATTTTCATTGAGAATCGCACTTCTGGTTGCTAAAAGGGTGCCATGACCATCAATCTCTACTGATCATCCCTCATTTATCATTACATCATTTAGATCTACTAAAGGTAATTCTTGATCTTTGGCAATAAGTGATGGTACCTTGTCGGAATCTTTATATTCATATTTTCATCATTTTGAGTCACTTCCCCAACCATTAAATCACCAGTCTTGTATCACAAGATTTCCTTCTTTATCTCTTACATATATAGGCATATTGTCTCTCGCCCATACATCATCGAATTTATGTATATAAAAATATACATTATCAAGAGAAACTCCCTCTTCTTCTAATAAGTCTATAATTCTTTCTTTTTCATCTTGATTATAGGCAACAATATTTACTTTTTCACTCGCTATAAGTGCATCTGTCATCGCTATCCAAGTTGAATCCAATCTATCTCTATATGTTTTTCCATACTGATAATGATGCGGCCACTCTAACCAAGTTGCTTCATGTTTTTCACCTTCCTCAGGCATAGTATAGAGTATATTAGCACCTACTTCATTCTCTCAATCATTCATTTTTCATTCTAAATATTCATATAAATCTCATAAAATAGCATATGTACGTGAATCAGAGTTCAAAGTATCATATATTTTCTTCACTTTGGAAGAAAGGTCTCCTATAATTTCCGGCTTTCTTTCATATATAAAATCAATTTTCACATATAAAGTATCCAGAATATTCTGATCTTTGCTTGATAATTCATAAGCAAAAACTCAAGAAATAGAAAAGCATAACACTATAAAAGCAAGCAATGAACGTACAAATATATGCATATCTAAAAAATTATGTAATAAAATATATAGCCATAATAGGACTATATATTAATATACGAAAAAAGCAAAAATCTGTGACAAAAAAATCTCAATCTATTCGAGGCTGTCCCAAAAATACAGAAAGCTAAAGCATTCTGTTAAATATATATTTTTTAACGGCTAGCTTTAGCTAGCTCGCTATTAAAAAAAGTAGCAAATCTAATTGATTTACTACTTTTTGGGACAACCTCTATTCTGTTGAGATTTTTTTAGTAATATTCCTACATTTTCTTCCTTAAGAACGACGGAACATCAAGGTCATCTTGTTCTTCAGCTTTATTTACAGCTGGGATAACTCTTGAATCAGCAACTGGTTTTCTTCCGAAGTGATTTGATCTAATACCGTGAGATTTTTCTGCTATGAAGTTATCGTTAGAAGTTTCATCAAACCCAGTAGCAACGACTGTAATTTTTAATTCTCCAGCATAGTTCTCATCGATAGTCGCACCAAATATAATATTTGCTTCGGTATCAACTGATTCAGTAATAATCTTTGCTGCCTCATCAACTTCAAACATACTCAAATCAGAACCTCAAGTAATGTTGAATAATAATCATTTTGCTCATGCAATCGAAAGTTCAAGAAGTGGTGAATCAATTGCTCCTCTTGCTGCCTCTGAAGCTCTGTTTTCTCCAGAACCATATCAGATACCCATAAGGGCTGAACCTGCATTTCTCATAACTGATCTTACATCCGCAAAGTCTACATTGATCAACCCTGGTCTTGTTATAAGATCAGATACTCATTGTACTCATTGATTAAGCACTTCATCTACTACAGAGAATGCATCGAGAAGTGGAGTTTTTTTATCTATAATTGATAATATTTTATCATTTGGAATGGTAATAAGTGTATCTACTTTTTCTTTGAGAGACTCAAATCCATCAAGAGATTTACTCATTCTATTCTGACCTTCAAAAGAGAAAGGTTTCGTAACGATTCAGATACTCAAAGCTCAGAGCTCTTTTGCTACTTCCGCTACTACCGGAGCAGCACCAGTACCAGTTCCTCAACCAAGACCACAGGTAATAAATACCATATCAGCTCACTCTAAAGTAGCCTTTATTTCTTCTCTTGATTCCTCAGCTGCTTTCTTTCCAACCTCTGGATCACTCCCAGCTCATAGTCCTGAAGTAACTATCTTTCAGATATTTATCTTCGTAGGAGCAAGTGAATTAAAAAGTGCCTGAGCATCAGTATTAATAGCAATGAATTCTACTCCTTCCAAACCTCATTCGATCATCCTATTTACTGCATTTTGTCATGCTCATCATACTCATACTACTTTTATTCTCGCAACCGGAGAAATAGAGGCTCAAATATTAACTTCTGTAGGACCTTTGTCCTCAGTCGTTTTCCCTCCAAGTAAATCTCTCAACCTATCTTCTCTTTTAGTCATAATATTATATTAGAAATTAATTATAAAAATTTTATTAATGTATTTTATGGGAGTATTTTCTTAAAAATTCATACTACAGAATTCATAAACCCTCCTAGATTTAACGAAAATACTCTCGGTGAAGACGAATACTTATTCGATAAAATCATAGTTCAAAGTACCGATGCAAACACTGGGTCACTCACCGAAGCATCACAGTAGTCATCATCCTTCACTGGAACTCCTATAAAGGTTGGAAGCTTCAATGCTTTCTTTCATAGGTTTATAAATCACTTTACCTTCGCTCATCACCCTACACATACTGCTCATTCTGGAAGCATTCCATCTTTTCATACTTTTCTTAACTCCTCTCTTACAAAATAGAATATTTCTTCATACCTTGCTGTAGCAATTTGTGATAAGTAAAGTGGTGATAGCATACCTTCTTCTCATATATTCAATTCAGCGAGATCTATCTCCTTATCTACATATCATTCTTTTGTTTCCAATCCAAGCTCTGCATAATCCATCTTCAGCTTTTCCGCTACTCAGGTAGAGGTCCTCAGTCACAACGCTATATCATTGGTAACACTATCTCATCCTATTGGAATAATAGTAGAAAATTTGAGTGTTCCCTCTTCAAAAACACTTATTCCTGTAGCTGATGCACCGATATCAATACATACTACTCATAATTCTTTTTGTCTTTTAGTAAGGATTCATTCACTACTACTGAGGAGATTTGGATATATATCATATATTTCAATTCCTATATCAGCGATAGCTTTCTTAATGTTATTTAAAACATTCGTATTCATAGAAAAAATATTTGCTACGACCTCAAGCTTCCTTGCTGACATTCCGATTGGATTTTTTACCCCCTCTTCTATATCAACTACAAACTCTTCAGGTATTACTTTGAGTATTTCTCTATTTGGTAGATCAACTCCACTTCTCGACATATCAAGTGCTCTATCAATGTCTTCTGTACTTATTTCTCATCCAACTATTGCTACTACCCCTTTATTTCTTATCACTTCTAAAGTTGATGAATTAAAGGATATATATGCCCCTACTACTTGTTCTCAAGCCATCTTTTCTGCCTCTTCCAAAGATTTATCAAGATTGTTCTTAAATTCCTCCATATCAAGAATATTTCACTTCCTAATAGCGTTCGATGCTGAAATTCATACTCATAGAATATTAAAATTTGATTTTTTACTTTCATTGTCGAAATATCAAATAACCGTCCTAATCTTTGAACTTCATATATCTATAGCTGTTACTGTATTATGTCATGCCATTTTTTATTGATAGTTATGTTAATTAAATGTTCTATTTTTGTATACAGATATATCCTCTAAAAATAAGTATTCATCGTCTAAACTTCGCTTTCATTACGCTATAAATTATAAATGGTATGGAATCTTTTTCAAAAGAACTAGAGAAAGTAATGTTAAAAAGTGGTCAACAATTCAAGAATAAACTCTCTATAGAAAGCATACGATAATTTGCAAAAAAAAAAGAAGTGTATTAAAATAAAGAAAAGAAGACATTACTAAACAAATACTCAAAAATTATGAAGTGATTTTATACGATTTTTCAATGAATTATACTGATACTATTAATTGCAAACCCCCTACTTGCATTTATTTTTGGAGAAATAATAGTGAGCATGAGTATGGCAACAAAATATAGTGTACTTGCTTTGGTTATTATCATAGAGTTTTTTATTATCATTACACTCGTAAATCGTTTATTCTTAAATCCGATTGTAAACTTAGAAATTACTATAAAGAAATTTATTACCTGAACACATAAATGATCTGATATCAAGTTTCATAAAACACTCAATAGTAACCTCAATTTTATATTGGCATTCTTTGCGAAGACTCTCAACACCCTCAAAAACATAAAATCAGAATTTCTTCATGGGAAAGAAATAAAGTCCGAAGTACAATTATGAAAAGAGATACAATGAAAAATGCTGGAAAAAAAACTACTCGAAGTACCTTCTCTCGATATTATTATGAAGTCTACTCCTGCATGAGAAATTGGATGAGATAGTTATGATATTATCAAACAAGATGATAACTATTATATATATGTCTGAGATGCAACTGGACACTGAGTATGAGCTTGATTCATAATGATTATGGTAAATGCCCTTATTAGTGGTTTTGCAAAGATATTTAAATCAGGTGCAGATATACTTTCAAAAACAAATGAGATCCTCAAGCCAAGAGTAAAAGCAAATCTCCTCATGAGTCTTCTCCTCATCAGATGGGATGAAAAAGCGAAAAGGGTCTTTATGACCGGAGCGTGACACGAGTATCTTATGATATACAAACATAAGCAAAATAAAACCTTCAAGATCAAATCTGGATGAGTGGCTCTTGGAATGATTCAGAATATTTCCAAACTTCTCAAAGAAAAAGAAATCAGATTCGAACCAAATGATATCATAGTTCTTTATAGTGATTGAATTACTGAAGCAATAAATAAAACAAAAAAAGATGGAAGCGAAGAGATGTTCTGAGAGGAGAGACTTATAGAGTCAATTAATAATGCTCCTATAGTCGATAACCAAAAATATAAAAGTGCAAGAAGTGTTTTCAACAATATTACTATAGATTTGTCACAATTTATGTGATATAAGCATAGCCAATTTGATGATATAACTCTTGCGGTTCTCCATTACAAAGATCAAGACTTCAGTAAAGTGAACAACTTCTCTGAAGAAATAAAAGAAGATTTTATCACTGAATGGAATTGGTAGAAACAAGAATATATTTTTGTAAAGAACAAAAGAGTATACTCTCTTTACAAAACGCATAGGAAAGTTAAAATGATTGCAGATTTTTAGATTTGTAATCATTTTTTTGCGTGGAGAATAAAGAAAAATTAATATCACTGGTTCAAAGAAGAATTGACTGAGATGCATACTCTTATATCTTGCCAGAGAAAACAAAAACGGTAAAGAAAACAAAAGCCAACGAAAATAAAGAGATTTTAGAATCAGAAAAAACATATAAAGAAGCGCTTGCATATATAAAAGACACTATATCCCCTGCTTTTATGCAGGTGTTTCCAAATAAACTGAAAGTTAACAATACCTTCACGAAAACCTTTTTTGTTTACGCTTATCCTAACTTTCTTGAATGAAACTGGCTCTCTCCTATTATCAACTGGGATATTAAGTTTGATATGAGCTTATTTGTATATCCTATTGACGGAGCTTTTATACAAAAATACCTTAAAAAGAGATTGACTCAGCTTCACTCTGAAAGAAGTATTAATGCTGAAAAATGACTTCTCAACGATCCAGCTATAGAAGCTCAAATACAAGATGTAGAGGAGCTCAGATACAAATTAACTAGATGAGAGGAAAAATACTTTCACTTCTGACTCTACATAACCGTCTATGCTGATAGTGAAGAAAAACTTAATAAAGTATGAAAAGATATAGAAACTATCCTCGCAGGAAGGAACGTACTACAAAAACAAAGCTATCTCAGAAGTGAACAGTGATTCATCACAACAGGACCTTTCTGTAAAGATGAGCTGGGAGTATATAGAAATATGTCTACTGGATGACTCTCAACTACCTTTCCTTTCTCAAGCTCAACTCTTACTCATGATGATGGAATACTCTATTGAATAAACACCCATAACAACTCTTTAATTATTTTTGATAGATTCAAAACTGAAAATGCGAATATGACGGTTTTTGCAAAATCTGGTTGATGAAAATCTTTTGCTGTAAAATTAGAAATACTTAGAAGTTTAATGCTTGGAACTGATGTAATAGTGATCGATCCAGAAAATGAATACCTCCCTCTTATGGATCAAGTTTGATGAAGCTATCTTGATGTATCACTGAACTCTGATCAAAGAATTAACCCTTTTGATCTTCCCCTTTGACTCAAAGATCATGATGAAAAACCTGGGGACCTGTTAAGAAGTGCTATTATTGATCTTCTCTGACTTATGAATCTCATGCTCGGTAAGATGACGGTAATAGAAGAATCCATTATGGAGAAAGCTATTATCACTGTATACAGCTTAAAATGAATTACTCTCGAAGATGATAGTATTGTATGAAAAGATATCCCAGTTATGAAGGACCTACAGGATGTTCTTGATACTATGGACTGATGATCTAACTTAGTAAAAAGAATGGAGAAATTTACTACTGGTATATTTTCTGGTATTTTTAGTAACAAAACAAATGTTGACCTCACAGAGTGACTCCAAGTATTCTCTGTAAGAGATCTCGATGATATGCTCAGACCTATTGCGATGTATGTAATTCTGAATCATATATGGAATAAAGTAAGAAGTAGCAATAAAAAAAGAATGCTCGTAATAGATGAAGCTTGGAATGTTATGCAACATGAAGACTCTGCAAAGTTTCTTTTTGGACTCGTAAAGAGAGCTAGAAAGTATAATCTTTGAATTACGACTATTACTCAGGATGTAGAAGACTTTGTGAACAGTGCATACGGAAAACCAATTCTCACCAACTCTTCGGTTCAACTGCTCCTCAAACAATCAAGTGCCTCTATTGACGTACTAGAAAATATCTATAAGTTGACTGGACAGGAAAAGCATATTCTTCTCAATGCTGCAGTATGACAATGACTGTTCTTTGCTGGAACCGAACATGTTTGAATTCAGGTAGTAGCGAGTTTTTATGAAGAGCAAGTAGTAAGTAATAATCCGAATCAAAAATTATAATTTATAAATAAAAAGAATGACCCCTATTAAAATGAGTCTTATGAAGACTATAAGTTGGAGAATAGTAGCTTCACTGACAACATTCGCTATATCTTGGTGGGTTACATGAAGCCTCTCTTTGTGAGCCAGTATTATGTGAGTAGAGGTATTTGCAAAAATGGCTCTCTATTATTTCCATGAAAGAGCTTGGCATAACGCTCATATGTGGGCTAAGAAGAAATAAAAAAACACCTTTTTAAAAAGGTGTTTTTTATTACTATTATTTTCTCAAAGGAGATCATTTTCTCATTTCTAGGTCATCTCTTGATGGTCCCATTCAAATCAAATACTCTCTTTCTTCGTCTTTTCTATAAATAGCACCAAGATGGTATCATAATAAATTGGTTATTTTCTCTTGAATGTCATTTCCCTGTACTTCTAAGAACTTTAAATCTTTCTCCTTTACGTCAAACAGCTTAGACTGCATAGATTTCTCAGGGTAATTCTTTAGTAATTCTTTTGGAGTAATCTTTTCATTTCATTGTATTCCAACAGAGATAGTAGTATCTTTGTTACCATTAAGTATATCTTTAACTTTATAGTCATACCCTGTAACTACTCTCAATTTTCCTGAAGGATCTAGCTTTAAAGCGTCTTCTATTCCATCTACTCTATTAAATACTGGCACCACCTTTGACTCATTATCTATTCCTCTCAGATTGAGTCATGCACCTCTTGCAGTTTCAGTAAGTGAGTAATATAATAAATCTCTTTCTCTTCCAGTAGATACTCATATTTCAGAGTATTTTTTTCTAAAAGCATTCAGTTCAGGACTATCAGGAAGGTTTAAAAATCAAGGTCTATTTCATACACTACTTCCAGGCATTTTACTAATAATAAAAATATTTCATACTTTTTTAACCGTTAATCATGTAGCGTTCAAGAATCTTTCTAAGCTTGGAGCAGATGCACTTCCAAATACGCTATTTGCTGAACCTATCATACACGACTGAGCTCATTCTCAAATTTTTATTCCTTTGAGATGTTTTATATAATCTCTTTCATTCGCTATAACTTCTATCTCTCACCTTGCAATATATTCCAGTATTTCTATTTTTTCCCTTTTCATCTCATTTATCAAATCATCAGCACTTATTTTCGGAAAAGCATGTTGGTATGGATACCATAACGCTCTTATTGATTGAAAAAATGCTTCTTCATTATACAAAAGATCATTTAAAGAAAAATGGTATCTTTGCATCTCTCATGCATATGCTCTACTAATACCACTCCCCGTAGATCAAATTAGGTTCAATCCAGCTGCGTCTCTACACTTCTCATCGAATGCATCGAGTAAAACATTATGCATTCATATAACAGGAGTCTCTCAACTTATTTTCAGTCCTGATTTCCTAATATCTATTCATCACTTTCTTAATTTTTCTAGTTCTGGTATCATTCATACCTCTACTATCTTTCATTTTTTATCTCTTTTGAGTAGTTGTGCAAGTGTTGCATGGGAATATGGTCAAGTATTTGATACTTTCACTTTATTCATATCAATTTTGTTGAGTTTTATTCATAATACACAAGAACTTGTGATAATATTGATCTTTCACTCAGATACCATTCCTGATGGGAGTATATGAAGATCAAACTCTTTATCTCATACCTTTACTGTATGTCATGCATTATGTCATCCATTAAACCTAATAATGACATCACTCATTTGTGCGAGTATATCGGTAATTTTCCCTTTTCCTTCATCTCACCATTGATTTCATAAAACAACGGAACATTTTATATCCATGTGTCTTGTTTCTATCTCAGAACCTGTAAAAATATTTGAATTATTCATAAAAAATAGTATGAGTCAAATAAATAAAATCGAATACTACTATAGTATAATTAAAATGAAAAGCAAACTTTATAAAGTATAAAAGTATAGAAATGTAAAAAAACTTGCATTTACAAGCTTTTTTTATAGAATATTCGTGCTTCAAAGAAATCCACAAATATGTGGTGGTTGTTTTTAGTTTCTTTACCCTACCAGGAAAGTAGAATGGAAACAAAAAAAATAGCTTTCAAAGTGACATAACCCATCCCCCTTTCAGGGTACTTCCCTTCATACGAATGGAAGAAAAAATGGGAAATATAATAATTAATTAATACAACATTATGGCTAAAGAAATTAAAGGGTATATCAAGTTACAAATTAACTGAGGTCAAGCAAATCCTGCTCCTCCAGTTGGTCCAGCACTTGGTCAATACGGAGTACCTATTCAAGAGTTTACTTCAAGATTTAATGATCAAACAAAAGACAAGATGGGAGTGAAGCTTCCAGTTGTTATTACTGTTTACGAAGATAGAAGTTTTGACTTCATCGTAAAACAACCTCCTATGAGTACTTTGATTAAAACAAAGCTTAATCTTAAATCTGGTTCAGCTGTTCCTCAAAAGGATAAAGTTGGTCACCTAACTCTTGATCAATGTAGAGAGATTGCTGCAGAAAAAATGTCTGATCTCAATGCAGTTGATGAGGCTGGTGCTGTACAAACTGTAAAAGGTACTGCAAGAGCTTGTGGTATTACTACTGATGTTGATGGTCTTACAAAAAAAGAAGTTGCTGCTAAGTTAGCATAATCCCTCCCTCTCCACTCCGTTGCGAGTACTCCCTTTGAAAAAGGGAGATAAAATTTGGAGAGGTTTTTGCTCTCATCGTCTAATGGTTAGGATGCGGCCTTCTCAAGGCTGAGATCGGAGTTCAATTCTCCGTGGGAGTACCAAAAGCAAAATGTAACATTTTAGAGCTTTCAAATAATGGATTTTCCCTTATTTGTAGCTCTTTTTTTGTGGTTATAAAAAGTTCAAACAAGAGTTTTTTTATAATTTCTGCTTTTAAATACTTATCTGCCATATAGTAGCTTGTATAAAGACTTCCTGCGAGTTCAAACAATATTTTGGTCTTTGCTTCAAAATCATCATTTTTATAGTTCTTTTTTTCTTCTTCTAAATCTTGTATTTGGTTTTCTATTTGATTATTTTTCTCTAAGTAAATATTTTCATTTATTTTTCACTCTAAACTCATATCTAATAATTTATCTTGCTTTTCTTTAAGTTTTTGGATTTCTTTTGTAATATCCAAAAGTCCGTTGTTTTTTTCTCATTCTTTTTCTTTGAGTAAATCAAGAATGATATCTTTGTCTATTTCTGTTAAAATTTCATTTTGAGTATCAAATTGTTTCAGTATTTCTCAAAACCTCTCAAATATAATATTTTCATTTATATTTAGCTTTAAATTACTTCTTGGTTGATTCAAATAATATGATTGTCATTTCTTGGTATATGCACAGAGCATAATTCAAGAGTTGTCTTTTACGAATCATTTGAGATAGTATGTTCTTGATTCTCTATTTAGAGCTATTTTTTTATTTTCATATATTCATTTTACTACTCCGTTGGCTTTATCATATACTTTTTTTGCTATAATGGGTTTATGGCTTCATTTTATTTCTTTTCCATTCCAAGAGAATACTCAATAGTAGAATTTTCTACTTATTATTTTATGTACACTATTTGCGTTTAGTTTCAAATCTATCTTGTTTCAGTACTTTTCCTTTATAATCTTTCAAATAGTGCTGTATGCTTTATTTTCAAGCCTTAAAGCGTATATTTCTTTTACTACTTTTGCTTCTTTCTCATTTACTATGATTTCTTTATGTCATTTCTTAATAGTAATGTTTTTATATCAAAATGGTGCTTTAAATAAAAATCTTCAAGTATTCTGAATACAAGTAGTCATTTTATCTTTTACATCTTTACTTCTGTCTTCGTTATCCATTTTAGAGAGTGATAAATCAAGTTGTAAAAGAAATTTATCTCTTGAATTATCACTTTTGTATTCTCTTGAAGTTCATAGTACTCATTTAATGAGTTTTTTATCCATGAGGTCTATGATTCTTGAAGTATCTATGTTATTTCTTGATAGTCTTTTCGGCTCATCAATAATTATGTAATCTACTTTTCAAGTTTTACATAGTTTTATGAGTTCATTAAATCATGGTCTTGTTCATTCCGTCTTTGCACTTCTGCTCTCCCCTATTTGTTTTACAATATCCAAGTTATATTTTTCAGCCACTCTTAAACAATTCTCTAATTGATGCTCTAAAGAATTTGCTTGTTTATCGTCTCTGTCAGTTGATTTACGGTAGTATATTATTATTTTCATAAATCTATTAACTTAATTCTAAAATATTTTTTGCCCTTTCATATAATTCATCATATGTGATAATCTTAATATTTTTACTATTCTCTCTAAATCTTTTAAATGTATCTTTTTTTATATCATCTTCATCTAAAATAGATTTTAAAGGAAACTCCCTCTCTTTGTTTCAAATGATAAAAATACAATCTGTATCTATGGTCCTAATCTCTTTTAATATTTCTTTTTTTCAATCATCATTTTCCCTTTTTATATCTTTTCTTTCTTTATCATGTTCACTCTTTTGAGCAAGGCATTGACTTATTCAATCTATAAAATCATCTGTAAAACTCCAAGTGTTCGTTCTTCAAGTTTTAGATTTTTTCCTTTCTGTAAATATATTTTTATTTGCTGTTTTTAATTCTATTAAAACTGTATAGTCTGAATAACCTACAATATCTACTTTAGGACTTCATTTTCAATTAATATCTTTAATTCAAACATCACCCTCATCTATAAAATCTTCAATGAATTTTAAATCTAAATTTAATCAAATAATCCAAGAATTATTTTTAAGAAAATAATGCCAAACTGCCTCTTCTCAACTAAATTCTTTTAAATTTTCTTCTCTATATTCTTTAATAAATTTTCTTCCGTCATTATCTAATTCATTTATAATTACTTTTCCGTCATTATCAGTTTTAAATCAAAGTAATTTTTCAAAAGTTATTAAAGATTTCTTTCTTTCTTTATAAATAATATTTTTAGATAAGTTTTCAATTTGTTCTTGTGAAAAATTAGATAGATTTATTTTATCTTGGATTTCTTCAATTGTAGGAAGAACTTTATATTTTTTATCAAAATCTCATAAATCAATTACTTTATTAAATCATTGCAAAAAACTAATCATTTCCCAAAACTCATTACATCAATCATCTCATTTTTCAAATGTAATTCTTTGATAAATAACATCCTTTCTGACAATTATATCTTGTAATTTTTTGTTAGTTCTTTTAAAGGTTAATCTTGATTTATATCTTTTATCAATACCAGATTCTTGAAAACTAACCTCACAAATAGTATAAGAATTTCATTTATCACTTTTTGCAAGTAAAAATCACTTTAATGTTTTTCATTCTTTATTTTTTAGTAAACAATCAAATCAATTTTCTACAATTTCTAAGTCCTCAATATTATTTTCAATCAAGTTAAAATAATTATCTAAATTTTCCATAACTTTTTATTAAGAGTAAATTCCCCAATCTCTTTTAATATTCCATTTTATAGGTTTCCAAAGCACATAATTTGAAGGATTAAAAGTTTTATCAGTCAATTCAATTTCTAATAACCTTTCGGGAAGAACTGAGAGGTTATGTACTTTATCTGGACTATCTAAATCCCAAAAATGAAATTTACTTTCTCAATACTCTACTCATTTTCTTTTACTCTTTCAAAAGTCAAAAGGAATACAGTGCCTTAAAATCATTCCTTTTGATTTAGAATCAACCTTTATTTTTACAATATTTTTATTATTTATTGCTTGTAAAAATAGTTCTTTATTATTCATAATATTAAAAGTTATTAATTAAAATTTTCCTAAGTTCTTTTCAAATACTCACTGAATCACTAAATTTTCAGTAACTGAAATAGATTTATATATATCATTTGTAGAGTGTGGTATCAATGTTATGTGACCATTTTCTACCTGAAATTCACGAACTAATACACTCTCTTCAAATATTACAACTACAATATCTCAATTTTGAGCTGTATCCTGTTTTTGTATTAACACTATATCATAGTCATTAATGGTAAGCTTATTCATACTATCATCTTGTATTTTCCATAAAAAATAATCTTTCCCCTCATGAGCAATTTTTGTAGAAACACGAATAAATTCATAAATTTTTAATGAGTTATCAAAAACCTTTTCATATACTAAAGGTATTCTCCTCATTTTTATATTCATATTTACTAATTCAATCTCTCATAGACTATTTCTAACAATTTTCTTATCATTCAATAATCTATGAATAGACAAATGAACCATACGAATTGAATGCCCATATCACACTCCTTTTGCTACTTTTCTAACAGAAACCTTTTCTTTATTCTGTAGCAAAAGCTTTATAAATGATAATACCCTAACATCTAATTGGTTATTTAACATGGTAAAATAAAAATATTACAAATTAACATATTTAAACATAATATTTTAAAACTAAATTGCAAATGATTCTTTTAAAAATATTCCATTAAATGTTAAAAACTGTATTTTAATATATTATTAAAAACAATTTATTAAAATTAAAGTGTTTACTTTTTATATATACACTTTGTATTCTCCACTACTACTTTCCAAAACTCCACTCTCAAAACAAATATTTCCATTAGCTGTTCTTCTGAATATTGAGGATAAAGCACTTTTAACCTATCCCTATATAGTGCAAAATCTAACTTTGTATCTCTAATCATCTTTTCATTGATTAGAAAATACTCCATTCTTTATATTCCTCTCTGACTCATACATTTTATAAATTTTTTCATTCCCAAAATACTCTCTTGTAGACTCTTTTAAGATATTTTCCGAAATAAGCACCTTTACAGGACACGCTCAAACTTGTAAAATCCTTTTCGCATAAGCTATAAAAGACTTCTTAAAAAGTTTCTGATAATAAATAGACTGTAATTCCTCTTCTCAAATCTCTTTCGGCTTCCTATATAAAACAATCTTCTCATTACTAATATTATCAAATATATGAGTATGTTTACTAATATAACTCTTAAATAGAGTTTTTAAATTATCTTCTATAAATAAATCGAGATAATCTATATGTTCTGCAAAGTTTCTTCTAAACTCGATTTCTACCCTTGTTACATTATCAAACTTAAAATAATCTATATATAACTTTTCTTTCCTTGAGTTTTTTAAATCCTGATGCTTATTGTAGATTCTTATAACACTATTCCTGTTTTCTGATTTCTTTGGGTTTCAAATATAATGTGTTTCTACTTCTCACTTCTTTCAATAAATATCCCCTCATTTCTGTCGTAAGGTTTTAAATTTTTTTAAAACATTCTTTATATCATCTTTTAAATCAAAACATATATCAAACCTCTTTAGCTTTTCTATAGTAAAATATCATTGTAAAAAATAATTAATTTCTTCTAAACTCAATAGTTTAAAGGCTGTTCCATAAAGTGTTATTGCATCTTTTGTAGGTATAGCTAAAGAAGTATCTCCCTTTACATATGAAAAAACTTTATAATTTTTATAATTAAAATTTATTCAATATATGTACCTTTTAATATTTTCCTTTGAATAGACATAATCCTCTAACTCTCAATCATTTGAATTCGTAAAATTAATAGAATCAAATATTGTTTCGTGATTAAAAGTTGCAAATAATACCATATAATCAAGTCAGAAATGTATCTGCTTTTCCTTTAAATAATTTCTTGCCATTTTCAAATTGTGTTAAAATGGCACCGGTGCTGAAATAAAATAGTACTATATACCCTCTTACTTACCCTACATTATTTAGTAGGGGTTCCTTTTCCCTTGTATGCTTATTATTTGAGAAAGCATTTCGTGTGCAAACATAACGGTTCGTATCGCGAACCGATGTTTGACACTCAATTTACTTTCTCATTTTTCATACATAAGGGAAAAAGGAAGTTAGAAAATATAAAACATATCAAAACAAAAAAATACTTCAATATGCTACGCGTATATTGAAGTATTAATATTTACTGAAATTTTGATATGGGTATAAAAAGATATTCTATGCCTTTTCTTGCCAAATAGATACAGAAGCACTGGTAATATCTAAACATTTGTCTTTCATTTTCAATTTATTTTGAATACTCTTAAGCTTCTTTCCAATAAAACTATTTAATTCTGTTTGTGAAATATCATTACATTTAAGTTCCTTGAAGGTTATAGAAGACTCATTATATACTTTCTTTAATTCATGGTATAAAAACATATTTTTCTTATATAAACTTCTCGCAGTCATTAATAAAGTAAATAGTTCAAATCATTTCGTTCCTTTTGTTAAAGTCATTCTATGAGAATCTACATAGAATTTACCATCCTCTAATAGTACCTTTCATTTCCTTTTATAGTCATCTCCTTGAATTCTATACTTATAAAGAAGTTCATTTGTAAGATTAATTTCTTCAGGAGTATAAAATGGAGTTTCAAAATCTTCTTCAATCGTTTCTCAAATTTCATTGATAACAAACTGCCTTATATATGTATTTCAATCTTTTTCTTTAAAATCCCTTTTGATTATTTTTAAATTTTCTAAGTTGTCTATTCAAAAAATCATTACTCATCAAAAAGAAGCAGAACAGTTTTTGAGTTGCTTTAAAAGAATATCTATGTCTTTTTCTAATAAGCCTAAAAGTTCTACATCTGAATCATCTCACTTTTTCTTAAAAAAGATATCATAAAAATAAACTACTTTCATCATTCTATCTTATTAATTATGAATACTTCTATAATAACATATTTTATAAATTTTAGAAATATTAAAACTCTTTTTCTATTTCTTCATAAATAACTGTTCTCATGCTTGTTGGTTTTGCTAAGCATTGAATAGGTTTATTGTGTCATCAAGTTCAACTTATTATTAATGTTCACGCTCCTATTATTCTCTGAAAAATAGTTTGCTCTAATCTTGCACTTTCTACTTTTGTAAGCTGTAATTCAAATATATCTCTTGCTATAATTCAAGTTTTATAAATTACTCTTTTATTAGTAACTGCAATTTCAGTAGTAAGTATAAAAATAATCTGATATAAAAAAACTAACACCACTGCAAAACCCATAAGCCACATACCTCATCAAGCCTGTATTCATGGAATCATTAAAAGCACTCATAGAATTAAGCCCAAAACCATAAAGAAAGTATATAATCAATGTACCTCTCATTCATAACTTACTACCTCATTAGGTAATAGGTTATTCTCTAAATACGACATAATAAAAAAATTAAAAAATATTCTAAGTATACAAAAAAGGACAACTTATGAGCCTTTGATGTTTGCTTAGAACACTTATCCAATACCCAAAAAGATATAAGGACGACAACATAAGTTGCCCTTTACTATCGTCTTGGGTAGACTTCAAATATGTGTTCTAAGCCCCTATAATATAATTAATTTCTTGATTATTACAAATAGAATATTTTTAGCAGAAAAAAGCCATTAAAATATTACAAAATTTTCGTTACTCTACAATTTTCTAACATTTTAACAGCTGTGTAATAATAGTTTATTTTTTTTATAATATATATACTATAAATTGTACTGTTAAACTTTTTATTTTTTTAATATAAAAATTATGATTATTTTATATTCTTTATTATTATTGCTAATTACTTATATTTTTCTTTCAAGTCGTACAAATAAATATTTAGAATATTTGCATGGTAGTTGCTATTAGACATTATTATCTAAGAAACAATAAACAGAATAAAGTTTCACATGAATTAGAAGATGATTTTTTCAGGGAAAATATATTTTTTAATAATACAGAATCTATTTATAGTGAAATGATTAGCATTATACAAAAGCAACCTTTTCACAAACCTAAACCATATATATCATTTTTTATTTTAACAAAAATATATGTATTATCTTCATTATATTTCATTAGGTATGAATTATGAAATGCTATAACAATATTTTTATTTGGTATAATTATATATTGAGGTAATACAAAAATGTCTGAACTTAATATATGATTGTATAATGAAAATATTAATGTATTTATATCAATACTTTTTATATTATACCTAACATCTTTTTTAGTAAAAAGTAAAAATGAAGAACATTATATAATTGATGCAAAAAAGGTAGTTTCCAAGTCATATTACAACTATGAAAATGTAATATTTCAATATATTAAAGAAAAAGAGATATGTTTTATGGGATTAAAATATTGTCTTATTTTAATAATAGTCTTAAGTGCATGATATGTATTGTTTAACACTTAAAATTACCAATATTTTTTCCCTTAACTTAATTTCAGTTTTTTATACAACATCTTTAATTCGTTCAAATCAATTCTCCTCAAACACTCCTTAAAAACTCAAACATCTAAACCCGTGGGAGTACCAAAAAAATATCATAAAAAAAGACTTCAAGATTTTCTTTACTTGAAGCCTTTTTAGAGTGTGCTAAAAGTTCGATTAACCGTTGCCTGTTTTTCTAAATATGCTTATTTTCCCTTTAAAATAGAGAATGGTAAGAGTTCGACTCTCCGTTGTTCATTATATATAAATACTATGATTTTAAACTGATAATAAGGAGAGTTCACTTTTCAGCTATAAAGCGTTATAGTTTTAATTCCTATGAAATTTTAGGTATAGATAAAAATACAAACAGGAAAGAAATACTAATGGCTTACAAAAAGCTTATGATGAATTCCACCCTGATAAATTTGCTACTGAAAGCTTGGATAAGGTAAAAGAAGCAAATAGGAATTGCGGTATTGTTAAAATCAGCCAAGGAGAGGTTGGTTTGAGCTTATTTATTTTTAAATCCATTCGCAATATCCACTCTATGAAATTGATTGAATACACTCAAGTCTTCGCCAAATCCTTTGCCAAGAGGTGTCTTTCTAAGGGCAAGTTTCCAATAACATTTATTAAACATCGGCAGTTGAAATGAGACCACTAAGAATAGACACGCAGATACAATTCTTAGTGTAGGAAGAATAATATGATATAAAGAAAATACTATTAAGGGAATCAGAACAAGATAAGGCAACAAAGTACCTTTAAATAATAAAGTTAATATGTACAATATAAACAATATAACTACATATAGCATTGTTTTAGATAAATAAGCGATATTTAAAGAATATCTTACCTTTTTGCTGTTTGCATAATAGTAAAAATTGCTTAATCTCCTTGATATAGCAACCCCTAACTCACTATCAGTGATAAGGTTATCAATTATTGAATCAAAAGTATCTCTATTCCCTAAATTTAGATAATTTGTAATAACAATATATATTGAGGGTATAATTATAACAATAGTTATTAGTGGCGAGAAAGAATTATGAAATAAACATAAAAAATCTTCTATAAAATTTAAAAAGTGGGACATAATTATTTGAATAACTTTTGAGAATGCTTGCTAGAGTTAAAAAATTCATCAAAGGCTGTACTTAAGAAGTCAGATACTGTGCTATTGATAATTTCCTTTGTCTGACTTTGAGAAGATTCTAAACAAAAATCATATGTATTTTGAGAGTTAGGGTTGATTACTGTATTATAACCTTCATCAACAATTTTATAAGAATTACCAATGGTAATAAACCTTAATTCTCTCATACAAGGTGGAATGATAGTACTATCATTGATGTATTTTACTTTTAGGCTAGATTTATTTTTTTCGTAAAACTCTTTAAATTTTTCATTTTTATGTTTATCAAATCTATCTTTATATCTTATTAGGAAGTTGATTTTATTTTTTACCCCATTTTTTCCATCCAAGAAGATTTGCATAGCATTATATAGTTTATCATCTCCATAAAAAATTTCTTTTTTAGTCTTGTCTTCAATACAGGGCAAAGACCGAGTAAAAACATTGGCAATAGTGCTTTCTTCGTTGATAGCATTTTTATACATTTCCTCAAGTATAAATATATCCTTTGCATATACATCTCCTTTTGGCTCTAAATTTTTATCGTCAAATTTATATATTAAGTCCTCTTTTTCATTGAAAGCTAAGCCAACAATTTTATGAACTGCTTTTTTAGACCAATCTTGGATATCAAAAAAATTTACCCCTTTTCTAAGTTCTAATTTATTGTCAACAACCTTCCCAACCTCGGCTTCAATCACTTGTTGATAAATTGGTAAGCATTGGATATTTGTGCTCATATTATTTATGATTATGTATTATACTCTTGTACTGCTAAAGCAACCAAGGCTTCTCGATTGCTAAAATGGAACTTACTTAATAGCTCGTTAATCATTTTGTGTGTTTCGTGGGAAAATCTTGAAGATACCTTACTGTCTCTGTCTCCATTTATTGCTGGAAATTCAGTGTTGCCCTCAGATGATATATATTTATCATAAAAGTTTTTTATGGCAGTTTCTAGTTGTTTTGAGTAGGTGTTTGTTCTATCATTACGTTTTTCTTTCATAATGATTTTATCTTTAGAGCGTATACTTACCTTTATAGGGAAAGATTTTGATTTTTCCTTAGCCATAGTACTTTATATAAAAGTTAGTTTTAGTCAAATTTGTATTCCAATAGAATACATAATTGTTTCTTAATTAAAAAGCAACTAAATTGCTGACTTCGATATATTATAGGGCTCTATACTTCTAGAAATAAACTACTTAATTTGCTAAAGTGCTTTAAAATTAGTTCTTTCCAAAATATCTACGTATTTATCAATTATCTCAATCATTCTTTTGACAAAGTCTCTTATTTTCATATACTCTACTGTGTGCCAATTTTTATCGTTGGCGTACCATAGTAAAAACTGATTTTTTTAAGAGTTATAATAGTCTACTTTTAGGCTATATATAGCTCTTTTTTAGTGTGTGGCAAAAGTTCAATACAAAGCTTTTAAATATTTTACTTTTTTCTCTATATTTAGAGGAAGATTGCTTTGGAGAAGGCTTTTAGAGAGTTCAATACATTTTTTGGACTTTTTTATTTTCTTATCTTATTACAGATGAAAATCCAAATAAAAAAAGCCCCTTATATTTTTATATCGTTTGGAAAACTTTTTTTATACGGGTAGTTTTTCTAATTATACTTCTAAACATTTATGTCTTATATATGAAGAAACAGGCATTTTATTTTTCTTTGCTTCTTGCTCAAACTTAACCTTTTCTGTTTGTGTCACTCTTACTTTTATAAAGTACTGTTTATTAGACTCATCTATCGTATCAAAAATATTTGGCAAGTCTTTTATTAAACTTGGTATGTCTTCTTCCAAAAATTCTTCGTTCATCTTTGCTTTTTTGCATATAAATTGCACTATCTTCTCCCCCTCTTCTTCTCTTAGATATTTAATAGTGTATTTATAGTCTTTTCAATTATGTTGGATTATATTATGTGTTTCCATAATAGGATATTTAAGGTGTAAATTTTCTAATTTCAGAAGAGTGTTTTTTTAATTTTTTTCTTATAAAAATCTTTACAGTCGTTTCAATGAATTGGTATCGTAATGATGTTTCCATTTATATCTCTATAAATAGTATGGCTTCATTTCCCTTGCCTCTCTTCGTATCAATGCTTTTCTAGTATCTTTTTTATGTCTGAGAAATTCAGACTATAAGGATTTTCTAAAAATTTCTTCAGTATTTTTTCGTATTGTGTCATTTTTATATGTGTGATATTGGTATTATATTATTTTGTGGGTACAAAGTCAATTTTAAATTTCTTAATATATTTTAAGAAATCTTTTTTGTTCAAAAAATAGTTAGGATATAGTTTCTAAAACTTATTGAGATTTTCAACTGATATTAAAATCGTTTCAGAATTTTTTAGGTCATATTAAACAATTCATAATTGCTTCTCAGCTTTTAAATACTTTTGTTAATAAAACCATCTCATAATCATCTAACTTTCTTTTATCTCTATAGTTAGGAAGAAAGGATGTTAAAAACCATATAATATAACCTGCAATATAAGAAAGTGCTAAATTAAAAAATACTATATCATATAATTTAGCTCATCAAGGAAGTATTTCAGGAACATCAGTAAAAATAAATATACTTGTAAATACAATAAGTAGAGATATGAATAAAAAACCATTTACTCCAAATATAATTTTAATAAATTTTTGAATATTTTTTATTCATATAATCAGTTTATTCATAGATTTCGTTGTTATAAAAACTATTAGACATTCGTAAGATAATAGAAATTATACAAATGTCTAATAGTTTTTATAAAAAGTGCGTTTTATAGGGAAAAGCATAGTTTATTCTAAACTTTTCAACCTCATCCAACAACTCTAAAAGTTCGCTCTTACTTACATCTTGTGAGTACCAAATTAATCCTAAGCTAAAAATACCTTACTATTGAAGAAGCAACCCAAATATCTAACAAAAGAATAGACGGGAATGCAAAGTCTTTTGCAAAAAAAGTTTTAGATAAACAAGAAAATACACAGAAAAAAGTCCTTATATAAGGACTTTTAATATGATTAAAAAATAGACTTTTCATTAAAAATTACAATCAAAAAACACCTAAGAAATCAAAGTTTTCCATTAAATAGAATTCAAAATATTTCATATATCCTTATCAGTACCTTGTTTTAATGAAGCGATAGAAGAATAAAAACAACTTCTTTTCCCTGTATGACAGGCCATAGGGGGATTTCATAATTGTTCTACTTTATATATAAGAGAATCATTATCACAATCCGTTAATATTTCATATATGATTTGAGTATTTCAACTCGTAAATCACTTTTCCCATAATTGATTCTTGCTTCTTGACCAATAGGTTGCATTTCAAGTTCTGATAGTTTCATCTAAAGCTTCTCTATTAACATATGCCTGCATCAAAATCTCTCATGTGTTTCTATCTTGAGTAATCACAGGAATCATTCCATTCATTTTTTCCCAAGCTAGTTTTTCAAATATCTCACGCTCCAAATCAGATTGTAAAATTTGAGTGTTTTTCATAACTTCCAAGTTTAATAGGTAAAGTACAGAATCAAATTTCCATTAACCAGCAACTATTTTTTTTGTTATTTCTCCTGTATTATTCAACTTCACCTCCAGTTGGAGTATAAGTGATTGTAATTTATGATAAGCCTGAAGATTTGTTTCTTTTGCAATATCTAAGAAATATTCTTTTGTTTCATCAACTTTTCTTCTTACAGTTCCTGTATCAGCTGGATCCCATTGAGTAGAAAGATTATGGATCCTATCTGCAAACTTTACATCGAGAGCATTTATTGCTATTTCTATGCACTCTGTATCACTTAGTTTTACTCACTTCTGTGAAGCAAGTGAATATATGCATTCTTTCATACTTGCCAATGATTTCAAATGAGAAAAGTACTCAGTATTCCTTTTGTGTTTAGCTTCTTTCTTTAGATCATCAGTAATATTTTGTGTATCTTGAATATAATCCTCCCATGGACTCTTACTAATTACCTGTACTCACAAAGCAATTTTATATCAAAAATCTTCATTCAATCATTCATATGTTTTATTCGTATCTTCTATACTATCATGTGCAATAGCAATAAATACTTTATCGGTATTTGGATTTGGCAGATCAAGAACATTATTTACTACTGACCTAAGATGTTCAAAATATCTCTCTCAAGTACTTCTATTCGTTTCAGCAAACTTATTCTTCATTAAATAATAAAGAGAAGTAAAACCCCTGACGAAAGTTTTAAACTCTTCTATATTTTCAGTATTCAAGTTATTTCAAAATATCTTTTCTTTTGCTTTATTCAATAATTTATATACTCAAGTTTCTTCTTTGAGTGACTCGAAAGCATCTAGAACTGATGGAAGAGAATATAAATTTTTCATATGGTTATAATATTTTATTACAAATAATAGTAATGTATATTATATATTGTAATATATATTTGTCAAATTTATATTTATGTGTATAATCTGTAATATATCACCAGTATTGCAGAATATTATTTATCTAAGAGAAATAACAAAGGTTTATGAATAAGATTTTTTTATGAGGAACATGAAGCATAGCGAGTATAAAGTTATTTGATATATACACTTCCCTAAAAAAGCAAAAAATTGAAGTTATATGGTCGTTGACCTCTTCAGCAAAAGCCTATGTCCTAAATGTACTTCTGGAAAAAGTACATTGACTCAAAGAATACTCTCCTGATATGGATGATTTAGAAATAAAAATAAACCATACTTTATGAAAATGCATAAACCATGGATGAAACTCAGTAAATTTACAAAAGTATTTTCATAACTGGTCGCCTATACTCCTGAACACAAAAAGTGGAATATCAGATTTTTTAGACTCATATGAAGAGTGAATCGATACAGCATGAATTACATCAAAGAAAAAATGACATGTAAAACATATCAATATAGCTCAAAGTGTTGATGGAGTACTTATTGCACCAACAAGTGCCAATACACTTTCAAAAATTGTATCATGAGTCACCGATAATTTTTTACTAGAAGTAATAAGAGCCTTAGATACTCCAAAGAAAGTATACCTTGCAACGGCTATGAATACACACATGTTAGAAGATCCTTTTATTCAGAAAAATGTAAAAGATTTAAAAGAAATATGATGAGAGAAATATCAAATTATTCCTACAAAAATATGACTTTTGCAATGTGGTATTTCTGGAGATGGAGCAATGGCAAATATAGAGGATATCATAGAAACTATACTCCCAAAATTCAACTAGCCTTTTATATATTTAAGAAGAAACACTATTTTTAAATCCTAATACAAAACATTATGAACCCTCTAAATATTTTAGTTACATCCTGAGGTACAGATATTCCATTAGATGATGTAAGAACTTTAACAAATTTTTCAGGTGGTACTACAGGTGCTATTATTGCAGAATCAGTCCTAAAAGCAGGTCATATAGTAAACTATATATATTCTGAGGGAAGAAAAAGACCTTTTTTGCATAAAATATCAAGCAGTCTAAAGAATATGAATGGAGAGATAAATATTCCTGAAGAAATATGAAAATTTAAATGATATATGAATGAGTATAATATATACAGCAAACATTTAACTGAAACTGTTGTGAGTGATTTTTACGATTACAAAAGACAAGTACTAAAACTTATTGAGTGACAAGAGATAGATGTAGTAGTTTTGGCAATGGCTGTTTCAGATTATTGACTCAAAAAGACAAAATGAAAAATACCTTCCACTCAAGAAACTATGACATTAGAATTGGAAAAATTACCTAAAATTATCTCTTATATAAAAACACAAAGACCCGATATCTGTCTTGTTTGATTTAAATTATTGACTGCTGATACAAGCGAGCAGGAATTACTCAACGTAGCAAAAGAAGCCTTGGTAAAAAATAACCAAGATATAATAGTTGCAAACTTATTAGAACCTCTATCAAAAAGCATATTGAAAACACATATAATTACTAAAAATTGAGAAGATATAGCAGTACTAAAAAGAAATAATTTACCTTGAGAACTGATAAAAGCGATAGAAAAAAGCATAAAGGATAAATCATTAAAATAGTTATTATGAATACAAAGAAAGTATTTGTTGTTTCCGAGTCTGGTGTTACCTGAAACGAATATAAAACAAGAATCGCTGAACATCCTGCCTTAGAACAGTTTTTTATAAGCTGATGAGTTTCATGGAAAAAAGCAACTCATACAATAAAAAAACATATTATTGATACAGTCGATATCATTATCTGCAATACCCCTAGAAAAACAGGTATAGATATTATGAGGGAATTAGTAAACATAGCTCCTGAAAAGATTATTTATGATAGTGCTTGAGCATATAAACATAATAAACAGTGGCAATATGCTCTCCCTGAAATAGCTCAATCAAATCTATTTGATAAAAAACTGCTTGCTTGACCAGGTTGTTTTGCCACTTGATCTATTCTTGCTCTGAAACCTTTAGTCACATCAGGTATTTTAGATCAAGAAAGTGATATATATATAAATGGTGTATCTGGATACTCCACTTGAGGAAAAAAATGGATAAAAGAATTTGAAACTAAAAATGCAAATTTTATAATTCCAAACTCTAGTAATACCCACCCTCACATTGCGGAAATTAAAAGTAAGCTATCAATACAATCATCAATAAATTTTATTCCCAAACTTATAAACACCTATAGAGGAATGTATTTAGAAATACATTGAAAACTAAATAGTCCTCAGGCAAACCTAGAAGATATATATTCAAGCGTATACAAAGATGCTCCTCTTATAAATTATAGTAAGGATATACCCCTCTTACAAGACGCACAAAATACAGACTTAGTAATTATAAATGGTTATACCTATCAAAAAGATTTTGTTTTATTTGTAGCCCTTGATAATCTAGGAAAATGATCTATTTGACAAACTATACAGACTCTTAATAACGTACTAGACATTCCAGAACAAACTTGATTAAGGTGATAATATATAAAAATTCCCTCATCCTCAAGTGTATCGACCTCCTCCAACAATTCCAAAAGTTAGTTTTTAATGAGCCATTAACAGCACCAAAAGAGAAAACTAAAAAATATCCACTTCATTGAAGTGGATATTTTAAATAATAATATTATTTTTCTTGTTTAACGTGAGATAATCAATGAAGATAATACCCTATGAATAGACCTGCAATTCAAATATACCAACCTATATGAGCGGTTAATAAAACTGGGAATAGTTTTGCTAATAATAATCATGTAACAAATACTGCTGTTTTGAAGATAGATATATCTAACATAGTTACATTACTAAATACACGAGCACCTATCCCCTCCTTAAAAATCGTCTTATAGAAGTTTCCTTGTTTCTTAAACATAGTACTAAAAATAGCCACATAAGAAATTATGAGAATAACTATATATACTCATAAATTCGCAGATAGAATAACTGGAAACCAAATAGATAATAGTAATGCTACGACAATAAGATATAACTTAAAAAAAGAGATTTCTAATACTGAACTGCCCCCAAGAAAGTAGAGTGAAAATAAAAAAACACTCTACTTTTTTTGTATTTTAATATATACTAAAAATGTTTTGCTTTCTTAGTGAAAATAAGTATAATACATTGGTTAAATAACCAATATAATTATGTTAAAAATAAAAGAATTAGAAAAGAGAGAGAGAAATGAAAAAAGTTGAAAAT
>Ga0233398_1000058_pt1 | contig 89243 bp, 88 predicted proteins | sample 38DmetaG_FD_182697 | JGI IMG/M metagenome (GOLD analysis project Ga0233398, IMG submission 182697) | Seawater microbial communities from Monterey Bay, California, United States - 38D | ecosystem: Environmental > Aquatic > Marine > Coastal | place: USA: California | collected 2016-10-02
ATAATCATGTAGTTGAGGTTTTTATTTGTACTCAAGGTGGGAATCGAACCCACACTTCCGAAGAAACTGGATTTTGAATCCAGCGCGTCTACCAATTCCGCCACTTGAGCTTAATTAAATAAGATTGCAAATCTAAATAAATAAAATTAGTTTTTAAACTCTAATTATAATTTCAATAGTAGCTATTTAATTTCTATTTTTGCAATCACAAATACAGCACAATTTAACACTCATTTTATGTCAACTACATCATTAGCTCCAAAACTTTTTGCTTGCAGACAAAGCACGGTTTTAGCAGAAAAAATCGCTACAGAATACAATACAACTTTAGGTAACGTTATTACCACTTATTTTTCAGATGGTGAATTTCAACCAGCATTTGAAGAGTCTGTAAGAGGTAGAAGAGTTTTTATTATTGGTTCTACGTTTCCTAATGCAGATAATCTAATGGAAATGTTGCTAATGTTAGACGCAGCAAAAAGAGCTTCTGCTAGACATATTACAGCTGTTATGCCTTATTTTGGTTGGGCAAGACAAGATAGAAAAGATAAACCAAGAGTTGCTATTGGAGCAAAACTAGTAGCAAAATTATTAGAAGCAGCTGGTGCTACAAGAATTATGACAATGGATTTACATGCAGATCAAATACAAGGTTTTTTCGAAAAGCCAGTAGATCATTTGTTTGCATCAACTATATTTTTACCTTACATAAAAAGTTTAAATCTTGAAAATCTAACAATAGCTTCGCCAGATATGGGTGGTTCTAAAAGAGCTTATGCTTATTCAAAACACTTATTGTCTGATGTAGTTATTTGTTATAAACAACGCAAAAAAGCCAATGTTATTGGACATATGGAGTTAATTGGAGACGTAGAAGGTAAAAATGTTGTTTTAGTAGATGATATGATAGACACAGGAGGTACTCTTGCACATGCTGCAAATTTAATGAAAGAGAGAGGAGCTTTAAGTGTTAGAGCAATTTGTACACATCCAATACTTTCTGGTGGTGCTTATGAAAAAATAGAGAACTCTGCATTAACAGAATTAATAGTTTCTGATACAATTCCGTTAAAAAAGGAGACTTCTAAAATAAAAGTTGTATCTTGCGCACCCTTATTTGCTGATGTTATGTATAAAGTGCAGGATAACAAGTCAATAAGTGATAAATTTATAATATAATTAATTATTAAAAAAAGTAATGAAATCAATTACAATTAAAGGATCAAAAAGAGAAAGCGTGGGCAAAGTAGCTACTAAAGCCTTACGTAATGCTGGAATGGTTCCTTGCGTTATTTACGGAGGAGATAAGCCAATACATTTTTCAGCAGAAGAAAAAGCGTTTAAAAACTTGGTATATACTCCAAATGTATACACTGCAAGTATTGATGTTGATGGACAAAAAATTCCTGCAATCTTACAGGATATTCAATTTCACCCAGTATCAGACAGAATTTTACATGTAGATTTCTATCAATTATTTGATGATAAAGAAATTACAATGAACATTCCTGTTAAATTAGTAGGTAAGTCTAAAGGTGTTGCTATAGGTGGTGCTTTACGTCATAACTTGCGTAAAATGAGAGTAAAAGCTTTACCAGCAAACTTACCAGATTTTATAGAAGCAGATATTACTGAATTAGAAATTGGTAATAAATTATATGTTACAGAATTAAAGAATGATAAATATTCAATATTACACCCAAACAACACTGTTGTTGCTCAAGTAAGAATGTCACGTAATGCATCTAAAGCAGCAGCTGAAACAGAAGAAGCATAATTTTTAAGTGATTAAAATACTTAAAGCGCTACAAAACTTTGTAGCGCTTTTTTTATTTATCTTATTTATAGAAGATATCTTATTTTTGAATTATGAAATTAAAAGATTTGATCTTTAAATTATTTAACTCAAAGCAATTAGAAAAGGAAGAATCAATGAAAAAGTATTTGATTGTAGGTTTAGGAAATATTGGAGAAAAATATCAAAATACACGTCATAATATTGGGTTTAAAATTCTTGATGAGGTAGCTAAAGAATATAATGTATCTTTTGAAACAGATAAGTTAGGTGATGTTACTAGTTTTAGGTTTAAAGGCAGAACTTTTGTTTTGTTAAAACCAAGTACTTTTATGAACTTGAGTGGGAAAGCCGTAAAATATTGGATGCAAAAAGAAAAAATATCAGTTGATAATTTATTAATTGTAACAGATGATTTAAATATCAATTTTGGAACAATTAGAGTGAAAGCAAAAGGTTCTGATGGAGGACATAATGGATTAAAAGACATTCAAGAAAAACTAACCACAAATAAATACCCAAGATTTCGTTTTGGAGTAGGTTCTAATTATTCTAAAGGAAGGCAGGTAGATTATGTTTTGGGAGAATGGACTTCAGATGAAGAAAGTCAGCTAATAGAGCGTTTACCAAAATCTGTAGAGGTAATTACTTCTTTTGGTACTGCAGGTATAGCAAATACAATGAATAATTTTAATGGTAAATAATAAAAAGCTGTTCTTAAGAACAGCTTTTTATTATAAATTTTTCTTATTTCCTTATAAAACTTACAGCAAGATTTACTTTAAAATCACTATTTGTTAATGGCTCTGTACCTTCAATTTCTTGAGTCAAAGAAAAGTTGTTAGCTGTAAATACAGTAACATTTAAATCACCACTTAAAAAATCTGCATTCTGATCTGAGAAAGTTATAGAATTATCTGCATTAATTGTGTAATTTCCACTTTCGTCTATAACCACAATTTCTTGAGTAGTTGTTGGTGCTACACCAGGTACAGATGTAGTAATGACAATTCTATGTTCTCCTTTTATTGAATAGGTTTTATCTGTATTTAAAATCATGTCTACTTGAAAAGTATCTCCAACTCCATTTGCTTTTGCAGTAACAGGAATTATACCCACTAAAGTTGTAGTTTCTGTGTCTATACTTAAACTCTGAATATTATAAGTTCCTGAAATATTCTCATAAGTTAAAGGATATGCAGGCTCTTCATTATTATCACCACAATTAGTTAAGGTAATGCTAACGAGTAAAAGCAAAAATATTTTGATTGATTTCATAAGGCTTATTTTAGTCAAATATAACTTTTTAAAGGAAAGATTATTGTTTAAGAATTCTTTTTAACAGCATTTTTAATTTTCACTGGCATACCATTCTGCAAAGCTAGTGTCTGTTTCTTGTAACTTTATAGAATGTAATTTTATGTTTTTTGGTAAACGCGCTTTAATTTTTTTAGCAAAATCTATTACCATCATTTCACTTGTTGGTTGATAGTCCACTAATAAAACATGATGACCTCTGTCAATTAATTCTTTGGCTAATTCTACATGTGGCGTATTTTTATTAAACACTGTAGCATGGTCAAACAAGTCTACAATTTCTTGTTTTACAATTTTTTTTAAATCACCAAAATCTATAACCATTCCAAATTTTACATTGGTGTTGTCTGTTATTGGTTTACCTGAAACAGTTACAGAAAGTTTATACGAATGCCCATGAACGTTTCTACATTTTCCATCATAACCATATAAAGCATGGCCAGTTTCAAAGCTAAACTGTTTTGTAATTCTAATATTGCTCATTAACGTCTGTTTCTATATTTGTTGTAAAAGTAAACAATAACTAGTGCTACTGCTAAACCTAAGAATAAAAAATCTCCTCCCATAAATAAAAAATTAATTTACTAAAAAGTTCTCTAAAACATCAGCAATTTTTCTGTTATCAGATAATTGTGGAATTTTATTTTGTCCTCCAAATTTACCAATAGATTTCATATATGCATGAAAACCACCTTTTTTTACTTTTCTAATAACTAAAGGGCGTAAGATTTTTCCTTCAATTAAATCAAAATAATAAATGTTTTGTTCTTGCATAGAAGTATCTACTTTTAAAGAAAATTCTTCTAAATTTTTGGGTTCATTCTCAAACTCTATAAACCATTCATGATAAGGTAAGCCACTTTTTGGATTTACTTGAGGTGCCACAGTAAACTCGCTAATATTAATATCTGTACCCTGTATAGCATCATTTAATGCTTTTTCTACTTCTTTACCAATAACATGTTCTCCAAAAGCAGAAATAAAATGTTTAATTCTACCAGTAACTTTAATTCTATAAGGTTTTGTTGAAGTAAATTCTACTGTATCACCAATATTGTAACCCCAAAGACCAGCAGTAGTATTTAAAATGATTACATAATTTATACCAACTTTTACATCTTTTAATGAAATTCTAGTTGGGTTTTCATCAAAAAATTCTGATGCAGGAATAAACTCATAGAAAATACCAGAATCTAACTGCAATAGCATTCCTTTTGCTTTTTGAGAATCTTGATATGCTATAAAACCTTCTGATGCAGGATACAATTCTATGTAATCTATTTTTTTACCTATTAAAGCTTCAAAATTATTTTTGTAGGGTTCAAAATTTACACCTCCATAAATAAAGAAGTTAAAGTTTGGAAAGATTTCTGATATTTTTTTTCCAGTCTTTTCTATTAATTTTTCAAAATACATCTGTACCCAAGAAGGGATACCACTGATAACAGACATATCTTCGTTAATCGTTTCTTCTACAATGGCATTTACTTTAGTGTCCCAATCTTCAATACAGTTAGTTTTCCAACTTGGCAATCTGTTTTTTAATAAATATTGAGGTACATAATGTGCAACAATTCCACTTAATCTCCCTAATTTAATTCCGTTTTTGTCTTGTAATACTGGGCTACCTTGTAGAAAAATCATTTTGCCATCAACAAAACTTGCATCATTTTTTTCTGCTATATAAAATAATAAAGCATTTCTTGCTGCCTTTATATGTGTTGGCATAGATGCTTTTGTAATAGGAATATATTTTGCTCCAGATGTTGTGCCAGAAGTTTTTGCAAAATATAAAGGTTTACCTTCCCAAAGCACATGAGATTCTCCTGCTACAATTCTATCTACATAAGCTCTTAAACCTTCGTAATCTTGAACTTTTACTCTGTTTTTAAAATCTTGGTAATTAGAAATATTTTTAAAATCATGATCTTTACCAAAAGCAGTCTTTTTACCAATCTTAATTAGGTTTTTAAAAACTTTTTCTTGTGTTTTATGGGGTTTATTTGCCCATTTATAAACATTTCTAGTAGCTATTTTAGCAAAAGGAATTGCAAAAAAAGATTTTAAACTCATTTATTTGAAGTCGATAAAATTATTAGGATTTACAGAATAACCAGCTTTCCAAAGCTCAAAATGCAAATGAGGTCCTGTTGTTAAATCTCCTGTAGAACCTACACTAGCAATTACTTCTCCAGACTTAACAAAATCTCCTTGTTCTTTAAGTAAATTTCCATTGTGTTTGTATACTGTTATATAATCTTCTTTATGTTTTAGAATAATTACATAACCTGTTTCAGTAGTCCATCCAGAAAAAATCACAGTACCATCAGCAGCTGCTTTTACAGGCGTATTTTTAGGAGCCACAATATCAATGGCTAAGTGCTTAGCTTTAGCATCGAAATCTTGAGAAACAGTACCTTTTAGAGGCGCAAAAAACACAATATTAGCTTTATTTTGTGCGTTATTTTGAATAGGAAAACGATCTTGACTTTCTATTTTTTCTCTAAATAAAGAATCTTCTTTAGAGGCAATAAGTAAACTATCATTTAAAACAACCCTATTGCTTTCTATAGAAATAGTATCTATTATATCTGGTTTAATTTCACCAGTTAAAATTGGTCCTAAATTCTTTGTAAAATCTTCTAAAACGTCTAGCTTTCTTTTTAAAGAGTCTGTTTCAAAAGCCAATTTTGTAGCTTTTATTTTTAAATCTGTAGACGAATATCCAGGGATATATTCTTTAATTGGTGTGAAAGTGATGAAAAAAGTAGTGATTAAAATCAATAAAAAAGAAATAACCCCCCCTAAAACAAAAACATTTAAGCGAGATAGTTTTAAAGAAAATCGTTCTTCAAAAGTATCTTCATTTAAAACTACTAACCTATACTTGTCAGTTAGTTTTTGTTTAAAAGACGATTTTTTTGGAGATTGATTATCCACTTGAAAATTATTTATAACTACTATTTAACGTAAAAATAAGTAAACTATTTTTTATAAAAATTCATTTCATCTATGTATTGCCAAACTTCTTTTGTTAAAAGTGGTTTTACATTTTTTTTGTTCTCAATTCCTTTACGAATCATTGTTGATGAAATTTGTACAATTGGTGCATTAACTTTATGAATTTTAGAATGGTTTTTAAATTGATGTTCTATAGTACCTTCTGCAATTCTTGGATACACATAAATGTGATGATGCTCTAAAATAGTTTCATAATTTTTCCATTTATGAAAGCTTTTTAAATTGTCTTCGCCCATAATTAAACAAAACTCTTTGTCAGTAAATTTATCTGAAATATGAGCCAATGTATGAACAGTATAGTTGGGTTGTGGTAGTTTAAACTCAATATCTGAGGGCTTAATTTTTGGATAGCTCTCTGTAGCTCTATAAACCAGCTCAAACCGATGATGATTTTCTAAAAGCGAGCTTTTCTTTTTAAAAGGATTATGAGGCGTAACAACCATCCAGATTTCATCTAAATCTGAGTACTCAATCATATGATTGGCAATAATTAAATGCCCAACATGTATTGGGTTAAATGTGCCAAAATATAAACCGATTTTCATAATTAAGTTTTTACGCTTTTAAGATTTTAGTTTAATTCTAAAAAGTTACTTACCAATTCTTCTGCCTCTTTTAAAGCAACTTCTAAATCGTAATTTTTAATAATTTTATCAAATTGTGGTGCAGTGGCTAACTCTACAGATGCTTTTGCAATACGCATATTTATTTTCTCTTCACTTTCTGTAGAACGTTTTTTTAATCTTATTTTTAATTCGTCTACACTTGGTGGTTTCACAAAAACCGCTAATGTTTTTTCTGGAAATTTCTTTTTAATTCTTAATCCTCCAACAACATCAATATCAAAAATAACGTGTTTCTTTTGTGCCCAAATTCTTTCTACTTCAGCTTTTAAAGTACCATAAAAATTATCTCTATATACTTCTTCCCACTCTAAGAATTTATCTGCTTTAATATTATTTTTAAATTCTTCTAAAGAAATAAAATAATAATCTTCTCCATCTTTTTCATTACCTCTAGGTTTTCTAGAAGTTGCTGAAATAGAAAATGCTAAGTTTAGTTTTTCTTGATTTAATAAATGACGAACTATTGTAGTTTTACCAGAACCAGAAGGCGCAGAAAACACAAATAACTTTCCTTTAAATTCACTCATATTAAAGTACGTTTAAAATTTGTTCTTTAATTTGTTCTAACTCGTTTTTCATTTGAATAACTGCTTTTTGCATGGGTGCAAAATTAGCTTTAGAACCTGTAGTATTTATTTCTCTACCCATTTCTTGGATAATAAAACCTAATTTTTTACCATTAGATTCTTCAGAGGCTAAAGTTTGTAAAAAGTAATCTAAATGATTTGCTAAACGAACTTTTTCTTCATTAATATCTAGTTTTTCTAGATAATAAATCAACTCTTGTTCAAATCTATTTTCATCAGTTTCTACTCTTAAATCATCAATAGCCTTTTTAAGTCTTGCTTTTACATTTTCTATCCTATCATTATCTAAAGCATTTACTTCTTCTAAGTACTTTTTAATATTAGCAATTCTTTCTTTAAAATCTATTTCTAAAGATTTTGCTTCATCAATTCTATATTGCACAATTTTTGTTAAAGCTTCCTCAATTTTCTCATCAATTAAATTCCAATCTTCTTCATCTAATTCTTCACGTTCTGTTTTTAAAGCATCAGGCATGCTTATAGCCATCTTTAATAACTCTAAATCTTCTGAAGTGCCACTTTGCACAACATTTCTAAGTTGTTGCATGTATTGTTTTACTACACCATTATTTATGGTTGTAGAGGTTTCATCAGCTGTCATTTCTACAAAAATCGAAAAGTCGACTTTACCTCTAACTAATTTTTTAGCCAGTTTTTTACGAACATTTAATTCTTTTTCTTTGTAGTAAGAAGGTATTCTAACATTTAAATCTAAATTTTTACTATTTAAAGATTTAATTTCTATGGTTACTTTTTTGGTTGACAATTGCAACACAGCTTTTCCATAACCAGTCATAGATTGAATCATACAATCACTATTTTAAATGAGCCACAAAGATAACTTTTTATTTTGTTGATGAATTTAAACTGCTTCTATGTTTTTGAAGTTTATAATTTTAGTATTTTACATCGAAATACAAAATAAAAATACAAATGATTGTTCATCATATATCTGAAGAAAACTCTATTTTAAATAAATTTATATCTGAAATTAGAGATAAGAATATTCAAAAAGACTCTCTTCGTTTTAGAAGAAATATAGAAAGAATAGGTGAGATTTTAGGTTACGAGTTAAGTAAGAAATTATCTTATACTAGCTTTTATGTAGAGACACCTTTAGGTAAAAAGAAACAACAATTATCTTATAATAATATTGTGCTTTGTTCAATTTTAAGAGCAGGTTTACCTTTACATCAAGGGTTGTTAAATTATTTTGATGATGCAGAAAATGCTTTTATTTCTGCTTATAGAAAACACACAAAAAACTCTAATGATTTTGAGATAGTTGTAGAGTATTTTGCTTCACCAAAAATTGAAGGTAAAACATTATTTATAGCAGATCCAATGTTGGCAACAGGTCAATCTTTGGTGGCAGTTTATGAGGCAATTAAAAAGAATGGTATTCCTAAAGAATTACATATTGTTTCTGTAATTGGTTCTAAAGAAGGGATAGCATTTATTGAAAAGCATTTTCCTAAAAACACTCATTTATGGATTGCAACTATAGATGATAATTTAAATGATAAAGGGTATATAGTTCCTGGTTTAGGAGATGCAGGAGATTTAGCTTTTGGAGAAAAATTATAAAACAAATCTCGCTAAAAAACATCCTATAAAAAGAATGTATAAGATACTGTCTTTTATAATCTTTTTCTCAATTAGCTCAACTCCATTTGAAATAATTATAGCTACAGGAAAAAATAAGTAAATTAAATCACCAGTGGTTTTTTGGTTCAATAACAACACAAACAAAAAAGCTACAAATAGGTTTAATATTATTAAAATCCAACTTCTTTTAAAAGTGTTATTAATTGATAGCGTTGTTATAGATTTAAAAATCATAAAAATAAAAGTTAATAAAGCAATAATTAAAGCAAAAAAGATAAGGTTTGGTTCAATTAAGTTTTTAAGAGATAAATTTATTTTAAACTGAAATAAGTCAAAAAAAACTTCAGTTTGATTAAACCAAAATAAATATGAAAAATAGATAATTAAAGGTGTTGCAAAACCAATTATTGGTATTACAAGAGTATTTATTGTTAGTTTTTTATGTAAATAAATTGCAGCATAAATCAGAAATATAAAAATCAATGAAATTGGTTTAAAAATAAAAAAAATGCCTAGCCAAAAACTAGAATCATAAATTTTTTCTAAAATTGATTTATTAGATCTAAGACTGTAAATTTTTCTGACAATTAATAAATAAATTGCTGTTAAAAACAATTTGTTTATATCTAGTAAGTATGGTAATATGCTTATTGATAAAATTATGAAAATGAAAAAAGCGTAAGAATTATCGAAAGTTAATCCATTTTTCTTGGTAATAAAGTTGAAAAGAAAAAAGATAAACAAGAAAAAAAAGACAAAGACAACACTTTCTAAGATAATAGAACTAAAGGTTTTAGCAGTAAATGAACCAAATATTAAAGTTACAGTAAGTACACAAAAAAAAAGAATTAAGGTTCCAATAAAAATGATAGGTTTAGATTTGTTTAAAAAATTGGCTAACATTATTTCTTTTGTTATTTTTGCAGTGTAAATATAATTAAGTTATGATAGCAAGCAATATTTTTAGATGGATTGGTAGTTTATTCACAGATATTTTATTTCTACCTTTTCAATGGTTAAGATTGCAATTAGCAACTGCAGAGTTTGGTTGGTGGACTTCAAATATAATTAACTGGCTTTTCTTAGTTGTTTTAATAGTTCTTTTCGCTTATTGGATGAAAGAATCTAAGCGTTTCTTAGACGAAGGAACAGAAGATAGAGCTTAATTTCCATACATTTTGGGAAGTAAAAATAAATTAAAACGTTTTCAAGAAAACGAAACGTTTAAAAATGTCATTCAGCCTACAAGAGATGAAGTTTTAAATAACTTTTCTCATAAAGGTAAATGGCATTCTTTTTTTGGTAACAATAATCCACTTATTGTTGAGCTAGGCTGTGGAAAAGGTGAATATACAGTTGCATTAGCAAGACAAAATCCTGATAAAAATTATATTGGTATAGATATAAAAGGAGCTCGCTTTTGGAGGGGAGCTAAAACAGCTATAGAAGAAAATCTACCAAACGTTGCTTTTGTAAGAACACAAATAGAGTTGGTAGATTACATTTTTGCAGCAAATGAAATTTCTGAAATTTGGATAACTTTTCCTGATCCTCAAATAAAATACCAACGCACAAAACATAGAATGACGAATACTACGTTTTTAAAAAGATATTTTAATGTCTTAAAAGAAGATGGTATTATCAATTTAAAAACAGATTCAGAATTTATGCATGGCTATACTTTAGGTTTATTGCATGGTGAAGGACATGAGGTATTGTATGCTAATCATAATGTCTATCATAACTCTGGAGCACCAAAAGAAGTTACAGAAATTCAAACTTTTTACGAGAACCAGTATTTAGCTGTAGATAAAGCAATTACTTATATCAAATTCAGATTAAACTATTAAAAACTCAAATTAGGGTTTAAATAAAGATTCTGAAAATCTTTCTATATTCACTGCATGAAAAAATCTGAAAACTTTTTCGAAAAAGTTTTTGATGTGGCTCGCAAAATTCCTTTTGGTAGAGTAACCAGTTATGGAGCTATAGCAAAACATTTAGGAGCTGTAAGATCTGCAAGAATGGTAGGTTGGGCTATGAATAATTCTCACAATCAAGAAATTGAAGTTCCTGCACATAGAGTTGTTAATAGAAAAGGATTGTTGACAGGTAAGCATCATTTTGATGGTACTAATTTAATGCAACAATTGTTAGAAAATGAAGGGATTGTTGTGATCGATAATCAAATTCAAGATTTAGATAAAGTCTTTTGGAACCCTTCAGAAGAATTAAAATAAACTACACTTATCTATCTATAAGTTTTCACAATTTATTAGCTTTATTTTATAAGCTCTAAGCTGTATCTTTGCAATCTAGATTAAATAAAAATAATCTTTTATAAAATGCGTTTTACAAAACAAGATATAAATAAGGCTTTAGAAACAATTACAGCTCCTGGAGAAGGTAAAAGTTTAGTTGAAAATAATAATGTTAAGAACATTATTGTTTTTGGAGACGAAGTAATTGTAGATGTAGTAATTTCTAATCCGTCTTTACAAGCAAAAAAGAAAGTTGAAGTAGAAATAATGAAAGCTATTCACGATAAAGTGCATCAAAAGATTGATGTAAAAGTGAATGTAAAAGTTGAAAAAGCTGCACCTAAAGAAGACCCTAATTTAATTCGCGGAAAAGAAATTCCAAATATAAAAAACATTATAGCAGTAGCTTCTGGTAAAGGTGGTGTAGGTAAATCTACAATAACTTCTAATGTTGCTATTTCATTAGCTAAAATGGGTTTTAGTATAGGTGTTTTAGATGCAGATGTGTATGGACCTTCTCAACATATTATGTTTGATGTTGAAAAAGCAAGACCCCTTTCTGTAAATGTTGATGGACGCTCAAAAATGAAGCCAATAGAGAATTATGGGGTAAAATTATTGTCTTTAGGATTTTTTACAAATCCAGATCAAGCAGTAATTTGGAGAGGACCTATGGCTTCTAAAGCATTAAAGCAATTAATATTTGATGGTGCTTGGGGAGAGTTAGATTTTCTTTTAATTGATTTACCTCCAGGAACAGGTGATGTGCATTTGTCTATTGTACAAGCTTTACCAATAAATGGAGCAGTAGTGGTTTCTACTCCGCAAAATATTGCTTTAGCAGATGCAAAAAAAGGTGTAGCTATGTTTCAGCAAGATTCTATTAAAGTACCAGTTTTAGGTATTGTAGAAAATATGGCATATTTTACACCAGAAGAATTACCAAACAATAAATATTATATCTTTGGAAAAGATGGAGCTAAAAATTTGGCAGAAGATATTAATACTAAATTTTTAGGAGAAATACCATTAGTACAAAGTATTCGTGAAGCTGGTGATGTAGGTCACCCAGTTGCTTTACAAGAAGGTACTGTTTTAGAAAAATCTTTTAATGAGATTACTAAAGAAATGGTATCAGAATTATTAAAAAGAAATACAAATTTACCACCAACAGAGGTTGTAAGAATAACAACAATGAGTGGTTGTAGTGCAGTAAAAAAATAAATTATGACATCACAAGAAATACACAGTAATGTAGAAAAAGCATTAGATGAAATTCGTCCTTTTTTAATGAGTGATGGAGGAAATATTAAACTTTTATCTATAGAAGATACCATTGTAAAAGTACAATTAGAAGGTGCTTGTACAGGTTGTTCAGTAAATCAAATGACTTTAAAAAACGGTGTAGAAGCTACAATTAAAAAATATGCTCCACAAATAGAGGAGGTTATTAACGTAGCTTAAACTGATAAAAATCAGTTTTTTAAAAACTTCAACAAATTAATTTTGCTTTACATTTTTTGTTAGAATGATTACAACAGATATACTTATTATTGGTGCAGGACCAACAGGATTATTTACTGTTTTTGAAGCAGGTTTATTAAAACTAAGATGTCATTTAATTGATGCTTTGCCTCAAGCAGGAGGTCAATGTTCAGAGATTTATCCAAAGAAACCCATTTATGATATTCCTGCTTATCCAGAGATTTTGGCTGGTGATTTAACTGATAAATTGATGGAACAAATTAAGCAATTTGAACCAGGATTTACACTTGGAGAAAGAGCAGATACTATTGATAAACAAGAAGATGGTACATTTATAGTAACAACAAATAAAGGTACCAAGCATCATGCAAAAGTTGTTGCAATTGCTGGTGGTTTAGGAAGTTTCGAACCTAGAAAACCACCAATTTCTAATATATCAGAATTTGAAGACAAAGGGGTTGAGTATATCATTAAAGATCCAGAAATTTATAGGAATAAAAGAGTAGTTATTGCTGGTGGAGGAGACTCTGCTTTAGACTGGTCTATTTTCTTAACTGATGTTGCATCAGAAGTTACTTTAATTCATAGAAGAAACGAATTCAGAGGTGCTTTAGATTCTGTAGATAAAGTGCAAGAATTAAAAGACGCTGGTAAAATTAAATTAATAACTCCTGCAGAAGTTAAAGGAATTGTTGGCACCAATAAAGTTGAAGGAGTTTCTGTTGTACAAAATGGTTCTGATCCATTTACTATAAAAACCGATCATTTTATACCTCTTTTTGGCTTATCTCCAAAATTGGGTCCAATTGCAAACTGGGGATTAGAAATAGAAAAGAATGCTATTAAAGTGAATAATGCTTTAGATTATCAAACCAATGTTCCAGGCATTTATGCAATTGGAGATGTAAACACTTATCCAGGAAAATTAAAATTGATTCTATGTGGTTTTCATGAAGCGACTTTAATGTGTCAAAGTGCGTATAAACGTATTTTTCCAGATAAAAAGTACGTAATGAAATATACAACTGTTGGTGGTGTAGAAGGTTTTGATGGTACTAAAAAAGAAGCACCAAAAGCAGTCATTAAAAAGATTGAGTAGATTTTCTATTTTATCATAATTTTATTTTTATTTATTCTAAATAAATAGTTATTTTTGTGCTGTGAATGTATTTACAGACATACAATTTAATATACAATTACAGCATGTAACTTTTTGTCACTATCAACTAACGATAGATGATAAGAAAATGAAGCTTACATTTCCTCAATTATTGCACTTACGCAATAAAATTAATCAGATTACTTTACCAGAAAATTTAGAGAACATCATTCAAAATGAAAATTTTGTCCTTTTGTTTATTGCAGACAGAAAACATTTGGTGTTTTTAGAAATTCCTAAATTATTAGATTTAAAAGAAGAGTTATCTCTATGTTTCTATCATTATTAGTTATCTAACTATAACTATCTCCTTTTATTTAGATTAGCTTTAAATTTCTAAATCAGTATAGATATAAACTGTATTTAGTGTATTTTTGTATAATTAAAACCTATAATTATGAAGACAGCAATAAGAAGACAAATGACAATTCATCCAGAAGTAATGGATGCTTTAAACGAACAAGTTGCGTTAGAAATGCATGCATCTGCCTCTTATTTAGCAATGGCTTCTTGGTGTGATCAAAGAGAATTGTTAAATAGTAAAGCTTTTTTCTACAAGCAAGCTGAAGAGGAAAGAGCTCATGGAATGAAAATATTTAATTTTATAAATGATGCTGGAGGAGCAGCAATATCACCTGCAATACCAGAAGTAAATAATGATTTCGAAAGTTTAAGACAAATTTACGAAAAGTCATTAGACCAAGAAATTGGAGTTACGCAATCTATTTACAAATGTTTTAGTAAAGCAAGAAGCACAAATGATTATGCTTCTGAAGTATTTTTACAATGGTTTGTAAATGAGCAGGTAGAAGAAGAAGATACTGTTAGAAGTATTTTAGATGTTTTTGATTTAATGGGAGATATGCCATTAAAAATGATTGATGAAAGATTACCTACAGAGTAACATTAATTATAAAACTTAAAAGCCGAAACAATTTTGTTTCGGCTTTTTTTATGTCAATATCTTAGTAAGGCTTTCTGAGGTACTTTTTGTATCTTTGTAATAACAACGAAAACGATTGAAATGTATTTAGAATTACTTACTTATTTAAAATACTTAATCAAACGTAATCCAGAATAATGGATTAATGTATCAATTTTCAAATGTAAAAATGTAGCTATTAATATTAAATAAAAAATACCTACATTATTTTATTAACTCATTAATACATTAAGAAGATGCCTTTTTATCATAAATTAGGAAAAATTCCACCTAAAAGACATACACAGTTTCGTAAAAAAGATGGGAGTCTTTATTACGAACAACTCTTTGGTACTATTGGTTTTGATGGAATGTCAACCAACAGCTATCATGAGCATAGACCAACTATGGTTAAAGAAATTAGAAAACAATATTCAATAAAACCAAAAATTGCGAAAGATAATAATATTCAATCTTATCGTTTAAGAGGTTTTCAAGTAAAGCCAGAAAATGATTATTTAGAAAGTAGAAAAGTAGTACTTACAAACTCAGATTGTAATATTATTCTTGCTGCTCCTAAAGAATCTACAAAAGATTATTTTTATAAAAATACAGATGCAGATGAGGTAATTTTCATCCATAAAGGAACAGGAAAATTACGTACAATGTTGGGTAATATCGATTTTAAATATGGAGATTATTTAGTAATTCCACGTGGAATTATCTATAAATTAGATTTTGATGATGACAACAATAGATTGTTTATTGTAGAATCTTATCATCCAGTCTATACCCCAAAACGTTATAGAAATTGGTTTGGTCAATTATTAGAACATTCTCCTTTTTGTGAGCGTGATTTAAGAAGACCAGAAGAATTAGAAACGTTTGATGAATTAGGTGATTTTTTAATTAAAGTCAAAAAGCAAGGAGAAATTATAGAAATGGTATATGCTTCACATCCTTTTGATGTGGTAGGTTATGATGGATATAATTTTCCATATGCATTTTCAATTCATGATTTTGAACCTATAACAGGTAGAATTCATCAGCCACCTCCAGTGCATCAAACTTTTGAAACATCAGCTTTTGTTATTTGTAGTTTTGTACCTCGTTTGTACGATTACCATCCAAACTCAATTCCTGCACCTTACAATCATAGTAACATAGATTCAGATGAGGTATTGTATTATGTTGATGGAGATTTTATGAGCAGAAACGATATTGAAGCTGGTCATATTTCTCTGCATCCTGCAGGTATACCTCATGGTCCACATCCAGGAGCTACAGAAAGAAGTATTGGAGAAACTGTAACAGAAGAATTAGCTGTTATGGTAGATACGTTTAAGCCTTTACAGGTTACAGAAGAAGCTATGAAAATTGCTGACGAAGATTATTATAAATCTTGGTTAGAATAATCAATCAAAAACAAAGAAATGAGTAAAAAAGAAATAAAATCAGTAAACTACGGTTTAGAAAAAATATTTGAAGGAGCACAAGATTTCCTTCCACTATTAGGTACAGATTATGTAGAATTTTATGTAGGAAATGCAAAACAAGCTGCACACTTTTATAAAACAGCTTTTGGTTTTCAATCTCATGCTTATCGTGGATTAGAAACTGGTTCTAAAGATTCTGTAAGTTACGTGTTAACTCAAGACAAAATCAAGTTAATGCTTACTACGCCTTTGAGTAGTAAATCTCCAATTAATGATCATATTGTAAAACATGGAGATGGTGTTAAAATTATAGCACTTTGGGTAGAAGATGCTAGACAAGCTTATAAAGAAACAACTTCTAGAGGCGCAAAATCTTATATGGAGCCTACTGTTGAAAAAGATGAGTTTGGTGAAGTTGTAAGAGCAGGAATTTACACGTATGGAGAAACTGTACATCTATTTGTGGAACGTAAAAATTATAATGGTGCATTTTTACCAGGTTTTGTAAAATGGGAATCAGATTATAATCCACCAACAGCAGGTTTAAAATATATAGATCATATGGTTGGTAATGTAGGCTGGAACCAAATGGATGTTTGGGTAAAATGGTATGAAGATGTTATGGGATTTGAAAACTTTTTATCTTTTGATGATAAACAAATTCATACAGAATACTCTGCATTAATGAGTAAAGTGATGTCTAATGGAAATGGTCGAATTAAATTTCCTATTAATGAACCAGCAGAAGGTAAAAAACGATCTCAAATAGAGGAATATTTAGATTTTTATGAAGGTGCAGGAGTACAACATATTGCTGTGGCTACTGACGATATTATAAAAACTGTTTCTCAATTACGTTCAAATGGCGTTGAGTTTTTATCAACACCACCAGAAGAATATTATAGAGCAGTTCCTGGACGTTTAGAAGAATTTAGTCACGAATTACGTGAAGATATCGAAAAACTAAAAGCTTTAGGTATCATGATAGATGCTGACGAAGAAGGGTATTTATTGCAAATCTTTACAAAACCTGTAGAAGATAGACCTACCTTATTTTTTGAAATCATTCAAAGAATGGGAGCTAAAGGTTTTGGAGCAGGTAATTTTAAAGCTTTGTTTGAATCCATAGAAAGAGAACAACAAAAAAGAGGAACATTATAAAAGCAAAAAGCAAGATTTAAGTATCTTGCTTTTTTATTTTCAACCAAAAATGAATAGAGAAGCAATTTTAAAAGCCATAGAAGAAAAATACGAGAAGCTTGGCGTTCCTGTAGATTCTATGTTAGAAGGTTTATTATGGAGTACACCAATTACCTATTGGGATTATATTCAAACAGATGCCTTACTTGGTTTGCAGAACCCAAGAACAACACAGCCAGATGAAATGGTATTTATTATGTATCATCAAGTTAATGAATTGTTGTTTAAAATGATTTTGTGGGAAATAGACCAAGTAGCAAAGACAACAAAAATAACTGCAGATAAATTTTCTATGCATTTAAATAGAATAAGCAGGTATTTTGATATGCTTTGTAGTTCTTTTAATGTAATGGCTGATGGTATGGAAAAGGATCAATATCTAAAGTTTAGAAATACGCTGACTCCTGCAAGTGGCTTTCAATCAGCACAATATAGAAAAATAGAATTTGCTTCTACAGAATTAATTAATTTAATTGATGCTAGATACAGAGATACTATAGATCGTAATTCATCTTTTAAAAACGCATACAATCATTTGTATTGGCAAGCAGCAGGAAAAAATTATACCACAGGTCAAAAATCTATATTATTAAATCTTTTTGAAAAGAAATATATGGGAGATTTTATTGATTTTATGGAAGACTATAATGATATAAACCTGTCTAAAAAATTCAAACAATTGCCTAAAGAAGTTCAAGAAAATCAAGATTTAATAAAAGCAATGCGTCATTACGATTATACTGTAAATGTAAAATGGGTTATGGCTCATTATAATGCTGCAGCTAAATATATTGGAGGAGATGATTCTGAACTTAAAGCTACTGGTGGTAGTAATTGGCGAAAGTATATGCATCCAAAGTATCAAAGAAGAATTTTCTATCCATATTTATGGAGTAAAGAAGAATTAGAAAATTGGGGAACCTTTTAAAATTAATAAAACGTTAAAAAGACCAACTCTAAGTCTAAGAGTAATAATTTTCTATCTTTTGGAACAGTAATTGTCATTCCTTTTTTATATGTTTGATTAATTATGAAAAAGTTTGCTCTAGTTATTATATCAACTTTATTTTGTATCCCTTTATTTGCTCAAAAAAGCTCTGCATTTAAAGATGGTGAGTTTTTGAGATATAAAATGAGTTATAGTGGTTTTTTAAGAGCAGGTTCTGCAATTTTAGAAGTTAAAGAAGAAGTATTTAGAGGGAAAAAAGTATATCATACAAAAGGTACTGGATGGACTTCTGGAATGATTAAATGGTTTTTTGAAGTTGATGATGTTTACGAATCTTATTTTGACAAAGAAACCTTAAAACCATACTTATTTAAGAGAAAAATTAACGAAGGTGGTTATAAAAAACATAGAATAACTGCCTTCAATTATACTTCCAACACTGCATATATTCAAGATTTTGTTGAACAAAAAGATACAATTGTCTCAATTAAAAATATTCAAGATATGTTGTCTTCTTTTTATTATTTAAGAAATAAAGATGTTTCAAAATTTAAAGTAGGAGATGAAATAAAATTAGACATGTTTATAGACGCACAAACCTATCCTTTTAGATTGCGTTTTTTAGGAAGAGAAGAGTTAAGTACTAGGTTTGGTAAAGTAAATACGTTATTGTTTAGACCTCTTGTTCAATCTGGTAGAGTTTTTAAAGAAGAAGAAAGCGTTACTATTTGGATTACAGATGATGCTAATAAAATTCCAATTCGTATGAAAGCTTCATTAGCAGTAGGTTCTTTAAGAGCAGACTTAGAAGCTTATAAAGGTTTAGTAAATTCCTTTATGAACAAATAAAATTTAACTTATCTGTCTTAGGTTTTATAAAAATTAATTCTTTATTTGTACTTTTGAAACTGTCTTAAAAGTGTTGAGTTTTTTGAAGAAATTAATCCTATTATTTTTTGTTACTATTTTGGTTGTCTCTTGTAAAAAAGATGGCAAAGAACCAGAACCGATCATTGTTAAAGAACCAGAACCAGAAATTAGATTTGGTTATAAAATTGATGATTATAAAGTAATCCAAGACACTATTAAAAGTGGTGAAAGTTTTGGGACTATACTAGATAGGCATCATGTTTTTTACCCAAAAATTAATGAAATTGCTTCATCAGCTAAAGAAATATTTGATGTTAGAAGAGTAAGAGCAGGTAAACCTTACACTATTTTAGCAAGCAAAGATTCTACAGAAAAAGCACAAGTTTTTATATATAAGCACGATAAAATTAATGCAACAATTTTAGATTTTAAAGATTCTGTTGTAGTTGCTAAAAATTATAAAAAACCTATAGAAGTTTTTCAAAAAGAAGTTGAGGGTGTTGTGTATTCAAGTTTTTCTCAAACTATGGATAGTCTTGGCATAAGACCAAATTTAACCTATACAATTGCAGACATTTATGCATGGACTTTAGATTTTTATAGATTACAAAAAGGAGATTCTTTTAAAATTCTTTATGAAGAAAAATTTATAGATGATTCCACTTTTGCGGGTTATGGAAAAGTAAAGTCGGCTGTATTTAAACATAAAGGAAAAGATTTATATGCATTTCGTTTTGTAGCAGACTCAACACTTAATATACCTGAATATTATGATGAAAATGGAAATATGTTAAGAAGCTTCTTTTTAAAAGCGCCTATTAAATTTCAATATAGAATTTCATCAAGATATAATTTACGAAGAAGAATTGCTTATTATGGTAATAGAGTTAGGCCTCATAAAGGTACAGATTTTGCTGCTAAAATAGGAACTCCAATTATAGCAACTGCAAGTGGTACAGTTGTAGAATCTACTAGAAGAGCAGGTAATGGGAAATACGTTAAAATAAAACATAACAATACCTATTCTACACAATATTTACATATGCGAAATCAAGCTGTTAAAAGAGGCGAATATGTAAAACAAGGTGATATAATAGGGTATGTAGGCATGACTGGTAATACAGGTGGACCACATGTATGCTATCGTTTTTGGAAAAATGGTAGACAAGTAGACCCATTAAATCCAAAACTTAAGTTACCAGAAGCAAAACCTATGAAAAAGTCTGTAAAACCAGAATTTTTAAAATATATCAGACCTTTAAAATATCAATTAGATTATAATAGAATACCAGTTGAAGAACCAGAAGTAATCACTGAAACTATAGCAAAAAAATAACATGGCTTTACCAAATATCAATCCAACAAAAACAGAAGCTTGGAAAAAATTATCTGACCATTTTAAAGATAATAAAGACATTAACATAAAAAACTTATTTAAAGAAGCTTATAGAAAAGAAGCTTTTTCTGTTCAACTTAATGATTTAAATGTAGATTTTTCTAAAAATAGAATTACTAAAGAAACATTAAGTTTATTAGTAGATTTAGCAAAAGAAGTTGGTTTAAAACAAGCAATAGAAGCACAGTTTTCTGGAGAAATTATTAATGCTACAGAAGGAAGAGCAGTTTTACATACAGCTTTAAGAAGTACTTCTGAAGAACCTGTATTAATTGATGGAAAAGATATTAAGCCTAAAATTCAAACTACATTAAGAAAGATAAGAAGCTTTAGTAATAAAGTAATATCTGGTAAATGGAAAGGATATACAGGAAAATCAATTACAGATGTTGTAAATATTGGTATTGGAGGTTCTGATCTAGGACCAGACATGGTTGTAGAATCTCTTAAATTTTACAAAAATCATTTAAATACTCATTTTGTTTCAAATATTGATGGTGATCATGTTTCAGAAATCATCAAAAATTTAAACCCAGAAACAACATTGTTTGTTATTGTGTCTAAAACATTTACAACACAAGAAACAATTACAAATGCAGAAACTATTAAAAATTGGTTTTTAAAGTCTGCAACTATTTTCGATATTCCAAAACACTTTGTTGCTGTGTCTACTAATTTAGAAGCAGTAGATAGTTTTGGTATAGATAAAAGTAATGTTTTTCCAATGTGGAATTGGGTAGGAGGTCGTTTTTCTCTTTGGTCTGCTGTAGGTTTATCTATTAGCTTATCTGTTGGTTTTGATAATTATAGAGCTTTACTAGATGGTGCAGAAGAAATGGATATTCATTTTAGAAATGAAGATTTCGATAAAAACATTCCAATTATTTTAGCTTTAACAAGTGTTTGGTATAATAATTTTTACAAAGCAGAAACAGAAGCTGTTTTACCATACTCACAGTATTTGTCTAAATTGCCTTCTTATCTACAACAAGCTATTATGGAAAGTAATGGTAAAGGAGTAGATAGAAATGGCGATAAAATAAACTACGAAACTGGTACCATTGTTTGGGGAAGTACAGGTACTAACATGCAGCATGCGTTTATGCAGTTGGTGCATCAAGGAACAAAATTAATTCCTTGTGATTTTATTGGTTATAAAGAATCTTTATATGGTTTAACAGATCATCATAAAAAATTAATGGCAAACTACCATGCTCAAATGGATGCTTTGGCTTTTGGTAAAACAAAAGAAGAAGTGCATTTAGAGTTAAAGTTTTCTGGTGATGAAGAAAAAATTAATCAATTGCTACCATTTAAAATCTTTGAAGGAAATAGACCAAGTAATGCAATTCTTTTTGATAAATTAACACCACAATCTTTAGGGAAATTAATAGCACTTTACGAACATAAAATCTTTACTCAAGGAATTTTATGGAATATTTACAGCTACGATCAATTTGGTGTAGAACTAGGGAAAGAATTAGCTAAAAAATTGCTTAAACAACAGTAGTTTTTCTCTTTTATTATGTTATTCTAAATACTTTAACAAAAAATCTTTTTTTTGTTAACAACTATGTTTATATGTAAGTGTTTGATAATTAATAAGTAAATCTCTTTTTTGTAATTTTAAGGGTCTTAAATTCTTGTTAAAACTTAACATTAACTTAACAAACCAACGATGTAAAAGCAAGAATTTTGCAAAACATTAATTAACTTAAAATTAAACAATGAAAAATTTTAAAAATTTCCTTTTTGTAGCTTTATTTTTTGTAGCTGCTACTGTATTAGGTCAAACTAAAATTACAGGTATTATTGTTGATAACGCAAATCAACCATTACCTGGAGCTGGTATTTTAGAAAAAGGTACTAAAAACGGTACAGAAACTGATTTTGACGGTAATTTTTCTATTACAACTTCAAAGAATTCTGGTGTTCTTGTAATTTCTTATTTAGGATTTAGAACTAAAGAAATTTCCTACAATAGTTCTAAAACTAACCTAGGAACTATTAAATTACTAGAAGATGAAAACTCTTTAGAAGAGGTAGTTATTATTGGTAAAGGGGTAATCGATTTATCTGGTGGTAGAAAGACGCCTGTAGCAGTATCTACAATTAAAGCTGCTGAGATTCAGAAGAAAGTAGGTACACAAGATGTTACAATGACATTGGTAAACACTCCTTCTATTTATGTTGCTGGTCAAGCAGGAGGTTTTGGAGATTCTAGAATTTCTGTTCGTGGTTTCGATCAAACTAACACAGCTTTCTTACTAAATGGTCAGCCAATTAATGGTATGGAAGATGGTAAAATGTACTGGTCTAACTGGTCTGGAGTTAATGATATTGCAAGTGCAGTACAAATCCAGAGAGGTTTAGGTGCTTCTAAGTTAGCAATTTCTTCTGTTGGTGGTACAATGAACTTTGTTACTAAAACTACAGATAAAACTAAAGGAGGCTATTTTTACGCGGGTACTGCAAACGATAGTTATTTAAAAACTACATTATCTTATAACACTGGAGTTAATGAAAATGGATGGGGTACAAGTGTAATGTTATCTCACTGGCAAGGAAATGGTTATAACAATGGTACAAGAGGTCAAGGTCAAACTTACTTCGTTTCTTTTGGATACAAGCCTAACGAAACTCATAATTTCAACTTTTTGATTACAGGTGCTCCACAATGGCATGATCAAAACTTTACAAAAAGTATTTCAGACTATTTACAAAATGGTTTCAAATACAACAATAACTTTGGTTTTTACCAAGGAGAATACTTAACAGAAAGAAGAAACTTCTATCATAAACCAGTAATTAACTTAAACTGGGATTACACTATTTCTGATGCTACTAGCTTATCTACTGTATTATATGCTTCTTTTGGTAGAGGTGGTGGAACTGGTAATAGAGGTAGAAGAGTTAGAACTGCAGAAGGTTTAATTGACTATGACGCAATTTACGCAAACAATGCTGCAACTGGTGGTGATGGAAACTTTGGCAATAGTGCTTACATTACAAGAGCTTCTATGAACTTACATAGCTGGTATGGTGCTGTTTCTAACTTAGAAACTAAATTAACAGATAATATTACTTGGAATATTGGTGCTGATTTAAGAACGTATTATGGAACGCATTTTAGACAAGTTGAGAACTTCCATGGATTAACTTCTTGGACAGAAGATAGAAGATTAAAAGATGATGATGATAATAGAACTGGAGCAACAGTAGATGTTACAGCAACAGAAAGTGGTAAAGCAAACCCTTGGGCTGCAACATTCAATACTATGGATGAAGCACAAAGAATAGATTATGATAATAGTGAGAGAATTTCTTACGGAGGTTTATTTACTCAATTAGAGTATTCAGACGATGTAGTTTCTGCTTTCTTTCAAGGTTCTGTTTCTAACCAGTCTCATCAAAGGTTTGACAGATACGACTATCCAGATGCTTTAGAAGATTCAGAAAAAATAAGTAACTTTGGTTATAACGTAAAAGCGGGTATTGGATTACAAGTTTCTGAATCTAGTAATGTTTACTTTAACACAGGTTTTTATTCTCGTCAACCTTATCACGATAATATTTTCAATAATTATGACAACTCAATTAACCCATTATCTCAAAACGAAAAAATTACTGGTATTGAGTTAGGGTATAACTATAGATCAGATAAGTTTAGTGCTAATGTTAACTTATATAGCACAACTTGGAAAGATAGAGTTGATGGAGCAACAGATGTTGACCCTGTTACTGGAGCTGTTGAAATTACAAGAACATTTGGTCAAGCTCAATATCATATGGGTGTAGAATTTGATTTCATCTACGATATTACTAATGACTTAAGATTAAAAGGATTTACTTCTATAGGTGACTGGACATATGCAGGAGAATTAACACAAGATGTATTAGATGAAGACAGAAATGTAATTCAAGCTCCTACAGTTGTAGATGTAGATGGAGGTAAAGTAGGAGATGCTGCACAATTCACTGCTGGTTTAGGTGTAGATTATAAAATTATGGAAGGTTTAAGCTTTGATGCTGACTTTAGATTTTACGATCAATTATATGCTAGAGTGTCTGCAAGAAAGAACAATCTTCAGTTACCAGAATATGGTATCTTAGATTCAGGTGTATCTTATAGATTAAACTTAACTTCAGATAAATCTAAATCTTTAGATTTCAGAGTAAATGTAAACAACGTTTTAGATAGAAGATATATTTCTGAATTATCTACTGCAAACTTTGCAAATGCTGGTTCTACTACTTATAGAGGAATTGATGTTTCTAACAGAGGTTTCTTTGGTTTAGGAAGAACTTGGAATGCTAGTGTAAGATATAATTTCTAAGAAAGAAATTAATTTAAATATTAAAAACCACCTTTTTTAAGGTGGTTTTTTTATATCTATATTGTAACTTTACATTCTAAAAATATTTTAAAAATGAAAGAAATACATTCTTATTGGGCATATATAGTTTTAATTATTCTTGTAATAGCGGTTGTAAATGCTTTTGTTGGTATTTTTAAAAAGAAAGAATTTAAAAGTACAGATTTACGCTTAGGATTATTTACCTTAATTGTTTCTCATATTCAGTTACTAATTGGTTTAGCTTGGTACTTTATGTCACCATATTTTAATCAACTAACTTCTAATACAAGTGAAGTTATGAAAACCAAGGAGATAAGATTATTAGCATTAGAACACCCAGTAATGATGATTATAGCAATTACATTAATTACTATTGGATGGTCTAAACATAAGAAAAAAACAACAAGTACAGCAAAATTTAAAACATTTGCTATTTTTTACGGTTTAGCATTACTACTTATTTTGTCTAGAATTCCTTGGACAAACTGGTTTAATTAATGAAGTTTTTTAGTTACATATTATCGCCAATTTTCGGATTGGTTTTCTTTCTATTACTTTTAATTTTTCATCCCTTACAATGGTTAGGGTTAAAATTATTTGGTCAAAATGGACACCAAAAAGTGGTAGATGTTATGTGTTGGTTTTTGGTGAAAGGATTACTTTTTTTAGGAGTTACAGTTAAATTGATTAATAAACATAATATTCCAAAAAATAAAACCATCATTTTTGTATCTAATCATCAAGGAATGTTTGATATTCCTCCAATAATTTGGTTTTTTAGAAAATACACTCCAAAGTTTGTTTCAAAAAAAGAATTAGGTAAAGGTATACCAAGTATATCTTTTAATTTAAGACATGGAGGAGCTGCTTTAATTGATAGAAAAGATAGAGGCCAATCAATAAGAGAATTAGTTAAATTTTCTAAAAACATTAATGAAAAAAGCTGGTCTGCAGTTATTTTTCCTGAAGGAACAAGGAGTAGAAATGGAAAACCTAAAGCCTTTTCACATGGAGGGTTAAAAACTATTTTTCATTACAATCCAGATGCTATAGTTGTGCCTTTAACAATTAATAATTCTTGGAAATTATTCAGGTATGGTAAATATCCTTTAGGGGTGTTTTTTCCTATCACTATAGAAACTCATGAACCTATTTCACTAGAAGGAAAAAAGGTTGAAGATGTTATAAATAAAACAGAACAAGTAATTATAAAAAATATAAAAGAATAAAAATGTCTATACACAATATAAGAAAAGAAGTAATGCTGACTTTAGAGAAAAGTATGGATAGTTATATGGAAAAATATTTAATTCCAGCTGAAAAAATTTGGCAACCAACAGATTTTTTGCCTAATTCTCAAAAAGATTCATTTATTACAGAAGTAGAAGAAATAAGAGAAATTTCAAAAGAATTAGATGATGATTTCTGGGTAGTTTTAGTTGGAGATACTATTACTGAAGAAGCATTACCAACCTATGAATCTTGGTTGTTAGATTTAGATGGTGTGTCTCAAGACCCAGACAATAGTTGGGCAAAGTGGGTAAGAACTTGGACAGCCGAAGAAAATAGACATGGAGATGTCTTAAACAAATACCTATATTTATCTGGTAGGGTTAATATGCGTGAAGTAGAAATATCTACTCAACACTTAATAGCAGATGGTTTTGATATTGGTACTTCTACAGACCCTTATAAAAACTTTGTTTACACTACTTTTCAAGAATTAGCTACTTACATTTCTCATAATAATGTAGCCAAAATTGCTCGAAAAAAAGGTCATAAAGCATTAGCTAAAATGTCTAAAATTATTGCAGGAGATGAAATGAGACATCACCAAGCTTATGCTCATTTTGTAAAAGAAATTTTTAAAATAGATCCTAGTCAAATGATGTTGGCTTTTCAGCATATGATGAAACATAAAATTGTTATGCCAGCAATGCATTTAAGAGAATCTTTTGGTGCTAAAGGAAGTTTATTTGATGATTTTTCTACAGTAGCTCAAAGAATAGGGGTTTACACTGGTTTCGATTATGTAAATATTCTTAAGAAATTAAATACAATGTGGGAAATAGATAAAATAACAAATCTTACACCTGAAGCAGAAAAAGCAAGAGATTTCTTAATGAATTTGCCAGACAGAATGTATAGAATTACAGAAAGAATAAAAGTGCCAGATACTAATTTTAATTTTAAATGGATGATTCAACCAAGCTAGTTTATTAATAATCTATTTTAAAAGTATCTCTATCATTTAAAAAACCTAGTTTATTGCGAACTTTATTTTGTTCTTTTTTATTTAATGTAAAGTAAATAAACCCATATTTATTTGGCTGTAAATTAGAAATTTCTTCTCCTAAAAAGTCAACAATAATTGAGTTTCCAGAATATTTGTAATCATTGGCATCTATGCCTATTCTATTAACTCCAATAGTGTAACACATATTTTCTATGGCTCTTGCTTTTAGAAGTGTTTCCCAAGCTTTAATTCTTGTTATTGGCCAATTAGCCATGTAAATTAAAAGATCATAACTTTCTGTATTTCTAGCCCAAACAGGAAAACGTAAATCATAACAAATTAATGGGCAAATTTTCCAACCTTTATAATCAATAATTATTTTTTTATTTCCAGAATTATATGCTTTATGTTCACCAGCTAAAGTAAAAGAATGTCTTTTATCGTAATAATCAATTTTACCTGAAGGATGAACAAAAAGTAATCGATTATAATAGTTGCCATTTTCTTTAATTACTAAACTACCTGTTATTGCTAATTGTTTTTCTTTGGCTATGTTTTGCATCCATAAAACTGTAGTACCATTCATAGATTCTGCTACATGATTAGGCTGCATAGTAAAGCCAGAAGTAAACATTTCTGGTAAAACAATAATGTCTACAGCTTTATCAAATTCATTAATTTTTGTTTCAAAATTTTGAATGTTTTCTATTGGATTTTCCCAAGCTAAATCTGCTTGAATACCCATAATTGATAATGTTTCAGACATTAAAATTTATATTATAATTAAACTTTTATAAAGGTAAGTTTTTGTAATTTAGAAATCAAATACAGATTTTTTATTATTCTATGCAGACCTTTATTTCAGAAACTTTAAATGATGTTCTTAAAAATACTTCTTCATTAGAAAATGCAGTTATAATTTTACCATCTCAAAGAGCTAAACTATTTGTTAAACAAGATCTAAAAGATAAAATAACTATAGGGTTCTTACCAGAAATTTTAAGCATTGAAGAATTTATACAACAAGTTTCAGAAATTTATCAAATAGATAATATTCAATTATTGTTTGAATTTTATGCTATCTATAAAAAGCTTGAAAAAGACGAAATACCTTTTGATGCTTTTACTTCTTGGGCAAGTACTGTGCTACAAGATTTTAATGAAATTGATCAGCATTTAATTAATACAGACGATATTTTTGCTTACATAAGAGATATAGAAAGACTAAGAAAATGGTCTGTAAAAGGTACTTTTAAAGAAACAGACTTAATAAAAGATCATCATTCTTTTTTAGAAAAACTAAATAGTTATTATAAAGAATTATACACGTTTTTAAAGTGTAAAAATATAGGATATCAAGGTTTAATTTACAGGGAAGCATGTAATAAAATAGACTCTTATTTAACTAAGAATAGTCATAAAACTTTTTCTTTTATTGGTTTTAATGCACTAAACAAAGCAGAAGAATTTATTTTTCAAAAAGTTTTAGAAAATGGGGTTTCTGAAATTTATTGGGATGTTGATGAAACTTTTTTTAATACAAATCATTCAGCAGGTAAATTTATTAGACAATATAAATCTGAATGGAAGTATTATGAAAATAAAGAGTTAAAGACATTAACATCCAATTTTAATTCTTCAAAAAATATTGAAATTATTGGAGCTGCAAAAAATATTACCCAAGTAAAATATATAGGTGAGATTTTAGGAAAAAAAGAAAAATTTAATAATACAGCTTTGGTTTTAGCAGATGAAACTTTGTTGCCTGTTGCTTTAAGTTCTTTACCAAAAAATATAAACGCTATAAATATTACTATGGGTTATCCTTTAAAAGATATTCCAGTTGTTAACTTATTCTCATCGATTTTTAAGCTTTTTTTGACTCAAGAAAAACTAAATAAATCTGCAACACAACAATTTTATTTTAAAGATGTTATTCAGTTTTTTAGACAGCCTTTTATATATCAAAAAGTGCCTAACATAGATGAGTTTTGCAATGCAATAGCACAAAATAACATCACTTTTATTACAAAAGAAGAAATTAGTAATCTTTTAGAAAAATCTGAGTTTAATTATAAAAATAGCATTCTAAATATATTTAATCCATTTACATCTATACAACAATTTATTGCTGTAATGTTAGATTTGATTGATATTATTAAAGAAGAAACAGTTTCTTTAGAAAAAGAATATTTATTTAGATTTTATACCATTTTAAATCAATTAAATACACAACAGAAAGAATATCACCATTTCTCTGATTTAAAGACATTTTTTCAATTTTTTAAACAGATTACAGCTCAAGAAAGTTTATCATTTCAAGGAGAACCATTAAAAGGTTTACAGTTAATGGGAATGTTAGAAACTAGAGTTTTAGATTTTGAAACAATAATTATAGCTTCTGCAAATGAAGGAGTTTTGCCAGCTAATTTTCAGAAAAACTCATTTATTCCTTTTGATGTAAAAATCCAATATGGTTTACCCACTTACAGAGAAAAAGATGCTATTTTTTCTTATCACTTTTTTAGGCTGACACAAAGGGCTAAAAATATTTATATTTTATACAATACCGAAAATGATGGTTTTGGTAATGGAGAAAAAAGTAGGTTTGTAACTCAATTAGAAATGTTAAAACTTAACAATACTAAAAAAATGATTTCCCCTTTAGTTGTTGCACAAAAAAATGAACAAAAAGAAATTTTCAAAAATGAACAGATTTTAGTAAGATTAAGAGAAATTGCAAAACAAGGATTTTCACCTTCTTCATTAACTAATTATTTAAGAAATCCGATTACATTTTATAAACAGAAAATTCTAAAGATTAAAGAGTTTAATGATGTTGAAGAAACTGTTGCAGCAAATACACTTGGTACAATTGTTCACGAAACCTTAGACAAACTATATACACCTCTTGTAGGTAAATTATTATCTGTAGAAATTATTAAAGATATGATGCAAAAATCAACAGATATTGTTCAGCATCAATTTAAAGTTTTTTTTAAAAATGGAGATATTTCAACAGGTAAAAATAGATTGATATTTGAGGTTGCAAATAGGTTTGTATATAATTTTTTAAATCAAGAATTAAAGCTGGTTTCTAACAAAAAGAATCAACTAAAAATTATAGCAACAGAAGAAGATTTAGCAAGTGTAATTCACGTAGATGGTCTAGATTTTCCTATTAAAATTCATGGAAAAGTAGATAGAGTTGATGAATTAAATGGTGTAACTAGAATTATAGATTATAAAACAGGTTTGGTAAAAAACACTGAGTTAAAAATTTCAGATTTTAGTAATTTAAGAGATGATAAACATCATAAAGCCATTCAAGTTTTGTTATATGCTTTTCTATTTACTAAAAGTAAAAATTACGATAAAAATAAAAAACTAACTGCAGGTGTTTTTTCATTTAAAAACCTGAACAGCCAATTTTTAAGTGTAAATTTTGCAGATGTTAGAAAACCATCAGAAACAAATATAACTCAAGATAAGTTAGAAGAATTTTTAAACGAACTAAAAACTTATATAGTAGAAATATATAATAAAGAAATCAGTTTTTTAGAACCTATTGATGCTAAATATTAACCCTTTAAAATTAATAAAGGAATACTAGTATGAAATTCTTGTTTTAGTACTGTATTTTTTTCCCAAAGTTTTTGAAAGAATCCTCTTTTGCGTCTAAATACACATAACATATCTGGCTTATGTGTTTGAAAATGCTCTAAAACACCTTGAAAAGTAGTAGCGTTTTCTGTTACTGTTAATGTAGACTGTAAATCTTTTAATTTATCGTTTAAAATTAAATCTTCTTCTTTATAATCAGGTGTTTTTACCAGAAGTAAATTTACTTGACTTTTAAATTGCTTAACTATGAAGCTTAATGGATGTAAAGCTGTTTTACTTTTTACTATTCCTGAATTAAAGGCAAATAATATATTATTAATAGGATTAAACTTGTAAACATCAGGAATTGCTAAAACAGGGATGTCTGTTTGTTTTACTATACTTCCAGCAGTTTTTCCTAAAAAGACTTCTTCTTTTATAGAGTTAGCTCTTGCTCCTGCAATAATTAAATCTATACCTAATTCATCATAAATTGCAAGTACACTATCTACAACAGAACCTTTAGCAGAAATAAGTTTTACATCTACATTCTTGGTATCTACTGCACTAACCATAGTTTTTATATATAGGTTAGTTTCACGTTCTATAATAGCATCTATATTAATTATTGTACCTGCTTTACTAAGGGCGCTGTAGGCTCTAAAAACAAATACTTTTGCGTCTATATTTTTAGCAAAATCAATAGCATATTGTAGCGTATTTTTTGCACTTTCTGTAGATCCAATAGGTACTAAAATGTGTTGCATTTCTGTGACAATTTATTTATGCAAAGGTAGTCTTTTTTAAAAAAAGGCTATACATTCTATATTTTAGATATGTAACTTTGCTAAAAATACTTTTTTGAATACAGATATAAGTTTAAAACGTATAAATAAATTAGCTATTCCAGCTCTTATTGCAGGTATAGCAGAGCCACTTTTATCTATTACAGATACTGCTATTATTGGTAATATAGATACAAACGCAACAGAAAGTTTAGCAGCAGTTGGTATTGTAGGTGCTTTTATTTCTATGTTAGTTTGGGTTTTTGGTCAAATTAGAAGTGCTATATCATCTATTATTTCTCAATATTTAGGGGCTAATAGATTAGATATCATAAAAAATTTACCTGCTCAAGCTATTGGTATTGTTGTTTTAGGTAGTATGTTAATATTATCAATTTCTTATCCTTTTGCAAAGCAAATTTTTCAGTTTTATAATGCTTCTGGTGTTGTTTTAGAATATTGTATTATTTATTTTAAAATTAGGATTTTTGGGTTTCCTTTTTCATTATTTGTTTTTGCCATTTTTGGAATTTTTAGAGGATTACAGAATACATTTTATCCTATGATTATTGCCATATTTGGAGCACTATTGAATGTTTTTTTAGACATTATTTTAGTATATGGAGTAGAAGGTTTTATACCTGCTATGAATATAGAAGGTGCAGCATATGCAAGTCTTATTGCTCAAATTTCTATGGCTATTATTTCTTTTATTTTGTTAGTTAAGAAAACAAATTTTTCATTGAAGATAAGTTTACCTTTTCATGAAGAAATTCCAAGATTATTGGGTATGATTGGTAATCTTTTCATTAGAACAATAGCATTAAATACAGCATTATATTTTGCAACTGCTTATGCAACAGATTATGGAGCAGCTTATATAGCAGCGTATACTATTGGTATAAATATATGGTTATTAGGTGCATTTATGATTGATGGCTACTCAAGTGCAGGTAATATTTTAGCTGGTAAATTATTTGGCGCAAAAGACTATAAATCTCTTATAGAACTTAGTAAAAAACTTACTAAATACGGAATTATAACAGGATTCATCATAATGAGTTTTGGGTTTTTATTTTACAACCTAATTGGTAAAATATTTACAAAAGAAGATTTGGTTTTAGCAGAATTTAATCATGTTTTTTGGATTGTTTTACTAACTATGCCAATAAGTGCTTTAACTTTTATTTTTGATGGTATGTTTAAAGGAATGGGTAAAATGAAATTTCTTAGAAATGTTTTAATTTTATCTACAGCTTTTGGCTTTATACCTACTCTACTATTTTTCGATTGGTTAGATTATAAATTAGTTGCTATCTGGATTGCTTTTACTATTTGGATTTTAGCAAGAGGCATCCCTTTAATCATAAAGTTTAGAAAACTATTTTATCCATTAGTTAAATCATAAAAACGCTAGAGTTTTAATTCTTATATTGTATTTTTTAAAAGGTTTAGGATATGAAACAACGATTTATTTATGTATTTCTTTTTTTTGGAATGCTTTTTGTTAGCTGTAGTGCAGATAAAAATTCTAAAGAATTTATGGTAAATTCATGGCAAACAACATATTTAAAAATTGAAATGCCAACGCATCAAAAATCAGATTCTTTAAATGTTTATGAAGATAAATTTGAAAATAATCCAGAGCTGATTGCACAATCTAACTATAAATCTGATGGCACTTTCACTTCTTGGTTTTTAAATAAAAAAGGAGAAAAAATTTCTGAATCAAATGGTAAATGGCAAGTAAAAGAAGACTCACTTTTTGTTCAATTTTTTTATAATGGTAGAGATATGAAAGTGAGTTATCATATAAAAGAAACTGATGAAGGTTTTATTGCAAAAAGTAAATATGATTGGGATGAAGATGGCGATTTTGATGATATTTTGACCATGAAAACAAAAAAAATAAAACTAGATAATTAGAAATTAGTGTTTAAAAATATTTCTTTACGAATACGTATTTTTTTATCAATGACCTTATTGGTCTTGTTAGCCTCAATACTAATTTTGGTAGTAACAGTTTATCAGTATGATGAACAAACAAAAGATTACAATATTCATCGTTTCGAACGTAAAGAAGCTATCACAATAGAAACGATACAACTAGAACTTTCAAATAAAACAAGTTATCCTGTAAAGACAGAAAATTTATCAAAAATATTTCAAGAACGTATTTACGAAATATCATCAATAAATAAACTCAATATTTCTATTTTTGATTTACATGGTAACCTATTAGTTTCCTCAAAAACAAATGCATTCGAAGAAAATAAAATTCAGCCTTTAAGTTATGATAAGCTTAATGAATTAGCCCAAAATTCAAACCACAGAATTTTTAAAAGTGATGAAATTGAAGAGACAGGTTATCAAGTTTCATATACATATATTAACGACCCAAAATTTAAAAGAATAGGTATTTTAGAATTACAATTTTCTCAAGATAATTCTGAAATAGAAGAAGAGTTGGAAGAGTTTATAAAGAGACTTAGCTTGGTCTATGTTTTAATGTTTATGATAGCTATAGCATTAGCTTATTTCTTATCAAGTTATATTACTCGTTCTATAAAAACGATTTCTGAAAGAATGCAACAAACGCGTTTAAATGAAAGAAACGAAAAAATAATTTTAGATGAGGCAAGCTCTGAAATAGAAGTGTTGGTTGAAGCATATAATAATATGATAGATCAGCTTGAAGAAAGTGCAGCTAAACTTGCTAAAAGCGAAAGAGAACAGGCTTGGAGAGAAATGGCTAAACAAGTTGCTCATGAAATTAAAAACCCATTAACTCCAATGCGTTTAACTGTGCAAAGTTTTGAGCGAAAGTTTAATCCTGAGGATGAAAATATAAGAGAAAAATTAGCAGAATATAGTAAAACTTTAATTCAGCAAATAGATGTAATGAGTTCTATTGCTTCTGCATTTTCTGATTTTGCTAAAATGCCATCTCAAAAAAAGGAAAAGATCGATGTTGTAAAAGTGGTAAAATTAGCCTTAGAAATTTTTGGTGAAAAATACATTAACTACCTACCAAAAGAAAAAGAAATTTTTGCAAATCTAGACAAAACACAACTTATTAGAATTGTAACCAATCTAGTTAAGAATGCAATACAGGCGATTGATAAAGAAGAAAAACCACTAATAGAGGTTAAAGTTTTTTCTGAAAAAGACAGTGTAAAAATTATTGTTTCAGATAATGGGAAAGGTATAGAAGAAGATGTAAAAGCATTAATTTTTGAACCTAAATTTACCACTAAAAGCAGTGGCATGGGCTTAGGATTACCTATGATAAAAAATATTATTGAAGCTTATGAGGGTACAATTTCTTTTACTTCAAAAATTGGATTTGGAACTGTATTTACTGTAATTTTGCCAAAAAAATAAATCGATAACGTATAATTAAAAGTATGAAGTTTAATAATATTTTAGTTGAAGAAGCTAATGAAATAGCAATTGTAACCATAAATAGGCCAAAGAAATTAAACGCATTAAATAAAGAAACTATTTTAGAATTATCTAATGCTTTTAAAGCTCTAGAGGAAAATAGTATAGTAAAAGTAATTATTCTTACAGGTAGTGGAGATAAATCTTTTGTAGCAGGAGCAGATATTTCAGAGTTTGCCCATTTCTCAGTAGAAAATGGAGGTAAATTAGCTAGAAAAGGACAAGAGATGTTATTTGATTTAATAGAGAATTTATCTAAACCTGTAATCGCAGCAATTAACGGTTTTGCTTTAGGTGGTGGTTTAGAATTAGCCATGTCTTGTCATTTTAGAATAGCTTCAGACAATGCAAAAATGGGATTGCCAGAAGTTTCATTAGGAGTTATACCAGGTTATGGAGGTACACAACGGTTACCACAATTAGTTGGTAAAGGTAAAGCTATGGAAATGATTATGAGTGCAGCCATGATTTCTGCAGAAGAAGCTAAAGATTGTGGATTAGTAAACCATGTTACAAGTCAAGAAGAACTATTAGGTTTAGCTAATAAAATTGCAGGAAAAATATTAAGAAATTCCTCTGTTGCTATTTCATCAGCAATAAGAGCAGTAAATGCAAATTACGATAAGAATTTAAATGGTTTTGATGTTGAGATAGATGAGTTTGGTTCGTGTTTTGGTACTCAAGATTTTAAAGAAGGAACTACAGCCTTCTTAGAAAAAAGAAAGCCTAATTTTCCTAATAAATAAAAAAACGAGCCTTTTAAGGCTCGTTTTTAATCAAATTAACAAATTAACATTTAAAATATTTACACTATAGTTTTCTTAATAATTGAAATTATGAGTGTAACTTCTATTGTTATTGTAAAGTACAACCTTATAAGGTCCATCTAATTCTTGTTTTAATCTATAAGCTCTGTTAATAATCTCTTTATTTTCAATTGTTTCAGAGAATATAATTTCTCCTTTATAGTAAATAGAAAGCAATAAAGGTTCTTTATCAAATGCAATTTTAGAAACTATTAATAAGTTTTTTTCGTTTCTAACAACTGGTTTAAAAATTACTTCTTTCTTATTTTTATTAAAAACAACATTATTATTTTTTATAGTAACATGATTTACAATAATTTGAAAATCTTTTTCTAACTCAATAATGTAATTACCATTTTTCAAAGAAGATAAATCTAGAATTTTTATCAATTTACCATCAGTAGAAATTTTTTCTGAATATAATATAGTACCGTTTTTTTCTTTAACAGTTAAAATTTCTCCTTTTTTTACATCATTAAATACTACTTTTAATTTTGTATTACTTATGATAGTAAATGAATTTTCAAATTTGTTTTTTGTGTTTCCGTAATTTAAAAATGTTGTCATAACCAAGACAATCATTAATACATTTTTAATCAAATTTTTCATTTTTTTTGTTTTTGGGATATTTTAAATTTTTGTTTTTCTTTTTTAATAATCTTTTATAACATATTGAACTGCAATTAATTCAGTTACTTATGAGATTTCAAATAATTCAATTTTTAAATCTTAATAAATTACTTTCTTTGTTAATCAAATTTTTGATTTTATGCTGCAAAGTTATATGTGAAATGCATAGTAGAAAACAACATAATTGGTAAATTTGTATGCTAAATTAACTTAACAATTGCTTAACATCTTCAATAAAGTTAAAATAGCATACAATATTGATAATTATATACACAATTCCACTTCTTAGTGTTGTATTTTTGTAAAATGATACAGAAAAAACCTACACTAGAAAAAATTACTCCAAACTTTGGAAGTTCATTGTTGGTAAAAAAACATGAAAAATTTCTAAAAACAATAACTCCTTTTTGGCATTTTCATCCAGAGATAGAGTTGGTATATGTAAATAAGGGTAAAGGAAAAAGACATATAGGTAATCATATTAGCTATTTTAATAATAGTCAATTAGTGTTAATAGGTTCTAATTTACCACACATGGGATATTTAGATCGTTTAACGACAAACGGATCAGAAACATTAATTCAGTTTTTACCAGAATTCTTAGGCAAAGAATTTTTTAAAATTCCTGAAATGGCTGCTATAGACGCTTTATTTGAAAGAGCTAAAAAAGGAATTCGTTTTAATATAGATATTAAAAGAAGAATTGGTGCCAAAATAGAAGCATTAGTAGATTTAGAAGGGGCATCAAGAATTACTTCTTTTATAGAGATATTAAACGATTTAGCAACAACAGACGATTATACATTATTAAATGCAGATGGTTTTGCATTTGAAGCTACACATCAAGATAGCAATAAAATTGAAGTTGTATACAAGCATATAAATGACAACTTTAAAGAGCATATTAGTTTAGATGAAGTTTCAGATTTAGTAAGTATGACTGTACCATCTTTTTGTAGATATTTTAAAAAAACTACAGGTAAAACATTTACAAAAATTGTAAATGAATATAGAGTTGTACATGCTACAAAATTAATAGCAGAAAGTAATATGAGTATTTCTGATATTAGTTTTGAGTGTGGGTTTAATAATTTTTCTCACTTTAATAAACTATTTAAAGAATTTACAGGAAAAAGTGCATCTATTTACAGAAGTGAAATGAAAGATTTAATACAATAAACTATGGATAAGAAAATAGATAAAGCTTTAGAGTACTATACTTTTAAAAGCAAAGAAATTAAAGATTTTATAAATACAAGTACAAACTTAACAGTCGATCAAATAATAGAAAGTGGAGAAGAGTTATCTATCTTAGAATATAAGATTACAGCATTAGAAGTAGCTAAAGAAAATTAGCCTATAGAGTTCCATTCCATTCTTTATAAAACTGATTCAAGTAAGTTTCCATAAATTGATGTCTTTCTTTTGCAATTTTTTTAGCAGCCTCAGTATTCATAGTATCTTTTAATAATAACAATTTTTCATAAAAATGATTAATTGTAGGAGCTTCAGATTTTTTATACTCCTCTTTAGTCATTGTTAAATTTGGTCTTATCTCAGGGTCGTACAATGGTCTATTTTTAAAACCTCCATAATTAAAACAACGAGCTATACCAATAGCACCAATAGCATCTAATCTATCTGCATCTTGTACAACTTGAAATTCTTTTGAATTTATAGGAGATTTTTCTGACGATAATTCATTTTTAAAAGACATATGTGTAATGATATTTACTACATGTGCAATAACACCATTATCAACTTTTTGAGTATATAAAAATTCTGAAGCTTTTTTAGGTCCAATAGATTCCTCACCTTTATGAAATTTAGCATCTGCTATATCATGTAATAAAGCAGCTAACGAAACCACAAATACGTCTACTTTTTCTTCTCTAGAAATAAGTAAAGTATTTCTAAACACACGTTCTATATGAAACCAATCATGTCCTCCTTCTGCATCTTTTAACTCTTCTTTTACAAAAGCGATTGTATTATTAATTACTTTTTCCTGATTCATTTTTACGTTCTTTTAGCAAGTTCTTTTTTTATTTTTTTCATTTCAAACCACATTACAACATCCATAGGAATAAAAAATAAAGGTAAAAATGTTTGATAAGAAACTCCATTTGAAATAGTAGAGAAAACCGCTAAAACAATCATTAATAAAATCACAAAAGACTGTGCAATAAATAATGTTTTTTGGGTTTTTAATTTCTTTAATAATTCCTCTTTTGTGTAGTCAGAAATCATAATAGGCATAGTATAAAATATAAAATCCACGAATAAACGTGGATTTTAATAGTGTTTTTTAACTAATTAACAGTGCTCTTCGTAAGCAGCTGCTAAATTTTGTGCAATCATTTGAGCAGATCTACCTTCTATATGATGACGCTCTAACATATGTACTAAATTACCATCTTTAAATAAGGCAATTGCTGGAGATGATGGAGGAAAAGGAATCATATATTCTCTAGCTTTTTGAGTAGATTCTTTTTCAACACCAGCAAAAACTGTTGTTAAATGATCTGGTGTTTTATCTGCACCTAAAGAAGCTATTGCTCCTGGTCTTGCAGTACCTGCTGCACAACCACAAACAGAATTTACCATCACTAAAGTAGTACCTTCTTTTGCCATTGCTTTTTCTACGTCATCAGCTGTATATAATGCTTCAAAACCTGCATCAATCAATTGATTACGCATTGGTTTTACTAATTCTTCTGGATACATAATAATCTAAATTTTAGACCACAAATATACTTATAAAAAAAGTATACTTCAAAAACCATAGAACACTTATTCTAATAGATATATCAATAAAATTGATATCTAAAAAAGGTAATTAAAAAACTAAGTATTCTTTATCTTTGAGCTTTAAATTTTTATATGAGTAGTTTTTCAAAATGGTTAGGTGCTGGATTAGGATTTACTTTAGGTGGCCCTATAGGAGCTGCAATTGGTTTTGCAATTGGTAGTTTTGTTGATGAATTTAATGTAGAAGACCTTACTAAAGAAAAGAGGAGTTATCAAAGAAGAGTAGAATCTAAAAGAGGTTCTGTTAATACTCAATCTGGTGATTTTGAAATGAGTCTTTTGGTTTTGGCATCTATTGTCATTAAATCCGATGGAAAAATTGACCAAAGAGAATTAGATTATGTAAGATCTCAATTCTTAAGTATGTATGGCAAACAAAGAGCTAACAATGCATTTAAGCTATTTAAAGGAATTGTAAAAAAAGATATTTCTGCACGTCAAGTTTGTATTCAAATTAGAGAACATATGTCACATGCTTCTCGTCTTCAATTAATTCATTTTTTATTTGGTATTGCAAAAGCAGATGACTTTGTAACTCAAAAAGAAGTAGATGAAATTAAAAAGATTGCTGGTTATTTGTACATTAATCAATATGATTATGAGTCTATAAAAGCCATGTTCTACGATGCTTCTGATAATGCTTATAAAATCTTAGAAATTACTAAATCTGCGTCTAATGATGAGGTAAAAACTGCTTACAGAAAAATGGTTAAAAAATACCATCCAGATAAATTAAGAGACTTGGGTGAAGAGCATTTAAAAGGAGCAAATGAAAAGTTTCAGAGCATACAGAATGCTTATGAAAAAATTAAGAATGAAAGAGGAATGTAATGCCAATTTTTGAGGAAGAGTATGATGTAATAGTAATTGGAGGTGGTCCTGCAGGTGGACAAACTGCAAGAGAATTATCTAAAAAAGGGATTAAAGTACTACTAGTAGAAAAGTACGCTTCTTTTAAATTGAATAATTTTTCTAGTGCAGGTATGACTTTAGCACCTTTAGAGGAATTTAAGTTGCCAGAATCTGTAGTTGGTGCTTATTGGAAAGATCTTGTGATACAATGTACCAAAGACATTCATATTTGGGAAGGTGAAGTTAAAAAAGGCGTTGTTTTAAATTTCCAAAAATTACGAGAGTTTTTAGCTGAAGAAACCCTAAAAAACGGAGGTGCAGTTTTAATGGGGTATAAATACCTTAGCAAAAAAGGTATTGATAATCTAGTAGAAATAACTTTACAAAATTCATCAACCAAAGAAATAAGAAAAGTAAAATCAAAAATTGTAGTTGATGCAACTGGCCCTTTAAGAAAGGTAATGTTTGATTCTAATGAACAACAACCAGAAATGATTTTAGGTAGTGGAACAGAATATGAGATTGAAGTGTCACAAGAAATATATGATAAATATAAAGATAAGCTACTTTTTTTTCTAGGTCACAAATGGGCCATAAAAGGGTATTCTTGGATTTTTCCTATGGAAAATAGAATATTAAAAGTTGGTGCAGGTAAAACACATTTAAAATCAATAGATCAAGATAAAACAGATAAAACTACAAGAAGTATTACAGAAAAAATAATTGCTGAATATCTGCAAGCTACACAGTATAAGATAATAGATAAACATGGAGGTATTGTTAGATATTGCAAAGGATTAAAAGATACATTTTATAAAGATAAAGTAGTTGGTGTAGGTGATGCTATTTCTGCCATAAATCCAAGAGGTGGAGAAGGGATAAGATATGCCATGCAAAGTGGAGCTTTGGCAGCAAAATATATACAAGAGTATCTAGAAACTGGTAAAGATAACTTTAAAGAATATCGAAAAGTTTGGCTAAAACAAAAGTCAAAAAAATGGAAATTAAGTGAGTATTCTGCAGCAAGAATGTATAGCAAATATTCAGATGTTCAAATAGAAAATAGAATACGTTTTTTCCATAAAAATTTCTCAATAGATGATATGATTGATAGTCTTTTTAACTTTAAATATAATAACGTGTTTTTAAGAGCTTTACAATACAGTTATGTAAAATTTATATATTTCTTTAAAAACGAAAAATTTTAAAACTCTTTTCGTTTAAAATTCTTAATTTCGCAATCTTATCAGAAAAGTGAGATAATGAAAGCGAAATTTCCTGAATATAAAGGACTTGACTTACCAAAAGTAGCAGAAGAAATTCTTAATTATTGGCAAGAAAATGACATATTTGAAAAGAGTGTTACTTCAAGAGAAGGTGCAAAACCATTTGTGTTTTTCGAAGGCCCACCATCTGCAAATGGTTTACCAGGTGTACACCATGTTTTAGCCAGAGCTATTAAAGATATTTTTCCACGTTATAAAACTATGAAAGGATACCAAGTAAAGCGAAAAGCTGGATGGGATACTCATGGTTTACCAATAGAATTGGGTGTTGAGAAAGAATTAGGGATTACAAAAGAAGATATTGGAGTTAAAATTTCTGTTGAAGAATACAATGCAGCTTGTAGAAAAGCTGTAATGCGTTACACAGATATTTGGAACGATTTAACTCAAAAAATGGGTTATTGGGTAGATATGAATGATCCATACATTACCTATGAACCAAAATATATGGAGTCTGTTTGGTGGTTATTAAAACAGATTTACAACAAAGAGTTAATTTATAAAGGCTATACAATTCAGCCTTATTCACCAAAAGCAGGTACAGGCTTAAGTTCTCACGAATTAAATCAACCAGGTACCTATCAAGATGTAACAGATACTACAGTTGTTGCACAGTTTAAAGCAATAGAAAATTCATTACCAGATTTCTTAAAAAAGTTTGATCATTTAAATTTTATTGCTTGGACAACTACTCCTTGGACATTACCAAGTAATACTGCATTAACAGTTGGTCCAAAAATAGATTATGTTGTTGTAGCAAGTTATAACCAATACACTTTTGAACCTTTTCATGTAATATTAGCTAAGAATTTAGTTGGTAAACAATTCTCAGGTAAATACGCTGAAGCTGAAAATTTAGAAGCATTAAAAAACTTTTCAAAAGAAGATAAAAAAATACCTTATTTCGTTGTTGCAGAATGTAAAGGAACAGATTTAGTAGGTATAAAATACGAGCAGTTAATGCAGTTTGCATTACCTTTCGATAATTCACAAGATGCTTTTAGAGTAATTGCTGGAGATTTTGTAACCACAGAAGATGGAACAGGTATAGTACATACAGCCCCAACTTTTGGAGCAGATGATGCTTTGGTTGCAAAACAAGCTTCACCTGAAATTCCGCCTTTATTAGTTAAAGACGAGAACGATAATTTAGTGCCATTAGTTGACTTACAAGGACGTTTTAGACCAGAAGTTAAAGATGCTATTTATGGTTTTGCAAATGAGTATGTAAAAGCTGAATACTTAAATGATGATGAACTAGAAGAAGAATTAAAAGTTCAGCAAAACATAATGCAGTCTGTAATTAAAAATCAACAAAAATATTTATCAGTTGATGAACGTTTAGGTTTAAAATTAAAGAACGAAAACAAAGCATTTAAAGTAGAAAAATACAAGCACAGTTACCCAAATTGTTGGAGGACAGATAAACCGATTTTATACTATCCATTAGATTCTTGGTTTATTAAAGTAACTGATGTTAAAGATAAAATGTATGAGCTAAACAAAACCATTAATTGGAAACCAGAATCTACAGGAACTGGTCGTTTTGGAAATTGGTTAGCAAATGCAAACGATTGGAATTTATCACGCTCACGTTATTGGGGAATTCCATTACCAATTTGGAGAACAGAAGATGGTAAAGAAGAAATCTGTATTGGTTCTGTAGAAGAGCTCAAAAATGAAATGGCTAAATCTGTAGAAGCCGGACTTTTAAAAGCGGATATTTTTGCTGATTTTGAAATTGGTAATAACTCAGATGAAAACTACGCAAAAATAGATTTACATAAAAATATTGTTGATGAAATTGTGTTAGTTTCTTCAACTGGGCAACCTATGAAACGTGAATCAGATTTAATAGATGTTTGGTTCGATTCTGGTTCTATGCCTTATGCTCAGTGGCATTATCCTTTTGAAAATAAAGCAAAAATTGATGAGAATAAATCATTTCCAGCAGATTTTATTGCAGAAGGAGTAGATCAAACACGTGGTTGGTTTTATACTTTACATGCTATAGGAACAATGGTTTTTGATTCTGTTGCCTATAAAAATGTTGTTTCAAACGGATTAGTTTTAGATAAAAACGGACAAAAAATGTCTAAACGTCTAGGGAATGCTGTAGATCCATTTACAACATTATCTACTTATGGAGCAGATGCTACAAGATGGTATATGATTTCTAATGCAAATCCTTGGGATAATTTAAAGTTTGATTTAGAAGGGATTGAAGAAGTAAAACGTAAGTTTTTTGGTACATTATACAATACATATTCATTCTTTAGTTTATATACTAATATTGATGGTTTTTCTTACGAAGAAGATGATATTCCTTTACATGAAAGACCAGAATTAGACAGATGGATTTTATCTGAATTACACACTTTAATCAATAAAGTTGATAAATTCTATGCAGAATATGAACCAACAAGAGCAGCTAGAGCTATATCAGATTTTACGCAAGAATATTTAAGTAACTGGTATGTTCGTTTAAGTAGAAGACGTTTTTGGAAAGGAGATTATCAAAAAGATAAAATATCTGCTTATCAAACACTTTATACTTCTATGACTACTATTGCTAAGCTTGGAGCACCAATTGCACCATTTTTTATGGATCGATTATACCAAGATTTAAATAAGGTAACACAAAAAGAAAGCTCAGAAAGTGTGCATTTGGCAGAATTTCCAAAATTTAATGTAGCCTTTGTAGATAAGAGTTTAGAGCGTAAAATGGAAAGTGCACAAACCATATCATCTTTAGTACTATCATTAAGAGCTAAAGAAAAGATTAAAGTGCGTCAGCCATTACAAAAAATCATGATTCCTGTTGATGGTCAGCAACAAAAAGAAGAAATCTTAGCAGTTTCAAATTTGATTAAGCACGAAGTAAACATCAAAGAAATTCAATTGATGGAAGATGCTTCAGACATTTTAATCAAACAAATAAAACCAAATTTTAAAGTTTTAGGACCAAAATTTGGGAAAGATATGCGTTTTATTGCTGCAGAAGTTGGTAAGTTTACACAAGAAGATATTAACAAAATAGAAAAAGATAAAAACATTTCTATAAACGTTAATGAAAAAAATATTACTTTGTCTCTCGAAGATGTAGAAATATCATCAAAAGATATACAAGGTTGGTTAGTAGCTAATGAAGGAGCTTTAACTGTGGCTTTAGATGTAACCATAACAGATGATTTACGAAAAGAGGGTATTGCTAGAGAGTTAGTAAATAGAATACAGAATGCTCGTAAAGACACTGGTTTAGAAGTAACAGATAAAATTAAGTTAACTGTGCTTAATTATGCCAACTTAAAAGATTCTATTAATGATAATAAAGACTACATTATGAGCGAAACATTAACCAAAGAATTGGTTTTTGTTGATGAATTAAATAATGGAGTTGAAATAGAATTTGACGACATTAAAAGTAAAATATTAATTGATAAAATGTAGGATTATGTCAGACGTAAAATTAAAATATTCAGAACAAGACTTACAAGAATTTAAAGCTATAATAGATAAAAAAATAGCAAGAGCACAAGAAGATTTAGAGCTTTTAAGAAGTTCTTATAAAAATGACGCTAACAATGGTACAGATGATACTTCACCATCATTTAAATCTTTTGATGATGGTTCAGATGTAATGAGTAAAGAAGCTAATGTTCAGTTAGCTATAAGACAAGAAAAATTTATTCGTGATTTAAAAAATGCATTATTAAGAATCGAAAATGGTACTTATGGTATTTGTAGAGTTACAGGTAAATTAATTCAGAAAGAACGTTTAAAGTTAGTGCCTCATGCAACTTTAAGTATTGAAGCAAAAAGACGTCAATAATCAATTTATATAAAACTTATAAAGCTTCTATTTTAGAAGCTTTTTTTATGAAAAAAATTTTCAACATAACTTTCATTTTATTTTCTATTGCTGTTTTTTCTCAAAAAAAAGTAGCAAAACAAACTCAGATACATACAAACCAAGTAAATATTTATACTACAGGTTTAGACGATTTAAAAATAGAAAATTCAAATAAAGATATTGTAGAGGTAATTTTATATGCAGAAAGTTATGATGATCAGCTTGTAAAAATTACAGAAAACTCTAATGAAGTTAATATTAATTTTTATTTCGAAGGAACAGAAACTAGAGAAGTAATTTTTAGAAAATTCATAACAAAAAGATTACAAAGAGCAGAAGCTGTAATAAAAATACCAAAAGGAAAAAAAATTACCGTTTTTGGAGAAAACGTAGACATTGAAACAAAAAACTGTAAAAATAATTTAGCTATTTTTATAGATAATGGTATTGTAAAACTAAATACCATACAACAAAACACAGAGTTAAGGTTATATGCTGGAAACGTCTATGCTAAAGTAAAAGATTCTAAAATTGATGTTATTTCTAATATTGGAAAAATTAAGGTTAATGATATAACCTACAAGAAAGAATATAAACTGATTAAGAATGATGCTAAGAAAAATCTAAAAATACAGTCTATTAAAGCTAATATTTTTATAACTACTCAATAACACAATAATATTCTTATTTTTGTGACTTCAAAATTTTTAAAATGTCAAAAAAGACCCTTGCAATACTAACTATTTTAATTGCTATAATTTTAGACCAAATTATTAAAATTTATGTAAAAACAAATTTTATTTTAGGTGAAGAAGTAGTAGTTTTTGATTGGTTCAGAATCCATTTTACAGAAAATAATGGAATGGCTATGGGTTTTGAATTTGGAGGTAAAAATGGAAAGTTGTTTTTAACTTTATTTAGATTAGTAGCAGTAGTTGGGATTATTTATTGGTTAATTACCACCATAAAGCAAAAAGTACACAATGCTGTTATTATTGGTATAGCTTTAATCTTTTCAGGAGCAGTTGGTAATATTATAGACTCTGTTTTTTACGGATTAATTTTTGACGATTCTACCCATAAAGTTGCAACATTATTTGCAGATAAACCTTATGGAGAGTTATTTTATGGTAGAGTTGTAGATATGTTTTACTTTCCTATTTGGCAAGGGACATTGCCAAGTTGGTTTCCATTTATTGGTGGTGAACCATATACTTTTTTTCAGTATATATTTAATCCAGCAGATTCGTATATTACTATTGGTGTAGTATTATTATTCTTTTTTAGTAAACAAGCTTTTCCAAAAGAAGAAAAGAAACAAAATCAACCTACAGATTTTTTAGAAAACGAAAAATTAGGAACTCGTTAAATTTTAGTAACTTGTAACTACTAATTTTAGTTCAGTTTTTTTTGAAAGTTTCTAGATATATTCTTGTTTTTCTTTTAGGTTTTTTGATTGCCAAATTTTGGTATCAAAAAGACCAAACTAATTTCGAAAAAGAAGAAATTAATGTTATTGTAAACAGCATTAAAAACATGAGTAAGCTCGTAATTTCTTCAACAAGTTTTTCTGAAATTTACAATTATTCCGATTCTAAAAAATATTTTTATGATGTGGTTTCTTTCGATAAAAAAGCCATAGTTTCTGTTAATGCAAACGTTGAGGTTGGTTACGATTTATCTAAACTAGATATTCAAATAGATTCAATAGCCAAAAAAATATATATCAACAATATACCAAAAGAAGAAATCAATATTTCACCAAATGTTAAGTATTTCGATTTACAGCAAAGTCAATTTAATTCTTTTTCTAAAGAAGAATTAAATAAAATTAACCAAAAAAATATTGAAAAGATTAAAAATACAATAGAGTTATCAGCTTTAAAAAAAGAGGCAAAAACTCGTTTTTTTGAAGAGATTTCTAAAATTTACCAACTTTCAGCAGTTTATGGTTGGCAAGTAGTAGATAAAACAAACACTAATTTTTTCGACAATTATCAACAACCCATAGATTAATATTTACTGTAAAAAACTGTATTTTTGAAGTATGACAGATGCTTTAGAACTTCAATTAAAAACATTACCTGATTCTCCTGGAGTTTATCAATACTTAGATAAAGAAAACACTATAATTTATGTAGGTAAAGCAAAAAACATTAAGAAAAGAGTTAATTCTTACTTTACAAAAAATCATGATAGTGGAAAAACAAGAGTACTAGTTAAAAATATTAAAACGATAAAACATATTGTTGTAAAGACTGAAACAGATGCGTTACTTTTAGAAAATAATCTTATAAAAAAACACAAACCAAAGTACAATGTATTATTAAAAGACGATAAAAGCTATCCTTGGATTTGTATAAAAAAAGAACGTTTTCCAAGAGTTTTTATGACAAGAAGAGTCATTAAAGATGGATCAGAATATTTTGGACCTTATACTTCAGTAAAAACAATAAAAGCACTTTTAGATTTAATTAAAGAATTATATACATTAAGAACTTGTAAGTACGATTTAAGTAGAGAAAAAGTAAATACAGGTAAATATAAAGTATGCTTAGAATATCATTTAGGCAATTGCCTAGGACCTTGTGAAGGTATAGAAACAGAGGCCCATTATAACAATTCAATAAAAGAAATTCGAAATATAATTAAGGGAAACTTTAAAGAAAGTTTAGAAAGCTTAACCTCTTTAATGATGGGTTTTGCTGAAAAAATGGAGTTTGAAAAAGCTCAAAAAATAAAAGAAAAATTAGATAGATTAAGTAATTATCAAGCTAAAAGTACAGTCGTAAATCCTACTATAAACAACGTAGATGTTTTTTCTATAATAAGTGATGAAACTCATGGATATGCCAACTTTTTAAAACTCTCAAACGGATCTATAATACAGTCTCATACTACAGAAATAAAGAAAAAATTAGACGAAACAGATCAAGAATTATTAGAACTTTTTATTGTAGAAATTAGACGACGATTTAACTCAACATCCCCAGAAATATATGTTCCTTTTAAAGTTGATGTTGGAGAAAATATAAAAGTTACGATTCCTAAATTAGGAGATAAAAAACGTATAGTAGAACTATCAGAACGTAATGCTAAATATTTTAGGCAAGAACAATTTAAACAAATTAAAATTGTAGATCCAGATAGACATGTAAAACGTATTATGGCTCAAATGAAAGCAGATTTAAGACTCTCTAAAGAGCCAAGACATATTGAGTGTTTTGACAATTCTAATATACAAGGTACTAATCCAGTTGCTGCATGTGTGGTTTTTAAAGATGGTAAACCTAGTAAAAAAGAATATAGACATTACAATATAAAAACCGTTGAAGGGCCAGATGATTTTGCATCTATGGAAGAGGTAGTTTATAGACGATATAAACGATTATTGACTGAAGATGAACCACTACCACAATTAATTGTTATTGATGGAGGTAAAGGACAATTATCATCTGCTCTAAAAAGTTTAGATCTATTAGGTTTAAGAGGAAAAATAGCTATTATAGGGATAGCAAAAAGGTTAGAAGAAATTTATTATCCAGGAGACAAAGTACCTTTATATATTGATAAAAAATCGGAAACTTTAAAGATAATTCAGCATCTTAGAAATGAGGCACATAGATTTGGTATTACATTTCACAGAAACAAAAGAAGTAAAAGTGCTATTCAATCTGAGCTGGAGCAAATACCGAACATTGGTAAACAGACTATTACAACTTTATTACGTAAATTTAAATCGGCTAAGAGAGTTAAAAATGCTTCTTTAGAAGAATTGAAAGAAATTGTGGGTAACTCTAGAGCTATTCAAATATTTGAATTTTATCACACACCCCAATAATGAAAAAGAAATGGTTTTTATACTTTTTAATAGTTTCTAGCACTCTATTTTCTCAAAAAAAACAACTCAAAGTAGGTTTAATTTTAAGTGGAGGAGGCGCAAAAGGCTTTGCTCATATTGGTATATTAAAAGAAATTGACAAAGCAGGAATTCAGTTAGATTATATTGGAGGAACAAGTATGGGTGCAATAATTGGTGGTTTATATGCTGCTGGTTATTCTGCAAACCAAATAGAAGAAATTGTAAAAAGAACAGATTTTATTCCGCTACTAAGAGATGAATTACCCAGAAGTACTTCTACCTTTTTTGAAAAAGAATATGGAGAGAAAACAAACTTAACATTACCAGTTACAGATGGAAAAATAGGTTTACCTAAAGGAGTCTCAAGAGGTCAAAATATTTTAAATCTTTTATATGAATTATTACATTCTACAGAAGGCTTAAATGACTTTTCTAAACTTCCAATTCCTTTTTTCTGTATTGCAACAGATGTAGAAAATGGAGGTCAGATGTTATTAGAAAAAGGCTCTTTACCATTAGCATTAAGAGCAAGTGGATCATTTCCAACATTACTAAATCCTGTAGAAATTAATGGAAAATTACTTGTAGATGGAGGAATTGCTAATAATTTTCCTGTTTCTATAATGAAAGCAAAAGGTATAGATATTTTAATTGGTGTAGATGTAGAAGGTAGATTGTTTGAAAAAGAAAAATTAACATCTGTAATAGCTATTTTAAATCAGATTGTTAGTTATCAAATGTATAATAATAGTGATGAAGAAAAAGAAAAGTTAGATGTGTATATTCATCCAGATATATTCGAATTTAATGTGGTAGATTTTGATAAGAAAAATGAAATCATAGAAAAAGGCTACACCAAAGCAAAAGAGTTCGAAGAAGTTTTTAAAGAAATTGCATCAAAACAAATTATTAAAAAGAAAAGAAAAAAGCATACAATAGATATATCTAAAAAGTATATCTCAAAAATTAATATAAATGGCTCTAACAATTATACAAGAGCATATGTTTTAGGAAAATTGAATATAAAAAAAGGTGATAGTTTATCTAGACAACAAATTTCTAAAAGAATTCAATTATTATTATCAACCAAAAATTATGATAAGATAAACTACAAATTAATTAATAAAGATGCTTCTAAGCAATCATATACATTAGAATTTTTATTAAAAGAATCAAATGAGAATGCTTCTATAAGTTTAGGGGCACATTACGATTTGCTATATAAGTCTAGTATACTTGCAAATTACAGACAAAAACATTTACTTATAAATAACGATTTATTGTCTCTAGATTTAATATTAGGCGATAATATTAGGTATAATTTAAATTACTTTGTAGATAATGGTTTCTATTTTAGTTATGGTTTAAACTCAAGATATAATCATTTTAGAGACAACGCAAATTTTAATTTATCGGCTATAAATCAGCCAAATATTAGTAATATAAATTTAAGCTATACAGACTTTACCAATCAGTTATTTGTACAGACTACTTTTAGTAGAAAATTTGCTATTGGTTTAGGGGTAGAGCATAAATATTTAAAAATAACAACACCAACTGTTCTTAATAATAACGAAGAAACTATTCTAGATAAAAGTACCTACTATAGTACATATGGATATTTAAAGTTAGACACATATGATAAAAAATATTTTGTAGAAAAGGGTTTTTATGCAGACTTAGGGATTAAGTGGTTTTTAAATTCAACTGATTTTAATAACGATTTTAAAAAGTTTGCCCAAACTAAAGGTACCCTAGGTTTTGCTACAACTTTTTGGGATAAGCTCACTTTTCAGCTTACTAATGAAGCAGGTTTTACTTTAGATAATCCAAACTCAGAAATATTTAATTTTTATTTAGGAAGCTATAATCAGAACTACATAAATACTTTTGTCTCATTATATGGTTATGATTTTGCAGAACTTTCAGATAAATCCTTTATCAAATCTGAATTTAATTTTAGATATCAATTTTTAGACAATCATTATGCATTATTCATAGCTAACTATGCTAGAGTAGAAGATAATGTATTTAAAAATACAGAATTATTTAGTAACGTACTTTCTGGTTATGCTTTAGGTTACAGTTTTAATTCTTTATTAGGACCAATAGAATTAAAGTATTCTTGGTCTCCAGACACAAAAGAAAATTATTGGCTTTTTAATCTTGGATTTTGGTTTTAAAAAAAACCACAGATTTCTCTGTGGTTTAAATTATAAAATAAATAAAGCTATTATTTAGTACTTAAATAAAACTCTTCATAAGTCTGTAATAAGTTCATTAGAGCACTTACTAAATCTTTAGTTTCTAATAAAATGCTAAAGTATAAAGTAGTGTTTTTAGGACTTGTTTCATCGGTTCTAATTCTTGCAACTTGATTTTCTACAGAGTTAGAAACTTTTACAAACAATTCTTGTTTTTCTACTAAAGTATTACTTAAGTTATCAAAACATCTATTTTCAAAAATTTCTGACACTTTATTTAGTAGATCAGATAAATCTTCGTCTATTTGTTTTAAATCGCTTACCTGAGCTTTCTTTAAGTTTTTATGATTGTTGTTTACGTGCTTATAACTAGCTCTAGAAATAAAACTAATAGATTGTGCAACATCTTGTAAATAACCTAAAACAATAATGTAAAATCTACTCGCCTGTACAGAGGTTTCCTCTAAAGATTTTATAAAATAGAAAACTCCATCTTTTAAACCATCAATTTCGTCATTTAATTTTCCTACGTGTTTGTCTGTTTTACGTAATTTATTTAAATCATGATTCGAAAGATCGTTTACCACATTTGTGTACAATTTATTTACACGAGTGGCAACTTCTGCAATATGATCTGCACTTTCTTCTATAACACCATTAATAGTAATTAATTCTGCTCTTTCTATGAACTCTTGCTTTTTAATTTCTTTACTTTTATTTCTGTGTATTAATGTGTTTCTTGCAATTAATAATGTAACAACAGCTAGTAAAACAGGAATCATAACCATGTCCCAACTAATTAAATAAGCAACTATAGCTGCAGCAATAAATGCAGTAATGGCTGTTAAAAACCATCCACCAATTACGTTAATTACACCAGCAACTCTATAAACTGCACTTTCACGCCCCCAAGCTCTATCAGCTAAAGAAGTCCCCATTGCTACCATAAAAGTTACATAAGTTGTAGATAATGGTAATTTCATTGATGTTGCAATAGAAATTAAAATACCTGCAACAATTAAGTTTACTGCAGCTCTTACTAAATCGAAAGCAGGTAACTCATAGGTTTTAGATTTTGGTAAATATATAACAGGTTTTTGAAATTTAGAGTCTATAAATATTAGTGTAGATTTTGGTAATATATAACTAATCCCTGTGTTTATAGCCATAGAAGCTCTAACTACAATTCTAGACAATGGGTTGGGTTTAAATTTTTCATGTCCTTCTCCTTGTCTAGATAAATCAATTCCTGTTTTTATTACATTTTGTGCTTTGCTAGACGTCCATAAAGTAATCACCATAATTGCGCCAGCAATTAACAATAACCAAATGTTAGAAGGTACTTTCTTTGCTAAACTACCCATAGAAAATGAGTCTGCAGCTATACCAGAAATTTCCCAAGCTTGGTAAGAGTTCCATGCAGCAATTGGTACACCAACAAAGTTTACTAAATCGTTACCAGAAAAGGCCATTGCCAAAGAAAATGTACCTACACCAATAATTAATTTTAAAATATTTACTTTAAATATTTGAATTAAAAGTTGAGAAATTATTGACCATGCAACAAAACTTGCAGCTATTATTGTAACTGTATTTCCTTCTATTAGAAATTTTATATCACTATAAAAAGGAGTTCCTTTTAAACCTTTAATAATTATAAAATAGGTAATTGCAGTAATTGCAAAACCACCAAAAAGTGCATTTATATAAGTGGCTCTTTTTTCAAAATTAAAAGAATAGATTAATCTAGATATAAATTGTACTATGGCACCAACAGAAAAAGCAACTACTACAGAGAGTAATATTCCATTTATAATTTGTATCGCTTTTTTATGGTTGATATAATTCCAAATATCACCTAAAGATTGACTATCGTTTGCAGATATCTTTAATAAGGAAATACAAACAGCAGCACCTAACAATTCAAAAACAATAGAAACTGTGGTAGAGGTTGGCATTCCTAAAGAGTTAAAAATATCTAACAATAAAATATCTGTAATCATAACTGCCATAAATATGAACATGATGTCTTGAAACATGAACATATTTGGGTTAAAAATTCCTTTTCTAGCAACTTCCATCATACCACTAGAAGTAACTGCCCCAAAGAAGACTCCTAAACTAGCAATAATCATAATTTTCTTTACAGAAATTGCTTTAGAGCCTATGGCTGAGTTTAAAAAGTTAACGGCATCATTACTAACACCAACTACAAGATCTACAATAGCTAGAACAGCTAAAGCAACGAGCATTAAAATATATGGATCTCCCATTTTTTCTTAAAATTTAGTTTTGCAAAATTAGTAACACTTTTTTTTACGAATGTTACGTTTATGTTATATAAATTAATAATTTAAAAGTGAATATCTACTTGAAATCTATACATAAGTTGGTTGGTTTTAAAACCAATATCTGTATAGCTTACATCTGTTTGTACTTTTAATTTATGCCCAACAATATACTTAGATAATCCTATAGTATACATATTTTCTGCTCCTTTACCTGTAATATTTTGGTCAAAAGAAATATTTGTGTATCGTGCAGAAAGTTCTATAGTTTTAGATAATAAATATCCTGTTTGTAGATTTAAACCATTTCCTACTTGTACAACGTCTCCTGTTAGAGAACCGTCAGAGTTTTTTGCAAATGGGTCTGCTGCATCTCTGTAAGCATATTCTCCCAAAAAAGAAAATCCTTTATGCTTGTACATAGCATCTATATAAAATGTGGTAATATCTGTTTGATAAAATGCTGCACCAGAACCTTCTGTTGTGCCATCTATATACATATAAGAGCCTTGATTACTTCGTGTTTTAGAAGCATCATTATTTAAATCGTAGTTAAAAGCCAAAGATAGTTTTGGTGTTGGTTCAAATTTTAAATCACTTCCTTTATAATCTCCTTTTCCAGTAAAATCTCCAAAAGGAAATAATTCTACTCTTGCTGTGTATTGGTATCCACCTTGGTTTCCTCTTGTAATATTTCTACCTTCACCTTGTGAAATTGCATAAATATGTTTTACTAAAAATGTATCTGTAAGATTAAATTTATGTCTTAATTGAACTCCTATATCTCTATCTATAGTAAATCTACTATTTAATAAAGATCGGTCTACCATTTGTAAATCTCCAGAAGAAATTACACGTTCTCTGTTACCTGGTAATTTTGTTTGACCTAACCAAACAACCCATTTTCCAGAGAAATTCCATTTTAAAACAGCATCTAAAATTTGTCTTGGAGCATCGTGTGTATAGTAAGAAGCACCAGATTTATCTCTATTAGATAAACCCAACTCTAGTTTATATTTTAATTTGGGTGAAAAAGCCCAACCATCAAACTTTAAACGAGATCTTCTAATTAACATAGAAGAATAAGGATTTGATAATCCGTTTTCTGCATCCCAACCAGCAATTGCTAGAGTTTGAAATCTTGCACCTATTTTCATGGTCCAAGTACTATCTTTTCCAACTAGATTCAATAAACCTTTTCCAAACTTGGGTGCATTTGGTTTTTGGGCATAGATGCCGAAACAAACCAGTATACTTATAGATATAAGTATCGACTTAAAATTCATAATTTATTAATTTTTGACGATGCAAAGAACTAATAATAATGTTAAGGTAATGTTAACGTAATATTATTAAAACAAAAAAGCTGCCTTAAAATAAGGCAGCCTGTCATTTAAGTAGTCGTCAAAAACTAATAAATTAAAATGACTAAAAATCTTTAAAGATTGTGGCAAATTTAGATGAGCAAGTTTGTTTTAGTGTTTATTTAAAATTAATAAAAAGTTAATAAAATCACACTCCATAACATTTAATTAATAATTGTCTAATGCAAAGATAATTTACAACTAACATAGACTTTACAAAATAAATAGACTTTTGTCCCAGTAAATAAAACATAATAATGAAGAAAATTCTATTTATTGCTTTTGTAGCATTAAGTCAAGTTTTAATAGCACAAAACAAAGGTACTTTAAAAGGTTTGTTAACAGATAAAGAAACTAATAATGAGCCATTACCTTTTGCCAATGTAGTAATAAAAGGGACCACAATTGGTGCTACTACAGATTTTGATGGGAAATACTCTATTAAAGTGCCAGCAGGTAAACATATAGTACAATTTAGTTTTTTAGGATATAAAACAGTTGAAAAAACGTTTACAATAACAGATGGTCAAACGATTACTATTAATCAAGTTTTAGCAGCAGAAGAAGGAGTTGCTTTAGATGACGTGGTTATAAAAACAACAACTAGTAAAGAGAAAAAAAGTGCTTTATTATTAGAACAGAAGAAAGCAACTGTAATTAAAGAAAGTATAGGTGCACAAGAATTATCAGAAAAAGGGGTAAGTGATGCTGCAGGTGCAGTTTCTAAAATTTCTGGTGTATCTAAACAAGAAGGATCAAGTAATGTTTATGTTAGAGGTTTAGGAGATAGATATTTAAACACAACTTTAAATGGTTTATCATTACCTTCTAATGATGTAAATAAAAAGAATATAGACTTATCATTATTTCCTTCAGAAGTAATTCAAAGTGTATCTATAAGTAAAGCCTATTCATCAGAATTTTATGGAGATTTTGCTGCAGGTAATGTAAATATTACTTCTAAAGATTATAAAGGAGATGGCTTTTTTGATATTTCTGTTGGTACAGGAGTAAACACAAGAGCTGCTGGGAAGAATTTTAAGAAAAGTGAGGGTACAGGACATGTTGGTTTTTATAGAAGATATGAACATAATCCTTTTGCTGTTATTCTTTCTCATGGAGTAGATCCAGAAAATGGTGCAGCACCAATAAACTTAAATATAGGTTTAACTGGAGGTAAATCTTGGGATTTTAAAGATGATTCAAGGTTGAGTTTGTATGGTACAGCATCTTTTCAAAATTCTTACCAATATAGAGAAGGTCCTTTAGTAGATTACCCTAATGTTTTTAAAATTGAATACCCTAACTCTCAAGAGTTTGAATATAATACTGCAACTACAGTAATGGGTAATGCTATTTATAAGGTTAATGATGAGCATAAATTAAAGTACTTCTCAATGTTCTTAAATAGTTCATCTGATATGGCTGGATTTTATGGAACTGAAGGAAAAGGTAGAAATAGAGATGCTTTTATAGATACAGATAGAGGATTTTTTCAACAAAATATCCAATTTAATCAAGATTTAATTTTTGTTAACCAATTAATGGGAGAACACAAGTTTTATACAGCAGACGAAGAAGATGCTAAATATACACTTACATGGGGAATTGGTCATAATAACGTTTTTGCACACGAACCAGATAGAAGAAGATTTAGTTTTGAGAACTATCAGTTTGCATTAGATAATGATCCAAACACAAAGCCTTCGTTTTTTAGCAATACAGTTTTTGATAATCAAAGATATTTCCAAAAAATTATTGATAGAGAAACAAATAGCAGAATTAATTTAGCTCACATTGTGTCAGATAAATTAACATTAAACTATGGTTATAATGGAAGAGTTAAAACTCGTGATTTTGAAAACATTAGATATGGTTATGACTTTTTAACTCCAAGATTAGAGGTAGATGATATCACTAATTTAGATGCAGTTTTTAATTTACAAAATTTTGGAAGATTATATAATACAGAAGTTTTTAACTCATTATCACCTGGTAATTTGCCTACAACTAATTTTCCTGGGGCAAATGAAAACACCTACACTGGAGAATTAAAAGTTAATGCTGGTTATGTTTCTGCTGTATACAACTTAAATGAAAAATGGAGTTTTGTACCTGGTATTCGATTAGAGGCATTTAATCAAGAAATTAATTATGATGTAATTAATATCAATCCAAATGATCCAAGATTTAGAGAAGCAACAGAAACTTTTTTCTTACCAAGTTTAAATATAAAATATGCTTTAAAAGAAAACCAAAACTTACGTTTTACCTTTAGTAAATCTGTTTCTGTCCCAGAATTTAAAGAAGTTGCACCATTTGTTTACGAAGCAGTTGGACAGAGAATAGGTGGTAACCCAGACTTATTAAATGACCCATCTTTTTCTAAAGTATTTAACATTGATTTTAAATACGAATGGTTTATGACTAGAGATGAATTATTCTCCGTAAGTATGTTTGCAAAACAAATAAACAACCCAGTAAACTTAGTAATTGCAAACGATGCAACAGGTACACAACGTTATTTTAGAACAGGTGATAAAGCAGAGGTTTTTGGTATTGAATTAGAGGCAAGAAAAAACTTAATTAAAAATGAAGATGATGATACCCAATTATCTGCTGGGTTTAATGTAACCTATATGCATACTGAGCAAGATTTGTATAGTAATATTGATGGTCAATTATTTGATACTTCTTTTAACAGGCCTACAGATCAATTACAAGGTGCATCTCCATTTTTAATGAATGCAAATATAAATTATAGCCCTACAAAGTGGGAAAACTACAAACCAGTTGCATCATTAGTATTTTCTTATTTCTCAGACAGAATAGACGCTTTAGGTTCTGGTCAAATTGGTAATATTATAGAAAAAGGTGTACCAACTTTAGATTTTATTTGGAAAAATAAATTTGGTGAAAACACAGAACTAAATTTAAAAGCACAAAACTTATTAGATCCAAAAATAACTAGAGTAAGAGAAGGGACACCAATTGGTGATGTTACTTTATCAGAATTTCAAATAGGAATGAATATAAGCTTAAGCTTCAAATATAATTTTTAATAAAAACTAAATTAAACTAAACATTATAAAATTTAAAAAAATGAAAACTAAAATTTTATCAATAGTATTTTTATCAGTAATGTTATTCTCTTCTTGTGGAGAAGATGGAACTTCTGATATTGTAATTAACATAGATGGTAATGGAGGAACTCCAACAACTGGTAATGCTATCGAAATTAATGGTAATTACATAACAGATTTAACTTTAGATGCAACAAAAGAATATATTATAACAGGTCCTTCTATTTTTGAGACTGGTACAACATTAACTATCCCTGCAGGTACTGTTATTAAGGCTTCTGCAACTGGCGCAGATGTGTATTTAGCTATTGCTCAAGGTGCAAAAATTATGGCAGAAGGTACTTCTTCTCAGCCAATTATTTTTACTTCTTCTGCAACTACACCAAATGCTGGTGACTGGGGAGGTTTAATTTTATTAGGAAAAGCTCCTATAAACTCTGTTTCAGGTACATCAACTTCTACTTCAGAAATTGCTAACCTACCTTATGGAGGTACTGCAGCTGATGATAATTCTGGTATTTTACGTTATGTAAGAGTTGAATATTCAGGAGGTAAAGCAGATGGTCAATCAGAAAATAATGGTTTCTCTTTTTACGGAGTTGGAAATAAAACTGTTGTAGAGTATATACAAATGTTTGAAGGTAATGACGATGGAGTTGAGTTTTTTGGAGGTACAGTAAATGTAAGCAATGTTTCTGTTGTTAATGCTCAAGATGATTCTATTGACTGGACAGAAGGTTACACAGGTACAATTACTGATGCATATGTAAAGCATGGTCCAGATCATGATAAAGGTATTGAGGCTGATGGTTACAATACAGACATAGGTAACAATTCTAATCCTAAATATTTCTCTAAACCAACTGTAACGAATTTAACAATTATTGGCTTAGGTTCTGGTACAGGTAATGAAGCAATTCGTTTAAGAGCTGGTACTCAAGGTATCTTTACTAATGTTTGGATAGAAGGATTTAACGAAGGTTTTGATTTAGATGGTGACCAAGGAGATAACCCAACAGGAGCAGGTGTGTTAAGTGGTGATTTAAACGTAAATTCTGTAATTTTTGCTGATGTAAATGTAAAATTAAAGAATGATACTGGTTCTACTTTTACAGATGCAGATTTCTACACAGAAGACAATACTTTAATGGGTACTGATTATGCTACTTGGGGTGCAAATTGGACTAGAAAGTAAGATGTTTTATCAAATAAAAAAAGCAGGCTGTACAGCCTGCTTTTTTTATTTGATAAACTTTGATTAAGCTTTTTTGTCTTTACAACAAGCCATTGTACAATTCTCCTTGCATTCTTTTTTACCTTCTTTTAACTCACACTTTTCTTTACATTCTTTAGTGCATTCGTGAGTTTTTTTAGTAGTTTCTGATGCTTTGTATAAATCTCCTCCTGCAATTCCATCTACAAAAGCAATTAATTCTTTTTTAGTTACTGTATTTGCATCAAACTCAATATTGGCAATACTATCTGTAAAAATAACTTTAGCATCTATTACGCCTTCTTTTTTAGATAATTTAGATTGTATTGTTTTTGCACAACCTATTTCACATGTCATACCAGAAATGGCTAAAGAGACATTTTCTTTCTTTAAATCTTTTTTCTCTTCTGTTTTACATCCTACTAAAACAAAACAAAATAATAAAGATGCAACTATGGTGTTTTTTAAGCTCATTAGATTTTATAATTTAATTATTGTGCAAATTTATTAATAATTAAAATAGAAACGGAATATTTATCGGATTTTTGCATTATATACAGCAAATTATGACCAACCATCAAAAAAAGTGGTTTTATTTAATATTACTTTCATTAGTTTGGGGTAGTTCTTTTATTTTAATAAAAAAAGCACTTTTAGGGTTAACTCCTATTCAAGTTGGAGCTTTAAGAATGCTAATTGCAGGTTTTTTCTTGTTATCAATTAGTTTTAAAAGCCTCAAAAAAATTAAAAAGAAACATTACAAACATATTGTAACTACTTCTTTATTGGGTACATTTTTTCCAGTCTTTTTATTTGCCTATGCAGTAAAAGGTATAGATAGTTCTATTGCTTCTATTTTAAACTCGCTCACACCTTTTAATACTTTTATTTTTGGAATTTTAATTTTTGGAGCAAGTTTTAAAAAACGACAATTTATTGGTATTGCTATTGGTTTAATAGGTACTGTTATTTTAATTTTAAAAGGTGCAGATTTAAATCCTAATCAAAATTATTGGTTTTCTTTATTAGTAGTTTTAGCATCTATTGGTTATGCACTTAATGTAAATATTGTAAAAAGATATTTGAATGATTTAAGTGCGTTAAGTATTGTAACAGGTAATTTTTTATTATTAATTATACCAGCCTTAATTGTTTTAATAAGTACTGGTTTCTTTACTGATTTTTCTTTTACTGATTCAAATAATTTATCATCATTAGGTTATATAACTGTATTAGCTATTTTTGGGACTGGCATTGCTAAAGTTTTTTACAATAAAATGGTGCATTTAGCTACACCTATATTTGCATCTTCTGTCACTTATTTAATACCAATTGTAGCGGTTTTTTGGGGTATTTTAGATGGAGAAGAATTAAGTATTACTCAATTGTTTGCAGGTCTTATAATTTTATTAGGTGTTTATTTGCTTAACAAGTCTAAGTAATTTATAAAAATAAAAAAGCCAAAACATTAAGTTTTGACTTTTTTATTTTATACTAAAATTAGAAATTATTTAAAATCTTCATCTGTTACATCAGAATTAATTTTAATTTCTTTTACTTCGAATTTTAAATCCATAGGTCCCATTTTTTGACCAATTTCATAAGGAAATAATATACCATCTACTACTTTATAGTTTGAGTAAGTTGTTGGTATTTTAACTTCACCTTGAGGACCTTTTGCAGTTCTAACTTCTTTTGCTTTTAAACCAGTTTCATAATCATAGAATACTTCTACATCATCAAATTTAATTACGTAAAAGTTTTTACCATCAATAGGTTCAATTCTATCTAATAATCCATTTTTATAAGCTAAATCACTAAAAGGAGCCATGTTCTTTTTAGCTTTTTCTATTTGAGCTACAGGTAAGTTCATTTTTTGACCTCTTGCTTCTTGGTAACCTTGCTCACCATCAAAAACAGTTTTAGACATCACATTACCCATAACAGATATTATTTGAGATGTTTTGTTTGGTGCAGCAGCTTTAGAAGTAAGTACAATAGGTGTACCTTGTATAGTTGCATTTGCTGTCATCATTGTAGATGTAACAGCTAACACTTTATCTTTACCACCAATTGCTTCAAAGTATTTGTCTACAACAGTTGCAGCAGTTACTCCTTCAGGTATTGGTAATGTCATTTCAGGTTTTTCAGTTGGGTTACCTTCTTTATCAAAATACTTAATTACGTAATCTGTTTTTTCAAGATTCTTAAGTACGTCAATAGCTTTACCTGTAATAACAATTCTTGCTTTATTACCTTTAAAATATTTAATTGCAGCATTTTGTACATCATCTAGTGTAACTGAGTTTATGTTTTTAAGGTAGTTTTCGTAATAATCTTTAGGTAAATCATTTTGTAAAATACTTATTGCATAACTTGCTACTGTCCCAGGATTTTGTACGTTTCTTACAAAATTACCTACGTATTTTGCTTTTGCAATATCTAATTCTTCTTGTGTAGCTTTCTTATAACGAATAGTATTTATTTCTTTCATAAATTCTACTACTGCACTATCTGTAACCACATTTCTTACAGATGCAGAAGCTTTAAAACGTGATGCATATCTACTTGCACCAACACTTGAATAAGCTCCATAAGTATACCCTTTGTCTTCACGTAAATTTTTATACAATCTACCTGTACCACCACCTCCTAAAATTTGGTTTGCAAGTAATACTGCATAGTAATCTTTATCTTTCATATCTAAATCAACAGTATTGATTATAGCAACTTCAGATTGTACAGCATTAGGCATATTTATAAAGTTAATTTCTGTAGTTTCTGGGTTTGTGACTTCAGGTAAAGCTTGAGTTTGCATTTCACCTTTTTCCCAGCCACTAAATAACTTAGTTATTTGCTTTTTTACTTTTTTGTAGTTTACATCACCTATAACAACTAAATAAGCATTATTAGGTTTAAACACTTTATTATAGTAATTTTTAACGTCATCTAGAGAAATATTTTTTAATGTTTCTTCTGATGTGAATTCTCCAAAAGGATGATCTTTACCATAGGTTAATAATCTATCAACTCTACCAGCAATTGCAGATACACTATTTTCTGAGTTTTTAATTCCATCTAAAGATTGTTTCATTTGCTTATCAAATTCTTCTTTAGAAAATACAGGATTAAAAGCAGCATCTGCCATTAATTCTAAAACTCTTGGAAAATATTTAGAAAGAGAACTTGCAAAAGCACTTTCAGAACCAAAACCAATATTTGCTCCTAAATAGTCTACTTCTTTATCAAAATCTTCTTTAGAGATTGTGGTAGAACCTGTACCTAACAAGCCCCCAACAAAACCTGAAACTCCTTTCTTGTCACCTTCAGCCATTGGAGGGTTGTCAATATTTAAAGTAACAGATACTCTAGGTAATTTATGGTTTTCTACTACTAATACTTGTAGTCCGTTTTTTAATGTAAATTTCTTAGGTGTTCCAATATTTATTTTTGGAGCAGTACCAGATTCTGGCATCTTAGTTCTATCAACTTGAGCAGAAATACTTACTGCTAAGAACAGTAAGGTTATCATTGAATATATCTTCGTTTTCATTATTCTTCTTTTAGATTGATTATTTTTTTTGAGATTCTGGTAAGTAATCCATAACAACACGTTTGTTTTTTGCTAAATATTTTTTAGCAGCCTCTCTAATTTCTTCTTTAGTGATAGAGTTAATAATATCTAATTCGTTATTAATTCTATTTGTATCTCCACCTAATAAGTATTCTCTTGCTAAAGTAGCAGCAATTCCTTGTACATTAGAGTTAGAAGCAACAAACTGATTTTCGAATTTATTTCTTACTTTTTGTAAGTCTTCATCAGAAATTAATTCTGTTTGTAATTTTACAATTTCGTCATCAATTTCTTTTATTAATTCGTCTTTATCAGCACCTTGAGCCAATATAGAACCAATTAAATAAACACTATAATCTTCTAAAGGTCTAGAAAAAGAAAATGCTTGTAAAGCCATTTTTTTATCGTCAACTAATTTTTTGTATAATCTAGAACTTTTACCATTACTTAAAATAGTTGAAATAACATCTAAAACTTTAGCATCTCTTTCTTTAAAAGAAGGAGTTATAAAGCCCATACCCACTAAAGGTAATTGAATATTAGCGTCATAAACTTTTACTCTTTTTTCTTTTGTTCTAACTGGTTCAACAATTTTTTCTCTTTTTGGAGCTTCTCTTTTAGGTATAGATGCAAAATAATCTTTTACCCAAGTCTTAGCTTCAGCTTTATTAAAATCACCAGCAACCACTAAAACAGCATTGTTTGGCATGTACCATTTATTATAGAAAGCTTGAAACTCTTCTAGTTTTGCAGCATCTAAATCTTTAATATAACCAATCATTGGTCTACCATAATTATGCTTATCAAAAATTTCGTTGTAAACATCTCCATAAATAACTTTTCCATAAGGAGCATTATCCATTCGTTGACGCTTTTCTTCCTTTACAACTTCATTTTGAGTATCTACAGCTTTTTGATCAATAATAGGATGTAGCATACGCTCAGATTCCATCCATAAAGCTAATTTTAATTCATTAGAAGGGTAAGTCTGGTAGTAGTTTGTTCTATCCCAGTCTGTACTAGCATTTCCAGTACCACCTCTTGCAGACTGTATTTCACTCCACTTTCCTCTTTCTATATTTTTTGTTCCAGTAAATAATAGGTGTTCATAAAAATGAGCCATACCAGTTTTTCCATTTTCTTCATCTTTTGCTCCTACATGATACATAACATTAACTGTAACAACAGGTGCAGAATTATCTTGATGTAAAATTACATGCAATCCATTCTTTAAGTCATACTCTTCAAACTCAACTTTCTGTGCATTTGCTGCAAAAGCAAAAAGCATAACAGAAGCTAGAGATAAAATACTTTTCTTCATTAGTTTTTTTTTAATTTATAAATTTCGATACTATCTGACGCAAACAGCAAATATTTGTTACAAAATAATTACATGAATTTACGTTTCTCAAAAATAAGAAAGTTTCTAGTTATTACACAGAAAAACACTATCATTTTACTTATAAAAAAGTTAAAATTAATTTATTAGAGATGATGTTGTTAACTATTAAAAAAGATGTATATTTGCATCCGCATTTTAAAGAACAAAATGCAAGTAAATAGTATAAATACGCAAAACAAATAGTATGTACGCAATCGTAGAGATAGCAGGGCAGCAGTTTAAAGTAGCAAAAGACCAAAAGGTTTATGTTAACCGTTTACAAGGAGAAGAAGGATCAAAAGTAACTTTTGATAATGTTCTTTTAACTGATGATAATGGTAATGTAACTATTGGCGCCCCAGCTATAGAAGGAGCTTCAGTAACAGCTCAGATTTTAAGTCACTTAAAAGGTGATAAAGTTATCGTTTTCAAAAAGAAAAGAAGAAAAGGATACAGAAAGAAAAACGGACACAGACAGTATTTAAGCGAGATTCATATAGAATCTATTGCTGCTTCAGGTGCTAAGAAAACTGCTAAAAAAGCAGCACCAAAAAAAGAAGAAGCACCAAAAGCTGAGGTAAAAGAAGCTTCTGCAGATTACAGTTCTATGACTGTTGCAGAATTAAAAGCTGTAGCTAAAGAAAAAGGTATCACTGGATACACTTCTTTAAAAAAAGCAGAATTAATAGAAGCTTTATCTAAATAATTAAAAACTTTAAAACCATTATATCATGGCACATAAAAAAGGAGTTGGTAGCTCAAAAAACGGTAGAGAATCAGAATCGAAACGTTTAGGTGTTAAAATATTTGGAGGACAAGCTGCAATTGCAGGAAACATTATTGTTCGTCAAAGAGGAACTGCTCACAACCCAGGTGAAAATGTTTACATGGGTAAAGATCATACTTTACACGCTAAAGTTGATGGTATTGTAGAATTCCAAAAGAAAAGAGATAATAAATCTTATGTTTCTGTGACTCCATTTGAGGCTTAAGAAATACAAAGATTATATAATATAAACGCTCAAACAATGTTTGAGCGTTTTTTTGTGCCATTAATTTAGGGCTAATTTGTACTTTTACATTTATGAAATTTCTATATAACCTTATAGTTTTTAAAGTATCAATTCTTTTAAGGATTGTGGCTTTATTTAATAATAAAATAAAACTATTTGTAGATGGAAGAAAAGAAGTGTTTAAACAAATAGAAGTATTAAGAAATCAAAATACCATTTGGTTTCATGCAGCATCTTTAGGAGAATTTGAGCAAGCAAGGCCAATAATAGAAGAAGTAAAAAACAATTATAAAAATTATAAAATATTAGTTACCTTTTTTTCTCCTTCTGGTTACGAAATTCGCAAAAACTATAATTTAGCAGATGTAATATGTTATTTGCCTTTAGACTTTAAGTCTAATGCAAAAAAGTTTATAGAAATTGTAAATCCAAAACTAGCAATTTTTGTGAAATATGAGTTTTGGCCAAACTTCTTAAAAGAACTCAAAAATAAAAATAGTACTACTATTTTAATTTCTGGTATACTAAGAGAAAAACAAGTTTTCTTTAAATGGTATGGTCAATTTATGAGAAACGCATTAAATTCTTTTGATCACTTTTTTGTACAAGATAAAAATTCTAAAAAATTATTAGAAAGTATAAATTTTAAAAATGTCACTATTGCTGGAGATACACGTTTTGATCGAGTTTCAAGAATTTTAACACAAGACAACTCTATCGATTTTATTGATGAATTTAAAGAGAATAAGTACACAATAGTTGCTGGTAGTACCTGGATTCAAGATGAAGAATTGATTGTGGATTATATCAATACTCATGCTTCTGCAGAAGAAAAATTTATTATTGCTCCACATAATATTAAAGCTGATGCTATTTTAGAACTGCAAAATTCTATAGAAAAAGCTACTATTTTGTATTCTAAAAAAGAAAATAAAGATTTAACAAATTATCAAGTATTTATCATAGATACAATTGGTATTTTAACCAAAATTTACCCAGCAGCAGATATAGCATATGTTGGTGGAGGTTTAAAAACAGGATTACATAATATATTAGAACCAGCAACTTTTGGAATTCCTGTAGTTATTGGAAATAAATATGACAAATTTAAAGAGGCTGTAGATTTAGTTGCAGCAAAAGGTTGTATTTCAATCAGTAACCAACAAGAATTTACTGAAATATTATTAAAATTAAAAACAGATCCTGATTTTAGAAAAGAATCAGGAGCAATAAATTCAAACTACATCCAAGAAAATCTTGGAGCAACTAAAAAAATTATGAATTATTTAAAACTAAAATTATAATGGATTTTATTTTAGAACCTTGGGCTTGGTATGTAGGAGGTCCACTAATCGCATTAACACTCTTTTTGTATTTTTATTTTGGACAAAATTTTGGCGCATCAACAAATTTCGAAACACTTTGTACAATGGCAGGTGCAGGAAAAGTATCAGATTACTTTAAAAAAGACTGGAAAGAAAGAGACTTTGCACTATTATTTGTAGTGGGTTTAATTATTGGAGGTTTTATATCTTCTAATTTTTTAATCTCGAATCAAACCATAGATTTAAACCCAAAAACCATTCAAGAATTATCAGATTTAGGTTTTGCAAATGTTGCAAATCAATATTTCCCAGATGAAATTTTTAGCAAAGAAGCTGTTTTTTCTTTAAAAGGATTTTTAATATTAATCTTATCTGGAATTAGTATAGGTTTTGGAACACGTTATGCAGGTGGTTGTACCTCTGGTCATGCTATCACAGGTTTAAGTAGTTTTCAATTACCATCATTATTAGCTGTTATTGGCTTTTTTATAGGAGGCATTATTGCTGTTTGGTTTATCATCCCTAATCTATTTTAATTATGAAGAACATTAAATTTTTACTACTAGGTATATTTTTCGCAATTGTATTGAGTAAAGTGCAAGCCATTTCTTGGTATCGTTTTTATGAAATGTTTCGTTTTGAATCATTTCATATGTTTGGCATTATTGGAGGTGCAGTTGTAGTATCTGCAATTATTATGCAAATGTTTAAAAGCGAAAAAATAAAAGATATTAATGGAAACAAAATAACACCAAAACAAAAACAAAAAGGATTTATAAGAACACTTGTTGGAGGAACTTTTTTTGGTTTAGGTTGGGGAGTTTCAGGTGCTTGTGCTGCTCCAGTTTTTGTAATTCTAGGCTTTAAATGGTTACCTGCTTTAATTATTTTATTAGGTGCATTAATTGGTACATTAATTTATGGTTTAGTAAGTAAAAAATTACCAAATTAATGAATCAGTTAATAGATAGTTTTGGTCGTCAAATAGAGTATGTGCGTTTGGCAGTTACAGATAGATGCAATTTGCGTTGTCAATATTGTATGCCTGCTCATGGAATTGATATTGTACCCAAACAAGAACTATTAACATTTAAAGAAATGTATCGCTTAATTCGTGTATTAACAGAATTAGGGGTTAAAAAAGTACGTTTAACTGGTGGAGAACCCTTTGTAAGAAAAGACTTTGTTGGTTTCTTAGAAATGTTGTCTTATAACGATTTGTTAGACGCAATTAATATCACAACAAATGGTGCTTTAATTTCTCATTATATAGATAGAATAGAGCAATTAGAAAAAGTAAAGCACATCAATTTAAGTATAGATAGTTTACAAAGAGAAAAATTTGCAAAAATTACAAGACGTGATGTTTTTTGGAACGTTTATAAAACTTTTGAAGCTTTAGAAAAAAGCAGACTAAACTTAAAACTAAATGTAGTTATACAATCAGGTTTTAATACTGATGAAATTCTTGATTTTGTAAGACTAACTAAAGATAAAAATGTTGCAGTTCGTTTTATAGAAGAAATGCCATTTAATGGCAAAGGACAGAGAGATATTAAAGAAAATTGGACATTTAAAAAAATTTTAGAAGAGATAAAAACGGAGTTTGATGTTGAGGAAATACAGTCTGAAAAATCATCAACTTCTAGAAATTATAAAGTTGATGGTTATTTAGGAACTGTTGGTATTATTCCTGCTTTTACAAGAACCATTTGTAACGATTGTAACAGAATAAGAATTACAAGTACAGGAACTTTTAAAAACTGCTTGTTTGATGATGGGGTTTTCAATCTTAGAGATTTCATTAGAAATGGCGCAAGTAATGAAGATTTAAAAGCACTATTTTTAAGTTTAGTTAAAGACAAACCAGAAAATGGTTTTATAGCAGAAGCCAATAGAAAAGGTAATGTTTCTGAGAGTATGAGTACAATTGGAGGTTAAATTATGGACGTATTTCTTAATGCTTTAGAAGGTTATCCAATTCAATCAGGTCTTATTTTGATTGGTTTAGGTGTAATCGGACTACTTTTTCAGATTGACCTAAAGGAATCTCCAAAAATGAAACATCACAGCATTCTCACTTGGAGAGAGTTTTTAAATAAATGGTTTCTAATTATTATGGCTTTTATTTTGGGTGTAACCTTAATTTTTAAAAATATTTGATGATAACTTCAGAAGAGGCAAAGCATATTATTTTAAACTCAACCCAAGAATTTGGAGTTGAAGAAATTCCATTTATCAAATCTGTTGGTAGAATTTTAAAAGAGACTATTGTTGCAGATAGAGATTTCCCGCCTTTTAACAGAGTTTCAATGGATGGTATTGCTATTGATTTTAAAGCTTTTCAAAAAGGTCAAAGAGCATTTAAGGTTGAAGGAATACAACCTGCAGGAAGTGCACAAATTTCATTACAAAATTCAGAAAATTGTATTGAGGTAATGACAGGTGCTGTTTTACCAAAGAACACAAATGCTGTTATAAGATATGAAGATGTAGAAATAAAAAATGATGTTGCAAGAATCATAATAAATGAAGTTTTCGACTTCCAAAATATTCATGAAAAAGGAAAAGATAGAAAAGTTGGAGAAACTTTAATTGAAAAAAACACCATCATTTCAGCAGCAGAAATTGGTGTATTTGCTACAGTTGGTAAATCTACCATTAAAGTGGCTAAACAACCCAAGATAATGATACTTTCAACTGGTGATGAATTGGTTTCTGTAAACGATAAACCTGAAGAACATCAAATTAGAAGAAGTAATGTATTTACCTTAGTTGCAGCTTTAGAGCATTTAAAAATTGAATCTGAAACTTCGCATATTACAGATGATAAGCCTATTTTAAGGCAAAAAATTGCTCAGTTTTTAAACGATTATGATGTGTTGCTTTGTAGTGGAGCAGTGAGTAAAGGCAAATTCGATTTTTTACCAGAAGTTTTTGATGAATTGGGTGTAGAAAAAAGATTTCATAGAGTAGCTCAAAGACCAGGAAAACCTTTTTGGATGGGTGAAACCAAATCTTGTAAAGTGTTTGCATTTCCTGGAAATCCAATATCAACTTTTGTAAATTGTTTAGCGTATTTTTATTCTTGGTATTATAAATCAGTTGGAGTTAAAACAAAAGAAGAAACTGCCATTTTAACTGAAGATGTAACTTTTAAACCAAATTTAACGTACTTTTTACAAGTAAAATTAAGTCATAAATTTGGTCATATATTAGCCACACCAATTAAAGGAAATGGTTCTGGAGATTTAGCAAGTTTAGTAAATGCAGATGCATTTATTCAATTGCCAAATGATAAAACTGAATTTAAAACTGGAGAAAACTATCCAATTATAAGATATAGATAATGAGTGATTTTAGTCATCTAAATAAAAAAAATAACCCTAAAATGGTAAATGTTTCTGATAAGAAAATTACCAAAAGAACAGCTATTGCAAAAGCAACTATGTTTTTAGGAGATGAGATAATTTCTCATTTTATAAACGATGAGTTAATCACTAAAAAAGGACCTGTTTTCCAAACGGCTATTATTGCAGGAATTCAAGGTGTAAAAAAGACTTCAGAGTTAATTCCTATGTGTCATCCATTATTAATAAATGGTGTAGCTATAGATGTTAATATTACTGATGCAGAACATATAGAAGTGCTTTGTAAAGTAACGATTGAAGGAAAAACAGGTGTAGAAATGGAAGCCTTAACTGGTGTAAATATTGCTTGTTTAACTATTTATGACATGTGTAAAAGTATCAGTCAAAAAATGGTAATTAAAGAAGTAAAATTGATTGAAAAAACTGGAGGAAAATCAGATATAAAAAATGAGTAAACATCAAAAGCATACAAATTTAGTTAGAAGAGATAATGATAATTTTGCACCTAATGAAATTGCTATTTTAGGAACAAATTGTAATACTATTTCTAATTTAGTGCATCAGATTTCTAAAAAACTCACCCAATATAAATTGGGATATTTTGATGCTTCACATGCTAAAGATGTAGATAAAAATCAACTATCAGAATATGTTTTTCATCATGAAGGGAATGTTCAAATAACAACTTCTGGAAGTATAAATAAATACCAACAACGATTAGATTTTGCTCAGTTTGATTTTGTTTTTATTAATGGAAATCATTATCAAGGAGCTAAGCAAATACTAATTTTAGATGAAGCAAAAGAAGCATCCGTTTTAAAAAGATTAGATCAATTACAAAATATTCAGTTTGTAATTAAACTAAATTCTGGAACTAATTTTTTTGATTTTTTAGAAGAAAAATATCCTCAAATCAAAAACGTAAAGTGTTACACGATTGATGAAATTGATGCTATTTCAAATCATGTTCATAATTTAATCAAAGAGAAGATAGCACCTTTACAAGGCTTGGTTTTAGTGGGAGGAAAAAGTACAAGAATGGGTAAAGATAAGTCTGAACTCAATTATTTTGGAAAGCCACAAAAAGTAGTTGCAAAAGAATTGTTAGAAAGCCACAATTTAGAAACTTATTATTCAGTTCAAAAAGATGAAAGTGAAAATGAAATTTCAGATAAGTTTATCAATTTAGGACCTTTTGGAGGTATTTGTTCTGCTTTTCAAAAAGACCCAAATATAGCTTGGTTTGTTTTAGCCACAGATTTACCTTTTATAAATGAAGAAACAATTTCGTTATTATTAGAAAAAAGAAATCCTAGTAAAGTAGCAACAGCAATTAAAGGAAAAAGTGCAACATTTGTAGAACCTTTAATTACTATTTATGAGCCAAAAGCTTACCCAATTTTATTGCAATATTTAGCACAAGGCTATTCTTGCCCACGTAAAATGCTTATCAATTCTGATGTTGAAGTTGTTGAAATAGATGACAGCTTTATTAGAAATGTAAATACACCAGAAGAATTTAAAGTAGCCAAAAACGAAATTAAGAGTGAACAAAAAATTTGATGTTAAATTAGCTACTACCCAAAAAATTACAAGTAATATTGGCTTTATTATTTTAGCTTTAGGGTTAATTATATTTCTCTTAATAGGATTTACATTATACTTAGGTAGCCCTTTGCCTTTAGAAATGAAAATAATTTATTTCTTTGAAATTTTACCTAATAACATTTATCTCTTTTTTTTAATTTCAATTTTTACAGTTTATTTAGGGTATAGGTTGATGATGATAAAGTCTTATAATCATGGAATTTTAGAAGTTGATAAGTACAAACTAAAATTTATAGTCAAAGGAAAAGTTGAAATTATAAGAATAAATCAAATAATTAGTTTTAAGAGATTAGATAATTCTAAATTTGTTATAGAATCAAAAAAATATAAAACTTTAAAATTTTTATTAGAAAACGAAAATGAAGAAGATTTTTTGAATAATCTTTCTGAAGAAATCAATTTTAAGGATTAAATGAAACTAACAAAAAATCAACTTTTTAAACGTCAAATTACACTTTCTGAAATTGGTGAAGAAGGTCAGCAAAAGCTGCAAAATACATCAGTTTTAGTAGTAGGTTGTGGAGGTTTAGGAAGTCCTATAGCTGTATATTTGGCCTCAAGTGGTTTAGGTAAAATTCATTTAGTAGATTTTGACACTGTTGATGAAACTAACCTACATAGACAAGTTTTTTACGCATTAAATGATGTTGGAAAACCTAAGGCAGAAGTGTTGTTTAATTTTATAAAAAAGAGGGCTCCTTTTACTGAAGTTAGTTTTACAAATAAGCCTATAACTAAAGATAATGTTTTTGAGTTAATTAGTGGCGTTGATATTGTGGTTGATGGTACAGATTCTTTACCCACAAAGTATTTACTAAATGATGCCTGTGTTATAAAAAGCAAACCACTAGTTTATGGTTCTTTATATAAATTTGATGGCTATGTAGCTACATTTAATGTATTACAAAAAGAAGGTAATTACTCTACAAATTTAAGAGATGCTTTTCCAGAAATAGCCACAGATATTCCAAATTGTTCAACAACTGGAACCTTAAATGCAATTGTTGGTATGATAGCAACAGCGCAAGTAAACGAGGTTTTAAAATTAATTACAGGTATAGGAAAACCTATAATAAATGAATTGTTAATTTACAATGCTTTACAAAACACACAATTAAAAATGAAATTGAAGTCCGTTTTTACTAAAGATAAAATTACAAAACTTTTTAAAGCACAGACTTATTTTGATTTGGCTTGCTCTTCACAAAATCCAGAATGGCAAATATCACCTAAAACATTAAAAAAGAGAATAGGAGAACAAAATTTAGAGTTAATTGCAGTATTACCAAACCTAAAATTACCATTTAAAGTAGATAAAACTATACCAATTCAACAATTTGATGCAACTAAAATAGAAGTCGATTATGCTAAAACTTATGTTATGGTTTGTCATCGTGGATTTAATAGTTACAGAGCAACAGAAATAATGAAAAAAGTTTATCCAGAGTTAAATGTTTTAAATTTATCAGGCGGAATTTCTAGCTATTAATTACTTTATAAATTCATAAAAAAGAATAGAAGTTTCTTTTGTTTTTGTAGCTATTGTATAATATGATTGTATAAAAAGGTTTAGTTTTAAAACTCTCTCATATTTATTATTATACATGGTAAAGATTAAGTCATGTTGAGTTTTTCTTTTTTTTAAATCTTTATAATTTTTCCATTCTTCTGGGTCTTTATAGTGCTCTGTAGTTATGTTACATATAAATTCAAAATCAGATCTCTTATTTTTATTTTTTGGAGCATTAGAAATATCATTAGCAAAGTCTTTTTTGTTAGAAAAATTAAATTCAGACCCAACTTTTATTTTTTCTTTGCGTAATGTTTTTTTTAAATCTTTTAATAATTTGGTATAATAATTTCCTAGATGACCAGAGTCATTAAACACAAATATTATTGATTTTGGAGATGAATAAAAATCTGCCTTAAAAGAATTTACAATAGTAACTTGCTCTTTAAATTTATTAGTTTGCGCATAAGTAGAAATTGTAAAAGAAATAAAAATGAATACTATTATTTTTCCCATTCTAAAGTTTCAACCAATTTTAAAATATCTTCTTTAATATATTCAACTGCAGGTAAAATAGAATCGTAATTTGGTCTTGCATAGAAATACAAAGATCCTTTTACAAAATTATTAGTACTGTCTGTTACATGAAATTGTAAGTGAGAGGCTGCATTACCAGTAATTTCATATAAGCTACCAAAAACTCTTTTATCTTTATTTACAAAGTCTTTAGGTATAATTTGTTCTGCTTTTACTGCATGTTTAAAAACTAGTTTTTCTGCTTCTGTTAATAGTTCTTTTAAGTTGTTTTTAATAGGTCTGTAAGTGATATCTATAGAAGCTTTTAAGTCTGGATATTTAATTTTTAACCAATTGTTGGGTTCATTTACAACAATAGTGTTATTGGCTACTTTAAAAGTAAAAGGTCTTTGTAAAGATAATTGAGTATAAGATTTATTAGGGTACTCTAAACTTAAATAAGCTTTTGGTTTTGGTAATGTATCTTCTTTACAAGAACTAAAAATAGTTAGCATAAATAAAAAAAGTAGCTTACGCATTTCTTGTGGCTTTTATTTGTTTTATGCGCTTTTTATCTAACGCTTCTATTGTAAACGTATAATTTTTGAATATTATTTTTTCACCTTTTTTTGGGAATCTTCCAGAGATTTCTAATAAAAAACCTGCTAATGTTTCACTTTCTCCTTTTTCTTCCTCAAAAATAGCTTCGTCTTCGTCATCTAATACCTTACAAAAATCTTTGATAGTTGTTTTTCCTTCAAAAATATAATTGTTTTCATCAATTTTTGAATATTGTAAATCATCATCATCAAACTCGTCATTTATATCACCTACAATTTCTTCAATAACGTCTTCTAATGTGACTAATCCACTTGTACCTCCATATTCATCAACTACGATAGCTAAGTGGTTTTTACGGGATCTAAAATCGTCTAGCAAATCGTCTAACTTTTTATTTTCTGGCACAAAATAAGCTTCACGTAATAAGTTTTGCCATTTAAAATTTTTCTTATTTAAATGGGCTAATAAATCTTTAGCATATAAAACACCAACAATATTGTCTATACTGTCATTGTAAACTGGATTTCTAGAATATCCGTTTTTTAAAATTTTATCTAGAACCACTTCATACTCTTCATCATCAGATAATGCAAAAATGTCTATTCTAGGTTTCATAATTTGCACTGTTTCTGTGTTTCCAAAATTTACAATGCCTTCAAGAATTTTTTGCTCATCTTTTGTTGTTGCTCCTTCAGATGTTAATTCTAATGCTTGTGATAAAGTTTCTACTGAAAAGTTTGAGTTTTTATTACCTAATTTTTTTTCTATAAACTTTGTTAATGTAATTAATGGTAAGCTAAAAGGAGTTAAAATTAGATTTACAAAATTGATGAATTTAGCCATTAATTTAGAAAAGCTTAATGCATTTCTAGACGCATAAACTTTAGGTAAAACTTCACCAAATAATAGAATTAAAAAAGTAACTAATATTACTTCTATTAAAAAACGAATAGGTAATGAAAAGAAATATAAATTCATTTCATAATCGAAATCACCAAATAAAGTTTCTGCTAAAGAGGCAAAAAGAAGTACAATTAAAATATTTATAAAATTATTAGTGATTAGTATAGTCGCTAATAATTTTCTAGGTCTTTCTAGTAAAGTAACTATTATGTTGTCTTCTTTACCTTCATTAGAGAGTTCGTTTAAATCTGATTGCGAAAGCGAAAAAAAGGCTACTTCTGTCCCAGATATTAATGCAGAACAAATTAATAGCACAATTAATACAATAGCATTTATTGATGTTAAAAAATCAAAAGAGAGTAAAAATGTTAATAATAGTTCAGGATCTGGATCCAAATTTTAAAAATTTAGTTACTAAAATGGTAAATCATCATCTTCATCTTGCACTACAGATTTTGGAGTAGTAGAAGGCTGTTGATTTTGTTGAGGTGACATTGGGTTTTCGTTGTTTTTCTTGTTAGATAGCATCGTCATTTCATTTACATGCACTTCTGTAGAATAACGCTTTACACCATCTTGTTCCCACTGACGATTTTTTAATTTTCCTTCAACATAAACTTTATCACCTTTTGTCAGGTATTTTTCGCAGACTTTTGCAAGTCCATTTCTAACCACAATATTGTGCCAATCTGTATTTGTAATTTTTTCTCCAGTTTGCTTATTTGTGTAACTTTCTGAAGTTGCAATAGGAAAACGACCTACACAATTTTGATCATCAAAATAATGCATTTTTACATCATCACCTAAATTACCAATTAAAATTACTTTATTTATTGTACCTGCCATAGCTTTTATATTTCTAATCAAATGTAAGAAAAAATATCAATTTTTTAAGAGAGATATTCTTCTAAAAAATTCGAAATTAATACAGGAACTGGATAGTTTTCTATAGCTTTCCAATCAATATTTGCATCTTTTTGATGGTTTAACTCTATAATCCAAAACTGAGTATGTAAATGTTGATGAGATAATTTATGCACAACTTCTTTTTTATTAAATAATGAAATTGAAACTTCATTTGGAAACATTTCATTAAACATTTCAGAAGAAATCAAGTCGTTCTTATCTATGCTTCTATCACTTTCTAATAATGGAAATTGATATAGGCCTTGCCAAATGCCTTTACCTTTTCTTTCTTTTAAAATGGTTTTATCATCAGCTGTTTTAATCACTAAAAAATTAAAATATCTATTTTTTATTTTTAGTTTCTTTTCTTTTACGGGTAGTAGGTCAATTTTGTTTTTTTGAAAAGCAACACAGCTATCAGCAAAAGGACAAAACATGCATAATGGTTTTTTTGGCTTACATTGTATAGCTCCAAAATCCATAATAGCTTGATTAAAAGTACCTGGTTGAGATTCATCAATTAAAGATTGAGCCAAAGCTTTAAATTCTTTTATGCCTGCTGATGAATTTATTGGAGTATCTATACCAAAATACCTAGAAAGTACTCTATACACATTGCCATCTACAACAGCAGTTGGCTCATTAAAACACATAGAAGCAATAGCAGATGTTGTATAATCGCCTACACCTTTTAGTTTTACAATTTCTTTATAGGTCTTTGGAAACTCACCATTTAATTCGTTTACGATGTATTTTGCTGAAAAATGTAAATTTCTAGCTCTAGAGTAATATCCTAAACCTTGCCATAATTTTAAAACGGTACTTTCTTCTGCATTTGCAAGATGATTTACAGTTGGAAAAGCGTCAATAAATTTTAAATAATAATCTAAACCTTGAGCAACTCTTGTCTGCTGAAGTATAATTTCTGATAACCAAACATAATATGGATTTTTAGTTTTACGCCAAGGTAAATCCCTCTTGTTTTGTAAGTACCATAGAATTAGTTTATTAGAAAAAATCATTCAAAAAAAATAGGTTTGCAATATTAAGTATAAAAATCATAACAAATTTAATATTTATTGTTTTCGGAATTGATTAATTATCATATATTTGCATCCGCATTTTTGAAATTAAAACAATAAAAATAAAGACATGACAAAAGCAGATATCGTATCAAAAATTTCAGACAAATCAGGAATTGAAAAAACAGACGTTTTAGCAACTGTAGAAGCATTTATGGCTGAAGTTAAAGATGCATTAGAAAGTGGTGAAAATGTTTATTTAAGAGGTTTTGGAAGCTTTATTATAAAAACTAGAGCCGAAAAAACAGGTAGAAACATATCTAAAAATACTACAATTAAAATTCCAGCGCACAATATTCCAGCATTTAAACCAGCAAAAACATTTACTGAAGGAGTTAAAAACAAAGTAGCTGTTAAATAGTATAATAGTAATCTAAGCTTTAAAAAGTTTAAAAAAACACAAGATAATTATGCCAAGTGGTAAAAAAAGAAAGAGAGCAAAGATCTCAACTCACAAAAGAAAGAAAAGAGCAAGAGCTAATAGACATAAGAAGAAAAAGTAAGCAGTAGCTTACTTTTTCGTTTATAATTTAGCGAAAAAACTAAAAGTTCATTGACATCGAGGTTTTAATAAAACCTCACTGGTATTATAAATACCTGACAATATTAATCCATCTGCACAATGAAGTGCAGTGTTAAAACCATTTTCAGTATGAAAACAGAATTAATAATTCGTTCAAATTCAGCTGATATTGATTTTGCCTTATTAAGAGATGGAAAACTTATTGAATTAAATAATGAAACAACAGATAATAAATTCTCTGTAGGCGATATTTTTTTAGCCAAAATAGGAAAAGTATTATCTGGTTTAAATGCAGCATTTGTAAATGTAGGTTACCCAAAAGATGGGTTTTTACATTATCATGATTTAGGTGCGCAAGTAAACTCATTAAACGCATTCATTAAGAAAGTAAGCACAGGTAAGTATAAAGAATTCACTTTAAAAAATTTCCGATTTCAACCAGACATCAATAAAGATGGTAGTATTACTGATGTTTTAAAAACAGGGCAAAACCTGTTGGTACAAATCGTAAAAGAACCAATATCTACAAAAGGCCCAAGATTAAGCTCAGAGCTTTCTATTGCTGGTAGATTTTTAGTTCTTGTTCCTTTTTCTAATCGAGTTTCGGTTTCTCAAAAAATTGAAGACCCAAAAGAAAAAGAACGTTTAAAAAGATTAGCAAAAAGCATTAAACCAAAAGGGTTTGGTGTTATTTTAAGAACTGTTGCAGAAGGAAAGAAAGTGGCTGAATTAGATAAAGATTTACAAAACTCATTAGAACGTTGGAAAACCATGTGTAAGCGAATTGCAAACACAAATACACCAACTAAAATATTAAGTGAGTTAAACAGAGCATCTTCTATTTTAAGAGATGTAATGAATGAAAGCTTTACTAATATAGTTACAAATGATGAAACATTAAAAGTTGAGATTAAAGAGTATTTACAAGAAATATATCCTGAAAAGGAAAAGATTGTAAAACTTCATAAATCTTCTGTTCCCATATTTGAAAAATACGGAATAGAAAGACAAATCAAAACTTCTTTCGGAAAAACAGTATCCATGAGTAAAGGTGCTTATTTGGTAATAGAGCACACAGAAGCTTTACATGTTATAGATGTAAATAGTGGAAATCGTTCTAACAAAGCTGGTTCTCAAGAAGAAACTGCATTAGAAGTAAATTTAATAGCAGCCACAGAAATAGCACGTCAATTACAATTACGTGATATGGGTGGTATTATAGTTGTTGATTTTATTGATATGCATAAATCTGAAAACAGAAATAAACTGTATCAGCATTTAAAAGAGGCTATGTCTTTAGATAGAACAAAACACAAAATATTACCTCCAAGTAAATTTGGATTAATACAAATTACTAGGCAAAGAGTAAGACCTGTAATGAATATTAAAACTACCGAAGAAAATCCAAATAAAGATGGGCAAGTAGAAGCCCCAATAGTTTTGTTAGATAAAATAGAAGCAGACTTAGAAAAATACATTTCTAAGATGCAAAGCGGCAAATCAACCAATAAAAAGATTCAATTACATATACATCCTTTTATTGCTGCTTATTTAACAAAAGGAGTAAATTCTATACGTTTTAAATGGTATTTAAAACATAAAAAGTGGATAAACATTATACCTAGAGATGCTTACACCTATTTATATTACAAGTTTATTTCAGTTAAAGAATAACTTGTAATTAAGGCAATAATTTTTTATCAAAAAACCCACAATATTCAAATATTGTGGGTTTTTATTTTTGTAATAAATTAAGCTTATTTTTTCTCTTTAATTAAATACATGTAAACAGGGTAGTGATCTGAGTAACCACCTGTATAACCACCGTAAGAAAAACTTCTAAAAGGATAACCTTTAAACTGACCACGTTTATTTGTTAAAAAACGCTTGTTAAATATCATTGCCTTGTACATTTTATATGTAGAAAAGTCTTTTTCACCTTTATCTAATAATGGAGAAGAAATTAAAATCATATCAAATAAATTGATATTATCTCTATATCCTAAAGTGTTAAATCCTCTTCTATGTAAATCTTCATAAGGATTGTAAATATCTAATTCACCAACTTCTTTTTTACGGCTTTTTGTTTTTAAAACCTCTTTAAAGCTTGAGTTTATTGGATCATCATTAAAATCTCCCATTGTTATAATTTTAGGATTTTCATGCTTTTCTCTAATTTGTTCAATAATCTTTGTGTTTTGATAAGCAGCCTTTTCTCTAAGAGGTCTACTTTTAGCTTCACCTCCACTTCTAGAAGGCCAGTGATTTACAATTACATGAATCAATTCATCATCTAAATATCCAGAAACTAATAATTGATCTCTTGTATAGACCTTTCTATTGTTTCTGTAAATATTTGGGTTAAATGCTTCATTATGTATAGGTTTAAAATATCTTTTTTGGTATAATAAAGCTACATCTATTCCTCTTTTGTCTGGAGAATCGTAATGTATAATTCCGTATTTTTTACTTTTTAAGTGTTTAGATTTTACTAAATCTTCTAATACACTTAAATTCTCTACTTCAGAAACACCAATAATTGCAGGAGATGTGTTTGCTTTTTCTGCTCCAATTTGTGCAATAACACTTCCAAGTTTATCAATTTTATCCCAATAAACTTTAGATCTATTAGATTTAAGCTCCATCATTGGGCTAGCTTCATCATTAATAGTAGTGTCGTTAATAGTATCAAATAAGTTTTCTAAATTATAGAAAGCTAAGGTTCTAATATTATACTGTTTTCCTTTTTTCTGAGAGAAAGTAAAGGAAACTGTTAATAACAATACTATTACAGATAATTGTTTTCTCATATTTTATTATTTATTTTGCAAACATATAAAACAAAATGAATGCCAAAAATTTTATAATGTTATATTAACATTAGCAATATATAAAAACATTACTTTTGATGGCATTTTGCAAATAAAAATATCAACCACAAAAAACTTTTATGAGAAAAACAGTATTTTCAATATTGGTGGTTTTATTCTTTAGTTTAGGAATAAAATCTCAAAATATTGTAAAAGGAATCGTTAAAGATAGCGATTCTGAAAATCCTCTTCAAGGTGTTTTGGTTAACATTGTAAATACACCATCATCACAAACTACAAGTTTAGATGGTAAATTTGCTTTAAAAAGTGTGCCTAATGGAAGTTATCTTCTAGAAATTAAATTAACTGGTTATGAAACTCAAAATTTTCCTTTAGAGTTTTCTGGTAATCCAATAGATTTAGGTACTATTTTATTGTATAAAGATATTACAGAAGACCAAGATTTAAGCCTTATTACAATTACAGATGATGAATTAAATGACGATGCTAGTGCAGCAGATAATATATCTGGTCTTTTACAAGCAACTAGAGATGTATTTTTAAGATCAGCTGCTTTTGAGTTTAGTCAATCTTTTTTTAGAATTAAAGGATTAGATTCTGGAAATGGTAAAGTCTTAATTAATGGTATTGAGATGAATAAACTTTTTGATGGAAGAGCTCAATGGAGTAATTGGGGAGGATTAAATGATGTATTAAGAAATCAAGAGTTTAGTAATGGTTTAGCACCTTCTAATTACAATTTTGGTGGTGTTCTAGGTTCTACAAATATAAATACAAGACCTTCTGAACAAAGAGCAGGTACAAGAATTTCTTATTCTTCTTCTAATAGAAGTTATGTTCATAGATTAATGGCAACACATTCTACAGGAATTCTAGATGATGGATGGTCATTTACTTTTTCTGCTAGTAGAAGAGCAGGAAACGAAGGGTTTAACGAAGGAACAACTTATAATGCATATTCAGTTTTTGGTGCTTTAGAGAAACAATTTGGTGAAAATCATAGTTTAGTATTTACATCAATATTTACGCCAAACAGAAGAGGTAAATCTTCTCCAAATACAGACGAAGTATTTGCTTTAAAAGGGATAGCTTATAATGATTATTGGGGATATTTAAATGGTAAAAAAATTAACTCAAGGATTAAAGAAGTAGAAGAACCAATACTTATGTTAAATCATTATTGGGATATTTCTGAAAACACAACTTTACAAACTAATCTGGCTTATCAATTTGGTAAAATTGGAAACAGTCGTTTAGATTTTAATGGTGGTGCAAACCCAAGCCCTACATATTATCAATATTTACCAAGTTATTTCTTGAGAAATGGAGATAAAGCTGGTGCTTATGATGCACAACAAGACTTTATTAATGGAGGTCAAGTAGACTGGGATCGTATTTTTGATGCAAACATTACTAATGCAGCAAGTGGTTTAGACAATGCTTATGTTTTATATGAAGATAGAAATGATGATAAGCAATTAACTGTAAATACAATTTTAACTTCAGAGCTTAATAATAATATTACATTAAATGCTAAGTTAGAATACAGAAGATTAAGATCTCATAATTTTGCAGAAGTTATAGATTTATTAGGAGGTATTGGTTATTTAGATATTAACCCTTTTGCAGATACTCCAGACAGAAAACAAAACAATTTATTAAATCCTAATAGGCTTGTTGGTGTTGGAGATACATTTAGATATAACTTTAATTTAAATTCTGATGTAACTAATGCATTTACTCAAGCTCAATTTAAATATAATAAAGTAGATTTCTTTACTGCTTTTAATATTTCTAGAACAACACATCAAAGAGAAGGATTATATCAAAATGGACGTTTTGTAAATAATTCTTTAGGATTATCAGAAAAATTAGATTTTACAAATTTTGGAGTAAAAGGAGGCTTAACATATAAAATTACAGGTCGTCATTTAATAGATGCTAACGTTGGTTATATGACACAAGCACCAACTATTAGAAACTCTTTCTCTAACTCAAGAGAAAATAACAATACTGTAGATAATATACAAAGCGAAAAAATCTTTACAACAGACTTAAGTTATATTGTTAGAAGTCCTATTATAACTTCTCGATTAACTGCTTTTTACACAAATGTTACTGATGCAACTGAAATTTCTTTTTATTTTGCTGATGGTGTTGGAGGAGATAATACAGCATTTGTACAAGAAGTTTTATCAGGTATAGAAAGAAATCATGTAGGATTAGAATTAGGTATAGAAGCGCAAGTTACATCAACTATTAAATTAAAAGGTGCAGCTGCAATTGGACAATATACATATGGTAATAATCCAAACTTATATTTAACGTCAGATGTTGCTAATAATGGTGGTTTTGATGCAGATTTTAGATCTAAAGATTATGTTTCTAATTTAGAGAATTACAAAATTGCATCTGGTCCACAAAATGCTTATTCAGTTGGTTTTGAATATAGAGATCCAGATTATTGGTGGATAGGAGCAACAAGTAACTTTTTTACAAACACTTATGTAGATGTTGCCCCATTAACTCGTTCATCTAACTTTTATGAAGATGCAGATGGCTTACCTTTTTCTGATTATGATCCTGTTTTAGCTAGAGAGTTATTACAACAAGAAAAGTTTGATGATTATATGGTTGTTAACCTTATGGGTGGTAAATCTTGGAAAATAGGAGATAAGTTTATTAGTGTGTTTGCAACTGTAAACAACTTGTTTGGAGAAGAATATAAATCTGGTGGTTTTGAACAAGGGCGTAATGCAAACTTTAGACAATTAAGAGATGATAAATCTCTAGACACTCCAGTTTTTGGGAATAGATATTGGTATGGTAGAGGTACAACCTACTTTTTAAACGTTAATTTAAGATTTTAAAAAAATAATTTTAGTGATATGAAAACAAATAAATTAATCATCTTTTTACTAGCAATAGTTACTAGTATATCTTTTACTTCTTGTGTAGAAGATGGAGATTTTGATGTTCCAAACTCAATTGGAGCAGAAGAAAACTCTGCATTACAAGCCTTATTAAACACAAGTGGTTATAGTGAAATTTCTATAACTAATTTAAAAGGTCTTTTTGTAAATGGGCAGGTTACTGAAATTACTTCAGATATTTATGTAAAAGGTTATGTTTCTTCTTCAGATAGAAGTGGAAATTTTTATAAAGAATTTTTTATACAAGATAGTCCAACAAGTCCAACTACTGCAATAAAAGTAGTGACAGAGTTTATAGACTCTTACAATAAATTTAATTTTGGTAGAGAAGTTTACATTAACTTAAAAGGATTATATATTGGAGAGGTTCGTTCAGGAGATGGAGTTATTGCAATTGGTGGTGATAGAAATATTGATGATGAAGTAGAAAATTTATCAATAAATCAAACAGAATCTGCTGTTTTAAGATCTATTAATACAGAACAAATTACACCTTTAACTGTTAAATTGTCTCAAATTAACGATAGTCATGTAGGTGTCTTTGTAAAAGTAGAAAATGCACATTTTCCATCTTCTTTAGCTGGTAAAACTTATCATGATAGTAATAATAGATTCGATACTCAACGTACTTTAGAAAGTTGTGATGGTTTTGGTTTTACAAACTTTATATTAGAAACAAGTGCTTTTGCTTCTTTTGGTTTTACTCCTATGCCTTCAGGTGGTGGAAGTATTTCTGCAGTTGTATCAAAAACGTTTAATGGTAGTGATTTAGTACTAGCTTTAAATTCAGTTGAAGATGTAGACATGAATGGTCCAAAATGTACACCTTTAGATATTAACGATTTCTCTGTAGTTGTAGAAGAAGATTTTGACGCAGGTACAGATAATACAAACTTAAACTTTCCTGGTTGGGTAAATGTTGCAGAAACTGGTAGTGAGTTATGGACAGAGCAACTGTTTAGTGGAAATGGTTATGCAGAATTTAGTGCATTTAGAACTGGTGATGCTGTAAATGTTGGCTGGTTAGTTTCGCCAAGTGTAGATTTAAGTGCACATAGCCAAGTGTTTGTTAACTTTATGTTGGCACAACATCATTTAGATTCTTCTGCAAATACTTTAGAAGTTTTAGTATCTACAGATTTTGATGGTTCTAATGTTGCAGCTGCAACTTGGCAAGCAATTTCTGCAAATATACCTACACAAGCAGATTCATGGTATCAATTTAAAGACGGTGGTTTAATAGATTTAACTGCTTTTACAGGTACTTTATATGTTGCTTTTAAGTATACAGGTTCTGGTACAGATACAGATTTAGATGGAGCTTATATGATTGATGATTTTAGAATATTAGCTAAATAAATAAACAATCAAATTAAATATAAAGCTGGTAAAGATTTTCTTTACCAGTTTTTTTATTTTTACAATATGAATAAAATAGAACACATAGGTATTGCTGTTAAAGATTTAGAAAAATCGAATCAGTTATTTGCTTTATTATTTGGTAAAAGTCATTATAAGATTGAAGAAGTTATTTCAGAAGGCGTAAAAACTTCATTTTTTAAGTCTGGTCCTAATAAAATTGAGTTGTTAGAAGCAACAAACCCTAATAGTCCAATAGCAAAATTTATAGAGAAAAAAGGAGAAGGTATACATCATATAGCTTTTGCTGTAGATGATATTATTTCTGAAATAAAAAGATTAAAAAAAGAAGGGTTTACAATACTTAATGAAACTCCTAAAAAAGGAGCAGATAACAAATTAGTAGCTTTTCTACATCCAAAAACTACAAATGGTGTTTTAATAGAACTCTGTCAAGAAGACAATTCGTTAAAATAATATTAACTTTAGATAGTTAATTATTATGAATTAGTATCTTGCACCAATAAATTCTAAACATGTCTTCAAAATTTGATTCATACCAAAAAAGGCGATTGCGTTCTTCTTACTTTTCTGTAGTAGTAAGTATTGCATTAGTTTTATTTATGGTAGGTGTTTTAGGACTTATTTTATTGAAATCTACAAAAGTTGCAAATAGAGTAAAAGAAAAAATTGCAATAACATTATTTATAAAAGATAATGTTACTCAAAAACAAATAAAATCATTTAAAGAGTTTATAGAAAAAGAGGAATATTCTAGAAAAGTAATTTATACCAGTAAAGCACATGCTGCAAAAAAATACAGTAAAGAAATAGGAGAAGATTTTTTAGAGTTTTTAGGGAGTAATCCTCTAAAAAATGGCATAGATATTTATTTGAATGCAGATTTTGTAACTCCAGAAAAAATTACAGAATTAGAAAATAAATATTTAAAAAATGCATTTGTTGCTGATATTTCGTATGATAAACCTTTGATAAACCTCCTTACAAAAAACATTAAAAGAATAAGTTTTTGGTTACTTGTAGTAAGTGGTTTTTTTGGTTTGATAGCAATTATACTTATAAATAGCTCAATAAGATTATCTATTTACGCTAAACGTTTTAATATTAAAACGATGCAAATGGTTGGTGCAACAAAAAGTTTTATAAGAAAGCCCTTTATTATACAAAGCATAAAACTTGGTTTTTTAGGTGCTTTTGTGGCTTTAATTGGTTTAGGTGTAGTTATTTATTATTTAGACAAATACATACCAAGTTTAGATTTCTTAAAAGATTATGTAACCCTTACATACTTAACAGTAGGAGTTTTAGTTGGGTCTTTTATAATAACTTGGTTAAGCACTTTTTTTGCAACACAACGTTTTTTAAATTTAAAAACAGACGAACTTTATTATTAAAATATGAATAAAAATACTCAAGAACAATCCACTTTTTTGTTCGGTAAAAAAAACTATATCATCATGCTTATTGGCATTTTTTTTATTGCAATAGGCTTTATATTTATGGTAGGTGGAGGAAGTGATAATCCAGAAGTTTTTAATGAAGAAATTTATAATTGGCAAAGAATTCGTTTAGCGCCAACATTAGTCATTATTGGTTTGGCTATAGAAATTTATGCAATTTTAGTAGATCCTAAAAAATAATTATGAACATTTTTGAAGCAATAGTTCTTGGAGTTATTCAAGGATTAACAGAGTTTTTGCCAGTTTCTTCTAGTGGCCACTTAGAATTAGCGAAAGCCATTTTAGGAGACACTTCTGTACCAGAAGAAAGTTTAACTTTTACAGTGGTTTTACATTTTGCAACTGCCCTTAGTACGTTAGTTATTTTTAGAAAAGAAGTTTTTGAAATCTTTAAAGGATTATTTCAATTTAAATGGAATGATGAATTAAAATTTTCTTTAAAAATTATACTTTCTATGATTCCTGCAGTTTTTGTTGGGTTGCTTTTCGAAAAACAATTAGAAGCTTTTTTTGGAGGTAAAATTTTGTTGGTTGGTGCTATGTTAATAGTAACAGCTATCTTATTATTATTAGCAGATAAAGCTAAAAACACAAATAAAGAAGTTTCTTTTTTAAATGCTGTGATTATTGGAATTTCACAAGCTATAGCAATGTTACCTGGAATTTCAAGATCTGGAGCAACAATTTCTACCTCAGTTTTATTAGGGATAGATAGAACAAGAGCAGCTCGTTTTTCTTTTTTAATGGTGGTCCCTCTAATTTTTGGAAAAATTGGGAAAGATGTTTTAAGTGGAGATTTAAACTTTCAATCTTCAGAAATGATGCCAATTACTATTGGATTTATAGCTGCATTTGTATCAGGATTATTAGCTTGTCAATGGATGATTGCTTTAGTTAAAAAAAGCAAATTAACGTACTTTTCAATTTACTGCGCAATTGTTGGTTTAATTGCAATAGGTTACTCTTTACTAAGCTAATTTTTAAATGACTAAAGAATCGTTTTTAGAAGGTAAAGTTTTATTGATAGATAAACCTTTACACTGGACATCTTTTCAAGCTGTCAATAAAATTCGTTGGCACATTAAACAGTGTTTTAAAATTAAAAAGATAAAGGTTGGTCATGCAGGAACTTTAGATCCGCTTGCAACTGGGTTATTAATTATTTGTTGTGGTAAAGAAACCAAGAATATAAATACATATCAAGGTCAAATAAAAGAATATACAGGAACTTTTACTATTGGTGCAACAACACCAAGTTACGATTTAGAAACTGAAGTTGATAAAACATATCCTATAGATCATATTTCTGAAACTTTAGTAAAGGAAACTACACAGCAATTTATAGGAACCATACAACAAAAACCACCCATTTTTTCAGCGATAAAAAAAGATGGGAAACGTTTGTACGAGCTTGCTAGAAAAGGAGAAACAACTGAAATAAAATCAAGAGAAGTTACCATTTCTGAATTCGAAATAACAAACATTAATTTTCCTAAAGTAGATTTTAGAGTGGTTTGTAGTAAAGGTACTTACATAAGATCTTTAGCTTACGATTTTGGTTTAGCATTAAATTCTGGAGCACACTTATCAGCCTTAAGAAGAACTAAAATTGGAAATTTTTCAGTTGACAACTCACTTACTATTGATGGTTTTATAGAAAGCCTAAACAACAATTAAACCTTGATTGTTAACATTGGTTTTAGAGCATTTTTAGAAAGGTTTTTTGTAACACTAGCAGAAAATAAATGAGCAATTCCACTTCTACCATGAGTTTGTAAAGCAATTAAATCAGCATCAATATCTCTAGCAAAATTTAAGATTCCTTTTTTAACAGAAACATCATTGTAAATATTAATAGAGTGTTTTGGTAAATCAAAACCTTCAATAAACTTTTTAATTTTTTCTTTAGATTTTTGAGTGCTTTCAAAATTCGAAGGTGTATTTACTTTCACCAAATGAATTTTACTCTTAAAAGAATTTGCAAAATCTAAGAATTTTGAAAAAGGTATTTTTTCGCTTTCATCTTTAAATCCAGAAGCAAAAACTAAGTCTTTTAGTTCAAATTTATTACTATCTCTTTTTACAACTAATACAGGTATGTCAGCAGTTCTTACAACTTTTTCTGTATTAGAACCAATTAGAATTTCGTCTAAATTAGAATGTCCTTTAGAACCTATTATAATTAGGTTTGCCTCTACTTTATTAGCGTATTTTAAAATACCTTCATGAGGATTTTGAAAACGTATAGAATGATGAACTTCAGTACTTTTATGAAAAAATTTTTCTTTAAAATCTACAATACGTTCTTTAACTTTTCTTAAATATAGCATACTTTCAGGTATGCTAAAATTACTACCTGCACCCATATCTACAATACCAGTTGGTAATTCTATCATATGTAGCAGAAAAACTTCACTTTTTGATTTTTTGGCTATTGTACTTGCCATTTTTAATGCAAACTCAGAACTTTGAGAGAAATCTACAGGTACTAATATTTTATTCATAAAAGAGCTTTAGGTTTGATTGTATCTAAAATTACAAAAAATATTTGAATCAAACTAAGTTTGGTAAATCCTAAACAATTCGTATATTTGCACCGGAATTTAAGGAAAAATGATAGAGAAGGGGACTAAAAAGTCCCCTCTTTTTATACTTATTTTTAAGCATAAAATGAACGAGAGTAAGATTAGAGACTTGGTAGACGAAGCATTAGCAGAGAACGAATCATTATATTTAATTGATTTGGTTATCTCTTCTAATAACAAAATTCAAGTTACTGTAGATGGAGATAATGGAGTAAATTTAAGTGAGTGTGTTAGAATTAGCAGAAATGTAGAACACAACTTAGATAGAGATGAAGAAGATTTTTCTCTTGAAGTAACTACGCCAGATATTTCTCATCCACTTAAAATTAAAAGACAGTACAAAAAGAATATCAATAGAATTCTTAAAGTAAAAACAGAACTAGAAAATTTTGAAGGTACACTAACCAGTGTAAACGAAGAAGAAATAGAATTAAAATGGAAGGCTAGAGAGACAAAACCAATAGGTAAAGG
>Ga0233398_1000062_pt1 | contig 86871 bp, 82 predicted proteins | sample 38DmetaG_FD_182697 | JGI IMG/M metagenome (GOLD analysis project Ga0233398, IMG submission 182697) | Seawater microbial communities from Monterey Bay, California, United States - 38D | ecosystem: Environmental > Aquatic > Marine > Coastal | place: USA: California | collected 2016-10-02
TGAATATAATAACAAAAGACCTCAATGGAACAGAAAAAAAATGACTCCTGTTCAATACAGAAATCATCTTTTAGAAAACTAAAAACTCTTTTTTATTTCCACTACACTTTAGTGGGGGCAGTTCATCTTCGATAATCTTTTTTATATGATTCCTCTTACAGCACTGATATTAAAGCTGTAATTCATCTTGAGACTTCCTATGATTCATACATATCCTTTTTTTCAGTCTATGTTTACTTGTTTAAGTATGATGGTATAGTCTTTGAGGTATGGGAGGATATTCTCTTCTCATATGAATAGGTTAATGCCTTCGTTTATTGGAAAGTTTTGTATGAAGCTTGAGAAATTAAATTTATCCTCGAGCATTTTTATGATTGAGAAAATAGAATCTCAAAGTCGTTTATGATTTCTATCAAGGAAATTTCCTATTCCAGAATATCAGACTATATGTTTTTCTGGAATAAGGAAAAATGATATTTCTCAAGTATTTTTAGCAAGTTCATAACTAATCTTATGAGTTAAATCTGACAGTTTCTCAATTTTTTCTTCTCAGAGGGTAATATTATTCTGTTGTAGAAAATAGTCAGGTGAACTCTCCATTAAGTAATTCACAAATGCCCTGAGTCCTTTTGATGTTGGAAGTCTCCCTGCTGAGTTGTATGGTTGATATACGAGCTCAAGTGTTTCTAGTTTTGCCATATCTCACCTTACGGTTGCAGGACTGACTCAGAGATCGTATTTTTGAAGCAATAATTTACTTCCAAGTACATCTCATGTTTCTAGGTATTCTTCTACAATTATTTTTAGTATATCTATATTTCTTTGTGTAAGTGGTGTCATGTTTATTTTATTATATCTAAGAGGGTTTTGACAGTATTTTCACGGCTATATGTTTCTTTGATATTTTTATAATCTATATTCTTGTCTTTTTGATCAATAAAAAGATTTATGCTTTCGAGTATACTACTTTTAGAGATAGGAGAGAAATATTCTATGGTATCTCAAAATATATTTTTAATACTTTTGAAATTACTTGCTAGTATAGGGGTATTAAAATGAAGTGGCTCTCACATATGGAAAGGGAATGTTTCATATAGACTTGGAAAAATGACTCATTTTGATTGTTGGTATATAAAGTGTTTTTCATTATCATTTATATGTCATAAAAACTTTACTCTATCTTGCATAGAATATTGAACTACAAGGTTTCTTAAGTGGATGTTTTTTGATACGTCATCTCATATAAATACCAGGTGATGTTTTTCTGCTTCTTTGAGTTTTTCAAATACATAAATGAGTTTTTCTAGATTTTTTTCTATTCATTCTCATCAAGAATATATAAAAAAATCATTTCCGATTTGATATTTTGTTTTAATATCTACTGGTAAGTCATATTTATTGTGATTTTCATATTTTTTGAAGAATGCTGGGAGGATGTTTATTTTTTCTTCTTTTATATTGAATCTTTCTGTAAGTTCATTTTTTGTATTATCATCGAAGCATATTACTTTTGTAGCATTTTTTAAATTTTTTTCTAGAAGATATGTATTCTTATACTTTTGAATGAGAGAAGAGAAGTTGGAATAATATATGTCTTTCAGACTGGCAACAACCATATAATATTCTCACTTATAGAGAAGAGGTTTGTTATGATTAAAGAATATCATTATATCATTCTTATCCTCTTTTAAGACTTTTAAGAATTGAAATTGTTCTTTTAGGCTTCAGTTTTTTATTCATATATATTTTATATTTGTATTACTCGTTTCTTCTATTTTCCATTTACTATTTGTATATATAAGGTAATGATTCTCTTGATCGGAGTATGTTAAATTTTCAATAAGCTCTATAACAAACTCAGAATATAAGTCATTTTTTATGAAGCGTAAATCTAAACCTATTTTCATTTTTTTTAAATTTAATTTTTATCCTTTATTTTTCTTAGTATACTCTAAAAGATAAAATTTAAAAGATTTTTTATGGATATAAGTGATTATATAATCTTTGATAAAAATTGTTCATACATAAGAGTAAAAGTGGTTCCAAAATCTGTTCAGAACGAATTTTTTAGTGTTATGGAAGATGGAACATTAAAAATAAGAGTAAAAGCTACTCCAGAAAAATGAAAAGCGAACAAAGAGCTTCTTTCTTTTCTTTCTGATCAAACCTGATATGGAAAAAATAATATAGAGATAATATCTTGAGCATCCTCGCAGGTTAAAATTATAAGAATAAAATTATAAAAATATGTTTCAAGCAAAAACAAAGCTGCAAAGAAAAGAAAAGAGGCTTTTAAATAAGATAGATTCTTGGAAGTCTTATAAAGTTATTTTATTTATTTTATTTTCTCTTTTTTCTTTTAAAAAAACATTTTTAGTAGTATCGCAAGGTGTTAAAAAAGTATCTTGAATTATTTCAATTACGGCATACAAAATATTTTGAAAAAAAATATGATATATCGATGATTTTATCGTTCATAAAAAGTCACGATGAAAATGACTTTGAAAAAAAATATTTCTTTGAGTTACTCAAAAGTTGGAAAAAGAAAACAATGATTATGTGTTTCTTGTGAGTAGGAAAGAGAGAAAAGTTTCTCATAAAATTTATAAAAATCTTTGATTTAAAGTTATCGGTTTGTGAATTGGTATTTTAGCATATAAGAAATTTAAGAAGAAAAAATAACCTTTGAACAATACTGGAAGTTGATTTTTTTGGAAATATTCATATAATGGGAATAAGTTTTATTCATAATATAAGAGTTGATTATGTTACAAGTTGTTTTGTTGGTATTGAACTTTGTTTGCCTTTTGACTTTCTATATTTTTGTTTTGAAGAGACTGAAGAATTTGAGTAAAAAACATAGAAATCATACGGGTATTGAATCATTATGAAATAGGTATGCAATTGTAAGGCGTAGGCTTATAGTTCTTTTAATTTTTCTCTTTATTTTTTGATCTTTAGTAATTCTAACCACGTTTAAAGATGGCTTACTTTATTAATCAGGATTGTGCAATTGTTAGAAAGCATTACATAGTAATCTTGTTAAGAAAGATTAGGTTTTTGATTTTCTTTGCCGTTTCTTCTCTCTTATTTTATATCTCTTTTTATTATAGGGAAGTTTTATGAGAAGAGTTAGTTTTCTTTGTTTTTTTTCCACTTATTTTTGGTTTATTGAATTATTCATTTTTTAAAATGATGCTTTCTTATATAGATTATTATTACAATCTGTTTATTATCTATGAAAATCATATTATTATTATTAAGAGTTCTCTTATACTCATCGATGATCTGGAAGTTTTGGATGTAAATAAAGTGATGAAAATTGATTCGATTTCTCGTTGATTGTTTTCAAACATGCTTTGATTCTGAAATATATTATTAGAGCAGCAAAAGAATGATGTGAGAACATTTCATTTTATGCCAAATCCTTATAGAATAGTGGAAATATTTAAAAAACATAGACAAGAGTTTAAAGATTAGAATATATGAAAAAAGTATTAGTGTGACTTTCAGGTGGAGTTGATTCTGCTGTAACGGCTTATATATTAAAACAGCAGTGATATGATGTTACTGCTGGTTTTATGATTAATTATCTTGCGGAACAAGGTGAAGATTGTCAGACAGAAACAGATATTGAGGTAGCAAAACAGGTAGCTTCTTACTTAGAAATACCATTTTTCACGTTTAATTACGTAGAGGAATATAAAGAGAAGGTGCTTGATTATATGTATGAATGATACCAGAAAGGAATTACTCCCAATCCTGATATTATGTGTAATTCTGAGATAAAGTTTAAAGTGTTTTTAGAGGAGGCTTTGGAAGCTTGATTTGATACGGTGGCTACGGGGCATTATGCAAGAATTGAATCAGATATGGAGGGTATTTTTCATTTAAAAAAATGAGTCGATAACACAAAGGATCAATCCTATTTTTTGGCGGGATTGAATCAAAAACAATTATCAAAGGCTTTATTTCCAATTGGGCATTTAGAAAAATCAGAGGTGAGAGAAATTGCAAAAAAAGCTGGATTGCCGAATGCTCTCAGAAAAGACTCTCAGGGTATTTGTTTTGTTTGAAAGGTTGATCTATCCTCATTTTTAGAGAAAAAAATCGTTCCCAAAGTAGGTAATATTGTTGATACAAAATGAAATATTTTAGGGAAGCATAAGTGAGTTTTTTATTATACCATTGGCCAGAGAAAGGGGCTTGATATTTGAGGTCAACCAAAGCCAATTTTTGTAGTAAGGAAGGATATAGAAGAGAATGAAATAATTGTATGAGATGAGAGTGATATAGAGTTGTATGATGATAGGCTATTTATAGATACTTTTCATTTTTTATGAAAAAATAGTTTAGGGTTTCCTTTGAATGCAAAAGCGAAGATTAGATACAGGCAGGTTGATCAAGAAGTAGAGATTTTTCAGAGAGAAAAGTGATATGAGGTTATATTTCAGGAAAAACAAAGGGCCATAGCTTCTGGTCAGATATGTGCTATCTATATAGATGATGAGTTGGTGATGAGTGGAGTGATACAATAAAAAAAGACTGAATAGTAATTATCACTATTCAGTCTTTTTATTAATTTAATTTTTCAATTATTAATTTGCTAAATTGTTGCCCGGCTTCTCTCGTACCAGCATATGGAATAGTGACTATATCAGTTGTGGTGAGGTACATAATATTTGTGAGGTGGTGAGTTGCCCAGTTTGAATTAGTAGGATAGAGAGACTGTGTTGAATTAGAGCCATTTTTAGATATCCAAAGCCAAGTCCATCCTGCATCAGCTGGATCATCTTTTAAATGCATCATTGCATGGATTCTATAATAACCATCAGATGGTACTTTTACTTCGGTACCTCCATTTTGGAGCGTAAATCATCAGAGGTTTATATCTTGGGTCCATATTGCTGGATTACCACCTCCGATCTGGTATGGATTTCCAGGTCATTTTCATAAGAATACTACTGGAGTTGCATCAATACTTCCTGTTACGGTTAGATCTCATTTTATGTTGGTAGTAGTAGAGTCAATACGGAAGCGATGGTCATCTGCTCCACCTGTTTTATCTACAATCATGAAATCTCCATCAAACCAACCTCATCCACCAACTTTGAATTGCCACGATCAACCGGCAGCAGCTGTATTTTCTAGTTTTACTATTTCGGCAGAATCTCTTGCCACATGTAGAGTAGTATCAGGGGTAGTTCCTATTCATACTTTGGTAGCATCACTTTCTATTGGAAGTACTTTATTTACGAGTTCATTCCATTTTGTGTAGTCGAGAGCATCTCAGTCTACTGCAATAAGACCAGTCCAAGCCTGGACTCATGCATAAATGGTTCCTATACTCACGAGAGCAATAAGAATATTTTTTAGGAGCTTTTTCATAACTCTATAATTTTATGGACTAAGGCTTGGAGATAAGTATATAGAATCATTCTTGAAAGTACATTGTTCTTCGTAAAATGACTTGCGTTTTTGTTATGTAATTGCATTATATATTTGACTTTATATTTAATATATTTATAGTTATAATGCTCTCATTCTTAGTTATCTATATTTTATTTTTTATAAAAATTATATATAACGGTGAAGCATTTGTTCTTTTCATCAACCTTAATTAGTGTATAATATATGTCTAAACAAAAACAAAAAATTAGTTTTATAGGCTGTGGAGCCATCGGTCAAATTCTTGCTAATAATATTTTTCTTCATGAAAAATTTAGAGGAGTTGAGTTAAATTTTCTTGATAAGAATGGTGGTGGTGCTCAGGCACTGGCTCTTAAGTTAAATAATTCTCGATTCTTACTTGATAATCCGGATTTCTCTTGTAGTTTTAATACCACGAGTAATTATCCATCTATTAGCGATAGTAATATTATTATAGTTACTGCTGGTCTACCACGTCGTCCTGATATGAAACGAGAAGATTTATTAGCTACTAATGGTAGAATTATATCTGAAGTAGCAACAAATATTAAAATATATGCTCCAAATGCTTTGGTTATAGTCGTTACAAATCCACTGGATCAAATGGTGTATCTTATGTCCCATATTCTTGGACATGGAAAGAAAGTTCTTGGTATGACCTGTATCGATGGAGGACGTTTCTTGAATTATGTATCTCAACGCTCTTCTGTACAACCGTTCAAAGGATATGTTATTGGATCTCATTCTGATAAGATGTTAGTTGACTGGGAAAGCTTGAAAGATACAAAAGGAAATATTATTTCTCTTTCTCAGAAAGACAGGACAGATATAGAAAAATTAACTATTGAATCTGGAACTCGTATTAATCAACTTGCTGGCCGTAGTGATGAGGTTGGTACTGCTAATAGTATTTTGGCAATGATCAATAAACTTTTAGAAGGGAAAACAGTCGTTGCTTCTACAAATCTTAGAAATCAAAATATACCAGTTTCATTAGGAAAACTTCAAATAGATACGGATATATTTTCTGCTGTTCCTTTGAAATTAATTGGTGATAGTATAAAAGTAGATAAAAAATATCTAAGTAACATTAATCCTTCTCTAGGAAGTAGATTCCAAGAAGCTTTATCACATACTCAAGAAACAAATAAGAACCTATTAACATTAGTTTAATTTATGTTTCTTATATGAAAATGACCCCTTATTATGTAAAAATAATAAGGGGTTTAATTTTGACTTATTAGAAAAAATGATTATAAACTTTGAGCTTTGTATATAATATTATGAAGTTGTATTTGTTCATATTATCAACCGAAAAATAAAAATAAAATTATGTCTGAAAATTATGATGTCGCCGTTATAGGTGGTGGACCAGGTGGCTATGTAGCTGCTATTAGAGCTGCTCAACTTGGTTTAAAAACTGTATGTATTGAAAAAAGAAACACTCTTGGAGGTACCTGTTTGAACGTTGGTTGTATACCATCAAAAGCACTTTTAGAAGTTTCTCATAAGTTCCATGATCACGAACATAACTTCGAAGACCTAGGAATAATTTCTGTAAAACCGAAAGCAGATATTTCAAAAATATTAGCAAACAAGGATGAAATTATAAAAGGTCTTACTGGTGGTATTGCTGGTTTATTCAAGAAGAATAAAGTGACTCTTGTAAATGGGTACGCTAAATTTATTGATAAAAACTCTGTTTTTGTTTTGAAAAATGATCATAGTACAGAGGTAATAAATGCAAAGAATTTCATTATTGCTACGGGAAGCGAAGTAGCTTCACTTCCAAATGTAGAAATTGATGAAAAACAGATTGTTTCTTCTACTGGCGCATTAGAACTCAAGGAAGTTCCTAAAAAAATGATTGTTATCGGAGCTGGTGTTATTGGTCTTGAAATGGCATCTGTTTGGGGAAGGTTTGGAGCTGAAATCGAAGTAGTAGAATTCGCTGATAGGATTACTCCTTTTCTGGATGATGAAGTTTCAAAAAACTTCCAGAATCTTCTTAAAAAACAGGGCTTCCAATTTCGACTTTCTACTAAAGTGCTTTCTGTTACAAAAGATAAGAAAGGATGTAGGGTAGAAGTAGAATCAGTAAAAGATGGAAAAAAAGAAATTCTTGAATCTGATATTGTACTGGTAGCGGTTGGAAGAAAACCTAATACGGATAAACTTGATTTAGAGAATGTTGGCATTCAACCAAACGAGAGAGGCTTTATTGAGAATAATCATCTCAAGACATCGGTAGATAATATTTATGTAATAGGTGATGTAACGACTGGTCCTATGTTGGCTCACAAAGCTGAAGATGAGGGAGTAGTTGCTGCTGAGCTTATTGCTGGTCAAAAAAGTCATATAAATTATGATTGTATACCAAGTGTTATCTATACTCATCCAGAAGTTGCTTGTGTTGGAAAAACTGAACAAGAGCTCAAAAATGGGGGTGTAGAATACAAGGTTGGTAAGTTTCCTATGATGGCAAATTCGAGAGCAAGAGCTACTTCTGATAGTGAGGGCTTTGTTAAGGTTTTGTCTTGTAAGAAGACTGATAGGATTCTTGGAACTCATATTATCAGCAGAGAAGCTGGGAATATGATACATGAAATAGTAGTGGCAATGGAGTTCGGTGGAAGCGCTGAAGATATTGCTCGCACTTGTCATGCTCATCCAAGCTATAATGAAGCGGTAAAAGAAGCTGCTCTGGCAACTGATAAAAGAGCTATACATATGTAGAGAGCTTTTTTACACAAACGAAAAGAGTACTGAAAAATTTTTCAGTACTCTTTTTTTAATGCTTAATCACTATTTTTATGAAGAAGTTCATTCAGCTGTACTTTATTTGGTACAGGAATGACTTCCATTCTACCAGTTTGAGAATTCACTCGAAAGGTGACATTTGATATATTAGATAGTGTAGAAGCTTTTACAACTTTTTCATTTTCTATCTTAGGTTTACCATTTTCGTCTACTTCAAATTTTCCATCTGAAGCTTCTTTCCACTTAATAACACAAATAGGAGTTCCTCCGCTGAAGACGGTTCCTTCTTTTATTAGAACATTATCGCCAAGTGGTATTCCTGTTTCAGAATCAACTCCAAGTAAACAATTTTTTCCAATAGTAATATTAGCCTTGTTTCCACCTGAGAGGGTTCCAAGCATACCAGCTCTAGCACCAACATCAGTTCCTTCATCAACAGTGCTTCCAGAAGGGATAGTTCCTTCTATCATTGAGGCTCCAAGAGAGCCAGCATTGAAGTTTACGAAGCCATAGTGCATGACGGTTGTTCCAGCTCCGAGATAAGCTCCATTTCTTACTACTGCTGTATTTGCAATACGAACATCATGGAGTACTGGATTTGCCCAATATATAGGTGCAAATCTATCTTGAGAAAGAATCTGTTCACCATTTGCTTGTGCTGAAAACCACCTCTTGTTCCAATCATCTATTGTATGTACTCCTTTGTTCGTCCAAACAAGGTTTGGCAGAGCATTAGATAATTCATTGATATCGAGACTGAGAGTATTTGGTTTATAGTATCTTCTAGATATAAGAGAAAGTCTCAGAGTAGCGTCGTATAGATTTGCTATTTTTTTCTTTTGTAGGTAGCTTTTCTTTTTAACAAAGACGATACATAGATCAACTTTTTCATTCTGGGAGAACTTTAATGCCTCAATATTTGGGTGATTTTTTCCATCATTTATAAAAGGTCCAAAGCTCTTTTTCAATATATCTTCCGCTTGATGTGGAGAAATATCGTACTTTTCAAAAGCTTTTTTACCACTCCCTTTAAAATATTTTCCAAGCATAGCAGCGGTACCATCGTAAGTTTCGACGTTTATAGTGAGATACTTTGTAGCGATTACTTTACCAGAGCTATTTTTATATACTTGTGCCAGGGCACTAATATATGGTTTTTTATTTTTTTCTCTGTAAATTTTTACAGAATTTGTAAATTCTTTTTTTGTATTTATGGTCATAATATTTCTATTGATTTTTATTTTAATTTAGCTCGTATCAAAAGTAAAATACTTTTAATACTGATGTATCTATAAAGTGTATAGATAGGCTCAAGGGTCTTTCATAGTTTTTCCTCAAAAAATGACAAAGAATAATAAAACATCTTACTATATGAGTAAGATGTTTTATTATAAATAAATACAGAGTAAGTCAATTTATTTTTAAGTGTAAGTTTTTATATTTTTTTAGTTTCTAATTTATTGAACTGTTTTTTTGAATATATACCAATTCAATAGAGTTTTTTCTCTGCTCTCGTACTATTTGTATAGAGTGTAACGTGAGGGAGGGGAGTTTCAAATTGTGTATTTAGTAATAGGTTCAACTTTTGATAAAGTTCTGTTATTTTATCTATTTCAGCTATTTGAATAATTGATTCACGAATATCAGGAGTTTCTGGATCTTTGTAATCTTTTTTTATATAATAAAATTCATTTTTTAGTTCTATATTCCATTGGGTATTTTTTCATAATTCTTCGATTTTTTGTAATATCTCTGACCTCTTTTTCTCATTAAAATCTTTTATTAATTCTAGGATTTCTTCTCAGGTTTGTCTTCCGATAATAGTAAAATGAAATTCATTTTTCTTCAATAATTATAGATTTTCTGCTTCCACTTTTTTGGCTTCGGAGCTTATATATATCCTATCAACTTTTAAAAGTACTTTTACTTCTTGAGGATAAAAAATAAATTGTGTTGGGATGTTTGTTTTGATATCCATTTTCGTATTTTCTTATTTAAAATAACCTGGATTTACTTTAATATTATCACCTTGATTTTCAATTTTTTCGAGATTGATTTTATATCAATCAATACTGTTTAATTTTTGAAGTCCATCTACATGTGGATCTTCTACACTCTCCCATTTTTCTTTTGCTTGCTCTCTTGCTTGTTCTTCATTTTCAGCAACTACATAAACAACTTGATGATCTTCCATGAAGTTATTTTCATCAGTTTTTCAGCCTAGTAGGGCAGCGTATAGGTTTGGTTTAGTCATACAAAATTATTTTTTATTTATTAATATTTTTTTTATTATACCAAATCCGCCAAAAATCCAAATAAAATTCCCACAAAACTTACTCCCTTCCTTTCGTATGTAGGTCCATAGATGCCCCTTGTGGGTAGAAGGGTTGGGGATGGGTTATAAAAAATTAAAAACTCCTCAATCTTAATTTCATAATTCTACCTTTTTCCATATAATAACACTATATAATTAATTCATAAAAAAGGCTATGTATAATATAGAAAAAGTACTGAAAGATTCATTTGGTTTGGAATCTTTTCGTGATGGACAGCAGGCTACTATTGAGAGTATCTTGGCTGGAACCGATACGCTTGTTTTTATGCCGACTGGTGGATGAAAATCTCTGACATATCAATTACCAGGAGTATGTATGGATGGTCTGACTCTTGTTATATCTCCTCTGATATCTTTGATGAAAGATCAAGTAGATAAATTGAATGAACTCTGAATCAGAGTAGAGCTTATTAACTCTACTATTTCTTTTGGTGAACAACAAAATATACTCAATGAACTTTCTTCTATTTGAGAACACACTGAAAACCCTATAAAATTTTTGTATATAGCACCCGAAAGATTGAACTCTGAATGATTTTTGAGAGTACTTAGAAAATTGAAAATATCTCTAGTCGCTATCGACGAAGCACATTGTATCAGTCAGTGGTGACATGATTTTAGACCGAGTTATATGAAGATAAAAGGCTTCTTAGATAACCTAAAAGAAACACAGAGTTTTCCCATCGTAGCACTCACAGCGACGGCAACAAAAAAAGTAAGAGCAGATATGGTTGAGAGACTGGGGCTTCATGATTATAATATGTTTACGAAATGATTTGATAGGAAAAATATTATTATACTCGTAAGAGAAATTAGTAAAAAAGAAGAAAAAATTGATAAAGTATGAGAGATATTGGAGAAGACTCCAGGAAGTTGAATTATTTACTGTTCGAGTAGAAAAGTGACCAAAGAGGTCTATGATGATTTACTGAAAAAATGAGTGAAGTGTGGAATCTATACCGGTGCTATGACTCCTGAAAAAAGGGAAGAAATGCAAAATGGTTTTATGACTTGAGAGCTCAAAGTGATTGTAGCTACGAATGCATTTTGAATGTGAATCGATAAGAAAGATATCAGATTCGTGATTCATTATAATCTTCCTGGAAGTATAGAGAATTACTATCAAGAAGTATGAAGAGCAGGAAGGGATGATAAAAAAAGTTTTGGAGTAGTACTTGCATCTTATGGAGATACAAAAATTCAAGAATTTTTTATAGAAAATACCTATCCAGAAAAAGAAGAAATACTCAATTTTTATGACTATTTATATAGAGGATATGATCATGGATGATGACAGGGGCAAGAAATTCAAAAAACATATATGACTATGGCAAGTGAATCTGGACTAAAAAATGACTATAAAGCCGGAAGTATTTTAAAAATTCTAGAAAAATATTGAGTACTTAGAAAGGGAGTACAATGAGAAGTAGAAGAATGATTTAGAGGAAGATGAATCACTCTCTTACAAGAAAAAAGAAAACACTCTGAACTCTTGATTGACTGGAATCATCAGAATAAACTCAAAGATGAAGCCTACTACAAACTCGATCAAATTAAAAAATTACTTTTCTATCCAAGTTGTAGGAAGAGATTTATTTTAGACTATTTTGGTGATGAAGAGGATCTGAAAAATCTTTGAGATGACTGTGGAAGTTGTGATTATTGTTTAGAAAAGAAAGATCTTCAAGCGTGAAAATTAGAGAACTTGGTTCATCTATCTACTTTTGGAATTGTTCTGGATGTGATATCAAGATTTAATAATAAATTTGGAATGAAGTTGATTGCAAACCTCCTTCGGGGAAGTAGAGAAAAGAGAATTCTAGATTGGTGACTCGATAAAAGTGATGACTATGGAGTGTTGAGTGAATATAGTAGTGAACTGGTAGAAGCTGTTTTAGAGTGACTTATAAAAGAAGAATTTTTGGAACAAACGAGTTGAAAATTCCCTCTGATTCGTTTGACAGACCTTGGAGAAGTATGACTCAAGAAAGAAAAAATTCTCAAAGAATCTGAGCCTGAATTGCAAGAATATTTGCATATGAAAGTGAAAAGTAATGCTTTTAAATCAAAGCCCACATGAAAAAGTATCAAGAAGTCATGAGAAGGGAAACAAACAGGGAACTATGACCTTACTTTGAAATTATTCAAGGAATGAAAGGATTTAAAAACCATAGCGAAGGAAATGGATTTCAAGATTATGACGATAGAAAATCATATTTTGAAATTGTATGAACGAGGTGATTTAGGGCTTATGGATATGATAAATCTTCTGGATTTAGATAACCTAAAAGAAGTAAAAAAGGTAATTGAGGAATTCTTCTGAGCGAATAGAGATAAATTAAAACCAATTAAGGAAAAATTGGAAGAGTTATGATTTCCTCTAGTAAGTTATTTCGAAATAAAAGGAGCCTTAGTAATGATGGAGAAAAGGGACTTATAGAAATTTAGATTGGTTTAAGGTTTTGGTATATTTTTATGAGTATCTTATTTTTTAATTAAATAATAGTTTATGTCAGTACTCAAAGAAGTAAAAGAGAGATATGCCTCTGGGGCAAAAGCGTTTGAACCAACTTTATGTTGTAGTGTAGATTATGATAGACAGTACTTAGAAATAATTCCAAAAGAAGTTATTGAGAGAGATTATTGATGCTGAGATCCTTCAAAATATGTCAGAGAATGAGAAACCGTTCTTGATCTCGGCTCAGGATGAGGAAAAATATGTTTTATAGCAGCTCAAATTGTTGGACCAAAGTGAAAAGTAATATGAGTGGATATGACGGATGATATGTTAGCACTCGCAAGAAAATCAAAAAAACAAGTAGTGGAAAAGTTAGGCTATGATAATATAGATTTTAGACATGGTTATATTCAGGACCTCAAAACTGATCTTGATAGAGTGGCTGGATATTTAGAAAAAAATAATATTAGTTCAGCAACAGACTATAAAAAACTCAATGAAGAAATAGAAAGACTCAAAAGAGAACTTCCTTTGATAGAAGATAATTCAGTTGATGTTATTGTTTCAAACTGTGTTTTAAATCTTGTTTCTGATGATAAAAAGCATGAGCTTTTCAAAGAAATGTTCAGAGTATTGAAAGTTGGTGGAAGAATTGCTGTCTCTGATATTATATCAGATGAGGTTTCTCCAGAGCATTTAAAAAATAACCCACATTTATGGAGTGGGTGTCTCACAGGTGCTCTGCAAGAAAAAGAATTTCTTACCTGACTTGAAAATACTGGGTTTTACGGAATAAGTATAGATAAATATGATGAGAAGCCTTGGCATGTGGTTGAAGGTATTGAGTTTAGAAGCGCAACGGTACTTGCATATAAATGAAAACAATGAGAATGTTTAGAAAAAAATCAGGCCATTATTTACAAATGACCATGGAAATCAGTACAAGACGATGATGGACATACTCTTTATAGAGGAGATAGAATGGCTGTTTGTGAAAAGACATATAATCTTATGACGAAAGCTCCTTATGGAGACTCTATAATCTGAGTTGAGCCTTTGCAACAAGTAACTGAAAAACTATGATTCGATTGCTCGGGTGTAAAAGTTTTTCGCTCAGCTAAGGAAACTAAGAAAGGAGTTCAGAGAGAGAATACCTATGGAGCTGGAGATGATTGTGATAGTGGTGGATGTTGTTAGATTCTGCTCTCACCCGAACCCTCGTTTTATTCCTTTCCCTTAGGGAAAGTCTAGGTGAGGGCTTTATCATTAATAATAAAAAATATGTCTAAGAAATTTAATTACGATGCGATAGTGATTTGAGCGTGATCTGGAGGATTAACGGTTTCTATATGACTCGCAGCTGCTGGGAAAAAAGTGGCGCTCATAGAGAAGTGACTTATTGGTTGAGATTGTACCAACTATTGATGTGTACCATCAAAAGCTCTTATTGATATCGCAAAATCTGGTCAGTATGATAATGTAAAAGATGCTTTGGAAGAAGTAAGGACAAGAAGGAAAGCTATACAAGATGAGGAGACTCCTGAAGAAACTGAAAAATATGGTATGAAAGTGATACAAGGGACAGCAACATTAAAAGATAAGAACACTATCCTTGTTGGCGGTAAAAAAATTACTGCATCTAATATTGTTATTGCTACTGGTTCTCATGCTATTGTATATCCAATTGAGGGTTTAAAAGAAGAGGACTTACTTACAAATGAAACCATATTTGAGCAAGAAGAAGATATTAAGAATTTGGTAGTTGTTTGAGGTGGGTATATTTGATGCGAACTTGCAGAGTCATTTGCAAATCTTGGGGTAAAAGTAACTTTAGTTCAAAGAAATGAAAGACTTATACCAAGAGAAGAATTCGAAGCATCAGAAGTACTGACAAAAGTCTTTCATGAAAAATGAATAGAAGTGCTGACAAATAGTGAGGTAGTAAGAGTAGATGGGAAAACGCTTATTGTGAGAGATAAAGATCTACAACAAGAGAAGAAAATAGAATTTGATAAAGTAGTTGTAGCACTTGGAAGAGCTCCAAATGTTGATGGAGTCGATTTAGACAAAGTATGAATTCAGTATGATAAGAAATGAATAGCAGTTGATAAATATTCCAGAACCAACATAAAGAACATTTATGCTCTTTGAGATTGTGTAAAATGAAACCCTCAGTTTACTCATTGGGCAAACAATGAATGAAGGGGGATAGTGAGAAATATTTTAGTTCCGTTTCTAAAATCAAATTTTAGAAAAGCTGTATTGCCAGCAACACTCTATACAAACATAGAAGTTGCTAGAGTAGGGCAAACAAAAAGAGAACTTTTGAGTCACTATAATGATGAAGATATTGTAACGAAGACTATACATTTTCACGAGAATGATAGAAGTAAACTTACTCACGATGAGGTATGATTTATCAAAATTAATTTTAAGAGGCTTACTGGTAGAGTGCTTGGAGCTACTATAGTTGGAACCAGAGCTTGAGATATGCTTCCAATACTTGTTTCGGCTATGCAAAATAGAATTTCAGCCTATAAATTAGCAAGTTTAGTTTACCCATACCCAACGAAGGCTGAGCTTATTAAGAGAGTAGCAGATAGGTTTGTTGTTTCTACCATTACGAATGTAAAATGAGAATTAAAGTATTTTTTTAAGGAAAATAGTTTGCAGATAGTGACGGGCCTCATATGGATTACTATTGTATATAGTTTTTTTACCTATAAAGCGATGCATGGACTCGGGGTTGAGCAGATTGCATTGAATATATATAATTTTATATGATCAAATATGCTTATTGGCCCTTTGATATATATCACTTTATATGCCATTAGGCCAGTAGTACTTTTCCCAGCAACTCTTATGACGGTTATGTCATGAGCACTGTTTGGATTTTGGTGGGGGATGGCTTTTACCATGGTATGAGAGAATATGAGTGCTTCATTTGCCTATCTTCTTTGAAGGATTTTTGGAAAGAAGTTAATTGGAAAGAGTGGTGGTGTAGGAATCGTAGCTGATATAAAGAGTAAGGCGAATGAAGCTCCATTTATGACTATTCTGATGACAAGGTTATTATTCTTCCCATTTGATTTAGTAAATTATGTTTCGGGGTTCCTTAAAATCAATTTTAAATGATTCTTTTTAGCAACGCTTGTATGAATTATTCCTTGAGCCTCTATCTTTATTCTCGCTGGTTCTGCATTTCACTCTTCTACTATTACCTCTTTTAATGATGCATTGAAAAATGTTGATATTACTCTGCTCTACTTAGCAGCGGTTCTTTTTGTTCTGAGTATTATAGTAGCAAAGGTTTTGAAGAAAAGAGGTTTGTAATTATTAGAATATTTCTTATAGTGATACTTTAATGTATCACTATTTTTTATGTTTCATTTATTACGTATATCAGATCTATCTAGAGAAGAAATAGAGAATATTCTTGCGAAGAGCTTAGAGTTAGATTCCGGGTGAGCAATAAATGACTTTGCTTGAAAGAATATATTATTTGTTTTCGAAAAACCATCACTCAGAACCAGGGTAGCTACTGAAGTTGCTATCAATTCTCTCTGAGCGAATGTTATTAGTGTTGATCCGAGTAACTTTTTTTGAAGAGAAGAGATGAAAGATGTTATGAAAAATGTGAGCTCTTGGTGTGATGGAGTTTTTGCAAGAGTTTTTTCTCATACTTCTCTGGAAGAGATGAAGTGACTCTCTGATATTTCTATTGTAAATGCTTTAAGTGATACACATCACCCTATGCAGGCTTTGGCTGATTTACTGACTATATGGTGAAAGTTTGGAAGAAATGAAAAGATAGTTTGTTCGTTTGTCGGAGATGCGAATAATGTTACTTTTTCTCTTTTTGAAATATTATTACTCTTTGGTCATGAAGTTCGTTTGGTATGTCCAGAAAAATATTGTTTCCCTCAAGATGATTTAGATTATTTTTGAGTGCTATCAAATAAGAATTGATGAAAATTTGAAGTGTTTCATAATGTAAATAAATGAATAGAGAATGCGGATATTATTTATACAGATACCTTTATTTCCATGTGAGAGGAAGAGGTGGTAGATGAGAAAATGAAATTCTTTACTGATTATCAAGTGAATAGGAATGTGATGTCTCAGACAGGGAAAAAAACATATTTTATGCATTGTCTTCCAGCTCATAGGTGAGAGGAAGTTACGGATGAAGTGATTGATTCAGATATTTCTTTGGTTTATGAACAAGCAAGAAATAGAATGGTAGTTTCGAAATGAGTTTTTCATAAACTTTTATCTTCATTTTAACTTTCTTTTAAGGTAATATAATATATTATAACAATAACATATTATATTACCTTTTATATTACCTTATTTTTATGCAATCAAATCTTAAATTTATAAAAGCTTTGAATGGAAAAATTTTAGAAAAATCTAAAATAGAGACCCTTCAAATTAATCTTGGAAAAAAGTGTAATTTAACGTGCAGTCATTGTCATGTAGAGGCAGGACCTCATAGGACAGAAGAATTAGAAGAGGAAGCATTACAAGATATCCTAAGAATAATAGAGAAGTTTCCAGAAATTAAAACAGTAGATCTTACTGGTTGAGCTCCAGAAATGAATAATGGTTTTAGAAAAATTGCTGAAAAAGCTCAGAGTCTTGGTAAAAAAGTAATTGTAAGAACGAATCTCACGGTATTTTTTGAAGAGTGATATGAATATCTACCAGAATATTTTGCTCAGCATAAATATGAGTTGGTTGCGAGCCTCCCTTGTTACTTGGAGGACAATGTTGATAAAATGAGATGAGATGGTGTATATGAAAAATCAATAAAAGCTCTCCAATTACTCAATAAGTTTTGATATGGAAAAGATTCAGATTTGATTATTAACCTGGTTTATAATACAGCAATAACTGAAGATAAAAATAAATTTGCTCTTGCTCCTGATCAGATGAAATTGGAATGAGATTATAAGAAGTTTTTAGATGAAGAATTTGGTATTCAGTTTAATAATCTTTTTGCTTTTACCAACATACCTTGCGGGAGACTTAAAAAATATTTACAGGTAAAACATATATATGATGATTATGTTGATTTCCTAAGAGATGCCTATAATCCAGATACTCTCTGAAACCTTATGTGTAAAACACAACTTTCAATTGACTATCTTTGAAATATATATGATTGTGACTTTAATCAGGTTGAATGAGTTCCAGCTATTTGAAAAAAAGGGAAAAAGCTCGTATTGAAGGATATCTTAGAAGAAAGTTCTCTAAATATAATAAAAAATATTATGGTGCGAGATTATTGTTTCTGATGTACGGCTTGAGCTGGTTCTAGTTGCGGTGGGGCACTTTCTTAATTTTTAGTTGATATTTTTCTTAGATAGTATATATTTCTTAGTATGTTTTATTAAATAATTATTCTTTATGAGTAAGAAATATGTATTGTTTGTTTGTTGACATAATTCTGGAAGAAGTCAGTTAGGTGAGGTATACTTTAATACTCATAACAAAAATGATGATATTGAGGCTCGTTCAGCTGGAACAGCTATAAAATGAGATGGAAAAATAAATGCAAAAATCGTTGATTTATTGGACGAAAATTGAATAGATATATTTAATCAAGATAAGATTTATCAGCCAAAAAAAGTAACACAAGAAATGGTAGATTGAGCAGAAGCAGTATATACTATGTGATGCATGGATGGGAAATGTGGTTTTCTCAATAGAAAGATTGATTATGATTTTGCTTTAGATGATCCAGCGAGAGATGATACCGATGTAGAAGCAATGTTTGAGGATTTTAAGAAAAAGATAGAGCCAATTCTAAAAAAATTTAATAAATAACTTTATATTTATGGGGGAAATAAAAGATGTTCTATTAATGAGGCAGTATGCAACAAGTTTTTCAGAAAGAGATAAAAAGGAGTCTCTAAAAAGCTCTGTTAAAGATGCATTAGGATATACTACAAATTTTAATGGCCATGATATTACCTTCTTCTTTCCTTGATACGGTCAAAATATTAGGAGAATAAGTGATGAAATTATCAATGGAATAAATGATGGAACTATTACCGATATTATTGATATAGGTTGATGATGAGCGCTTGATCCTCATTTAAAACTAGGGGATTTTGTATTTTCTGAATGAGATATCACCCCTGACTTTTGAGAGCCTATTACTTTGAATTCTCGACCTGAAACAAAAGAAATCTTTCAAAGAATTGCCGAAGATGCTGGAAGAAAATTTACGAGTTCAAAGATTCTCACAACAAAAAAAATTATTCGTCATAAGGGGGATAGGCTAGAACTATTCAAAAGGACTTGAGCAAAGATAGTACAAATGGAACATTATCGGTTTGTGAGTCAGATAAAATCAAGAGTTAATCCAGAAGCCTTTGAGAAGCTGTATATTAGTCATTTGGAAATAGTTTCTGATGAAGTACCATCAACTACCAGTTTTCTGGAGTCTATTTGGGGAATCCTAAAAGCAGTAAATTATTGTGTTATTGCCAATCAAAAACATATTTGAGTATTTAAAACAAAATTTTTACAGGAATTTTTAAAATAATCTCATCACTGTTTCTACCAAAAATTCAACTTGACCTAATTGTCAAGTTGAATTTTTGGTTTCTGAGAGATTATTGTGATAAAATAATATAGATTAATTTATTATATCGCTTTGCCTGTGAATTTTACGAATATATTAAAAAAACTTTCTGATAATAAGAAATCTTCCCATTCAAAAACAAAGGTGGAGGATTTATTTAGTGTCTCTTCTGGAAGCTCAGGGAATTCAAGTAGTAAAAGTGTTTTAGGTTCGGACCTTGATATTATTTCTTATTGAGATAAGAAAGAGGATTCTGGTACAATAGCTTTGATAAATGATATGTTTCTTCATGCCTTGAAATGAAATGCATCTGATATCCATATTGAGCCAAGAGATCGTGTAATTAAGGTGAGATTTAGAGTAGATGGAAATTTTTTAAATTATAAAGACTTTGCTTTAGATAAAAGAGACTCTATTATTGCGAGAGTAAAAATAATTGCATACCTAAGAATCGATGAACATAGATTGCCACAAGATGGAAAGATAGCATATAAGTTGTTTTGATGAAAATCAGTTGATATGAGGGTTTCTGTAATTCCTACTATTTATTGAGAAAAAATTGTTATCAGATTACTTAAAAAAGATGATCAACCACCTAAACTGAAAGATCTGGGTATTATGCCATACAACATGGTAAGATTAAAAACTCATTTAAAGGATAGCTATGGTATGATTTTAGCAGTTGGTCCAACTGGTTCTGGTAAATCTACTACTCTATTTTCTTTGCTTTCACAATTTAATCCAGAAGAGAAGAATATCTCTACACTTGAAGATCCTGTTGAATATAGAATTAAATGAGTAAATCATACCCAGATCAATCCTGCAATAAATTTTTCATTTGCAAGAGGACTGAGGTCTCTACTCAGACAAGATCCAGATATTATAATGGTATGAGAAATAAGAGATGAAGAAACCGCTAAACTTGCTGTAGAAGCATCTATTACAGGTCATATTGTATTTTCAACTATTCATACAAATTCTGCTACTCATACTATCCAGAGGTTAATTAATCTATGAGTTGATCCACTTCTGATTGCTTCTTCTCTCAGAATGATTATATCTCAAAGATTAGCAAGAAAGTTATGTTCTCATTGTAAGGTTGGGTATCAAGCAAATGAAAAAATAAAGGAATATATTGTATGAAGGGTATGAAGATATATTAGGGATAAAGAGGGATTAAAATTATTTAAACCATCTGAATGATGATGTGAAAAATGTAATAACACTTGATTTAGCTGAAGAATTGGTTTGTATGAAGTACTTGAAATGACTGAGAAGTTAGAGAATCTTATGTTAAAAAATGCGAGTAGAATGCAGTTGGAAATCCAAGCCGTATGAGATGGTATGATTCCCATAAAAGATGATGCTTTACTGAAAGTAGTTTTATGAGAAACATCTCTTGATGAAATACTCTCTGTTCTTGGAACATAATTTTTCTTATTTGATAGAAAAATATATAAAAGTCCAGTTGAAATGATAAAAATTTGCTAAAAATGTTTGCGTTCATATACTAAAATATGATATAATTATTTCGTATAATACGTATATGAACACACTTTTAGAAAAGCTTTTTCATAGGTATAATATCTCGTCTAAAAATAGACATGATATTACTCAAATTTATAGTTTATTGCCAATTCATAAGAAGAATAATCTTCTTAACAATTTTGAGGCATTAGCATATAGACTCGATACCATAGAAAAAAGTATACAAATAGAGAGGGAAATACTTGTTTGAGATATAATGACAGATCTAGAACAAGCTGTTGAAGCTGAGAGGAGAAAAAGAATAATTTTTCAAAATAAAAACACATGACAAAATGTACTCCAAACCTAAAAACATTAGAAGAAAAGTGGGATAATACTCCCTCTTATTTAACTAAGGGGAAATTATGACAACTTTTTGATAATATCTATGATTGTAATAGAGAAGCTTTTGCGGCACATATTATCAAAATCACATGCTGAGAACAATGGGCTATTGATATTTGTAATGAAAGATTAGAGAATGGGAAAAAAATAGGAGAAGTAATAGATTTAAATAATAAGAGTAGGAAAGCAGTACTAGCCGCGTCAAATGATAACTATGCTAATGATAATTATCAAATGGATGATAGAAAAAAATCAGTATTATAAAGAAAAAGAGCAAAATGCTCTTTTTTTATTGTACTGACTCTATTAATCAATTCACGGTATTAATTTCGAGAGTTTTTTTGAAATTATTTTTAAGGCTGAGAGTAGTTTTTATTTTTTTATATCTTGTGTCATCACAAGCTCAGGTAAGAGTAAGGTCTTTTCACTCAATCTCAATTATTCCTGTACCTGATATACTTCAAGTAAAACTTCAATCTATGCTAGAACAGACTATTTCTTCTATTTTAAAGTTTGTTTCTATATTGATGTTATTGTGGAGTACCCAAAATCCATTATTATAGAAGGTCTGAATGGTTCCTGTTCAAGAAGGAGCAAATTCTATTTTCCATTTTTCTGGGACTTCAAGAGAAGTTCAAATTCATTTTCCTAAAAGAGCATTACTTCTAATTTCTTCAAAAGCGGTAACAATTTTATTTGAAAATATACCAAGTTTTTGTTGGTCATTTAATGAGTTAAAGTTTAAACTAGTAGCTCATATAATTCATAAACTGATGATAAAAAGTACCAGCAAGAGCTCTATAAGTGTAAACGCTTTTTGGTTTTGTGCAGGACATTTTTTTTCCATAAAAAATTTGTAAAAAATTAATTTTGGGTACAATGGGTTTGTTATTATTTTACTTATAAAAAAATAAGTTCAACTTTTAATTTTATAATCTGAATTTCTGCTATGACTAATATATGAAAGTTCCTCCTCGTTATTTTTGTTTCCATTTTTTCTTTCGTTCAAGTAAGCGCTCTTGTTGCACCTACTTGATTAATATTGAATGAACCTTCTTCTGATAGTTTAAATATCTCTTGGGATGCAGTAGAGAATTCTACCGGATACTATGTATATTATTCAACAGAATCATGAATATATGATAAACAGATTGATGAATTAATAGAAACGACTAATGCAATTATCAGTGATTTGCAAGCTGATACTGTGTATTATATATCAGTGGTAAGTCTAGATTCTGAATGAATTGAAAGTGCAAATTCTTTGGAGTTAGAAGCACAAACAAATGCTTCAGAAGAAGTTGTATGAGATCCATTTTCACTCAAAGCAGTGCAAGTGAACTCTTTTTCTGAAATAGAACTTACATTTAGCGAAGCTCTTGAAGCACATCCTGATGCGAGTAGAGAATTTAAAGTAGTGAATAAAACTGACAGTTTAGATGAACTATTAGTAGTAAAAACTATGTTAGATGGGGAAGATGCTACGAAGGTAGTACTTACATTTGATAGAGACACTCTAGCAAATGGTGAATATGAACTTACCGTTATTGATATAAAAAGTGAAACAGGAAAAAATATAGAATCTGGAATAGATGGGATTAGTTCTTTTTCTACTCCAAATGAATTTATTGTAGAAGTACCAGAGGTAGTTTTAGAACCAGAACTAGTGGTAGAGGAAGATATTGATTTGAACTCAGCTGATGAACCAATAGTAGAAGATATCCCAGAGGTTGATTTGAATGCTGCTGATCCTATGGATGCAGTTTCTTGAGAAACTTTAACGGAGGATGATATAGAAAAGAATACTATTTCTGAAGCGAATAAAACTGAGGAACTTCCAAATACCTGACCAACTCATATACTTCTTTTTATTCTTACATTTATGATAGTTACTCTATTGTTTGTATTTAGATTTAAAAGAAGTTAATCATCTGTTTTTTAATAAAAAGCTCGTAGTACACGAGCTTTTTATATAGTTTGTTTTTTACCGAGAGGAATGAGTAATCAGACTATGCTTATTTGTTTTATTTTAATAAGTTTATTATATTGTTTGATTATCCTTTTGTAGAATTCTAGTTTCGTTCATATTTCGAAGCTTTTATCTATTATTAGGTCTCTGATATATATGAAGTTTCCTTCTTTAAGAAGCTTATTATGTTTATTGCATATTCTAAAAATGAAGTTAAGTTCGTTGTGGATGAGGGTTTGTGTTCTTATTATTTCTGAGAGACTCATTCATAAACTGTTTTCAACAAAATCAATTTTTCTTAATTTCAGAGCTTCTGCAAATATATCTTCATGTTTTATAATTTTATTCTTAGAAACTTCAAATATACTTGGTATAAGGTTATTTCTTTGTCTAAAAACATTGTTTATTTCTTTTTCAAACCTATCAAGCTTTATTTTAAATACTAATAAAATGACTCAATAGAGTACAACGATAGAAATGATTCATGCTATAGTGTAGAGATACATATATTCCTTTTACTTTAATAATTTTGATCTACCAATATTATCTCATATTTCATCTATATTATCAAGTTTTTACCTCTCTTTACTTTTTTAATACGAATTATTTTCTACTTTATTTTGAATAGAGAGTAAGTCTTTTACTTTTGATTGCATGAGCATTATATATGAAGAATACTTCTCTTTTTTTATATGTTTTAAGATATCTATAGTTTGAGCTATACTATTTTCTTTTATTTTTTCATTGGTGTCTCACTTTGGGAGATATTTTTCAGGAACTTTATTAGTATTTTTCCAGTAATCTCTTGTCTTTGAATTGCAGATCCAAGTGATTCAAATATAAATATTTGTTTTTCATTGAGGGATTCATAATTGCACTTTATTTTTTTCTATTTTTTCAAAAATTGTATTGCAGAAAACTGGTTGTGTATATATATTTGCCGTATTATTCTTTTTGAGAAATGGAATTTTTTTGTGAAACCTTCACCAATCTTGATGGTATAAATCAGCACAAATTGATACTTTTTCCTGTATTCAAATACTCTCGAGTATCGCATGAGTAGTAACTACTTCATTTTTATTTACGTATGTGTCTCAAGTAATCAGTAAGATCTCTTTAATTTTTTTTGATAATAATGTATTTATTCTCGTTATTGCTTGAGAGTTTGTATGGGAGTCTTGAGATCTCAGGTGCAGTACTAATTCTTTCCCTTCAGGTAGAATATTTTCTATACTTGCTATTTCTTCAGGTGCCATAAAACATACCTCTCATCATTTTCTGTCTCTTAGATGCGGAAGGTTTACAATATCGTAATTACAATCCTGTATTTCTTGTATTTTATTTATTAAGTATTCTTTATTTCTAGGAATAAGTTCTATAGCAGTTTTAGGAATGTTCATATTATGTTTTATCAAATAAAAAAATCTCTGTCTTATATCAAGACAGAGATTGGGGGGAGTTCTATTATTTCTTATACAAATAATAGAACCTGTCTTGAAAAGAAGGTTGTCATCATTTGCATCATGATTATTGTGTAGTTGTTCTTCATACTTACTATACTATAACATATCTAATACTTTCTCATAGTAATTCAAAATTTATTCATGTCAATTTTAATAATTTATATTATGGAATATAGGTTTTTGAGTTGACTCCTTATAAAAAAAGAATATAATGTGCTTGACAGATGTTACAGAAGAATAAATTGTAGCATTTTTTTTATTATTTTTATTTATAATCTCTATGTTGAAATTTTTTAAAGAGTCTGTAAGAGAGATAAAACACGTAGTATGGCCTACTAGGGCAGAAACAAGAAAGTATTTTATAACGGTTCTTGTAGTACTCGTATGTTTTGGATTGTATTTATTTATTGCAAGTACTATTTTTTCTGAAATATTATTTGGTATTAAATGAGCTATATCTGGATGAAACTCTGTTAATGTAACTCCTATATTTGATCCAAATTCTATTGTTGTAAATTCTGGAAGTTTAGATGCTTCTGGAAGTTTAGTAGAATCTTGAAGTGTCGCTGAGTAAATAGTTATTATATTTTAAATTATTTTGTATGTCTACACAACCAGAATGGTATGTAATTCAAGTAGTTGCTTGAACAGAGGAAAATGTAAAATCATCACTTTTTCAAAGAAGAGAAAGCTTTTGATTAGAAGATTATATTATTGATGTATTTGTACCAACTCATGATGTTGTTTCGGTGAGAGCAAGTGGTGAGAAGGTAAAGAAGAAAAAGAATATTCTTCCAGGGTATATTTTGGTACAAATGAATGTAACCAATGAAAGTTGGTATATTGTAAGGAATACTCCGAATGTAACTGGGTTTTTATGAGCCTGAAATATTCCAGTACCTGTTTCTCCAGCTGAACTTGATCAACTCAAATGAACGGTAAAATCAAAATCAGAAACTTTTGAAACTAAATACAAGGAAGGTGATCTTGCAACAGTAATTAAATGACCTTTTGAATGAAGCGAGTGAACGATTCTAGAGGTAAGTGAGAAAAAGGGTACATTGAAGTTAAATGTAAATTTATTGTGAAGAGATACACCTATAGAGTTAGAATTTTCTCAGATAAAGGTTTAGAGTAGGTTTTTGCTTTCTAAGATATACGTATGAAATTATCCTTGAAATTTTTGTTTTTCTTTCTTGCTATATTCTTACTTAATATATTGTTTTATTTTGTTTCTGCAGATTATAGGTTTTTTGTTAGTCATTTAAAACACTCTAATAATGAGGAAATGGTTGATAGTCTTATTGAGGAATATAGTGCTCCACCGTTGGATGTGGGGATCATAAAAATGAAAGATACTGAATTATGATTATCAGCTGACAATGAGGAAGAGTTATGAGAGGTTTCGGAAGAAAAGAAAAAGATTTCTATAAAAAAACAAGTTGTTTTGTGAAAAAATTATAAGGATATATTAAATCGATTCACTTCGGAGTATGTTTTGAAAAAAATTGAGGTTAATTCAAGCCTATTTGAATTAACGTGAGAGTATCCGGACTACTATTATGAATATTATTCCAAAGACGTAACTCTCTATTTGTTTCCTACAAGAACGTATAAAGAAGTGTTTGATATATTTGATTATTTAAGTAACAATCTTCCTTTTTCTTTAAATGAAATAAATAATTTTTGAGATCATTCATTTTATATAAATTTAAGAGAAGATGTGGCAGATAATTTTGTAAGATTGGTTATCTCAGAGGGTGGAATAACTTTTTGATTGAAAATAAAAAAAGATGAGTATAATAGGGTAAAGAATATTCTCTGACTCAGTGATATTTAAAAATATTTTAATACATTAATAACTATAGACTATGACTAAAATTTTTGTTACGAAAGAATGATTAAAGAAATTACAAGACGAATTAGCGAATCTGAAAGACGTTCAGAGAGTTGAAATTGCAGCAAAATTAAAAGAAGCAATCAGTTTCTGAGATCTATCTGAGAACTCTGAATATGAAGATGCTAGAAATGAACAAGCTGCTGTTGAGCTTAGGATATCTGATTTAGAAGAACAATTAAAGAATGTTGAGATTATAAAAGAAAAGGCTACAAAGTGAGAGAAAGTAACTATGTGAGTTACAGTAATTCTAGAGAATATAGCTACAAAAACAAAAGAATCTTATAAAATAGTTGGTTCGACAGAATCAGATATTCTTGCGGAGATTCCTATGATTTCAAATGATTCCCCAGTAGGGAAGTCAGTTTTGTGAAAGAAAAAAGGAACGAATGTAGTCGTGAAGGCTCCGTCAGGTAATTTTGAGTACAAGATACTTGAAATAAAGTAATATTTTATTTTTTATGAAAGAAGCATGGAGGTAAATTTCTATTATGAACATCTTATATTGGTCCCCGCAGTTGCTTTTGTAATTACCATATTTTTTAAATGATTATTCATTAAAAAAAGAAATGGAAAATTTGATTGGGAATGAACTCTGGGAAGTGGATGAATGCCTTCGGTACATTCTTCAGTAGTTGTTTCTCTTACAGCTGCAATTGCTTTAAAGTATTGATTTTCTTCTGATTATTTTGCTATTTGTATGGCATTTACAGTTATTATTATATATGATGCAGTAAATGTAAGGTTTGAGGCAGGACAACATGCAGTTGGTATGAATGTTTTGTTTTGAGAAAAAAAGTTTAAAGAATCCCTATGACACCTTCCAAGCGAGGCTTTCGCTGGGAGTTTTTTGTGAATTGTAGTTGCTATAGGATTGTATTATCTTTAGTTGTATAAACATATTGAATGATTTCAAATAAAAAAGGGTTTACTCTTGTAGAATTGGTAATAGTCGCGGTTATACTTGTTATTTTATGAACTCTTTGATTTTCGTCATATTCAAGTCATTTGGTATGAGTAAGGGACACATCTAGAGTTGCAGAATTACAAAGAATTCATGGTGGGCTCACAGTGAGTATTACAAATGGTAGACTATCAAATCCTGATGATCTTGTTGAGATAAGAGCTTCAGGTTCACTTGTGTGATATCAATGATATGTTTGAGAATCAGTTTTGAATAGTATTCGATATGTAAATGGTTGAAAAGATCCAAGAGATGAAACATATTATTCTTATTATTTATCAAAGAGTAGGAAGAAATTTCAACTTATGGGTTTTTTGGAAGAAAATACTGATTGAGGAACGAGTGTTATATCAGCTACTTATGCTGAAGGAGTAGATTATGCAACAAGATATCCAACAGTAATAGGTAATAAACTGTGAATTCTCACTGGTACTGGTGTGAATCTTAATGTTCCAGTACAGATAATCAGTGATATTCAAACAGTTTGAGAACTAGACTTATGAACGACTACTACTGAATATGTTGCTTATATTACTGATAGTGAGATTGTAACTTGAGATAAAGATCAGCTTATTTCTACTATACCAAATGCAAGCTGTAAGAGAATTCTTGAAACCGGCTCAAGTATATGAGATGGAAGATATAAAATAAGTCCTACTTGATGAACAGGTTCCTTTCAGGTGTATTGTGATATGACAGATGATGGGGGTGGATGGACACTAGTAGTATGAATTGATGCTTGAAATAATAGCCATGTATACACAGGTTCTGTAACTCCATGATATTTAATACATACAGATGGGAAGTGAAAATTTAGTGATTCTTTTATTAATCAGTTATGAAATGAGTTTAAACTGGAATGTTCTTCATTATCTACTCATTACTATCAAGTTTCTAGTTTTACATCAACCTCTATTTCACCTGATAGTATGGTAAAACAGACATATGCTGATGAATATGTTTCTCACTCTGATTCTGCATCAGTGCATGAGGGACTTTCTACGTATTGATTGTATGCTCCTGATAATATTTATTGAGCTTCTGATGGACGATTTGGCTGTGCTTCTAATGGATTTTGAAATCCATGAAAACTATGGGTAAGATAGCTTTTTCTATTCAACGGTTACACTTTTTGCAAGATTTTGAGGTTTATCTATATCTCTTCAGAGCTTTTTTGCTATTTCAACTGATAATATCCATAGTGGGATTAGTGGGAGAAAAGGAGTAAGCGTTTTATGTGTTTCTGGAATTTCAATGATATCATCATATATATCTTTTATTGTATCTCAAGAAGTAATGACTCAGAGTACTACTCAGTTCCTTGCCTTTATTTCTTTTATATTTGATATTGTCTTTTCACGTATATCAGACTTCGGGTTTATTACAATACAAGGGAAATCTGGTCATACAAGAGCAAGAGGGCCATGTTTGAGCTCTCAGGTAGAGTACGCTTCTGCATGTATGTAGCTGAGTTCTTTGAGTTTGAGACTACATTCACATGCCGTTCCGTAGAGAAGGTTTCTTCCTAGGAAAAAGAAATCTTGATACTGAGAGTATTTCTCAGTCAGTTTTTTTATCTTGTTTTTTTGTTCGAGAAGCAGTTCGAGTTCTTTATCTAAGTTTTTTAAACTCTCTATAATACTTTTTGCCTTGTTAAATTGTAATTCTCTTTTTAGTCACATGCTCAGAGACATAAGAAGAAGTACCGATAATTGTCAGATTATATTTTTAGTTGATGCTACTCATATTTCTATTCCTGAGTGTGTATAGAGTCACATATCACATATTCTCGCGATGGTACTTCCAACAACATTTACCACTCAAAAAGTGAGTCCTCATTTGGCATTTACCATTTTCACAGATTCTCTTACATCGGCAGTTTCTCATGATTGGGACATGAAAATATAGAGTGTTTTTGGATTATATATAAAATTTTCATACAAAAACTCTGAACTTACTCTTACTTCTGTTTTGAGTCATGAGAGTTCTTCAAACCAACTTTTTCATACGACTCAAGCAAAGTAACTTGATCCACTTGCTATAACCTCAATATTTTCTATTTCAATTTCATTCAGCTTCTCTAATGTTTCATTATGAATTGTTTTTGTTTCAAAGTTTATTCTTCACTTGAGAGTATTTCTCAGAACATTTGGAATTTCGTGAATTTCTTTTTCAGTAAAAGTTTTAAATTTTCATATATCTGCTATTTCAAAATTTTCATCTATCTTTTCATGTTCTTTCTCTACTTCTTCTCCAAATGAATATATTTTGTATTCTCCATCTTTTATAATGACGGTTTCATTGTCTTCTACAGTCGTGAATTCATATGCAACTTTATTAAGGGCATTAATATCACTAGAAATAAAAATTCATTCATTTCATAGTCCAACTATCATTGGACTTCCAAGCTTTGCTCATACAAGTATGTCTGGATTTTCTTTGTCTATCACCGCTATTGAGTATGCTCATACAAGTTTTTTAGTAACTTTTTCTATAGTGTATACAATATCTTTTTCGAATTGATCTTCTATGAGTTTTGCTATTACTTCAGTATCTGTTTCTGAATAAAATGTATACTTTTTTTCGAGTTCTTTTTTTATATCAATATAGTTTTCGATAATTCCATTATGTACCACAAAAAACCTTTCATTTTCAGAAAAATGAGGATGGGTATTTTCCTGTGTTACCATTCAGTGAGTTGCCCATCTTGTGTGAGCGATCCCATTACTATATGTATTTTCTTTTTCTAGACTTTTTTCTACTTTTCCGGCAAGATTTGATACTTTTCAAACGGCTTTCTCTAAAAAAAACTCTTTTTTATCATTCACTCAAAATACCCCTGCGCTATCATATCATCTATATTCTAGATTTCTGAGTCCATCTACGAGGAGTGGAATAGAGTTTTGTTTTCCATTGTATGCAAATATTCAACACATATTTTTTTGATTTTAAATTTTATTTCAGATAGAAATTCTAAGAGTTTTTATTTGAAAATCAATTTATTTCATAAAAATAATCCATCCCCTAGCCCCTTCCTTTAAGTCTAAAGGAAGGGGGGCAATATTGAAAAGTATTACAGAAAGAACATATAAAATAAATCCCCCTTCCTTTCGTATGAAAGGTAAGGGGTTAGGGGATGGATTATTTTTTTAAACTCTTATTTTCGTAATTTTATATCCTTGTTTTGATCATTTGGTAGTTATAAGTTTTCCTGTAATTCATCACACAAGAGGGAATATTCACATTAGTCATATAAGAGTGTCAATTTCTAGCTTTGGAGAGTCTACTATAATTCCTGATATATAAAAAAGGGCAATTCAAGAAAATATTTGAAATATTCTTACATATTTTCCTTTTCATATGTTTATATCAAAGGCTCCTGATATGAGAGGAATCAGTCAAAAAGATATAATAATATATTTTGCATAGAGCATTCCGTTCTCTGATAAGTCTATCCATAAAATAGAGTTTTCTATAGCATCTCCTTGGTAGAGGAGATTATATGAGAGTGATAATATATATATGAGACCAAAGATAACCTTTGAGGTTCTGATCGTTTTATCTGAGAGTTTTTTCTGTAGTAATTTAATAATTCACATCATAGTTGTATATATTTATATAATAATATGTAAATATTATATAAGCCCTGTAATAAAATCAAAATTAATTTTGACTTTTCCTATATATTTATATAATACTTGGGCTTTCTACGAGGGACCAAGAGCCCTTTTAGAGAAGTTATGACGTTTTGGGATGTGGCCAAGCGGTAAGGCACCGGACTTTGACTCCGTGATCGGGGGTTCGAATCCCTCCATCCCAACCATATATAATATAAAAAAATAGTTCAGCTAAGCTGAACTATTTTTTATGGTCTTAATTTTTATTGTACTCTTGCACAAATTGCAGTAACTTCGTAAACATAAGTTCATCAGTACCAAGAGGTTCACCAACATTGAGTATCACTGAGGACTCTGCAGTACCCTGGCCAGAAATTAGTTGAGGTATCTGTATAGCTACAAGTACAACTCATGAGTTTGTATCATGCAGCACATGTATGACTTACAGGACTTGCTTTATTGGTAGTAGTTCAAACAAATCTTTGGGTTTCAAATGTTCCACTGCTAAGGGTCGCGGTTGTTTGTATAGAATTATCTGGAAACTTAATTCCTCCTGAGGTAGAATGAATAGTACCTGCTACTTCTAGTTTACTGTTTGGACTCACAGCTCAAATACCTATATTATTTCAACTACTTGAAATATCAGTCAGTTTTCAGCTATTAGTTTGTGCTATATTTACGAGGTCATTCCACTTTGTATAATCTAGGGAATCTCAATCTGAAGCAGTGAGACCACTCCAAGCATATATAATTCAGTATGAAATTCATACGGTGATGATAATTGAAAGAATTGATGTGATATATTTCCTTAGTTTCATAAAACTCATGATTAAAAACTAAATACAGATGTTACTATAAGAAAGTATTTAGTTTTTTCAAACTCTTTATTTTTTTCTCGCTTTTTTTATCTTTTCTACTGAGTATTTGAAGGATTTTATCGGTCATGCAGTGAAGAAACCCTTTATGGTTTGTTCTTTACTAGGGGCATTTACTATAGATGTAATTGCTGCTTTGATTCTCTGTGAGAGTTGTTCCTGATTACTGGTGAACTCTATTTTATTCTTTAGGTTTATAGGAAGTTTCTGATAGAGGAGTTCTGATGTTTTTTGGGTTTTATCTTGTTGATAATTACCAGTATTGAGTGATGTAATAATATTACCTTTATCTTTGATGCTATTTTTGTATAGTTCTATAAATCCCTCTTGGTTTTTTTTTACTATATTCTCAACTTTTTTTGGATTTTCTCAATATTTCATTCGGGAATCTCCAGTATATGAAAGCCCGGTAATAGTCATATACAGTTCTTCCTGAGTAAAGTTTTCTGGTAAGAGTAGCAGGGCTGTATTTAAAGCATGTTCAAGATTCATTTCGATAGCTTGTTGTACTTCTGGAGTTGTTGAGAGTATTTTTACAGGTTTTTGTAGCCTTCATGCTACGTAGAGGGTCTTCCATTCTTGAAGGTCTTGTACTATATCATCCATACTCATAATTCAGTATTTAATAGTACTGCCTTGGAACTGAACGTATGGATTATAATATATTTTTGCTCCTGTTTTTTGTAAATAATTTATAAATTTTGACCCGAATACTTTTGAGATGAGGGAGTAATCGTTTTTATTATTTTGAAGATTATTTTTATGCCACTCTTGAGTTGAGTGAGTTCCAAATATAAAATCAACCATAGGTTTTTCTTCTTTATCGTATCCTTCCTGTTCGAAAACACCTGATCCATATGCCATTGCAAAGTTGGGGTTATATGTGTCTAGTAGTTCAGCTTGATTGAAAGACAGTGTTTTCATTATAATGATAGTTATGTTTTCAGATATTATATATACTATATTCTGTATCAATACTAAGTCAAATAGTATATATTTTATATATGTATTATTTATTACATAATATGTTTTTCTTAGTGATTTATGTGTTAATTTTTTCTTATATTATTGCTTGATATATTGTTTTTTTAATTTTTTCTTGATTTTTTATAAAGTTTCCATATAATCCTCCCGATTTAAGAATCAAGAAATGAGAACAGTTAGGGTTTTTGTTTTTTGGGTTTTATAACTTAAAATACTAGCGATTGCAGTTGTTAGTACTTATAATCTAAATTAATACATTATGTTAGCAGTAATTGAAGTTGGTGGAAATCAATTTATAGTAAGAAAAGGTGATATTATAGATGTAAAGAAACAAGATCTTGAGGTAAAGTCTACTATAAGTGTTGAACCTTTACTTGTTTCTGATGAAGATGGAAAAGAAACAAAAGTTGGTACTCCAGTTGTTGAATGAGCAAAAGTTGAACTTAAGGTTTTAGAACAATTTAAATGAGAAAAAGTAAGAGTATTTAAAATGAAATCTAAAAAGAGGCATATGAAGAACAATGGTTTTAGACCTCATGTAACTAAAATGGAAGTATTGTCTATAGGATAATTCTTGAAAAATCTTATTTTTAAATATAATTTTGGAGGTAAGGTTTTTTTTATTTTAAGATTTTCTTAAGGTTTTTCTTTATAATGTGCTTTTAATCTATAAATACATTTTATTTTGAGTAATAAAATTTATAAAAGGAATCGTAATAATAGAGGTATGAACCATTCTAAAGGGAATGTTATATCTTCTATATTGAAAGTTATAGATTACACAAGAGGCTATAAACTGATTCTTTTTGTTTTATTGGTTTTAGTACCGATCTATCCTTCTTTATTTGTGTTTGTTTATGCAAATAATCAATATGAATTCTCTAGAGATGATATAGATGAGTCATCTATCTTAGGATCATATTTTTCAAATGATGATTGATATGGCCTTGAAGAAGATGGTGAGCTTCCTATGTTTGAATCTTCAGATTCTTTTTTATCAGTTAATACTATACTGGATGATGAAAGAGATCTTACTTGAACGAATGAGATAGTAAATTATGAAGTAAAATTTGGTGATAGTATTTCTCAGATTGCTTATAACTTTAAAGTATCAAATAACTCGATTTATTGGGCAAATGATTTTTCAAGGAGTCAAGTTATTCGCCCTTGAGATATCATAAAAATTCCACCAGTTTCTGGGCTGATCCATCAAGTGAAAAAAGGTGATAGTATTGCAACTATAGCAAAAAAGTATAATGTGGATAAAACAAAAATATTATCTCAAAACTTATTAAGTCTAGATGACAATCTTCAAGTTGGGGAAGTAATTGTGGTTCCTTGAGCGATTAAGAAAGTAAAGAAACCAGTATATAAAAATCCTCCAAAACAGTATGCAAGTAGTAAAGCTGGATGATACTCTTTTGCTAAGTGAGGGAGTAAGTATGTAAATGCATGAGGAAAGTATCAGCTTGTTTGGAGAAAACCAAAAGCAAATTTCTATTGGGGAAATTGTACTTGGTATGTTGCACAATATAAGAATGTTAATTGGCAGTGAAATGCAAACGCTTGGTTGACGAACGCAAAAAGAAAATGACATAAAACAGGAAGTACCCCAACTTTGTGATCGATAGTTGTATTTGATGGGAGATGATACAATCCTAGATATGGGCATGTATGAATCGTTACTGATATTAAGTGATCTGATATTATCGTAAGTGATATGAATTATCGTAAAATTAATGAGGTAACGTATCGTAGGGTTCCTATAAATAATAGATCAATAAAGTGATACATATATATTGATTAACAAGAAAAAGGAAGTGATTTAAAAAATCACTTCCTTTTTTAGTTCTTTGATATCTTTTTATTTCTTCATAGCATTTGCTATTTTGTAGACTACTTGATTGATTGGATTAATGGTGTCGTGGAGCTTTCTTCTCAGAGTTATATAATCTTCTTTTATAAGCTCAAGTAGGAGGTGGAGAGATAGGTTTGTTTCATATTGGCTGTATGCGTCAAATGCGATAGGGAATATATCATATGAACGAGCGATTTCTCTCCCGATTAGGTTCTTTTTTTCTACTTCTAGTTGTGCAATATATGAAATATTATAGCTTTGAGCTTCTTCTTTTTTTTCTCAGTTTTCATCCACTAGCTTAGAAATATCTGAATTGTATTCTCTTAAATACTCTAAGTATGAGTGGTATTTACAGAGCTCATACGTAGCATGTTTTAGTACATTTTTTTTCCCTATTTTTCCATCCTCTCCTTGATTTATACATTCTCATCCTTTATCAAGAGACTCTAAGGTGTCTTCAATAACTTCTTCACTTTTATCTATATTTTTTTCATTTTTCTCTTCTTGTGTTTCTATTTCATTTATATCATTTTCAATTTTTTCTATATCGTCTTCAATTATATCTCTTTTTTTTCCTATTGTATTACTTATGAGTTCTAATTTCTTTTTTTTATTCTCTAATTTCTTTTCTATTCTTTTTTGTAAGGCTATGTTATTCTTTATGAGTATATTTCTAACTCTTTCTAGTCCATCTATTTGGCTTTGAATGATAGCACATTTATATATATTATTCATATTCTCTTTATAAAGCTTTTTTGCTTTTTCAAATCAGTCTCATTTATCTATTTCTTGATAGTTTACACTTCTAAAGAAAACTTTGTCAGGTTTGTATGGTTCACATACATTTTTTACTCTCTTTTCATAGAGTTTGTATCATGTTGCTTTTTTTTCTTCTTCTGCAGCATGTATTTGTATTACACTAAAAAGAAAAAGAAATATTAAAAGAGGTATTTTTTTTATCCCAAGGGCACTTATTTCATTGCGCATAATTTTGATGATTTATTATAATAGATTTATTATATTTTAAAACTGAGTTTTTAAAAGTTTTTTATTTCTCATTGCTGTTTTATGACTTCTTTGTTTCCAATTTTTTTAATAATTTTGTACTTTGAATATTGGGGTAAAAAACCTTGGTCAGCTTGTAGATCAAACTCCATATATCATCATAGATTAGAGAGTTCTAGTACTCAAGAGAAAGCATTTATATTCCCTAAGTTATTGATAACTCATGACGATGTAATATTTCAGGTAGTACTATAAAATAAACCTCAAGAATGGGAAAGAGTGATAGTGATATTACTCGAAATTGGAAACTGTATATATTTGATTTGACCTTTTTTTAGACTTGATTGAAGAGGAGACAACGACTCAAATACGAGCTCTTCTCAATTCTCCAGAGTTTGATTTACATTGATTCAAGAAATACTTCCGCTATTTATTATATTTTTTATTTCATTTGAGGTGTTGATTTGATTTTTTAGATCGTCATTATTTCTGATATTTTTATTTATTTTTGTACTGATAGAAATAAAGGTAATTGATATGATAAGACTCAAAAAAATAGACCAAATGAGTATAGATGCTTTTCTTGTCTTTTTTTGCATAAAATTCGAAGTTATGATACTATAATAGAGATTATAAGAATTATTTTTAAATAACAAGTTATGGTTGTGAAAGACTATGATACGAAAGCGGAAAAACTCAAACAAAAGATACTCGAATCAGAAGAGAAAAGAGCTTATTTTTCTCCCCGTTTTGAGAAGATTGAAAAACAAGTGAGAGAATCCCTAAAAAAGCAAAGTACTGATGAAGCGCTTAAAGATATTACTATATGAGCATTAGTATTGTGAAGTTCAGATGTTCATTATGAGATATATAGAGATAGTGTTACTGTTCGATTTAGGATTGACGGCATCTTAGTTGATATCTTTAAATTGGATATAAAAGAGTACACTCTGATAAAAGAGAGACTTAAATATTCGTCAAGTCTCAAATTAAATATCGTTGACGTTCCTCAAGATGGGAAATACGCTTTAGAGATAGATAATAAAAAGATTGATGTCAGAGTTTCGACACTTCCTATTAAGTATTGAGAGAACATTGTTTGTAGGTTGTTGGATAATAGTGGAATTGTCATAGATTTTGATGAATTATGATTTTTTTGGACGTCTAAGAGAATGCTTGAAAAGTCGCTTGCCAAGAAGAATGGTATGATTCTAGTAACTTGACCAACTGGTTCGGGTAAAACAACAACTCTCTATACTATGCTTTCCCATCTCAACACGAGAGAAAAGAAAATTATTACACTCGAGGATCCAATCGAGTATGATGTTGAGTGAGCTATACAATCAGAGGTAGATGAAAAAAAATGATTTACTTTTGAAACCGGATTAAAGGCATTATTGAGACAGGATCCAGATATTATAATGGTGTGAGAAATAAGAGATAAAGAAACTCTTGATACTGCGACTTCTGCAAGTCTTACAGGACACATAGTTCTCTCAACTCTTCATACCAAATCAGCTGCTGATACTCTAGATAGGCTCGTAAATATGTGATTAAAGCCTTATATACTAGCTTCAGCTTTAGATACTATTATTGCTCAGAGGTTGGTAAGGAAGATTTGTGAACACTGTAAGATTGAAAAAGAAAAAACTCCGGAGGAAATAGCTCTCGTTGAGACTATGATGGAAGAAACAGGTATGAGTAAATTATTTGCTAAAAATATAAAACTTTACGAATGAAAAGGCTGTGAAGAATGTAATCATAGTTGATATGGCTGAAGAATAGGTATTTATGAAATCATTTCTCTCAATGCTAATATTAGAGAAATGATTAGGAAGTGAGTGATTACTGATACTATTATCAAGGAAGCAAGAAGAACGGATCTTATTACCATGAAAGAAGATGGTATATTAAAGGCTTTGAGAGGTTTTACTACCATTGAAGAGATTCTAAGGGTTGTATAAGGCTTTGTCATTTGTAGGTAGCGTAGTTTATTCAAACTACTTTTCACTTTGTGTTGAGAACTGGTCATCAAGAGAATCATGGCATGAGAGGAGTAGAAATGTATATGAAGTGGGACAAATGGTCTCACTTTTTATTTGTGTCTACAATATGTCCATAATGAGACATAGTTTTCAGAGTTTTTATATCAGTTCAGAGGCTGATAATTTTTTCTCATATTCTTGCTTCTTCTGCTATTTTTAAAGGAATAATTTCTTCTTGCGTACTTATTTTTAGTAATGCAATATCTTTTTTTTCATCTTGGTATATTACTTTTGCTTGGTATTCTTTATTATTCTGAGTGATAACTCTATATATTTCTTTTGTATCTGGGACGATATGTTTTGCTGTTATTATTTCTCAATTTTTTGATATGAAAAATCAACTTCCTATTCATCCTGATTCGTTTTCTTGGAAGATTCACTCGGGGTTTCTGTTATACTCTATGAGGTCTTTTTCTGGTATTATTATTACTATACTTTTCTTTATTTCTTCAATATTAAGTTCTTTTTCTTGTAAAGCTTTTATTCATATAAAAAATAGTATTCATAGAGTAAGAATTGATAATAAGAGTATTGTTTTTTTCATAAATAAAGGGATTATTCTAAATTTTTATTTTCCCTATTTTACTTTAAAAATATTGTTTTGCAATTTCCCATTTTATTTTTATTATTTTGGTAGTGAAATTCTTAATTAATAATAAACAGTTTTTTATGAATCAGGTAGTAAAAAATAAAATGGAAAGAGAGATAATGGTAGTCAGTGCTGATACTTTATTTTGAGATTTTCCAAGAGAATCTAGATTTTATGACGCACATGAACATGATTTTAAAGGTATTGTACTCGATAAGTACGAATATATGATAAGAGGTGATGCTGAGAAGGATTATTGATATAAACAACCGTTACCTTATGCTGCCGTGATTGATGAAAATAACAGAATATTTGTATATAAGAGATGATGAAGTGGGAGTAATGCAGGAGAGTCAAGATTACATGAAAAAATTTCATTCTGAATATGAGGTCATATAGAAAGAGAAGATGAAGATAATAAAGATTTATTAAAAGATTCATTGATTCGTGAAGTAGAGGAAGAGGTAAATATTACAGATGAACAGGTAAAGAGTGTCTATCTTCTTTGATATATAAATGATGATTCTAACGATGTTTGAAAAGTACATTTAGGTATTTTTTATGTAGTGAGGGTTATGACTTCAAATTTTGATTTGTTAGATGGAGAATTGGATAATGGGGAATTTGTAAGTGTTGAAAAATTAGAAGAAATGGTTCATTCAGGAGAATATGATTTGGAATCTTGGTCACAAATAGCATTTCCTACTTTAAAAGAATATTTGAGCTAATTTTTACTCTTTTTAAATATCTATACCTATGTCTGAAACTCTCAATCTTACGCATACTTGGGTATGAATATTATGTCTTATTATATTTATAATAGGGTATTATTTTATAACGAAAGAAAAAAAGTATCATCTCAATAAAGCAAAACCAGCTTTATTTATTGGTACTTTTATGTTTATTCTCATTTGAGTTTATTTTGTAGTAAATGGTCTTGATACAAATATATTGAAGCTAGAAACCAGGAAACTTATTTTAGAGATTTCAGAAGTGTTTTTCTTTCTACTAGTAGCTATGACCTTTATAGAGGTGCTTATAGATAGGAGGGTATTTTCAGTTATGAGACAAGAGCTTGTGCATAGGGGATATACATATAAACAGTTGTTTTGGATTGTATGATTTCTCGCATTTTTTCTTTCACCTGTCGCTGATAACCTTACCACAGCACTAATATTTGCAACGGTTATATTTACTATTTCTAAAGATCGCTGATTTCTTATTCCTTCAGCTATAAGTATAGTAGTTGCTGCAAATGCGTGAGGAGTATGGAGTCCTTTTTGAGATATTACCACTCTTATGGTATGGACTTCTGGTAAGTGAGACTTTACTCATTTTGTTACTTTGTTTCCATCGGCATTTATTGGTTGGTTGGTTACTGCATGATTATTGAGTTTCTATGTGTCAAAATGAAGTCCAAAAGTTGATAAAAGTAGATTTGTTGCTGTGTTCTTACCTGGAGCAAAACGTGTAATGGCTTTGTGAGTTTGAACTATTCTTGTATCTGCTTTATTTCACCAATTTTTTGGAATTCCAGCTATGTGGTGAATGATGTTTGGATTGGCATTATTACAATTGTTTGCTTATGAATTGGAGAGGTCTGATGAACGCCATGCTTTTAGTATTTATGATAATATGAAGAAAACTCAGCTGGATACACTTTTATTCTTCTTTGGAGTACTATCAGCCGTAGGAGCTCTCCATTTTTTATGATTTTTAGAATATATATGAGTGCTATATAGCTATATATGAGCGTTTGGATGAAATGTATTCCTTGGTTTTCTGTCTGCCCTTATAGATAATATACCTATTATGAGTGCAGTGCTTAAATCGACTATGGAGGCTCCATTACGTGATTGGTTATTGTTGACTCTCACGTTATGAATTTGATGATCTTTGTTGAGTTTTTGAAGCGTAGCTGGTGTATGAATGATGTGAAAACTGAAGTGAGTGTATACATTTGGTGCTCATTTAAGGTTCTTTCCAATTATATTGGTATGATATATTGTTTCTATTACAGTATGGCATTTTCAATTCAATGTTTTTGCTTGGTATTAGAAGAAAAAATAAAAATATTGATTTATTGTAAAAAATAGTTATAAAAATTATATTATTTATAACTATTTTTTGATGTCTACTGTTTTGAAGAGGTTTTCAAGTTTAGATGAATTATCCTCTATTAATGAAGAACAATATAATCGTTTTTCTTGTTTATCTCACCTGAATACTGCCATTGAAAATGAATGTAAGTCTTGGGAGTGGATTAAAGAATCCTATCAGAGAGTATATCTTGATATTTTAGCTGATGAATGAGAGGAGTCAGATTACCGTGAATTTCATTATCATATCAAGTATGCTATGAATGAAATGAAGGAATCAGATAATAGAAATATACCTGTAAACAGAGTAAGAGAATTTATAGAAGCGAAATTACCGAATTATAAAGAATCAACAAAATTTTTACTTGAGGAGAGTGAATTTTTGGCAGATGAAGAGAGAGATACCTTAGTGAAGTATCTTATGAGTGGTAAGAAAGCTTATATAACACTTGTTATTTCTGGTTTCAGCCCTTTTGGATTGAACTATGATGAAGAGTTTGCTTTTGATACTACTTTATCACAGAGGGACTTATATGGTTGTGTAAAAGATTTGGTCGAGAGTCTTGAAAGTAAGGTTTTGAAAGAACAGTATATCTTGAGTACCGAAATTAAGAGTATAGAGGCATTATAGTTTTAGATATTTTTAATAATATCTTTTATATTTTTGATTTCTATTATTTCAATTTTATTCGTTTTAGAGGCGTTGCTTGCTTCTGGGACGAATATTTTTTTGAATCACATTTTTTCAGCTTCTTTTATTCTTTTTTCTAGGTGTATTGGTTTTTTTATTTTTCCAGTAAGAGAGATTTCTCAGATAAAAATAGTATCTTTTGGTATGGTTTTGTTTGTTTTACTTGAGATGATAGATGCTGCAATACTGAGATCGATTCCAGGTTCTTCTATTTTGAGTCCTCTTGCTATATTGGTATAAACATCATAGGATTCTAGTTTGATATCTGTGTATTTTCCTAGTACTGCAACAATAAGGTCGAGTTTTGAACTATTGATTCCTCTCGCACTTCTCTTTGGATATCAGAATTTGGTATAGGTCGTGAGGCTTTCTGTTTCTATGATAATGGGTCTGGTTCATTCTATAGTTATTGAGAGACTCGAACCAATAGTTGGCTCTGACGAATTGATAAATTCAAGTCAAGGATTCTTGAGGTCTGAGAGTCACTTATTTCCCATAGAGAAAATTCCTATTTCACTGGTTGGTCCAAATCTATTTTTGAGTCCTCTCAGGATTCTGAGGTTATCATATTTATCTCATTCGAAGTAGAGAACCGTGTCGACCATATGTTCGAGTGTTTTTGGTCCTGCTAGGTTTCCGTCTTTGGTGATATGTCCAATAATGAATATGGTGGTATTGGTAGTTTTTGCATAGGCTACGAGGAGTTCTGTTATATATCTGACTTGTGATATACTTCCACTGGTTCCAGTTATGTTGTTTGAGTGCATAACAGATATAGAATCTATTATGAGTACTTTATTCTCCTCCCCTTGATTTGAGGGGGAGGTTGGGAGGGGGTTATGAGTTCTCAAAGTTTCGAATATATCTTCTATACAACTTTCTCAGAGCATCATCATCTTCTCTCATTTTACTCAGAGTCTTTTTGCTCTATCGCTTATTTGATAGGGAGTTTCTTCTCCTGAGATGTATATGACTTCATTTTTTATGAAGTTTCCGAGTTGAAGGGTGAGGGTAGATTTTCCAATTCCTGGTTCTCAACTAAGGAGTATGACACTTCATTTAACTATTCACCCTCAAAGAACATTATTGAGTTCACTCGAAGTACTAATAATTTTTTGGTCTTTGTTTTCTATATCTCCGATTTTTTGGAGTTCTTTTGCTACTCAGCTACTTTTTTGGTTTCATGCTTTTGATTCCTTGAATTCTTTGAGACTATTCCAGTCTTTACAGAACTCGCATTGTCCTTGCCATTTTACACTTTCATTTCCGCAACTGCTACATAGGTACATAGGTTTTTTTGTTAGTGATATTTATGTAAGTATATAAAGTGTGTATAAAAAAGCAATACTATTCTTATTTAATATATTGACTATACTATAATAATAATTATATTATACATAAGTTTTTTATATAAAACTTATGTTTCTCTTATTAACTTTTTGTTCTTTACATATGAAAATAAATATAAAAAATACTACAATCTTATTTCTTTCGTTATTTACAATGCTTTGTACCTCGCAACAGGCTTTTGCTAGAGATAAATTCAAATGTCATATTCAATCACCGAAGAAAGCTTGTGGTGAGATTACGAGTAAAGATATCGATATTGAGCTTAAGTCTTATGAAAGATATATAGAGATTGATTGTCCAAATGGTAATGGGTATTTTCTCAAAGAAATGATTTATTATGATAGTAGACTGACATTTGAGACTATTGATGATAATAGTCAGATTGCAAACGATAATAAAGATAGATTTAAATTTAATATTCAGTGTAGCAAAATAGAAGAATAGTTTTTTATTTTTGCTTCATTGATTTTACTGGAAAGAGCATTTGAATATATTCAAATGCTCTTTTTTCTATGTAGTAATTTTTTCACAATTGTATACTTGACAATAATATAATTATACATATAATACATTCAAGTTTTGTATGAAACTAATAAGTATTTAGCTTATTGCTCTTCTCAAATTCAAATAAAAATAAAAAATGAATACGGAAAAAAAAACAGTACATAATATTCCACTGATATTAGTGAGTGCTATATTTTTATTTTATACCTGTAACTGGCTCTTACTTGAGGGACAAAAACGGTCAGAATATCGATATCAGCATCATGTTCAATCACCTAAACAAGCTTGTGGTGTTATTGGAGCTAAAGATATTAAATTTATTATTAGCACGAGTAATAAAATTGCTAGTTATTATGTCATCAATTGTCCAAATGGTAATAAGTATCATATAAATACTTATTCTGACTGTTCAGAAACTTCCTCTATTTTCTTATTTTCCACTATAGATGATTATAGTTCTATAGCGGAAAATAAGAAAAATTTTGGATTTAATATTAAATGTAGCAGAATAGAAGAATAGTTTTTTATTTTTGCTTCATTAATTTTACTAAAGAGCATTTGAATATATATTCAAATGCTCTTTTTATTTTATTATTTTTTCTACATTAGAATTAAATGCTAATATTCTTTTTTGAAAAGCTTGGGTGATCATTTTTTCACTGGCTCATTGAATGATATTATATCAGTTTCTTTGTTCCAGTCCTTGGTCTATTTTATCAAAACTAGTTGTATTGGTAAGTCTACTATCATCATTTAATCCTCCATCGGTTTCTCTCGTATTATTAAACATACTCAGAGCATTTGCAGAATCTTTTTTGATGAATAGGTTATTTATTCTCGTAAATGTATTTACTAGCTCTGGCGTTACTTCTTTAAAAAGGCTATCAGGTTTTATTTTGAGACTTTCATAATATTTCTTTTTATCCTCTCATATTACATCGTTAAATCTTTTCTGATTTGTATTTCTTCTTATTAAATCATCACTATCTTTATAATCAAATGTTTCTACTTCATTTTCTAGAAAACCCTTGTTGTGGTCTTCTGTTATATTGGAAATATCTTTTATGAGTTTTAAAAATTCAAATAATACATCATATATTTTTTCATCTTCTATCTTTTCTTTTAAGATTCTGTTTTTTTCTAAATATTTTTTAAATGTATCTTGATCTTCGAACTTCAATTTTTTGATTTTATCAAGAGTATCTAATTTTTTCATATCGAGATATTTATCTGCTGCTTGTTTAGACATATTGAGATTAAATATTGCAGTCATCAATCTTTCAAAGGGTTCTGATTTATCGATACTTAGACTTCTATACTCTACACAAGAAGTTTTTTTGTCAGAAAATAGAGCTTCACAATCATCTCATTTTTCTCTTATATTCTGATAATTATTTACTTTGGTTATTTCTTTTCCACTATTTACTCATCATAGATTTGCTGCTATGAGAATATTTTGTATAAATTGTGAGTAGATATCAAGCTTTATACCATTTTCTCAACCGACGGTTATATGAAGTCCTCTCGAACCCTTTGCATAATCACCTTTTTCAAAATTCATATCTACGAAGTCTAGGTCTTCGAGAAGTTTCATTTCAAGAAGTACCAAATATGGATTATTAGTAGGTTTGGTTGCTATTTCATGTATGGCATCAGCTCCTTTTGCTATTCAGCTATATGCTGAGAGTGTTTCTATATCGTTTTTATAGTCACTGCCTGTAATTTTGTAATAGGCTTCTGCTATAGATTTTGTTACTTCATATTCCATTCATATGGAAGTTCCGATTGGAAGGTTTTTATATTTTTTAATAATCTCATTGTATTTTTTTAGCTTTTCTAAGACACTTTTTAATATTTTTTTTATCTCAGCAGAATCTACAATATTTTCTCATTCTTGATTCTTGTATATTTGAAAACTACTATTTATTTCTCTTGCTATCATAAGAGTGAGTATAGTTCTTCATTTATCTGAGATTTTATTTTCTTCTATGAATTCTTTGAAAAATTCTCATATACCTTCTTCTGATTCAGAGAGTTCATCGAGCATGTTATATTTTTCTTTTTTCAGGATGAGATTAAATACTTCCCCGAGTTGTAATATAGAGCTTCTACTATTTTTAGGTGATATTTGATTGAACATATGTTTGTAGAAGTCTTGTAGAGTTTCCGCATTTTGAGAACCTTCTACAATTCAGAGTCAGATAATAGTACCAAATTTTTTAAAAGTTCTTATGGTTTCTGGTTTCAAATAGTCTTTTCTCTCAGGTTTTTCTAATAACCATGCTTTTGACCAAGGAGTTATTCACTTTTCTTTAAATCATGCATCTTTTTCGAATGTGAGAAAGATATCATGCTCATCCATAAGATCAAGGAAATTATCTTTTGTAATAGGGAATACTTTAGGAATTTCTTGTTCATCAAATATTGCTTGTTGAAAATATCAAAAAACTATTCATTTTGGATAAGATATAATATCTTTTATGTGTTTGAAGAATAATTCTTTATCTATTTTATACTTGGAAATGAGAAAAAGATCTTCTAAAACCTTCTTATTTAAAAAGTATTTTTCCAAGTAGGGGATAATATCTTGTCCTAGGTTTTGAAAAATATTATCATAGAGTTCTTGGTTTTCTCTGTATTGTTTATCGAATACTTGTTTATTAAAATTTTTGAAATAATTTTCATCGAAAATATTTGTATTAATTAATACTGGGAAGAGATACTGTCAATGTCTATTATCAATTTCAGCTTTTTTAAATACATCATCAAGAAGTCTTTTTAAGTCGTTTTTTATTTCACTTTTTTCTAGAATATTTGTGCGTAATAATGCTGGGATAACATATTGTAAATAGTTAGTATTATTTTCAATGTTATTCAATGCATTATCGAGGAGTTTTCTGACTTGTATTTTATCACTTTTATCAAGAATATTCATGTTGAGTAATACAGGGATAGAAAATTTCGAAAAATCAGAATCTTTTACACCTTTATTAAATATATCATTGAGAAGTTTTTTAAAGTCGTTTTTTATTTCACTTTTATTGATAACATTTGTATTGATTAATGCGGGGATAATGTTTGCTCCATAGCTAGGGGAATCTTCAGCTTTTTTAAATGCATTATCAAGAAGTTTTTTGAAATCATTTTTTATTTCACTTGTATCAAGAATATTCATGTTGAGTAATGCAGGGATAATATATTGCGCATAATCAGGCTTTAACTCAGCTTGTTTGAAAGCGTTATTGAAGAGTTTTTTGATATATATTCTATCGTTTTTATCAAGAATGTTAGTATTAATGGATTCAGGAATAGAGTTTTTTACATAATAAAGCTTTATTTCAGCTTGTTTAAAGATATTATCGAGAAGTTTTTTGAAGTCATTTTTTACTTCACTTTTATCAAGAATATTTGTACGTAATAATGCTGGTATAACATATTGTGTATAATTAGTATGCTTTTCAATGTTATTCAATGCATTATCGAGGAGTTTTCTGACTTGTATTTTATCGCTTTTATCAAGAATATTCATATTGAGTAATGCAGGGATAATATATTCTGCATAATCAGGATTTTTTTCAGCTTGTTTAAATATATTATTGAGAAGTTTTTTGAAGTTTTCTTTTATTTCGCTTTTATCGATAATATTTGTATTCAGTAATGAAGGGATAATATGTCTTCCATACCGAGGATAATCTTCAGTTTTTTTGAAAGTATCATCTAATAGTTCTTTAACATATACTTTATCACTTTTATCAAGAATATTGGTACTAAGTAATCCAGGGATAACGTATGTTAGATAATCAGAATATTTCTCAGATTTTTCTAATGCATTATCGAGAAGATCTTTTAAGAATACTTTATCGCTTTTATCGAGAATATTGGTACCAAGTAACGCTGGGGTAACTTTTGCCGTATAAAGGTCATGATTTAGAGGATTCTTACATGTATTCTTAAGAAGTTTCTTGAAGCTATCTTTTATTTCACTTTTATTGAGAATACTTATATTGATTAATGAGGGGATAATTTCTGCATAATAAGGATCATTTTTAGCTTTTCTGAAAATACTATCGAGAAGTTTTTTGAAATCATCTTTTATTTCGTTTTTATCGAGAATGCATGCATTGATTAATGAAATGATAACCTTTGCATAATCAGGATTTTCTTCAGTTTTTTTGAAGGCCTCATTAAGTTGAGTTCTAAAATACTGGTATTCAATACCATAGCTGACTTGTTTCATTTGTTCTATAGAATCATTGGTACTTTCCTTTTCTACTAAAGTATCATATACCAGTATTCTAAAATTACTTTTGTTTCCAGAAAGAATGATATCTTTGATATCACTCATATTTATTCCTTCAAGTGTTCACTTTTGAAGCTTATTATTTGAATTTGATTCTCATTTCGATGATAAAAATTTCACTATTTCCTGGAACTTAATTATAATAATTTTATTATAATTAAAAAATATAAATAAGCAATGATATTTTGTTTTATTTTTATTCTTTCTTTTTATCAAATATTTCTATAATAGTAACATTTAATTACAAATACTATTTTTATGTTCCAAGACTTTTCTCTCTCAAACTCTCGACAAAAAGATGTTGAAATCATTTCTTCTTTCACAAAAGTATGTAGGAAAGATATTTTAGAAGCTGTCATAAACGCTGGGAGTGGTCATACTGGAGGGAGTTTATCATCGCTTGAATTCTTGGCAGTTGCTTATATTATAGCCAGTCAAACAGGGGAGAAAGTGGTAGTTTCGAATGGTCATGTATCAGCTTGAGTATATGCAATATTGGCTGAACTTTGATATATACAACAAAAGTTATATATAGAGAACTTTCGTGCGAATAATAGCTTATTTGCCGGTCAGGTGAATGCTATGATACCAGGAGTAGAATATACTACTGGCCCACTGGCTTGCTGAGTATCGGTAGCATGTGGAATTGCACTTACAGAAAAAAAGAATAAAACTGGGAAACGAGTATTCGCTTGTATGTGAGATGGAGAGTTTCAAGAGTGACAGGTTTTTGAGATGCTGAACTTCGCTGTGAAATACAAGTTAGACAACTTAGTATTATTTATTGATTATAATAAAGTGCAACTCAGTTGAAGTTTAAAGGAAATAATGGATGTAGATATCAAAGCGCTTTTGTCTACAATCGGTTGGAATGTCCATGATGTTGATGGACACGATGTTGACATGTTATTGACAAGTATTGAACAATTTAACAAAAAAAGTGAAAAACCTAATGTTATTTTGGGGAATACAATTATGTGAAAGTGAGTAGAGATTCTTGAAAAAGATGGAAAAGAACTTCTTTCAAAATGGCATTGAAAAGCGCCTGGATTTGATTTGGTGAAAAATGATTTAGAATATCTTACTCCAACAAGGGAGGATGAGGAAAATATAGAAATTATAAAACAAAATAAAAAAATAGAGTTTTATAATCAAGAGAGATTTGTCTACTATGATGGGTGGAAGACTAACCCCTCCCACTCCACTCCGTTACGTGGACTCCCCTTATATAAGGGGAGAGAAAATAAGGAATATAATAAAAAAAGGTTTTTTCCTATTGATACATATCTTCCAAATATTCCATTGTATGATGTTTCTGAGAAAGTAGCATGTAAGGATGCATATGCTCTTACTCTCGAAAAAATAATTGAAAAAAATGAAGAAAAAGTAGTGCTTCTTATGGCAGATGTAGTTGAATCTATAGGAATTACAGGAGTACGTTCTCATTACCCCGATAATTATTATGAGTGTGGAATTGCAGAACAAAATATGATTTCAGCAGCTGGGGGTATGAGTACGAATGGTCTAATACCTTTTGTGTCGGTATACTCAAACTTTTGTGCGAAGAGGGCAGCTGATCAAGTAAGACTGAATGATATTAATGCAACGAATGTAAAAATGGTATGTACTCATGCGGGGCTTTCTGTATGACCTGATGGGCCAACACATCATGCTCTTGATGATGTTTCTTGAATTTTGGCTCTGAGAAACACGCTTCTTCTCGAACCTGCGGATGCGAATATGATGATTCATATCACGAAGTATATTGCTTCTTTTTATGGGAATTGTTACGTAAGGATGTGAAAACATCCTCTTGATATTATTACGAAAGAGGATGGTAGTATATACTATGATGAAGATTATATTTTTGAATATGGGAAAACTGATATTATAAGAGAGTGAGATGATGTTACTTTAGTTGCTATTGGTTCGCCTTCTACTGAAGCATTTCAAGCAACTCAAAAGCTAGAGCAAGAATGAATATGAGTTGAGTTTATTATTGCGAGTAGCTATAAAGATTTTGATGAAAATATTTTGAATTCGGTTCAAAAGACAGGGAAAATAGTGGTAGTTGAGGATTGTTTTACAGACTCAGGCTTAGGGACGAGTATAAAATCATATTTATTTGATAGAGGAGTATCATTATCAAAAGAAAATTTTATCAGTCTTTGACCAGTAGACTACCATATGTGTGCTGATAGTTATGAATCTTTATATGATAGTGTTTGAATGAGTAGGGAGAAGATAATTGATCTATTAAAAAATAAGATGATTAGAAGCAATTGCTTCTAATCATCTGTTTTGTAATGGATAATTCCATTATGTTGCTTCTTGTTTTTCCCTTTCTATATCAGCAGCTTGATGTTCTTCCCACCAGCTAGCTAAATTTCGAGAGTCTTTGTTATGAGCATCATATACTATTTCTTCAACCTGTTTTGGGCTAAGGGTTTTGATTACAGAACATAACTCGGGAACGTAATCACTTTTACAGTATATATCATTTGAAGCATCTACTATTTCTTTAGAAACGTTTCTTTTTAGTTTCTCTAGAACATATTTTAGTAGATTTGCTGCTTTTTGAAGTTCTACTTCTTTTGTTTTTGGTTTTAGATAGTCACTGTTACATCCCATAATTTTCCTCCATTTAATAGTTAATAAATAAATACTGAACTATATTATATATATAATACCTATAAAGTCAAATTATTTATAATAAAGTTTTGTAAAATAGGAGAATACTTATATTATATTTTATATATCTATATTAATTTCTAATTTATTTTCTTCATGAAAAATCAGATGTTGAAGAATATTGTGCTTGGTTTCATTTCAGTATTTGTGGTAAGTGGAGTAGTATACGGATTTTCAGGATGGGAGGGTGTTGAGAATGCTGCTGATGGAGAATCTCTTACTCATACGGTTTGGAACTCCCTCGTCGATGGGGTCGTGAAAAAAACTGGCACTATTGCTGAGACTATTACTTGAGTGAAGACCTTTTCGAGTTCACCAATAGTACCAACTCCAACAACTGCTACACAGGTTGCCAATAAGCAGTATGCTGATACGAAGGTATGAGATACTTGAGATGAAACTATAGCTGGGATAAAAACTTTCTCTAGTTCACCTATTTCTATTTCTCCCACAGCTTCATGAGAATTGGCTACAAAATGATATGTAGATAGTAATGCTGGTCCAGGGCCAGATTATGATTCAGGTTGGGTTAGTATTAATGATACTTCTTTAAATAATGTTCTCAAGACTCATAACCTATGAACTATGTTTCCAAAGGTAGAGTTGTTTGTCGGGAAAATAGTTCATAGCTGAAAAACATATTATTTTGATTTACAAACAAATCAATATGGTGATGCAAATCAATTTAATGGAACAAGATTGAGTTTCCGTAATTCGACTCAATTTTATATCACTAGTGGTAGTAGTAATATAGTTCATGCAGTTTATGCAACCGCGACTGATGGAACAAGAACTCGTCTTGATAGTAAAAGTTCAGGAGAAGTGCGCGTATTGTTGTCTGCTTGAGTAAATTAAGTTTATTTTATATTTTTAAATTATTTTATTATGAAAAAATGGTATTTTATAGTGGCGTTGTTACTTGTGTTAGGACTTTCTAGTTGTGGTTCTGATGATTCTAATTCTCAAAAAGAGGAAGTTCAAAAAGAAGTGGTTGTAGCTGATACTCCGCTTACAGAAGAACAAAAAAATGTAGTAGAAAATTGAGGTTGAGAATCGGTGGTAGAAAATGAAATTACGGTAAAAGAGTTTGAAATAGATTCATTTACTCAAATAATAGATGGAAAATATTTTCCACAATTTTCAGTGAAAGAAATTGAGGTAAATGAATGAGACGCAGTAAGGTTAAAGATAAGAACTACAAAATGAAATCATAATATCAAAATTGATGAGTTTGATGTATTTGCTGAAACTCCATTAGATGCTGTTACGGTAATAGAATTTGTAGCTGATAAAAAAGGAACATTTGAATATTATTGTACAAAACCTGGTCATAGAGACAATGGACACTGGGGAACTTTGGTTGTTAAGTAGATTATTATAAAAACAAAACATACTAAATTCGAATAGATTTTAGTATGTTTTGTTTTTATAATCTATTTGCTAAATACTTAAAAAACATTAAAATCTGCATGTATTTTTATTCAAGAATACTGAATTATTATTAAAATACTTACAATATGAAAATTTGGTTATTAAATACTAAAAAAAATAAGTGAGCATTTTGAGTGAAAAGGGTTTTAGAGGAATGAAAGAAATTATGATTGAGGATGAAGTTTGTTTCTATTGAAGATATAGAACTCGTTATTAGTTCAGATGGTGAAGAGACTTTGTTTATTAAAAATAAAGTTGTAAAATTACCAAATATCGTTTTACCAAGAAATGATACTTCTTATCAAATTAAATCTATTACAGATTTTTTAGAAAATAAAGGAGTTCATATTGTAAATAGCAATGTATCTAGATTTTTAGCAAAGGATAAATTTCTTTCTTTACAAAAACTTGCACTTAATGCCATTCCTGTACCTAAAACTATTTTATTAAAAGGGGTTCCAAATATTCCATTTATTGAGGAACAACTCCAATATCCTATTATTATTAAAAAGATTGAATGATCACAATGAAGGTGAATTATCAAGGTGAATAATAGGGAGGATCTAGAAGATATGATCGAAATGCTAGAAGAAAACATGAAAACTTTGAATAGGAACCTTATTTTACAAGAGTATATTTGAGAGAAATCTTGACAAGATCTGAGATTTTTTGTAGTCTGATCTCGTATTATTGGTTCTATGCTTCGCAAGTGAAAAGAATGAGATTTTAAATCAAATTTTTCAGGTTGAGGTAAGGTTTTTGATCATATACCAACTGAAAGAGAAGAAATATTAGCATTAGATTCTACGAGTATTATATGACTTGATATAGCTTGAGTAGATATGTTATTTGATAAAGATAATGGATATAAAATTTGTGAAGTAAATGCTTCACCTTGATTTGAGTGATTAGAAAAAGCTACATGAAAAAATATAGCTGCTGAGATCGTTAATTATATTGCCAAAAGATATAATATAAAAACTTCTCAATCTCTTTAAATATTTTTAATAGGAACGTATGGAAACGAAATACTTATCCATAAATTATGAGAAAGATTCAGTTGATATTCCTTATATAGAGATTATTGGGGAAAAACCTGGTCCTCATTTGTTTATATCTTGATGAATTCATGGGAATGAAATTTGAGGTATTGTAGTAATAGAGGCTTTTATTATCTGGTTAAAAAAGTCTAATATAACAAAAGATTTAGCATGAAAGATTACTATTTTACCGTTACTGAATCCAAGTGGTTTTAATAGTATGAAAAGAAGGGTAGCAGAGGATAATAAAGATTTAAATCGTTGTTTTGGATTAAAAAAAAGAACTTCATTTTCCGAAGAGATTGCATATCAGCTTGAAGAGCATATTTTTTCTAAAACAGATTATTGAATTGATTTTCATGATGCTTGATGACGATCTATTCTGATGCCTCACTCTCGTGTTCATAAAAATGAAGAGTGAGATTATACAAAAAAGATGTGACAGGTATTTGGAACTAAACTTATTATTGAGCGTAAGTGAAAAGATAATATGATGGCGTTTGCATTGTGAAAAAAGTATTGAACAAGGGTTTTGACTTTGGAACTTTGATGAGCCCAGAGAATTTTTGATGACTATGTAAATATTGGGATCAAGGGGATAAGGAATTTTTTATCCTATGCATACATGTATCCTTGAGAGATTATTTTACCTGAGAAACAGTATATATTAAAAAAGCGTTTTTGAGTGAGCTTGAAAGATTCTGCAGTTATATTATTTCAAATAAAGGTTTGAGATTTTGTACATTACGGGGATTATATTTGAGATGTTTATTATCCAAAGGATCAAAAAAATGAAATACTTACTTCACCTATGTGTTGATATATATTTTCTTTGTGGTCAAAAAATCAAGTTCCATTGAAAGCACCGAAAAAAACCCATGTTATTTATTCTATTTTGGAATGAGAAGAATGTCATATAGAAAATGCCATTACCAATAAAATAGAGAAATTAGAAAATATACATATAGATGAGGTCGTGATGTAGTCTCAGTTATTTGAAGTTTCAAGTTATAACGTGTCACATATTTCTTCATAATTTTATTTCTGTTTTTCAGTAGTCATAGTACTTTTTGTTTTATATTTGTGTGATTTATTTTGAAAATTTTTCATTTATAAAAGGGAAGTCTAATTTACTCATCAATATATGACGAAATTTGCTTCGTTATAATCATAAACTCAATGAGTACCGCTATTTGCATATGCATGTACTACTTTTACACTGGTTGTGAGAGCATTGGTGCCACGTGGGTTTAGCATTGCGACCTGTCTTACTGCATCTCCCTCTCAATATGCTCATCATATTAGGGTATAGTTTGTATTATCCATAGCGGTAGTGAAGTATGCAGTATATGCTCACTGAGAGTTTCTTACGATTCTTGTAATGTTGTACTGACTTCTTATAGTACATTCATTTGATCCTCATCATCATGTACAACTACTTCCATCGAAGTTGACCCAAGCTGTTGGAAGCCTTTGGGCTTCAACGGAGTTTTGAGTATCAACATATCCTTTACTTGCTACCTGTCAAGAAGCTGTTGGACTTGGTACTATAGGTGAACTAGAAAAGGTTTTTACTCATGTAATAGTCTCAGCAATACTCCCAGTTTTTTTCACGACCCCATCGACGAGGGAGTTCCAAACCGTATGAGTAAGAGATTCTCCATCAGCAGCATTCTCAACACCCTCCCATCATGAAAATCCGTATACTACTCCACTTACCACAAATACTGAAATGAAACCAAGCGCAATATTCTTCAACATCTGATTTTTCATTTTTTTATTGATTATCTTTTATATCTTGAATAATTATATGTAGTTTCTATATTTGACAAAACTTTGTTTCTCTATTTATATAGACGAATAATAAAGAAGTGCTTTACTTAAAATTATAGATAAGTTATGAATCATTACGTGAGAGGAGGAGAAATGTTATTTGCTCAAGTTTATTAGTAAGATTTTTGTCTATAGAAAGACTTTTTAGGTTATTAAGATGATTTTTTAATTGGGAAACTATTTTAGTTTTATGTGTTTGTACTTCAGAGAGAAGTGTCTCTTTTTCTTGCTCTTTTAATGATAGGTAAAAAACTGCAAGTTTTTGTTGTCCTCACTTTAATATTCACAATTCATATGCTATAAAGTTAATGATATTTCCACTATCAATTTCTCATGAGTTATTATCAAATAGATATTTTATATCATCGATATCATCTTCGAACTGATGACAGAGTCCGAGACTATATCCAAATTGAGAGAGTTTCTTACTTGTTTCTTCTGGTATGTTTCCATGTACGAGACTAGGAATATAGCAAGTGGCTTCAATCAGTGCTGCTGTTTTTTTGATTATATTATCATAGTAAAAACTGGTTCCTTTATGGAAGTGTTTTCAGGCATCAATATCACAGCTTTGTCAGAAAGCCATATTATTAATTAACTTGTTGAAGTAATGGTATATTTCAATAAAATTATCTTTTTTATGGAATTTGTCTACTATAATATTAAAGAATGTATTTATCATAACGTCTTCAATAATAGCAGCTTGTTTGCTTCCTACCGTTTTCCATAGAGCTTCTCTCTCACATCTTTCTTCACTTTCATCTTGAATGTCATCCATTACGAGTGATGTTTGATGAATGAGTTCGAGTATACTTGCTATATTGAGTGCTGATTCGTCGTCGAGTTTTAAACCTTTTGATATCAAAAGACTCATATTTCCTCTGAGTCTTTTGGAATGTTCTATGGTTGGTAATATCTTATGTTTGAGTCCAACGTGTGATAAAATATGCTCCAAGAAATGATTGTCTATAAGGTTTTCTTCTAGGAGGTTTTTGAGATATTTTTCTAGCTTTTCTCTTTGAGGTCAAAAAAATAATTTCTTTACTAGTTCTTCTTTTGATAAAAGGATATTTATTTTTTCTGGTGTTAGGTTTGTGATATCTTCTATTGTTTTATTGTCACTAGTATTTTTATTATTATATCATCAGTATATATTTTTAGAATTTTCTTTATTCATGATCTTTATTATGTATTAATATAATATTAATAGCTTTATTTATATTTAAGTCAAATTATTTGTATAATACTTTATGTCTTTGAAATAAGTAATTATAAAAACTAAAAAAATACGAAATCTATTTTGGATCTCGTATTTTTTTCTTTCAATAATGGTACCTGGAAAGGGACTTGAACCCTCACGACCGAAGCCGGGGGATTTTGAGTCCTAATCGCTAGTAATCGATTAGCATTTTTGGCTTAAATAAGATACAATTCGTGTATATTACTCAATAATATTTTCTATATCCTGTAATTTTTACAGTACTAGGACATATGAAAACTAATAGATTAATTGTATTCTTTTAAGTGGTAAAAGCAAGATTTTTTAGTTCAATAAATGTTGCTTTTCACAAGGATTATTCATCACTATATAAATAATACCAACTTCAGGAAGCAGTATGATTTTAAGTATGAATATAAGATTAAAGTATAATTACTATAAAAATTATAATATTTTTAATGTGAAATACAAAAGAGTTGTGATGATTTTGTTTAAAAATCTATGAGGGTATTTAGTGTTTATCAAAGATGAAAAGTAGCTATTTTAGTTATAATAATTTTTATACCATTTATATTATTATTAGTAGATTTTACAAAGAAATGTTTAGTTTCTCTTTAATAACTACCTATAAGAATCATATTGCTCCATCGGGTCTCTATATTCTCAATTACCATACTCCATAGAATTTATGGAAAAAAGAGTTCATAGTAAAACAATGAGAAATAATATTATCATATCCCTTTTAGTATTATCCATAGAAATAGAAAGTTAAGAAATAAAAGGAAACGTGTATTATTATTTTATTCTTGCTAATGTCAAGCGTGTCACTTGGTTATAATTCTATAATTAAGTAATGATATTATATGATTTTAGTTAATAATTATCATTTACGTATTGGGTACATCATTCAATAAATGAATTTGAGTTTCAATTACAATCATATTCATCATCTATTCAATTATCCTCTGCCCATTGATAACCAGCTTCGTGTCAGCTACAATCTTCTGTACATTCATAGCTTCAAAATGAGGTGCTACTATAAGAATTATTTTCTTGTATGTATTCATTACATCAATCTTCGGCTCAATCGTAAGAGCTTCAAAACTCTGAGTCACAGTCTTCAAAATCATCTATATTATTGTTTTCTGCCCAGCTATATCAATCACTATAATCTAAAGTAGTTTGTTCATTATTATCATAGTAGTTTGTTGAACTGTTCTTATTGCTACATGAAAGTAGTATGAATAGGGTAGTTATTACAATTAGTATTTTTTTCATATTGTATTTGTTAATAAAGTATAGCTTATTTTAGTTCTTGAATTATTTTATTATACTTATCTATTGCAATCTCTTTATCCTTTATATAATATAACCATTGATATAAATTTTGTTGAGAGTTTAAGTCATCTATAAAGAGAATATTTTTAACTTGCCGACTATCCTTTCAGACTTTATACTGTTTATAATTTAAAAGATTAGAGTCTATATTTATCCATCTATCTTCTATTGTATATCATACTATACAAGTATTGTTTTTCTCACTATAAAATATATTTTTTGTTTCGATTTTTGTATAATTTGCTGGGTAATTTTCTTCTCAAGAATATTTTTCTTTAAACTTATCATATAAAGATATACACTCTGTTGTTTTTTTTGTATTAGTATCTTGCTTTATTTTTACTATTGTATTTTTTAATTGTATATTTTCAGTTTTAAGAGAGTTTAATTCATTTTTATGAGTTATTGATTCACATGAACTTAATAGTATAGTAGGAATTAAGAAATATATTAAATAGATTTTCTTCATATATATATTATTTAGAAGTTAAAATAACAAAAAGAGGGACACTTTGAATCTCTTAATGTTGCTTAGACGCCCTGAATCCAATAAAAACTGAAAAAAGGTAGAGACAAAAATGTCCCTCTTCTAGCCTTTATTGAATAATGTGGCACCTAAGCTTTTTTATATTAAAAGAAATCTTTTAAATATCAAATGAATTGCAAAATGAATTTGTACTTTATAATAATAATTTATATTTTTCTACATACTATTTTAATGCAATAGTAGTTTATAGTAAATATTTACCCCTACTCGAAAGGGGTATTGCATTCTCTGAAAATTGATTATAATGTAAGTAATGGATTTAGTTCTAAAAATCAAATTACAAATAGAATAAATCCTTAAAAATTTGTACGATACTTTTTACTACTTTTGATAAAGTACGTTTTTTAGGTGCAAGAAAATCTTCTTAGTGAACAGCTTGGAAGTGAGTTGTTGTATTATAGCCTTATTAAGGATATATACACATTTTCGTAATATACATATGTATTACGAATTATTTTTATTGACTAATTTTTTACAGAATGAACAAGGAAACGGTGCTAGAATTTACATACAATAATTTAGATACTGAAGAGGGAATGGTAGAATATTCCGAACTAGCAGATACTTATAATTTAAGAAAAGGAACACATAGCAAAACTAAGAACTATGTTATAAATAGTCTTTATTCTATTGATATATCAAGTCAGGAGAGAGAATTATATCTTTTATTATATGATTTACTAGCACAACAAAAATATCTCCCATCTATTCAATTAAATAATACGCAAATATCACAGATATTATGAAAGGATAAATCTACGATATCGAAATCCATTAATAGATTAATAGAAAAAAACTTATTAAGTAAGACTCAGAATATTCACGGGTATGATTGTTATGTAGTGAATGAAAATATAAATACTTGGTGACTAGCAATAGATAAAAAAAGACTTGATTTAATGGAGTTACAGAGAAAACATTTAGCATGATTGAATACACACCATTCAGAAGGGTATAAAGACTATAAAAGTAATCAACAAGTAGTTGCGTTATCACAACACTAATATCTATTTTATCCCTATATAAAAGGAACTAAGAAAAACTCTTCTTATAAAGAATATAAAGAATATAAAGAATATAAAGAATATAATTACTTATAGGAAAGGTATATATAACCATCGGCGAACTTATTAATTAATAAACAAATATGAACGATATTGATACAATAAAAGAGAATGTATTATGTTCTCAAGTTTTTGCTTGAGAATGAAGCTCTCTTATACAAGAATGAAAAAATAAATACAAAACGAGGTGTATAAATCCTCAACATACTGATATAAATGCGAGTCTTACTATTAAAGATGATATTTGATGGTTTCAATGTTGGTCTTGTGGGCTGAAAGGAGATATTATAAATGTAATAGAATATATAAAACCTGAATTTTTTACATTTCGCGAACGATTACTTTATTTGCAAGATAACTATTTATGAAAAGAAAATAATACACTTATTCATATATCAAAAAACACCAAAAAACAAGAGAATATTCAATGAGATGAAACCTTTATTGAAATTATGAATTATATAGCATTATATTGGGTTCAGAAGCTCTCAAAAGAGATAAAGGATAAGTATATACTAGGGTGTGAAAAATTCCCTTATATGGCATTTAAATGAGAAGAAGTTACTATGCAATGATATGGATTAAGAGAAGAAATCGTAGAGGAATATAAGATATGATTTTCGCCGAATACGAAAGAGTTATTTAATCTATTAATGGAGAGATATAATAAAGAAACCATAGATAAACTTTGACTGTTTGATAGTCGTGGAATGCCTCTTTTTAAGAATAGAATTGTTATTCCTTATATAATAGAGGAGAATGTAGTATATTTCATTGCTCGTCAGACTGAATTGACTCCTGCGACGAAGTTTGAGGAAGGCAAGTATAAGAATCAATCAATAGATAATAAGTATTTATATAATGAATGAAATTTGTATAGGGATTGTGTTTTTATTACTGAAGGTGCGTTTGATTGTTTATCATTAAAGAATATTTGATATGACTCTATTGCTTTATGATGATTGGAAACCAATAAGGGTATTATAGAAAAAATGAAGACTTGATTTAAAGAAAGTGTGATGGTCTATATTCTTTTTGATAATGATAGAAATGGAAGTGGAAATAAGAAAGCAGAGGATATGAAAATTATATTACAGTCAAAAGGAGTTGAGAGTAATATAATTACGTTACCCTTATTAAAGGGCAAGAGTAAGATAGATATTAATGAATATTTATGAAAACATAGTAAAGATGAGCTTAATAGCTTTCTTTCATTTTAATAATAATAACAACGATAATATGATAAATAAGTATTTTATAGGAAAGAGATTAGAAACTCAAATATGTATGGAGTTTCAAAAGTATATAGAACGTAAAAGAGGCTGTAAGAGCTTCTTAAAACTAAGGGGGGAGGTTAATGCCCCCATAGACTATTTAGGGCACCTCTACAAGCCTAATTTTAACGTTATAGTAGCACAACTTGCTGTGGAAGTAAGAAGCTTAAAGAAAAGTAAAGAAGATATAGAAAAAGAGGGGGGATATATTGATTTTCCTATTACTAAACTTAATGAGTTGATGAAGTTTTGGCGAATGGATAAAGAGTGTTATATAGTTTATAAACTCGCCGAAGAGGTGTACGTTTTAAGTTGGGATTATTATTTGAAACATAACTTTGAAATTGAGTTGAAAGATTGGAAGGGGGATTATGTAAAGTTACCTGTAAGGAATTTTATTGAGTGTATATAATTTTTACTTTTTTATTAATTTATGTATTATTATAAATAATTAAAAAGGAGGTTTTTAGTTGTTTATATTTTATAATTTATCATATAATGGAGGTTAAATATGATTTAATACCATGAATAAAAGATTTGATGGAATGAATAACTGAATCTGAGTTATTTGAATTAAAGAAAGTCTTTTTAAAAAAAGTTTATGTTTCATTTTTTATTTTAGAGCCCGATAATATTTTAGAGTTTCAAGAGAATATCAATGAGACTGGTTATACTATCTCAGTTTTTAAGAATATTCTTACGTCATTATTTGAAAAAGAAATAGATTATTTGGAAGATATTATTTTAGATATGGCTGATTTTGATGATATAAAAGGTTCATATTTATTTCCATTTATAAAGTCAGAATATGAAGTATATAATAGGAGGTATAGTTGAGATAGTGAAAAAATAAAGAATATTCTTAACATATTTCATACTAATATGTTTTCATATATTTTTATATATCCGTTTCAGGGGAAATTAATTGTTTTTACTGACATAAAAGAAGAAAAAATATTACCAATATTACAGCTACTTCCAGATTTCTCTGCTTTAGAACTTCATAATATTATTCCTAGTATTATAGATTCGCTAAAGGATAAAATGTTAAAAGATGAAAAAGCTGGAATTAATGAAATTTGAATTTGATTTCCATTATCAATGTTATGATGACATGCAGATATAAGGGATAAAGTTAAGAAATGATGAGTTATTAGTTGAGATAATAATTTTAAAAATCTTATTAGGTATGGTCTGTTAAATTTTTTAAAACTTAAGTTTAGATATACTATATCTTTTAATAAAGATAATGAAAAGAATAAATTTAACTTACATGGTTATTTGTATGATTATCAAGATGATTGTTTAAACGAAGATATAATAAATGACTTAGAGAGTTTTTTAAGTGATATTGAAAATGCGTCTCTATCTAGTAATAGTGATTTTTTTGGTTTACCATTATATATATTATCTTGAAAATATACATATTCGAAATCAGATTCTTGATACCCTGAATTTCATTATGATGTAATTAATGGTAATTTAAAATTGTCTTTAAGTAACTGAGATGATGAAAGAACATTTGATATTACTTGAGTTTTTCCTCAATATATAAAAATTAATGACAATAATGTATTTTCTTATTTAAAAGTTAAAGAAAATATTCAAGATAATGATATTAAACATTATTGATTTGAAGATGATTTTTTTATAGACAAAAAAACTTCAGCTCCATGTGATGATTTTTTATATGATATAAGAGAAAAAATGTCTCATATGTTTCATTATGATTGTGATGAAGAATTTGAATGAAAGGTGAAGCCTGAAGTAACACCATCTGATTTTTATTTTTCAGCCTCATCAGAAGAGCAGGATTATTTAATTAATATATGCAACTCTAAAAGAGGAAGAAATAAAATCTCTCATCATATCACAGTTGATATATATAAGTTATCATCTTTTAACTATTGACGAGATTTAGTAGATAATAGTATGAAAAAGTTTAATTCCAATTATAATAACAAGCTACTAGGTACTCTTAAATTAGCAATTGATAAAAATTCTCCGACTAAAATAACATGTTGAACCTATGAAGATGAATTAAAGTGCATAAAACATTGTAAAACTAATTCAAGTGATATTGATGGCTATATAAAACCTGAGCAGTTTAATGATGTTTCGTATATAGATAGAGTTTTAAAGTATGAAGACTATATTTCACTATGCTTGATAAAAATATTTGAGCAAAATAACTATTCATCATTTTTTGGTTGAAAGAAGAATGGAAAATATACTAGAGAGTTGGCAGATATTATTTCAATAGAAGAAGATGATGGTAAAATTAATGTAAATTTATTTCATATTAAAACAAAACCCTTTGAGTCTAAAAGAGTAACAAATTTAGAAGCTTCTTTTTCAGCATATACTCAGGTAGTATGACAAACATTAGAAAAAGCTAAGGCATTTATGGACGAACCATATATTGAATGAATTTTAAAAGGTCTAGAAAAATACTTTTATTATGAAAAACAAGTAGATTGAGAGTTATCAAGAGTAAATGCAGACAATCATTTAATTTTTGAATATATAGAATCAAAAATTAAATGATTGACGTCAGGAACAATTAATATAAATGTTTATTTTTCAGTTAATTTTAAAGATTATTGATGAGATTTAAATGATAGTAATAGTGTAGATGAGTTATCATTTATTACGAATTGGAAAAGGTTAAAAATGGTAAATGATATTTTTACCTCTAATATTAATAATGTGACTAATAACCTTACTCCTCATATTAAATTAAATTTGAACTTAGGTATGTTAGTTACAAAAACTAAAAAAAGTGAGTGATGAATAGATATAAAAAATGACTTATTTATTGTTGATGATATTAATAGTTTTTTTCAGTAATTTATATATGTATTTTATACACCTACTTCCAACTTTCTTTACTATTCAAGTTATAAATAAATATTCGTAGTTTTTAAACCAGTATGACCCATTTCTGTTTGTGGTTATAAAGTGGATAGTAGTAGCTTATAAAGTAAAAAAAAGATAGAAAATTAATTCTATCTTTTTTCTATTAAATATTAGTTTACACACTCCATCAAAGATAAAAGATTATTAGGTTCATCTCAATCATTTACAGTTTTTATGTATTCGTTTCAAGAGCTACTTGTAGATACTATTACGTCTACTATATCTCATCACACATTAACAAAAAAACTATATTTCTCAGATTTGATACCATCTATTGCATCTTTTTGTGCTAACTTCCATCGTGTTCAACTTGGATTTACTCATCATATATGAGTTATTCTTTGGTAGGGGTTAAATCTATCACCTTTGTTGATACACTTTATTTCTGCTCTAATCTCTGCCATATTAATATAATTTAAAATTTAAAATTTTGACTTTAACTCAATTTTATATAGTATTTTCATACTTTTGAAAAAGAGTACTATTAAATTTTTAGAGTTAATAAAACTCTGAACTTTTTTCTACCATTTTTCGAATGGTTACATAATAAATTGCATTAAGGAATTAAAGTTTGCCGACTAAATCTTAATGCTTTTTTATACTACAATTTTTTTGCTGAAAGTAAAATTTGTAGACAATTTTTATGTTAAAAACTGTATATGTTATTTTTATGTTAAAAATTATGTTAAAAACTCTAGTTTAAAATGATTATGATACTATATACGCTTTCTATAATAATGTAATTATCGTATATAGTATGAATATGTTTTTTTAAATATTTAACTTTTGCACTTCCTCCCGGCTTTCTTTACTATTCAAATACAAATAAATACTCGTAGTTTTCAAGTCAGTATGTCCCATTTGCTGTTGAAGGGTATATATGTTTATTCACCTCTTAACGCATAAGGAAGCATACGTGTGTCTTACTAAGTGAGGGTATACTACTATACCTACTCACTTTTTTAAGTGTCTAAAAAGCCTATTTATTCAGTCGTTTGTAATCTGTTTTCAACTCCCATTACAAAATACATATTCATTGTTCTTATCTTGTATCTCTAAGTAGTCTAAAAGTTGTTTCGAGAATGATTTTGGTATATAAACTATTCTATCTTTTTGCCCCTTTCAGTTTTCTATTTTGATATATTGAGAGGTAACATTTTTTCTTTTCAGTTGCGTAAGTTCGTTTCTTCTTAATCAAGTATTGAGGATAGTATTAAATATCATATAGGTTCTGTACCTATAAAAGTCTATCTTGTAGTTCTGAAGTATATAATTATTGATAACCTCTATTTCATTATCTGATAAAGAACCAGGTAGGCTCTTTGACTGTTTCACTTTTGTGAGCTGTCTTCAATAGTTCTTTTCTACTATCTCGTTTTCTACTAAGAAAGAGTAGTACTTTATTAAAGTCTTTCTGAATTTATCCAAGGTACTATTTTTTAAGTTCCTATCAAATAATTTGTTATACGATATTTTGATTTTCAGATTATTATTGAAACTTTCTAAACTATCGATTTTGGAATAGTTTATGAACCTAAGAATATATTTCATATAGAACATTATAGTCTCGCACGTAAGCCCTTGAACTTTGAGGAAAACTCTATAATCATCTATAAGGAACTCTTCGAGTGTTTTGGCTTCTATATTGATACTTGTTGTTGGGATTTTCATACCTATATTATAAAAAAAATACTATCTATATTAGGTCCGGGGGACTACTATAAATAATATCTTTGTATAATTCTTCTTTAAGCTATGCTGTGCATTTTCCCTTGTAAAAGGGAATAATGGTACCTGGAAAGGGACTTGAACCCTCACGACCGAAGCCGGGGGATTTTGAGTCCCCTGTGTATACCAATTTCACCATCCAGGCATTATATGGTGGAGCCGCCGTAAAGCGGCCCCATAAAACATAAAGTAAACAGATTATATATAAATCTTTATTTTTGCAAAATTTTAATTCACAGTATACTAGCTCTGAAAGTATTTATAAGCAAAAACAATGGAAAAAAAGAAAATAGAGTGAATATATGCCCAATGAAAATGAGATTTCGGTTTTATTGACGTAGAGTGAGAAAAAAAAATGATATTTCGTTCATGGGAAAAACAAAAGTAATGTTCTCCCATGAGATAAAGTAGAAGCATACCTACAGACCTTTAAAGGAAGGGAAGAGGCAATAGTGACTCAAGTATTAGAAAGAAAAGAAGCGGTCGTTGTATGAGAGTACTCTGATAGTGGAACTTTTGGTTTTGTAATATCACAGAACCCTGATATGAGGAATGATATCTTTGTTTCTGCACGAAATAATTTGGGTGCAAAGAACGGAGATATAGTTGCAGTGAGGATTGTTGATTGGACCAAGAAGAATCCACAGGGAAAAGTGATACAAAAACTATGAAAAAAAGGTGACAGTGGAATTGGTGCAATAAGTTTACTTTTAGAGTGATGAGCGAGATTGCAGTTTGAGGAAAATATAGATAGAAATCTCTCAAAAATTCACTCGTGAATATCTTCAGGGGATTGGAAAGAAAGGAAAAACCTCACGAAACTATTCACATTTACTATAGATGGAGAAGATGCAAAAGATTTAGATGATGCTATTAGTGTGAAGAAAAAAGAGAATGGTGAATATAAACTTCTTGTTCATATAGCGGATGTTTCTCATTATATTCAAGAGGACTCTGCTCTCGATAGGGAAGCATACAAAAGAGCCACTTCCATTTATGTGGCTGATCGTGTGGTTCCTATGTTACCAGAAAAGCTATCGAATGATTTATGTAGTTTGAATGCTGATAGAGAGAAGTTAACACTGACTTGCGAGATGATTTTGTCAAAAACAGGTGAACTTCAAAAAACTATGATATATGAGAGTGTTATAAAAAGTGACTTCCGTTTGACCTATAGGGAAGTGGATGAAATCCTTTGAGGAAAGAAGAATCTATGAGATGCTTTATTATTCTGATGAATAGTGACTGATTTACTTATAGAACATTTAAAGATTGCTGAAGCATTAAAGGAAAATATATCAAATCTAAGAGAAAAGAATGGAGTACTCAATTTTGATTTCCCTGAAACGAAAATTGTATTTGGTGCAGATTGAAAGGTAGAGTGAATCAAAGAATACCCAAAATATGAGTCAAATAAAATGATAGAGAATTTTATGGTGAGTGCGAATGAAGCAGTATCAAGAAAACTTTCTGCTTTCCCATTCTTATATAGAATACATGAAGAGCCTAAGGATGAGGATATTTTGAAATTACAAGATATACTTCATTTATTTGAAGTACAACATATATTTAAGAGTGTGGATACCAAAGACTTTTCTAAACTCTTATCCAAGATCGAAAGTTTAGATCCAAAAAAGAAAATGTTCTTAGAGAAAATGGTACTCAGGACTCTCTCTAAAGCAGTATATTCTGATGAAAATGCAGGGCATTTTGGTCTGGGATTGAAATTTTATAGCCATTTCACTTCTCCAATCAGGAGATATCCAGATCTCCAAATCCATAGAATTATCAAAGAGAAACTTCATGGAAAACTGACTCCAGAAAGAGTGGCTCATTATGAGAGTATATTAGAAAAGGTTGCGAATCATACTTCGACCAAGGAGAGAGCTGCAGAGAAGCTAGAATATAAAGTAAGAGATTATTTTGTAGTACAGTTTTATAAAAATAGAATTGGAGAAGAGTTTGATGGAGTGATTACTACGGTTCTTGCTGCTTGATTCTTTGTTTGACTTCCAGATACTACAGAAGGTTTTGTGGAGCTTGATAATTATGTATTTGAAGAGAGTTTGCAAGAACTTAAGAGTACGTACTCATGAAAAAAATATAGACTTTGAGATAGTGTGAAAGTGGTATTGACCGAAGCTGATGAAGTGAGATTGAGGCTGAGTTTTGAGTGCATCTAATCTTTGCAATAAATAAATGATTATGATATAATGAGTTCTATATATATAGTAACTCATTTTTTATGATATTTTTAGAACAAATCAAGAGAAGTTTTTTACAGTTTTGTTTGCTTTCTTTTGATGAAGCATCTGTAGGCTGAAGTGATGATACAGTAAAACAAACGGAGGAGGGAACTCAAGATGAAAATAACCCAGAACAACAACCAGTTGAGGAAAGGCAAGAAAAGGTAATTACTCCTGAACAACAGAGAATCCTAGATTTAGAGAAAAAACTTGTAGGTTTGAGGGCTGAGATTAATTACAAAAGTAAGAACCAAGAGATCTTATCAAAAAATTTAGAAAAAGATACTCCATCTGAAGAAGATAAGAACAGTAAAGAATTAAAGGATCTTCAGTTTCAAGTGGATAGTTTGGTGAAACAAATACTAGAATTAAAAGAACAAGAGGTTATTTTAGAAGAAAGGTGTAATAGAAATACTATGCCAAAACATCCACTGAGTGAAAAAGTGAAGGAAACTTTGGAGAAGATGGATACTCTTTCATTTTCAGAGTTTTTGAAGCAAGATGTAAATGATAGACTCGCCTTAGTAACTTATAATAATATTCATGGTGAGAAGGTCTTAGAAGGAACCGAAAAACATTTGGAGGTAAATTTTAAATTTAATGGCAAGTATAATAGGGAGGTCTATGATAAAACAACGGCTGGAACTATTTTACATGAGAGAATTAGAGAAATAGAAATAAATGGTGTATTATATTCGAGAAGACCTAATGGAATAAGGTGAGAATTTTATTCTACTACTTGAGAGAGGGGGTTAGTGCATGATCATACAAAAATAGAAGTGAAACAGATTGTGAGTGCAGCAGAAGTTCTAAAAATAAAAAATGAATCTGATAAACAACTCGCTGAATTAAAGGAGTATGAGCAATGAACAAAAGATTATGCCATAGCAAAAGAAGCATTAAATAGGGGTATCGAACCGAAGTTTGCAGTGGCACTTTTATCAAGTAGGTCTGACATCATAGAAAAGAGTGATGAAGGAGGTATACTTATAAATGAAGATCTATTTATTGAAATTGATAGACAAATGTGATTTTTCTATAGAGAGTTCGGAATAGAGTATAACGCAAATTGAGAAAAAAATACAGTGGTAGAAACAATAAATAAGAAACAAAGGTACACGATAGAGTTTCTCGCGTATGTATCTTGAGCTATGAACCCAAAAGTGTTTGAAAAATGTGTGGTAGCATCAGGATATAAATGAGCTGAGCTTGCAGAAGCACTAAAAGTTTGAAATGATTTCCTTACGCAGAAAACCAATCTTACTTATGTATGATCATTGACACCCGACAAAATAGCTGAAAGATCAAATATAAGTGTTGGAGAAGTAGAGAGGATAAGAAGTTTGAAAAGGTTTCCGGCTGGAAGTACTGATGCAAAGTTACTTTTCAAAATTGCCGCTCAGAGTGCTGGTATTGATACAAGTTGGTCAGAGCATAAGTGACTACATGATATTATGGATAAAGAGTCAGCAGATGGTACAGTAGGTATACTCAATTATACGATTAAGTGAATGTCTATGAGTGAATTTAAGAAAAGAGCTTTAAATAGTAAATCGGATAATCCGATATGAAGTTATTCTACAGCTTCTTGACTCGGGCAACTCCTTCTTTCTAATGTTGATAAACATTATCCAAGTGGTAGAAAATGAATTTGAGATCCTATAGAGGAGGCAATTTGAATGTTGAGGTATGTAAAAGATAGATATGGTACTCCTGAAACAGCAAGTAAAATGTATGGTAAAACAGGATCTTATGAAGTTCGTGGTGAGACAAGATATAAATCATTTAAAGAATGATATTAGTTTAATATTTATCTCTTGCAAATATCTAAAAACTCTTAGAATATTAATAATATATTTTAAGAGTTTTTTATGACAAAATTACAGGATTTTTTTATAGTTTTGTGGACGAAAAAGTTTTTTAAGAAGTTTGCTACCTATATCCTTCTTATACTGACTTTCTATTTTTTCAAGGATTTCTTGTGAATCTTTCTTCTTACCTTTATTTTTTCATATCTTTTTTATAGTTTCTGAAAGTATCTAAAAAAGAGGCTAGAAGATATGATTGATTCATCATCTTTAAATATAAAAAGAGCAAAACTTTTGAAGAAATTCATTCCTCTTAATAGTATTATTATACTTGAATATATACTTTTTGTATGATTGATAATTTTTGTAATATCAAGTTTGGTACCTCAGCTGCTATGAGAATTATATGATATTTCTACTACCGTACCTCTTGTTACGGATCAAGTAAATTCTATTGCTCTTCGTTTGGAGGAGGTAAAAACACTTAATACAGAAATATGACTCAGTATTAATGAAATAGTGAGTGATAATGATATTACGGTAGTGAAGACTATATTTGATAAATTACAAGCCTTTTGAATTGTATTTTTACAGTTTGTATTATCACTGATTCTTTCTTTTGTATTTATAATAGATAGAAAAAAATTGAAAAAGTATTTCTCGAGTATTAAAACATCTAATTTTTGATTTTTATATAAAGAATATGCAGTAATCTTTAATAAAATTGTAAAGAGTTTCTGACTTATTCTTAAGGCTCAGTCTCTTATTGCCCTTATTAATACAGCTATTACTATTACTGGTTTTTACTTAATAGGTTTATTTTTTGGAGGGTTCCCATATCTTCTTACTTTAGCATTAATAGTGTTCTTTGCTTCTTTTATCCCTATTTTATGAATGTGGATATCAGCTATTCCACTCACTATTGTTGGGTATCTCCATGGCTGACTTGATGCAACAATATTTATATTTCTTATGATTATTTTTACAACTGCATTTGAAGCATACTTCTTGAACCCAAAAATAGTTTCTCATCTTTTCAAAATTCCTGTCTCTCTTACGTTTGTTATTTTGTTTGTTTCAGAACACTTTTTCGGTATTGCAGGACTTTTGATTTGAGTAAGTTTGTTTTACTTCATTGTTTCTCTTTTTGGAGATATCGATAAACTTATATCAGAAAAACATACGAAGAAATCTTAATATAATTTTTTGACAAATAAGACTAAATATATAATATTTAGATCGTATATTCTAACCAAGGACCTATGAGCCTCGCACAACTTGAAACCATTTTTGATTTTTATATGAAATAGTTTTTTGTTGCGTATGAACATATTTAAAGCACAAAATATTCTATTTTATAAAAAGTAGGATATTTTTTATTTAGTAACTATAATGATACAATGATACCAATTGAAACAAAGAGACATTCGCTCGCACATATTCTTGCCCAAGCAGTAAAAGAATTATATCCTGATGTACAGGTTGCTATATGACCCGACACTGAAGATGGATTTTATTATGATTTTGATTTTGGAGATTTTGATTTCTCTGATAAAGAATTAAAAGAAGTAGAGAAAAAAATGAAAAAAATTATTTCTCAGAATCAGAAATTTGAACAGTTTGATTTGCCAGTTGATGAAGCGATATCAAACTTAAAGAATGAAGGTGAAATATATAAGCTTGAACTCGCTCAGAAGCTAAAAAAAGAAGGGGAGACTCATCTATCTTTTTATAAAAATATATCTCAACAAGGGGATGAGAAGTTTCTTGATATGTGTAGATGACCTCATGTTGAGAAGATGTCTTTTCTCGATGCAAATTCATTTAAACTGGCCAGAGTTGCTGGAGCATATTGGCTTGGAAACAGTGATAATAAACAATTAACAAGAATCTACGCGTATGCTTTTGATACAAAAAATGAGCTGGATGTACATTTAAAAATGCTGGAAGAAGCAAAAAAAAGAGATCATAGAATACTTGGGGCAAAACTAAAACTCTTTACTATTTCAGAATTAATTGGACCTGGTTTACCCCTCTTGCAACCAGCAGGGATGGTAATCAGACAAGAGATAGAGGATTACTTATGGGAGCTTCATAAACAGGCTGGGTACCAAAGAGTTTGGTCACCACATATTGCAAAAGAACACTTGTATGAGACTTCGGGGCATGCGGCAAAGTTTGGAGATGAGCTATTTAAAGTTCAGGGAAAAGAAGATGCTTTTATTTTGAAACCGATGAATTGTCCTCATCATATGCAAATATTTGCTGATAATCAGTTCAGCTATAGAGATATGCCAATCAGGTATTTTGAACCGGCTACGGTCTATAGGGATGAGAAATCTGGACAACTCTCAGGTCTTACAAGGGTAAGAGCTATTACTCAGGATGATGGGCATTTATTTTGTAGAATAGATCAAATTAAAGATGAAGTAAAAGTTATTACTGATATCATAAAAGAGTTCTATACGACTATGTGAATGACCAATGACTATTGGGTTTCTCTTTCTGTGAGAGGAGAAGATAGATCAAAGTATTTATGAGAAGATGATGTTTGGGAAAAAGCTGAGAGTGCGCTTGAATCTGCAGCAGAAGAAAACAAACTTCCATATAAAAGAATAGAGTGAGAGGCTGCTTTCTATGGTCCGAAGCTTGATTTTATGTTTAAAGATGCTATCGGAAGAGAATGGCAACTTGCTACTATTCAGTGTGATTTTAATCTTCCTGTGAGATTTGATCTTGGGTTTACGAATAATGAATGAGAGAAAGAAAGGCCAGTGGTAATTCATAGAGCAATCTCTGGTTCTCTTGAGAGATGAATGTGAGTTTTTATAGAACATTTTGCTGGTACATTTCCACTTTGGATGTCTCCAAGACAGGTAAGAATTGTTCCGGTTGCAGAAACTTTTAATGAGTATGCAATGGAGGTAGAGGCTGAGCTGAAAAAAGAATGAATCAGGGTAACGGGTGATTATTCTACTGATGGTTTGAATAAAAAAGTAAGGAATGCTGAGAAGATGCATAATAACTATATCTTGGTTATTGGTGAACAAGAGCAAACGGAAGGAAGTGTGTCTGTAAGGAATTATAAGACCAAAGACCAGACTTCAGAGAAGAGAGAAGACTTTGTAGAGAGAGTTTTGAAGGAAATAAAAAATAGATCACTTTAAAATATTTGACAAACATATATAAATACTTAATATACAAGCCTCTCTATCTATTACGGATATATGGGGCTTGTTATTTAACATTTTTTCAACTTAAATTTATACGGTAGCTATGACTGACAATAAAAATAAAAAAAGATCTTTTTCCTTTAATAAAATATTAAAGAATGTACAAGATCATATTCCGAAAGACCTTAAAGAAGTCCAAAAGCATATTCCTAAAGATTTTACAAAAATAGGAAAAAATCTTGAAAAAATCTCAAAAGTTGCCTATAAAGAAGGTAAAGAAGTATATGATGAGATAAGAGATCAAGCTGAAAAAGGTATTGAGAAAGGTATTGATAAAAGCTATGATTACCTGAATGAGAAATTTCGTAAAGAAAAAGCTATTTTCCTCAAGTCTTTAGAAAAAGAAGGAGCAGATATAGTAAAATTATTTACTGATCTATTCCAAAGAATTCGAGGTAGAAGGTTTGCAGCTGTTTATTATCCAAAGGTATCTGAGTATTTAAATTTTATTGAGAAAGACAAAAAACTAAAAATAGTTTTTAAAGATTTCTTAATTCAAAATAAAGATTCTATTTACGAGCATATTACCAATATTAAGAATAAAGAAATTCTTGAAAAGATATTGCGTATTGCTCCAGCAGATAAAGATAGTATTCCAACTAGTAAAGCGTTAGAGCAAATTACTAACCATCTTAATAAGATTGATACAAGTCTAACGGAGTTGTATCTAAAAAATCTTCGTAAACATTACTTTCAGAGTATTGAAGGTCTTGTAACTGTGAAGAAAACTTCAAAAGTTAAAAAAACAAAAAAAGAAAATAACTCTCAAAAAGATGATGTTATTATTCTTGCAGATTCGAGTAATCTTCCTCCAAAGGAATGATTCTTGAATAAAATGGAAACACCCCAAGCAATTGCTTGGGGTGTTTTAATGTTTACTTTTTTAAATATTTTAACTGTTGATCACGTTTGTGCTTAACTTTTAAAACATACGCATTCACATCATTGCTATTTTCTATATTTTTAAATTGTTTTTTCATAAGTTCATAGTCTTCTATTGATCATTCATAGTAATAAATAGACTTACTTAGATTATCAGTATTATTTGTCTTTTTATATCTCTTTGTATATGAATCTCATAGTTTATCGTTAATAATTATTGCATTTATCATATGTTTGGGTTTTAAAAAACTTCATACCATTTCATATTCAAGCATTTTTTTATAATTGTACTTAAATACACCATCTATATATTTATTAAATGTTTCTCAATACTTTATCAGCATATTTTCATTGGGTATTGTAAAATTCTTTGTATGTGCTTTTAGTAGAGATACTGTTGTATCACTAAGCTTTAAGTACGTATCTTGATTTACAGGATCAATTTTAAGAGATTCCTCTTGGTGCTCTAAAGAACTGTTATAGTATTTAATAGCCTCTTTTGTTTTTCATATATCTTCTAATGCTTGTCATTTAGTATGTAAGAATACTCACAAGTTGTTATATGTGGAACTGCTTCTGAATCATTCTCTTATTAGGCTTTTATATCACTCTATTGCTTTGTCTATATACTGAAAACCTTTTTTAATTTCACCTTTTTCAATATATTTTTTTCATTCATAATAAGTTCTTCTTTCAATACTTGAAAGAATTAAAAACCTGGTAAACTTTTCTATGTCGGGTTGTTCTTTATATCTTATTACCGTATCTAGCTTTCAATCTTTTGATACTACTGATACAAGATTATATTCTCATATTTTTTTTGTTTTTGATAGATCTATGTTGAATGGAATAGTAGGATCGAAGTAATATTTCTTATTACTTGCTGTTTTTACTACTATTGCAGAATGGAGTGGAACATCTGCTATAGTATGGTTTATTCATAGTTCTCTGAAAAATGAAGAGGAAATGATTACTTTCGAAACACACATAATTTGTTTGTCTTCAATAATAGATATTGGATCAAGATTATTTGGTTCACCTCATATAACTTCTATTTCATAATAAGGGTATTTATGGATTTCCTGAATTATTTTTCATAGAATCTCTTTTTCTACTTTTTCAATTTTTGTAGTATCGTTAGTTTTTTTTGCATTTTCTAATTGAATTTTTAGATTATCTATACCAATAACTTCTCTTAATTTTAATTGATTTCTATATATATTCTTTCATTCAAAATCTATTTTTCTTCTTTGTTCTATGCTTAATCAAGTAAGGAATTTCTCATCGAACACTGGCATATAGTTAGCAATATTTTTCATTCCTAGTTCAGTGATACTTTGTTTTAACTGATCATTCAGTTTGAGTGCTAATTCATTTTCAATTTCATCTAAGTTCTCATCTGGATCTTCTCCTTCTTGTTTTTGAATAGATTTTATATATTGGGAACCTGCTTCACATTTTCCAATTTCAGTTTTATTTATTTTATTTTCGAATTCAGTGAAATACTTGAATTCACATTGAGGGAAGTGGGTTTTATATTCACGAATATATTTTTCAATTTCTTTGAGTGAGGCATAATCTGGAATATTATTTCAAAAAGTGAGTGTGTTTATTTGTTCGACTACTTTTGGTATTTCTTTTATTTTTAGATCGTGAGGAAGATAGAGGTTATATCAAATAATTTCCTTAAAATCTTTTCCATTTTTTTCAAGTATGGTATCAGAATGATTTTTATTGAGATCTTTTCTGTCTATATATTTTACTTCGAAATTTGTATTCATTCATACCCAGTCTGAGAGCTTCTTTTTTTCTTGTTCATTAGAAAATACTTCAGATTCTAGTTGTAGATTTTGGCGTTTTTCTTGCTCCATTTTCTCTATTTTTTTGTTTTGATATATAATATTTCATTTATTATAGCATAGATGATTTAAGAATTCAAAAATTTATAAGCATAATTAAAAGGCTAAGATACAATTTGTATCTTAGCCTTTCTTTTTTGGCTTTTCGTGTTAATTTTTTTCCTTATCAACAAGAGGTTTCTCATTAATAAATGTCATCATATCACGAAGTTTTTCACCAGTTTCCTCAATGAGATGGTTTGCAATTTCTTGCCTTTTTTTATCTCTAATTGGGTAACCATTTTTAGCATCTTCCATAAACTTATCTGCATAAGTCCCGTCCTGAATATTGTCTATTGCTTTATCCATTTCTTCGATACTTTCGGCATTGATAATTTTATCACCAACTAGATAACCTCCAAGCTCTGCATTACTAGATATTGAGTAGTTCATGTCACCAATTCCTCCTTGATATATCAGATCTACAATGAGTTTAACTTCATGTAAACATTCAAAGTAGGCAAGTTCAGGTGGATATCCGCGTTTTACAAGTCTATCGAAACCAGCTATTATAAGAGCTGAAATTCCTCCACATAGAACAGCTTGTTCTCCAAATAGATCAGTTTCTGTTTCATTTTTGAATGAGGTTTCTATAATTCCAGCTTTTCCATTTCCATTTGCAGAGGCATAAGCCAGAGCAAGTTTTTTTGCATTACCTGATTTATTTTGGTAAACAGCTATCAGAGCTGGAACACCACCTCCTTCTGAATATGTAGAACGTACTGTGTGACCTGGAGCCTTTGGTGCAACCATAATTACATCAAGATCTTCTCGAGGCTTTATGTAACCGTAATGAACACAGAACCCATGAGCGAAAGCAAGCGTTGCTCCTTTTTTTATATTTGGAGCAATGTCATTTTTATATATTTCAGCTTGATTTTCATCAGGAGCTAAGAGCATGATAACGTTAGCCCATTTTGTTCCTTCAGAATTTGAAACAACTTCAAATCCATAATCTTGAGCTTTTTTAATTGACTGAGAGTTTTCTCTTAGAGCAACCTTGATTTCTTTTACTCCGCTTTCTCTTAAGTTGAGAGCATGCGCATGGGCTTGAGAACCAAACCCAATATAGAGTACTTTTTTATCTTTGATTAGTTTAAGATCACAGTCTTTATCGTAATATACATTTAATTTTGTCATAATAATTACCTATTTAAATTGATTTTTATTTTAAGCCTTATACCAACGTAGTATAAAACTATAGGACTATATATTATTTTTAAATATAGTCAAGAAAATATAGATTTTTTTTAGAGAGTAGCATTTATTTTCTGTCCCATATGTCTTGCCATCTCAACAAGCCTTTGAGCATATCCCCATTCATTATCATACCAAGCAGAGATTTTAATCATACCATCATCGGTTACTTGAGTCATACTTGGATCAAATATAGCTGAATGACCACTTCATTTGAAATCTACGGAAACGAGTTGTTTCTCAATATATCCTAAATATTTTGAAGCATTTGTTTTATAGAGTGAGTTTATTTCTTCAAGTGTAGGTTTCTTTTTTGTATTTACAAAGAGATCTACTAACGATACTGTTTCAGTTGGAACTCTCAGAGCTGAACCAATAATCTTTCACTTTAAATTTGGCAGTACTTCTCATATAGCTTTTGCTGCTCAAGTTGAACTTGGTACTATAGAGCTAAAGGCAGCTCTTGCTCTTCTTGGGTCTTTATGTGAACCGTCAATAATATTTTGATCTCATGTAACGGCATGTGTGGTGAGCATAATTCAAGAAACGATTTGATAGGTTTCATCAAGAATCTTCGCTATGGTAGCGAGACATGTAGTGGTACATGAAGCATTAGAGATTATTTGATGTGCTTTAGGATCAAATTCATGATGGTTGACTCATTTCACGAACGTAGCATCTACATTTTTTCCTGGTGCTGATATGATTACTCCCTTTGTTCATTGTTTCATGTGTCATAGCGTCGCATCTCTTGATGTGAATTTTCCAGAAGATTCTATAATTATATCTGCGTTTACAGAGTTCCAATTGATATCCTCAGGACTATTTTCTTGAAATACCTTTATTCTTTTCCCATTTATTATAATATTTCCTATATCATTAGAAACCTCTTCTTTCCAGTTTCAATAAATACTATCATATTTGAGAAGGTGGGCATGTGATTCAGGTTTCGTTCTCCCATTTATTCCTACTAATTCTATATTTTTCTCGTCTTGTATTATTCTGGCTGCAAGCCTTCCAATACGACCGAAGCCGTTAATTCATACGTTTATATTACTTTCCATTTTCTCATTAGGGTTATATTATAATATATATTACTATATATTTGTTTAAATAATAGTCAATTTACTTTTGACTTTTTATGTTTTTTGGATATATATAATACATTATTTATTTAATTTGTATATATACATGAGCTTAGCACAGACATATGAGTATGAAACTACGAGTTTACCATCTATTGAAAAATTTCCACTTGCTGATATAAAGAAAATGGAAGAACATTTGCAGAACTTTAGTGATAAAAATATTAATGAAGATGAAAAAAATAACCTAAAGAAGAAAATAGAATTAGCTAAATACTTTAATGATGGAATTGCTGGTGCTGAGTTTTTGCCAAAGATTGTTGAGGATTTTTTAGAAAAATTTAGAATAGCGATAAAAGAAAAATTGGATATAAATTTTATTATTAGTAACGAAAACATAGATCTAGGATCGGTAAGAAGAATGTGAAACCATTCTCAGGCTGCAAATGATAATATGTATCAAGGTCTTGATAGGACGGTAAAAGATAGAGGCTGAATTCTAAAAAAGAATCCTACAACAACTATAAAGAGGGAACAACTAGAAGAGCTTATGCATCATTTTCCTAAATTTTTTGAATTCCTTGAAACATCAGAAATTACTCGTGAAGAATATATAGAACTTCAATGTAAGTCTCCAAATGCGTTTATAAGAAAATTACTTTGATATAATGTTCTTATTAGACCTTTTACTCATGCAGATTATCAGAAGCCAAATCTTACGAAAAATCTTCACTTATTTACCCCTAAACTTAGCACGGATTTATTTGTTTCAAATGATAATAAAATAATTAAAAAGTTGGACTATAAAAGTCTAGATATTCTCGCCGATAATATTTTTAATAGAGCAAAAAGAATTTGAAAAAAGACTATTTTTATTGCTACTAAAAATACTATTTCTAAATTTGACGCAGAGTTTGTTGGTTATTTAAAAAATAAGTTAAAAGAAAAAATAATAGAAGAGTTAAAAAGAGAAAAAGCAAAATCTCTTGGAGTGCCTGTTGATGAAGTTATCTTTAAAGAGGAAAAAATAGAGGTACTCATAAAAGATGCTGGGTGGAAAATTGAAGATCCTTTGTTTGATAGTTTTCTTCCAACACTGATTAACTGAAAATATAATGATGAAATAGTTGTTTGTCCACCAGATCAAGCAGAAATGCTCGATTTCCTAGATCAAGTAGATCGTGATAAAATCCCTGAGAATGTTGATAATAGTAAGATAAAAGATGTAAAAGTTTTCAGAGTTTCTACAGGAAGTGGATACGGTGAAAAAATGAAGAAAAATAGTGATGGTACCTTTGAAGAGACATATACACTTAATGATAAAGATGTTGAAGTTTCTGCAAGAAGAGCTTGGAAAGAAGCGAAGGATAAGTGAGAGAAACTTATTGTTGTAGCTGCAAGTAGTGAAAAAAATGTAGTTGATACAGAATTTCAGAAAATGGTATTACGTGTTGTACCAAAAGAAGACTTTGTAGTAAAAAGTATCTCAGATATTATGAGAGATAAGATTATGTACCCTACTAATAACGATACGGTTTTCTTAACGGCAAATAATACTTGAGACTATCTCACAGATTTCTTCCCACAATTTTTCTATGGAAAATTAGGAAAAGCATCACTGTGAGTAGGGTATGAAATTGCAATAGCTGAGGATGATGAGGGAAACATAGTATCGACTATGGTCGCTCCTTCTACAGGTACAGCACCAGATATTGATCATATAGATCAAGTGAATCCAGCTGGAGCATTGTTATGAGTAGTAGAATCTGTATTAATGGATCCAAAGGCTCCTGCAGCAGTGAAAAATGCTATGAGGTGAGTACATGAAAGTATTTTTGAAGTACTTAAAGGTGTTTCAAATGGAAATTATAACTGATTTAATGATAGAGTTATTGCAGAAACTTTCTGAGATAATGATAGTAATGAGAATCAAGCTGTGGCAAATGTTGCTTAATACTTTTGCTTTCTCGTAAAAAATCTTTATATTGAAAACTATATTCTTAAAAACATATTAATGAAATATACTATTTTACATACTTGGCAAAGAATGGGAGTCTGGCATACCAGTTTCTCTTTTCTTGCGATGTCTTAAAATAGTATCCAAGTCTTTTAGAAAACTGTTATTCCGGAAGGAGGAGCAGTTTTTTTTATTTGTTTTTAAAAATTAATATATGAAAAATATACAAAATATATGAGAAGAAAATTATTCTTTGATTGAGAAAAATGGAAGAGTGATTCTTTCTACTTGAAGAATGCATGAATTAGAAAGTCTCTCTGAACTTTTCTCTCTTCAAAAGTTTACTCATAATAAGTTTAATTTTATTACTCCGTTTTCACTCGTGAAAAAAGAGAAATGATACAATGCAATTTGAGATGAAAAAATACTCGCACTTGAGGTACAAAATGAGTCAGAGTTTACGAGAGAAGAATTACTATCTCTTCTTCCAGAAAAAAATATACCATTATGAAAAATAGAAAAGTCTCTGAGTGATGAAGATTTTTGAAAAAAAGTTTCTCAGATTTTGGATGAGATAAAAAATGGAAATTTATGCCAGTGTATTATTTCTCGAAAATTTTCTTGAGATATAAATGTAAGTGATGAAGTGATTTTAAGTATCTTTAAAAAGCTGCTTACTATGCGAGGGCAGTATATGACTTTTTCCTTTCAGAGCAATGATAAAGTATTTTTATGAGCATCTCCTGAAAGACACTTAACTGTGCAAAATGGTATGGTTTTTATGGAACCAATTGCAGGTACGATGCCGAAATGAGAGCTATGAAATTTTAATGAAAGGTTATTAGATTTTTTGTGAAATGCAAAAGAACAAAATGAACTAGATATGGTAGAAGATGAAACCTTAAAAAGAGTTCTAAAAAAATGTGCTTCTGGAAGAATTGAGGGGCCATCTTTGAAAGAAATCTGAGCAGTGATTCATACAAAAGCTGATTTAATTTGAAAACTTGATCTTTGAGTATCTATCGAAGAAATTTTTAGAGAAACTTTGTATGCTCCTACTTTGGTTGGAGGTCCTTTGCAATCTGCATTTTCTCGTATTGCTCAATACGAAGAAGAATCAAGAGGATATTATGGTGGAGTATTTTGAGTACTTGATAGGGGATTTTTAGATACTTGTATCGTTATTCGTACGGCGATGATTGATAGGATAAAAAATACTTTTTCAGTTCAATCATGAGCTTGAATTGTTCAGGGGTCAACTCTTGAATGAGAGATAGAAGAAACAGTAAAAAAGTCTCAATGATTTTTCTGAGTGTTACAAAGTCAGAGTCAGAATTATAAAAGTTATCTCTCAAAATTAAGTAAAAGTGAGAAAAAAAATATAGAGAATCTTCTTCAGAAAAAGGCTTCGCAGCTATCACAGTTTTATTTTCTTGATAATCAAAAACGAAATTTAGAAGTTCCAATTATTAAGGGAAAGAAATTTTTATTACTTAATAATGAGGATGATTTTATTTTTATGTTATGATTTATGATTCGTAAAATGTGATGACAAACTGAGGTAAAAAATACTCTTTATTATGTTTCTTGAGATGAAAAAAACTATGATGTGGTTGTTCTTGGTCCATGACCATGAGATATAAATAACCTCTCCCATCCTATTATGAAAAAACTTTCAAATATTACGGAATCCCTTATAAGTAAAAATAAAAAGCTTCTCTGAGTATGTTTATGACATCAAGCTATTTGTAAAAGTAAGTGATTCGAAGTGAAGAGGCAAGAGGAGATTACTCAGTGAGCGGTGAAGAATGTTATTATAGATGGAAAAGAATATGCGCTTGGTTTCTACAATTCATTTTCTCCAGTTGTGAAAGACTGATTTCAGTGAGATACTTTTTTCTCTGATAGAGTACTTACTTATTCAGAAGAAAATATCGTTTCTATGCAGTTTCATCCAGAGTCTATATTGAGTAGAGATGGTTTCGATGTTTTGAAAGGGCAAGTGATGAAGTTGTTTTAAAACTTTACAAAAAAATAAATAATATTAAGATTATTTTATATTTTAAATTAAAGTAATATTATGAAAAAGATACTAACTGGTGTGAAGCCAACTTGAAATGGGATGCATTTATGAAATTACTTATGAATGTATAAACCATTCATAGAAAATAGTAAATGAAAAGAGGGGTATTTATTTATTCCTGACTTCCATTCTTTGACTTCTGTACACAATAAAGAGACTATGCAGAGGAATAAAAAAAGACTACTTATAGAAGTATTTTCACTCCTTCCAGAAGATAGTAATATAGTTGTTTTTGAACAATCAAAAGTGAGAAGAATTAATGATATTACTTGGGTACTTTCGAGTGTGACTCCATATTCTTTGATGCTGAGAGCTCATAGCTTCAAGGATAGTAAGAATAAAAATAGCGATACCAATATGGCGGTATTTAATTATCCTATCTTAATGACAGCGGATATCATTACCTATGATATTGATTTGGTGCCTGTAGGAAATGATCAAAAACAACATATAGAATTTGCTCGTGATATTGCTGAGAATTTTAATAAAACATATAAAGCAGAAGTATTTAAACTTCCTGAAGAGCATATAGAAAAAGAAGTATGAATTATTCCATGAACGGATGGGAGGAAAATGAGTAAGTCATATGATAATTTTATCTGAGTATTTGATGATGAAAAATTACTCAAGAAAAAAATAATGAGTATTCAGACAGATGATACTCCACTCGAAGAACCAAAGAATCCAGACTCTTGTAATGTATTTGCACTGATTAAATTCTTCGCATCAGAGCAGAGAAAAGAAGAGGTAAGGGCGAAATATTTAGCAGGGAATTATGGATATGGACATGCAAAACTTGAGCTTCTTGAAATACTTCTTGAATATTTCAGGGAACCAAGATTAAGGTATCAAGAACTGGAAAAGAACTTTAGCTATATAGAAGAAAAACTTGCTCTCGGTAATAAAAAAGCAAATGAAGTTGCAGATAATAAATATGAAGAGATTTTGAAAGTGATAGGGTTATAAAGTATTATAAAATTATTTTGACAAAAGTCTTGTATCTTATACTATTACATTTATGTGATAGTATTTTTTTAATTTCATTTTATGAATAATAATCCTTGTAAAGAAAAATTGTGATCTTTTGATATATATAACATTAAAAAATTTGGTATAAATCTGAATACTCTTCCATTTTCTATCAGAGTATTGTTTGAGAGTGTAATAAGAAATTCTCAAAATATATTAGAAGATGAAAATGTAAATAATATAGCATTTTGGAAACCAGAGATATCAGGGGATCAGAAATTTATTGATTATAAACCAGCAAGAGTTTTGATGCAGGATTTTACTTGAGTACCAGCATTAGTAGATCTTGCTATGCTTAGAGATGAATTTTCTGAACGTGGTGGAAACCCAAAGCTGATTAATCCTCAAGTACCAGTTGAAATGGTTATTGATCACTCTGTGCAAATAGATTTTTATGGGACTCAGCAAGCACTTAAGCAGAATACAGATTTAGAATTTTCAAGAAATGAAGAGAGGTATAATTTTCTCAAATGGTGACAATGAGCGTTTGATAATTTTACTATTGTTCCACCAGGAAAGTGAATTGTTCATCAAGTAAATATAGAGAGGCTTGCCAGAGTCGTGATGCAGAATGATAATACTAATGAACTCTATCCGGATACGGTAGTTGGTACGGACTCTCATACGACTATGGTCAATGGTCTTTGAGTTATTTGATATGGTGTATGATGAATTGAAGCAGAGGCGGTTATGTTAGGAAAATCGTGTAATATCAAGGTACCTGAAGTGGTATGAGTAAAGTTAGTGAACATACCTGATGATAGAATTAATACTACAGATATTGTTTTATATATTACTGAAGCATTAAGAAAGAAATGAGTGGTTGATAAGTTTGTAGAGTTTTTTGGTGAGTGATATAGAAATATGTCAGTTCCAGAAAGAGCTACCATAGCAAATATGGCTCCTGAATATGGAGCAACTGTATGATATTGTCCTATTGATGAAAAAACAATATCATATTTAAAATATACGAGAGGAATTGATAAAGCCGCTATAGTTGAGGAGTACTCAAAAGAAGTTTGACTCTTTTATTATGGAAATGAATATTGAAATAGCGAAGATGAGAGTAAAAAATATAGTGATGTGGTTGAAATAGACTTATCAAAATTAAAACCTTCTGTTGCTGGACCAGACAAACCTCAAGATAGAGTGGATATTGATAATTTAAAACAGTCTTTTATTGAGACTTTGAAACAATGAAAAAAGAAAACAGTGAATGTACGTATTGGTGATAATGATTTAGAAATATCAGATGGTTCCGTGGTACTTGCATCTATTACTTCTTGTACGAACACTTCGAATCCATCAGTTCTTATATGAGCTTGATTGATAGCAAAAAAAGCTGCTGAGCTTTGACTGAGAGTACCTAAGTTTGTGAAAACTTCTTTTGCACCAGGTTCGCAGGTGGTTACTGAATATTTAGAAAGTATGTGATTGCAAAAGTACTTTGATGAGCTATGATTCAATGTTGTATGATATGGTTGTGCAACTTGTATCTGAAATAGTGGACCACTCAATAAGAGTGTGGAGACTGCTATTAATGATAATAAATTGAATGTTGCGTCAGCGACCTCTGGGAATAGAAATTTTAAAGGGAGAATTCAGCCATATATACAATCAAACTATCTTACATCTCCAATGTGGGTTATCGTTTATGCCTTATTTGGAAGAGTCGATGTAGATGTAGAGAACACTCCTCTTGGAATTTGAGATGAGGGGGAAGATATTTTCTTACGTGATATTTGGCCAAAAAAATCAGAAATTGAGGCGCTTTTGAAACTTACAGAAAATAAAGAAATATATGATCATGCATATAGTGATCTATCAAAGGGAGATGAGAATTGGGAAAATATAGATATTGGTGATTCATCAGAATTATATCAGTGGGATGAGAACTCTACTTATATTAGGAGGCCAAATTTTTTAGACAACATGGACGAGAAGATTGGTGATGTTATTGGAGGGAGATGTTTACTTCTTTTATGAGATTCGGTTACTACCGATCATATTTCACCAGCATGAAAATTTTTCGCAAAAGACCCAGCTGGGAAGTACTTAATTGAAAGAAAAATTCCAGAATCTGACTTTAATTCATATGGTTCGAGAAGATGAAACCATGAAGTTATGGAAAAAGGAACGTTTGCGAATATTAAAATTGAAAATAAGCTTATTCCTGAGAAAAAAGGTTGATATACTTATCATATTCCTAGTGGAAAGGAAATGTCTGTGTATGATGCAGCAGTTGAATATAAGAAAAAAGATACTCCTCTTATTGTTATTGCTGGAAAAGAATATGGAACTTGATCTTCACGTGATTGGGCAGCAAAAGGAACTCAACTATTAGGGGTGAAGGTAGTTATTGCTGAAAGCTTTGAAAGGATTCATAGATCAAATCTTATAGGAATGTGAGTACTTCCATTACAGTTTTCTAACTGAAAAACGGCAGAGGATCTTGGAATTGATGGAACGGAGGAGTTTGATATTCTTTGAATATCTGAGGTATGACCGAATAAGAAATTAGAGTTGATTGTAAGAAAGGATGAGAAAGAAAGAAAATATACACTAGAATCAAGAATTGACTCAAAAGAAGAAAAAGAAATGTATAGAGATTGAGGAATATTCCCATCGTTTATAAAAGAAAACTTTTAATGCAGACAAAAAAAATACTCTGAAGCTTTAGCTTCAGAGTATTTTTTTTGTTAGAATAATTAAAAGATGTTTATTCAAGTAGTAGAACCGATAAAATAGAAGACTATAATAGCTCATACTACTACTACCGTTACTTTTGTTTCAGTGATTTCGTTTATTTTTGCAAGAGATTTTGAAAGAAGAACTAGGGACCATATGAGGAAGATATATATAACATATAATCCAAATATTCATAATACTTTTATTGCAACTAGATTGGTGATAACAGTACCTATCGTGTATATAAAAGTAGAAAGTTCGAAGAAAAAGAAGGTATCTAGGAAAATTGCTTTTCATTTAAATAGAGCCTTTGCTAATAGGAAAATGAAAGCTACTATTATCATACTCATAACTATAGTTATAAATATACTCGTTATTATTGTAACGAGATTCGGGGTTATAATGATTCAAAGAGGATTTGTAAATGTTGCTGCAAGGTACGAAAGCACAATAAGTACTAATGCAATAATTCACTTTACTTGAGGACTGAGTTTCTGTAATGTTTCAGTATTAGAGGTTGGTTTTACAAGAAATCCTAGAATATTTTTACACATAAACAAAAGGTTTAAAAAATAAGTACTATATAATAATAGTACTTATTTTTTAAATCAATTATTTCTAACAACTGAATTCTCATTGTATTTCACATCATCCTCCATTTTCAGATTTTGCATCTATCTTAATTCATCAGATATTTTTTCATGACTCTATAAATTTTTCAGTTTCATTTTTCTCGTGAGGGTAGTTCCAAAGGTCCCAATGGTACCTCCATTCGTTCCATCATACCGTTAAATGTTTTACGTATACTCAATTTTCAGCAAGGAATTTTCCAATTTTTTTACTCGTCATACAGTAGGCACTGTAACAGTAAGTAATGATCTCTTTATCGCTTCAGAGCATTCTAAATGCTTCTAGTATTCTTGCCTCTGAGGTATGTTCTGAATTATCTTTATTGGTATATGCTGGTATGTTGATAGCTCAAATTATATGTTCGTTTATATATTCTTCTTCACTTCTTACATCAACGAGTATGAAATTTTTTTCAGGATTGAGCATTTTTTTTCTGAGTCCGTGTGCACTAATATTTGTTGCTACTTCGGTATTATAGTATTCTTGAATAAGCTCATTTTTGGAATCTTTTTCTGTGTTGATAAAAGAGTATAGTACTGAGAAAACTATAAAAATTATGAGTCCAAGAATGATATTGTTATTTCAGTTTTGTTTTTTTTCGGTTGAGTTTGTCATATTGTTTTTTAGTAGTTAATTTTTTCTTACATATTCTATATTACAGCTTTCTCATGTAAATTCAAATATATCTGAAGCCTTGCTTTTCTTTTCTGGGTTTTGTTCTCAGATGATTTTTATGGTTCATTTATTAATAAAGTATTCAAATACGTTTTCTAATTCTTCACTTTCGTATATCTCTGGTTGGTTTGAAATGTTCGCACTGGTGAGAAAAATAGGTCATATTTTTTTTATGAGATTTTTTTGTTCCTTATTATGAGCTACACGGAATGCAATTTTTTCATATACTTCTTTATTATCAAACTTCATTTCTTCGTCTTCGAACTGTAGCATATGCTTGATAGAATCACAGTCGGTAATAATAGTAAAAGGGTTTTTATAATTTTCCAGAAATTCTATTTGTTCTGCGTTTAGTGTTGTATATTTTTTTAACCAATCAAAACTTTCTACCATAATAGCGAGAGGTTTGTTCCAGTCTCTTTTTTTTATAGAATAGACTTTTTCATAACTTTTGGAATCAGTTATTTCACAAGCTATTCAATAGCAGGTATCAGTTGGGATTAGGTAAATCATAAATATTTTTAGGGGTAATAAATTATAAGTATTGTAAATATGAAAGTTAAAATGTAAATATATTTTTCAATAACTATCTTAGATTACCCCGATTTTTCACAAAATAAAGTCTAAGAAAGACTTGACACAGCGATGCAGACTAGAATAGAAGTATATACCCTTTAACTTCTATTTTTTATGAGTAAAATATTAACAGATAGCCT
>Ga0233398_1000083_pt1 | contig 74623 bp, 64 predicted proteins | sample 38DmetaG_FD_182697 | JGI IMG/M metagenome (GOLD analysis project Ga0233398, IMG submission 182697) | Seawater microbial communities from Monterey Bay, California, United States - 38D | ecosystem: Environmental > Aquatic > Marine > Coastal | place: USA: California | collected 2016-10-02
ACCTATCTGGAAGTTTTTAAATTTTAAAATAAATTATTTACACACTTTCGAAAGTGTAGTTATAGCAAATCAAAAACAAGAAGATAGATTTTTAACTTTTGGTTTAACACTAAAAAGTTACTAAAAATTATAACCTTTCTTCTATCCAATTTTTAAAATGGTAAAAATTCTGAGGTGCAACTCCATGACCTACAGGATATTCAGAATACACGTTTTGTAAACCTAAGTTATCTAAAAAAGGTTTAGATTGTCTTGCCCAATCAATTGGTAAAACTTGATCTACAGTACCATGAGAAGTATAATATTGAGTTTTTATATTATTTACCAACTCTTTTGGTAGCAAATCTTTATTTATATAACCACTTAATGCTATTACATAGTTTACTTTATTAGGATAATGAAAACTTAATGCATAACTTAAAATGGTACCTTGACTAAACCCTAGTAAGAAAGTTTTGTCTTTGTTTGTATTATACTTCGCTTTAATTTCATCAATAAAACTGGCAATTGTATCAATAGAAGATTTAGCTTGATTTATATCTGAAAACTTTCCATTTACATCATCAAAATTAATAGCATACCAAGCATAACCTCCAAAACCCATAGAGTGGGGTGCTTGTGCACTTATTATTAAAAGTTCTTCAGGCAATTCTTCTGCAAAAGAAAATAAATCTTGCTCATTACTTCCATAGCCATGAAGTAAAATTAAAAGAGGTGGATTTTCAGTTTTTTTTAAAGGTTCTCTTACTAAATAGTGTAAACTCATAAAAGATTTAAATTATTTTAAATTCCTGCAAACCATTTTTGAAAGTACTCTCCAACAAAAGGAGCTTCTTTTTCTTCACCTTGTATAGCTCCAATAAAACCAACTATCCATAAAAAAAATAGAAAAACACCAAAAATCCAGCCAGCTGTTGCTCCTAGTATATCGTAAACAACATATTTATTTACCATAGAAAGTAAAAATAAGCCTATCATTTATCTTATATGAAAACTAGTAAACGAATTCTTTTTACCAGCATTTAATATGTATGCTATAATTGTTCCAAAAATAGTAATATAAGCAATAATAGCTGCTGTTTTTCCTTCGTTTACAGTTTGGTTTTCCATGGTTAATTTATTTTATAATTAATTGATTGTTAGCAAAAACTCCATAAACTTCTCCTTTTGTTTTTTTATTGATAAAAGGACTGTTCTTAGAAGTTGATAATATATGTTCTTGAGTAAATTTACTTTCAATTTTTGGATTGAAGAGAGTTATATCTGCTTTATTACCTTCTTCAATAATATTATCTGCTAAGCCAAAAACAGTTTTTGGTTTGTTAGTTAGTAATGGAATAAATTCTTCTAGTTCTAAAAGATTATTTAATATACCAAATGCAGATTCTAAACCAATAACTCCATCTTCAGCTTGACTAAATTCTACTTTTTTATTTTCGATATCAATTGGGTTGTGATCAGAAGTAATACAGTCTATTATGCCTGATTTAACTCCTTTTATAAGCGCTTTTCTATCTTTCTCTGACCTAAGAGGTGGGTTAGTTTTAAAACGACTATCAAAGCCATGTAATTCATCATCTGTTAATGCTAGGTGATGCACAGCAACACTACAAGTTACTTGTACTCCTTTTTTCTTTGCTTCTTTAATTAATTCTACAGATTTTGCAGTTGTAATTGTTGGTATATGTAGTTTGCCTCCTGTATATTCTAATAAAAATAAATCTCTTACTATTTGAATATGTTCTGCTAAAGCAGGTATTCCTTTTAAGCCTAATTTTGTACTGTTTATCCCTTCATTAGCAATACCAACTCCTGCAATTTTATTATTTTTTGGAAAACTTAAAACTAAACCATCAAAATTCTGAGCATATAACAAAGCAACTTTCATTAGATTATCATTCTCTATTGGTAAGTTGTAATCCCCAAATGCAATGGCTCCAGATTTTTGCATATCATACAATTCAGCAAGTTCAATACCTTTACTTTGTTGTGTTAATGCTCCAATAGGATAAAGAGAAGTTGCTGTATTAAAAGATTTACTTTTTAGATATTCTACATCAGACTTAGAATCTACAATTGGGTTTGTATTAGGGTTAACTGCAACTTTAGTGAAACCACTTTTTGCAGCTACTAATAGTCCGTTTTCTAAATTTTCTCTTTCCTCATAACCTGGCTCACCAAAAGAAACACTACTATCAAACCAGCCACAAGAAACATGTAAATTATCTAATTCAATAACTTTAAAATGGTCTTCTGTTTTAATAGTTTCAGCAATTTTATGAATTTGCCCATCAATAATTAAAATGTCTTTTTTTTGAAGATGATATTGACTAGAGTTGTCAAAAATGGTAGCGTTTTTTATAAGCGTACTCATGGTTTATAGAACTTTAAAATTAAAATTTCTAAAAGCAAAGATACAATTGCCAAAGCTAAAAACCATTTCCAAAGCCAATGAACTTCATTTTTTTTGTTTTGTTCTTTAAAATAATCTTCGACAGAAGTATAAAACACAATATTTTTATTTGTAAAACTTGTTGTTTTTTCATCTAAAAATTTTAATAAACTTTCACTCTTTGGTGGGTTTAAAGCAAGTGTTTGAATGGTGTCTTTATCTTTAGTTACATAAAAGTAATCAGGCTCTAAATCAAGATTGTTTAAAGATAGGACTACTTTGTTTTGATAGGTTTGTTGTTGAGGTATGAATGATGAATTTCTATTCTTAATTGATACTATTTCGTCTTTATTGAGTTTAACATTAACATCTATTTGGTTTATTTTACCAATTTCATAATATAGTTGTGTGTTTTTAAAACTAAGTTTTGCAAAATTGTAAAAAACAGGAACAATTAAAGGTGACTTTGAGAAATTAGAAATATTATCTGTTAAACTATTAGCAAACCAGTATATTTTTTTTCCAGTACTATTTACTTGTCCAATAAATGTTGTATTGTTTTCAAAACTAATAATTGATGAAATGTCTCTGTTATTACTATTAAAAAATTCTTTAGTACTTGGGTATTGAAAATTATTAACTTTTTTAGAAAAAACATTTTTAAATACTGGATGATCGAAATTGATAGATGTTATTTTTAAAGAATCTGTTTTTTTAGTTTGTATAATAAACGAAGATACTTTTCTAAAAAAAGAATTATAAGAGCTAATATTGATTGTAGTATTTGGTATAATAACCACTGAACCTCCTTTATTTGAAAAATCAACTAAGGTATTTGCTAAAGTTGCTGGTATATTTTCAATCTCATTTAATATGATTAATTCTTGTTTTGATATTGCGTTATAATCTAAATTTTGAAGGCTAGAAAATGTGAAGTTAAATTCATTTTTTACATAAATTTTTGATAAAAATTTGTTTGGTTTCCCTATGCTTAAAACATTTATTTTTTTAGCTCTATTTAAAGTAAAAATTTTAGAGTTGTCAAATGGAAAAATATCGCTATAAGTTATTTTAATTTCACCTTCTAATTCAGTTGAGTTTTGTAAGGAAAACGAAAGGGTAGTGGTTGAGTTATTTTCTATAGAGAAAGATTGTTTGTTTATTAGTTTCTTCTTATCATATAATGCAATTGGTATGCCTTCTTTTTTCTCACCTTGATTTTTTACAATTGTATTAACAGTAATAATATCGTTTGTGTTTTTAGAAATGTAAATACTGTCTAAAGAAATGTTGTTTTCTTTATTGTTTTTAAGTTTTATTGCACTAAAATCAGTTGTTACATTTGTAAACATATTTTCATAAGTACTCTGAAAATCAGATATTAATATTGACTTATGTAAATCTTTACTTTTATTATTTTGAATTTTGCTAATTTTTAATAAAATTGACTCAAAATCAGGTGAGATTGATGAGTTTTTTACTAAGAGCAACTTATTTTTTAATTCTTCATAAGACAAATTTTCAAAGAATTCTGTATTTGTAAGTAAAGAAAAAGTTTCTTCAGCAGATGTGTTTTCTATAATTTCTTGAATTACATTTTTTAATAAAATACCTTTTTCACCCTCTGCAATTGTACTTAAAGAATTATCTAAATATATAAAATTAGTTAAATTTTTGGTCGTGTTTTTATTACTAAAATAAGGTTGAGAAAAAGCAAAAAGTAACGATAAAAATAACAACAGTCTTGTAGCTAAAATCAACCATTTTTTTATCTTAGAACTCTTTCTATTTTCTTGAAATATTTTTTGTAAAAAAGCAACATTTGTAAATGGTACTTTTACAAACTTTTGTAATTGAAAAAGATGTACTATTATAGGTATAATTAATAACCACAAAAAATAAAAAATGGTAGGGTTTTGAAAATGCATTCAATTAATATTTTGCAGCCTTACCATTAGACAAACTATTTTGTATAAATGTTCTTAAATCGTCATTTGCTTTTTGTAAATCTTCGTTTCTAAGATACATCATATGTCCACTTCTATACCCTTTAAAAAAGAATCTATCTTTCATTTTTCCACTTGGGTCAGTTTTCCACATAGTATATTTTGCACCAAAATATGTTGTAGCACCATCATAATAACCAGATTGCACTAATACTTTTAAATATGGATTTTGTGCCATTGCTTTTCTTAATCCTTCTCTAACATTATTATTCCTATTATCCCAAGGACCTACAGGTCCAAATACATTGTATTTTACATCTGTTTTAAAATTTAAATGTTCTCTTATATAATAATTAATAGCAGGCGTAAAAGAGTGTAACCAAGAAGTTATTTCTGGGTTAAAATCTGTACTAATACCTATTTCTCTTTTATCTAAGCCTAAGTATCTTGAATCTAATCTTCCTATAGTTTGCCCTGTTTTCTCTCTTAATAATTCCTTCCAAAAATAGCCAGGAGAAACCTCTAAATTATTTTGCAATATTACCTTTTTATTTAAACCTGAATACTTTGCAAAGTTTTCTGCAACTTTATTTTTTTCGTGTTCTGTGATGAAACCACCTTTTGCTATTGCAGGTAAAAGATTATTTATTGCATAATTTTCAGCTTCTGGTAATATTTCTAATAAATCTTTTTGTTGAAGTTCATTAGGTAACATTTTATGATACCAAGCTGCTGCAGTAAAATAAGGAAGGTTAATAGCATAATCAACAGATCCTTGTGTTCTTAAAACTTTATAATCAGCAGGAGATACCATGATAACTCCATTTAAATACATCCATTGGCTGTTTTGTAATTCAGCAGCAAGCCCCATAACTCTTGTACCTCCATAACTTTCGCCAATAATATATTTAGGGGATTTCCATCTGTTGTTTCTAGTAATAAAAGTATTTAACCAACTAGCTAAGTATTTTACATCTGCATTTATTCCAAAAAACTTTGATTTATCTAGTTTTTTACCTTTTGCAACTACAGGTCTAGAATATCCTGTATTCACTGGGTTTACATAAACAATATCTGCAACATCTAAAATAGAATTTGGATTGTCTTTAACTCCATAAGGTTGTACAGGGTAACCTTCATCATCAATTTTTAAAACTTTTGGTCCAGTATACGCAATATGCATCCAAACAGAAGCAGAGCCAGGTCCACCATTAAAAGACATAATAATTGGTCTATTTTCATCGTTTTTAACATCTGTTCTCTTATAATATGTATAATATAAAGATGCAGTTATAGTTCCTTTATCATCCCAAACAGGTTGCATACCAGTTGTAGCTTTATAAGGTACAGTTTTACCTTTTATTACAACAGAGTTTGTTGTAACAACAGTAGTATCTAAAGGGATTCTATGATCTTGAGCGTAAAAAGAAATTACAACAAAATAAATAAGAATTAAAATGCTTTTTTTCATGATAAAATATTTTTTGGATGTCTAATTTATCATAAAAAAAGGAGATATTTACAAGTTGTTAGTTTCTATTTAAAACTTTTCGAAAACTCCTAACCCAAACAGCGCAAAATCATATTTTACAGGATCATTTTTGTCCATTTTTCTTAAATTGAAATCAAGTTCTTCAAGAGCCTTCCAATCGTTTTGTTTTCTTTTTAAAAGTTTTAATTTTCTAGCTACATTACCTGAATGTACATCTAAAGGACAAGATAAATTTGCTGGATTGTGTGTTTTCCAAATGCCAAAATCAACACCTGTTTTATCGTTTCTAACCATCCATCTTAAAAACATATTAATTCTTTTAGCAGCAGAATTTTTTAATGGATCTGATACATGTTTTTGTGTTCTTTGTTGATGATTAATTTCAAAAAACTTTAATTTAAATTCGTGAATGGCTTTTTGATAAGTTTTTGAATTATTTTTTATTGATAAACTTTCCTCTAAACCACCATGTTTTTTGTATATATGTTTAATAGACTTTATAAACTGCTGTAAATCAATATGATTAAAGGTTCTATGAACAAAGCTATTTAGATGTTCTAAATCTTTAATACTGTGATTAAGAATAAAATCATAAGGAGAATTATCTAAAAGCTTCATCATTTTTGTAGCATTATTAATAATCATTTTACGATTACCCCAAGAAATGGTTGCTGTTAAGAATGCAGAAATTTCTATATCTTCTTTTTTAGAAAATTGATGAGGAATTTGAATAGGATCTGACTCAATAAATTTTAGATGGTTGTATTGTAAGACTTTTTCGTCTAAAAATTCTTTGAGTTCTGTTTTATTCATACTAACTATCAAAAATTAAAGAAATAGATAAAAAGAAAATATTGTAGATACAATGAAGAAAAACGGACCATCTTAACCCAAAACGAATTCTTAAAAAGCCTAGAGCAAAACCTGCAAATAGTTGTGGTAAAACTAAAATTGGTGTTAATAATAGTACTGTAGAAGTAATTTCGAAATTAGTAATATGAATTAATCCAAAAACAATAGCAAAAAAGTAAAAAGCTATTTTAAAAGATTTTGGTTTTTTAAATAATACAATTGGTGCTCTAAACATTAATTCCTCTATAAAAGGGATTAAAATACCACCCACTAAAATTACAGCATAAAAAGGTAAATCTTTAAAAACTTCTTCTACTTTATGGGTATCTAAATCTATCCAACCTAAGTCTTCTAAAAGTGTAAACAGTGGAGTAATAATAGATGCAAAAATGGCACAAAATAAAAACATATGAACCAATACTTTTAAACGATGGTTTAAAGTAGTATTAGCATCTTTTTCTAAAACAGGGTTTTTTAAATAATTTATAAACTCATAAAAAGTTTCTTTCATAGTATATGCTTTTCAATTAATTGCTTTTAAAATAATTATATAAATTAAATTATTTTACCATCTTTCATGGTTAATTTTCTATCTGCCATATTTGCTAGTTCTTGGTTGTGAGTTACAATAACAAACGTTTGCTGAAATTCATCTCGAAGTTTAAAGAATAATTCATGTAAATTTTTTGCAGATGTACTATCTAAATTTCCACTTGGTTCGTCAGCTAAAATCACAGAAGGTTTATTAACTAAAGCTCTAGCAACTGCTACTCTTTGTTGCTCACCACCAGAAAGTTCATTTGGTTTGTGATCTTTTCTATGAGATAATCCTAAATAATCTAATAGTTCATTAGCTCGTTCTTCTGCTTCTTTTTTAGGTTTTTTTGCAATAAAGGCAGGAATACAAACATTTTCTAAAGCAGTAAACTCAGGTAATAATTGATGAAATTGAAAGATAAAACCTATATGTTGATTTCTAAAGTCTGATAATTCTTTATCTGTAACATTTTGTAAAGATGTATTGTTAACCAAAAGCTCATAATTATTTTCTTTGTTTGGTTTATCTAATGTGCCAATAATTTGTAAAAGTGTTGTTTTACCTGCACCTGAAGGACCAACAATGGCAACAATTTCACCTTTTTTGATCTCTAAATCAACACCTTTTAATACTTCTACATCACCATAATATTTATGGATATTCTTAGTTTCTATCATCCTTTTGAAAATCTTATTACGAATTTATAAAAAAACAGATACACTTTGATAAGTATATCTGTTTAATTAAAAGTGGGGGAAATAAATTAAAAAATATTTTTCAGTTTATTATAATATATAAAATACACAAATCTTACAGAAATTGTATGCCTTTGTGAGATTGTTCGAATAAATTGTCTAAATTTTCGAAAAAATTAAGATTTGCATTATTGTTGAAATTAAAAATAGAATTTCTGTAAAACGCAATTAACTGACTACCAGGTGCAAATTGCCAAATGTAGTTTAAATCTAAATTCCAGCTATTAAAGTTTACATTATCACCCACGTAAGAATTATTAGGATCTAAGCCACCTTCAGCATTTAAATTGTTGAAACTGTTATAACTTACAGCTTCCCAGAAATGTCTAAAACTCAATGATATTGAAGAGTTTGTGCTAAAACTATATTTACCAGATATTGTATTTGTATAGCTTTTACGATCTCTAAAACCAAAAATAATATTGTTAGCAGTTTGATCTACAAATCCTTGGTCATCATTAGTATTTTTAGATCGTAATCTATAACGTAAAGAAAATTGATTATTAAATCTATGACGTAAGCCTATACTATAACCAAAACCTTCTTTGGGGTTATTACTAAAACTTGTGAAATAAGCATTACCACTTAATTCAAATTTCTTTTGTAAGTTCGTTTCGAACCAACCATTAAAGTTAATACGTTCTGGTTGTAGAAAAAATACGCCACTTGTAGTACCTTGTCTAGGTTCAAAAAAATCTTTTTCTTCTGAACCATAATTTAAATTACCTCCAAAAGAAAACCTACTTCTAGTTTGTGCACTACCACCAATACCAGTAAAATAGCCTGTGTAGATGCCAGAGAAGTGCTGAAAATTCAAGTTATGGTATGAGTTTACCCAAATTCTATTAAAATTTTTAGTGGGCTGTACAGTTCTCCAACCTACATTACCATAAATTGTTTGCTGATCATTGGTGAAAAGTATTCCTAAATCATTTGGGTTAAAATCTTTGCTTTCAAAATTATAACCAACTTCCCAAAACCAATTTCCTGAATTGTAACCAAAACTATTGTCAAAAGTCCAACCAGTATTTGGATTGTTTGGATCATCAGAAATATTACTCATTCGTACAGATCCATTAGCATTATATCTACTATCTTTAGTTTCTATATGCCAATCTAAGGCAGTTACATTAGCATCTCTAAAACTACCATTTCTAGTAACATTTGTATTGATCAATGAGACAGTTGAATTTTGATTAAATTGTTGGTCTAAAACAAGAATATTAAAATTTGTAAAAGGATCTATGACTTTTTTTCTAATATCACCTGATTGATTATTTCTAATAGTTGCCTCTGTTTTTTGAGTAATCGCATTAAAAAAACCAATACCTAAACCTTTTTTAGTTCTACCAGAAACTTTTATGGCGTTAATCATGGTAGTTTTGCTAGGGTAATCAATAACTTCTTCATTAGCAGATAAATTTCCATAGACATCAAATTGATCAATAGGAGGGCCTCCAATTCTTCTCGAATAAAATAAATTAGCAATATTAAATAGCTCTGTACCTTCTGTAAAAAATTGTCTTTGTTCTGTAAATTGTTGTTCAAAAGGACCTAAGTTTAAGATCACATCATTAAAACCAACTTGACTAAAATCGGGTACTAAAGTAGCATCTAAAGTAAAATTTTCTGATAGCCCGTATTTAATATCCATACCAACATTCCAATCAAAATCTGTTTGACCCTGGAAAACATTGGTAACTGCAGATGCATATGGATATAGGTTTAATCTAGTTGGTGGTTTAATGTTGGCTAATTCTGTAATTAAACCATCATATTGAGTCCATCTACCCACTGTGTTATCAATATGAGTTCAAGTGTGTTGTTGATTTAAAAGCTCTAATCTTCTATGAAAATTAAATCCCCATTCTTGTATATCTCTATTAGCAAAACGTAAAGCTCTATAAGGTATTTCTATTTCAACTGTCCAGCCTTTTTCATCAATTTTTGCAGCACTGTCTCAAACAGCACTCCTATTAAAATCTTAATTACCATTAGAAACTTTTGCATCAGCTTGGTTTCCTATAGATTGTACTATAAATTCAAATGGATTTTGTCCATCATCATTTGGATTAATTGTAACTAGAAAGAAATCAGCAATTGCAAAATTATCTCTAACAGCAAATTCTTTTGGAATTTCAGAAGGATTAGGATCATTCATTTGTGCAGAAATAAAAATGGCATTATCATCATAAACAATTCTAACTGTTGTCTGATAATCTTCTGTTACTGCTTGTCCATTTTCTGGTCTAAAGATGACAAAGTCTGTAGCCAACTCAGCATTTTTCCAAGCTTCATCATCTAATACACCATCTATTTTTGGTTCTTTAGTAATTCTGACAGCTTTAATTTTTTTTCGTTCTTTTTTATCTTGAGCAAAGCTTGTATGCAAACAGCATACAGCCATAAATAGAAATGAAATTTTTTTTAACATGTAGTTTTTGGTTGATTATGTTTTAAAAACACTCTGCTAAAATATCTTCTATTATAGTTGTAAAATCACAAAGTGTTGTTAATTAATAGTAAAGACATCATAAAATTTAAACCGTTACAGATTAATACTGTTAATAAAATCATAAAACCCTTTACTTTTTTTATAGGTAACTTTTGTTTTTGACGTAATTAAATGTTTTATAGGATGTTGAGATGATTTCTAGTTGATTTATCTCTCAATTTTTCATTCATAATTTTTTACTATTTATTTATAAAAATTCTTCTTTGAATTCGTATTTTTGTCAACGTTTAAAAATTAGAACACAAATGAATTTACACGAATATCAAGGAAAAGAAATTTTAAGCAGTTTTGGAGTAAGAATTCAAAGAGGAATTGTTGCAAGCACACCAGCAGAAGCTGTTGATGCTGCCAAAAAATTAACTGAAGAAACTGGTACAGGTTGGCATGTGATTAAAGCTCAAGTTCATGCTGGAGGACGTGGAAAAGGTGGAGGAGTAAAATTGGCTAAAAATTTAGAACAAGTAGAAAGCGTTTCTGATGATATTCTTGGAATGATGTTGGTTACACCACAAACTTCTGCAGAAGGTAAATTAGTTAACCAAGTTTTAATTGCAGAAGATGTGTATTATCCTGGAGATTCTGAACCAGATGAATTTTACATGTCTGTATTATTAAACAGAGCAACTGGTAAGAATATGATTATGTATTCTACAGAAGGAGGTATGGATATCGAAACTGTTGCTGAAGAAACTCCGCATTTAATTTTTACTGAAGAAATAGACCCATTATTAGGGATTATGCCTTTTCAAGCACGTAAAGTTGCCTTTAATTTAGGGTTAACTGGAACTGCTTTTAAAGAAATGACAAAATTTGTTACTGCTTTGTATACTGCTTACATAAAGTCTGATTCTTCTATGTTCGAAATTAATCCAGTATTAAAAACATCTGATGATAAAATAATGGCTGTAGATGCTAAAGTTACTTTAGATGATAATGCTTTATTTAGACATAAAGATTATGCTGCCATGCGTGATTTACGTGAAGAAAACCCAATTGAAGTAGAGGCTAAAGCTGCTGGTTTAAACTATGTAGATTTAGATGGTAATGTTGGTTGTATGGTAAATGGAGCTGGTTTAGCAATGGGAACTATGGATTTAATTAAAGAATCTGGAGGAGAGCCTGCAAACTTTTTAGATGTTGGTGGTACAGCTGATGCACAAAGAGTAGAAACTGCTTTTGGTATTATTTTAAAAGACCCAAATGTAAAAGCTATTTTAGTAAATATTTTTGGAGGTATTGTAAGATGTGATAGAGTAGCACAGGGTGTTGTTGATGCTTACCAAAGTATGGGTGATAAGATTACTGTACCAATTATTTGTAGATTACAAGGTACTAATGCTAAAGAAGCTAAAGAATTAATAGATAATTCTGGTATGAAAATTATTTCTGCTACTGAATTTCAAGAAGCAGCAGATAAGGTTGCTGAAGTTTTAGCAAGCTAAGAATTTAATAATATAAATAAAAAGCCTCGCAAAATTGCGAGGCTTTTTTTATGCTTTATGAATAAATATATTATTCTTTTTCTTCAGCTTTATCTACTACAATTCTTGCTTCTCTGTTAGCAACTTCCCAAGCAGTATGGAATACTAAACGTGCTCTGTTTTCCATTAAATCATAGTTGATTTTATCTGGAGTATCACTGATTTTGTGATAATCATCATGTGTACCATTAAAATAAAATATAATTGGAATGTTGTTTTTTGCAAAGTTATAATGATCACTTCTATAGTAAAAACGATTTGGATCGTTCTCATCATTATAAGTGTAATCTAAAGCAATGTTAGTAAACTCTTTATTAACTTCTTCAGAAATGTTATGTAAATCTGTACTTAATTTATCACTACCAATTAAATAGATATAGTTTCTATCTCCTTCACGTTTTGGGTCAATTCTACCCACCATATCAATATTTAAGTTTGCAACAGTATTTGCTAATGGAACTAATGGCTCATAGTCTGTATAATAACGAGAACCTAATAATCCTTTTTCTTCTCCTGTTACATTTAAAAAGATAATAGAACGCTTTGGACCATGACCTTTATCAGCAGCAGTTTTAAAAGCTTCTGCAATTTCTAAAATAGAAACAGTTCCAGAACCATCATCATCTGCTCCATTAAATACATTACCATCTGCATCCATACCTACATGATCTAAATGAGAAGAAATAATGATGTATTCTTCTGGCTTTTTAGATCCTTTAATAATAGCTGCTACATTTTCTGATGGTTTAAGTTCAGTAATGCTAGTATAGCTCATTTCTAATTGAGTTTTAACTACAGCAGGTTTTTCTGATTTGTCTATGTTGTTAACCATAGATTTTCCCATTTCTTCACTAGCTAAGAAAAAGTAAATTTCAGCTGGTTCGTCTTTTTTTGTTGGTAGAGACAATCTGCTACTACCACCTCTTTCTTCACGACCTCTATAAAAATCTGAATATCTTTTAAATAAGGCATCATCTATAAAGAAAACAGCTTTGGCACCATTGTCTTTTGCAGCATCTCTTTTAGAAGATAATGCTTGACGACCATTAGACCATTTAGAAACAGTCTTAGCACCAGTAATTACATTATTACCAGCTTTATCTTTAGGTTCGCCCATTTTTACTACAACAACTTTTCCTTTTACATCTAAATCTTTGTAATCAGAATACTTTTCGTCATCTATACCATAACCAGCATAAACAACTTCTGAAGCAGATAATGTACCTGTTTCTGCAGCTGTTAAAGAAATGAAATGATCAAAATAAGTATAAGCTTTACCATCGATTTTCATATCAATCTTTGGTGTTTTTACAATATTTAAAGGTACATTTTGAAAGTAGTTGCCTTCTATAACAGGAGGGATACCTAATTTTTCATATTCCTTTTTAAGATATTCTACAGCTTTCTTTTGTCCTGGGTCTCCAGTATTTCTTCCTTCGAATTCATCAGAAGCATAGATGTAAAGATGTTCTTTTAATTCTTCTTCTGTTATTGTTTTCGCGTAATTTACAATATCTTCTTTAGTGGCTTCTTTTTTACAAGAATAAGCAACAAACAAGATACTTAATAAAAAAAGTGTTTTCTTCATTGGTTTGTTTTTGATTTGAATTAATTACGAATTTACAAAAATGAATTGTAATGTTTTTGTTAAATAAATTATACTTTCTCTTTTAAAACAGCTATTTCATCACGTAGTTTTGCAGCTGCAATAAAATCTAATGCTTTTGCTGAAACTTCCATTTGTTTGCGTTTTTGCCTTATACGTTTTTCAATTTCCTCTTTTGGTAAGTATTCTAAATCTTGCTCAGCTGCCACTTGTTTTGCATTATCATAATGAAAACTAGAAACAGCAGATTTAGATAAAGTATTGTCTATTTTTTTATTAATTTGAGTTGGAGTGATATTGTTAGTTGTGTTGTAAGCTATTTGCTTTTCTCTTCTTCTGTTGGTTTCATCTATGGTTTTTTGCATGCTATCAGTTACTTTATCAGCATACATAATTGCTAATCCATTTACATTTCTAGCTGCTCTACCTACAGTTTGTGTTAACGATTTATTATTACGTAAAAAACCTTCTTTATCAGCATCTAAAATAGCAACTAAAGACACTTCAGGTAAATCTAAACCTTCTCTTAATAAGTTAACTCCTATTAAAACATTAAATAGACCTTTACGTAAATCTTGCATAATTTCTACACGCTCTAAAGTATCAACATCAGAATGTATGTATCTACAGCGTATATCTACTCTAGTAAGATATTTAGTTAATTCTTCTGCCATTCTTTTAGTAAGTGTGGTTACTAAAGTTCGTTCATCTTTTTCGACTCTAACTTGTATTTCCTCAATTAAATCGTCTATTTGATTTAAACTTGGACGCACTTCTATTGGAGGATCTAATAAACCTGTAGGCCTAATAATTTGTTCTACAAACACACCTTCTGATTGCTGTAACTCATAATCTGCAGGAGTTGCAGAAACATATATCACTTGATTTTGTATGGCTTCAAACTCATCAAATTTTAAGGGTCTATTATCCATAGCTGCAGGTAATCTAAAACCATATTCTACTAAGTTTTCTTTTCTGCTTCTATCTCCACCATACATGGCATGTGTTTGTGGCACTGTAACATGACTTTCGTCAATTACCATTAAATAATCATCAGGAAAATAATCTAACAGACAGAATGGTCTTGTTCCTGGTTCACGACCATCTAAATAGCGTGAGTAGTTTTCTATACCTGAACAATAACCCAATTCACGAATCATTTCTAAATCAAACTCTGTACGTTCTTGTAAACGTTTTGCCTCTAAAGGTTTTCCAATTTCTTTAAAATAGTCTACTTGTTTAACCATATCATCTTGAATTTGATGAATGGCATTTTGCAATACATCTGGAGATGTAACAAAGAGGTTTGCAGGATAAATAGTTAGATGCTCAAACTGTTCTATGATATTGTTGTTTTCAAGATTAAAAGATTCGATTTCTTCAATTTCATCTCCAAAAAAATGGACTCTATACCCATGATCTCCATAAGATGGATAAATAGTAACAACATCTCCTTTTACTTTAAACTTTCCACTTTTAATTTCAATTTCTGTTCTAGAATATAGACTTGTTACTAGTTGATGTAGAAAAGTAGTTCTTGATATTTGTTGACCAACATGAATTGGAATCACATTTTTCTTAAATTCTGTTGGGTTACCTATACCATATAAACAAGAAACAGAAGCAACTACTAAAACATCCCTTCTGCCAGATAATAAAGAAGAAGTAGTACTTAATCTTAAACGTTCTATATCTTCATTAATAGACAAATCTTTTTCGATATAAGTACCTGAAACTGGAATGTAAGCTTCTGGTTGATAATAATCGTAATAAGAAACAAAATATTCAACTGCATTTTTTGGAAAAAACTGTTTAAACTCAGAATATAATTGTGCAGCTAACGTTTTGTTATGCGCCAAAACTAAAGTTGGTCTATTTACATTTTTAACCACATTTGCAATGGTAAAGGTTTTACCTGAACCAGTTACACCAAGAAGTGTTTGGTATTTATCTCCAGAAACAATTCCGTTTGATAATTCTTTTATTGCTTGAGGCTGATCTCCAGTAGGAGAGAAGTCAGATTCTAATGTAAAATTCATGTAGTAAAAATAGCTATAATCTTATCAAATATCAATTTCTAAGAAGGCTAAAATTACCTGATTCACTCATTACATTATCATTTTTATCAATAATTTCTGATTTAAACCAATAGTTATTTTCAGGTAAGGGCTTTCCATTATAACTTCCATCCCAACCAAGTGTATTAAAATCTGTAATGGTAGCTACAGTTTTTCCAAATCTATCAAAAATAACAACATTTACAGATTTAAAATTAGCTGCATCTAGGCCTTTAATATTCCAGAAGTCATTTTCTCCATCACCATTAGGTGTAAAGTATTTTTTAAAACCAATTACAGAAACATTGGTTTGAATTGGTTGCTCACAATTATTAATATCTTTAACGTAAACCGTTTGTAAACCTGCTTCTACATTAGAAAATGTATAAGAAGTTGAGTTTCCAAAAAAGTTAATATTATCTAGAGAAAATTCATAATTACTATTTCCATTTACATTAATTGTCACTATGTTATTTGTTTCATCTTCAGTATTTACGATTATATCAGAAAAAGAAGGTGCTTCAGGATTTATTACAGTAAAAGATTTTGAATTAGAACATTCAATTCCGTTTTCTGATTTGTAAACAGTTAAAGAAAAATTACCAATGGTAGCTAAGGTGAAATCTTGACTTGTACTTAAAATGTTACCAGTAGCATCTTTCCATTCAAAACGATTAAAAGTTCCATTTGCAGAAACAACAACTGGAGGTTTTAAAGAAGGATCAAAACAAATGGTATACAATTCTTCTAATTTTATAGTTAAAGCAGCGTTTACAATAACTTCAAAAGATTGAATTCCTGCACAAGATAAATCTGCTTCTTGACCTTTTACAAATAGGGTTGAAGTAGCAGATGTAAAAGTGTCTTCTAAAGGATTTCTATTGGTTTGTGCATCTAATCTTGTTCTGTAAAAAGACAATGTAGTACTTGAAGGTATATTTAATTGAACTCTTATAGAAATTTCAATATCTAATGCATTAAATTGGCCAATATTATTACCAATAATCCCATCTGAATCTTCACAAGTATAAAAATTACTTATGTTATTTAGAGGAACAAATTTAGCAGAAATGAAAAAAGAAGTTGTTTCAAAACAACCATTTTCATTCACAACTTTTACAAATATTTCTTGGTTTTGAGAAGAGTTTTGAAAATTTTCAGGATTAGGAATTTGAATATCATTATTTAAATCATCTAGAGTTAAATAAAAAAACAATTCTTCATCTAAAATTGGGTTTGTTATTTTACTTCTTATTGAAAAGAGATTAAAAATGGTAGACCCATCAGCATCATCATCACATTCTACAAGTTCTTGATTGCTAATTAAAACTGGTAATTCATAAGCTGTAACTGTTTTATAAATTCTTGTTTTGGTATTGTTTGATAAGGTTAACAATGCTTCTACAACATAATTTCCTGGAGCAGAGTAAGTATGGTTTACATTAACACCAGATGCTGAATTACCATCACCAAAATCCCAATCAATATTGGTAATATTTACATATGATTCTGCTGAGAATGAAAATGGATCTACATAACATTGATTTTCACCAGAAATTTTAGAAGCAAAAAGATTTGGAATAAAATTAGGTAAACCTCTAGAAACTGATAAAGGAGTTAAATTTAAATCTGCTCTTTGGAAGTCGCATTCTATGCCAAAAACATTTGGAAAATTTATAACAGCAACTGTATTTGAATTGGTTTCATCTTCATCACTAAATGATTTTGCCATATAAATTTTTCCATTAGAAGCTAGTTGTAGTGATCCATAATTTTCGCTAGTAGAACTAAATATATTTGTGGGTTCACCACTCGCTTCTAAAGGAATTTGTCTTAATAAGCTACTATTACCAGAATTTAATGTGCCTGTATAATATAATATTTTAGAATCTTGAGAAAATTCTAATCCATAAGGAACTGTCCATACACCAGGACCAATATTCATAGAAAGTTTTCTTCTATATGTGATAGCTCCATTTGTTCTGTCAAAATCAAATAAGTAAATTCCTTCTTTATCTTCAAAATCGTAAACAGCTAAAGCAATTGTTTTTCCATCTGGAGAAGCTTTCATTACTCCCTTAGAGGTTGGACTACTTGCTTCAGAAACTTCTATAGTTTCTCTTCTCGAAACTCCAGTTGCATCAACTTTATAAACACTTAAGGTATTAAAGGGTTCGTTGTTTTCACTATTTTTTGTACCAAAAGCAATAACATAAACAGTATTACCATCAGCACTATATACTGCAGTAATCTTTTCTGTATAAAATATATCTAAAGGTGAATTTTTGGAAATAACTTTACCTAAAGGAAAAGTTGTAGAAATTTCGATTTCTGAATATTTTAAACCAGCAACATGACTGTTTGAATTTTCTCTTCTAGCTGTAAATAAATAATAATTAGTAGAACTACCAGGTTTTGGGACAATTATAGAATTTTGAGTATTAGAGGTTTCACCTGATAAATTATTACCATTTTCCATAACCTCATTGTTTCTATTCCAAACAGTTTCTCCATTAGAATAAAATAGAACTTGTCTGTTAACATCAGAAAAAGAAGTACAACCAATTGTAGCTTCTATTTTACTTCCATTGGAAATAGAAACATTTGTAGGCCTAAATTCTAAACCAGATTCAGAACCAAAAAACCAATTATCTGTTTGAGATTGACCAAAAGAAATTATAGGTAATAGAGATACTATTAAAAATACTATTAATATTCTCATTACCTATAAATAATTACTTTCTTAATAAAGAAAAGTTACCTCTTTTATTGATAGTCGGTTTAGTTATGTCTGAAGGAACTAGGGTGACATTGTACCAATAATCATCAGATGGTAAAAGAGTACCATTATAAGTTCCATTCCAGCCTGGACCATCAATTTGTATTTGTGCTACTAGTTTTCCATATCTATTAAATATGTTAATACTACTATTAGGGTAAAAAGTTCTATTTGCTCCTTTTACAACCCAAGTATCGTTTTGAGTATCTCCATTTGGTGTAAAGAATTTTGGGAATTGTAATACAGAAACTAATAAAGTTGTATCTGGTGCACAACCATTTTTATCATTTACAATGATTTGATAAATTCCACCTTCTAAATTTTCGAAAAGTGGTTCGTCTTGAAAACCTACAAAAGGTGTTCTTGTGTTTGTATCTGTATTAAGTATTGCAAATTGATAATCTCCAGGTCCTAAATCATTATTAATAGTATCTATAGAAATTGATAAATTACTTTGACTTCCTAAATTATTTGCTTCGTCTACAACAGTAACAAAACTTGGATCTAATGTTGCTACATTAGAAGGGTTTACAACAATTGTTTCTTCTCTTTCACAAAGTGTAACATTATCTGTTGCAATTACTTTATAAGTACCTGCTCTTGCTACATCTAAATTATCATTAGTACCTAAAACAGCACCAGCTTCATCTAGCCATCTGTAAGAATAAACATCTCCAGGATTTTCTACAAATAGGTTTAAAGGAATATCATTTAAACAAATAATTTGAGGTGTAGTTACTGTAAAATCTGGAAGAGAATTTATGATTAACTCAAAAGATTCATTAGCATTTACACATAAACTTGTTTTATTTTGAACTCTAACATATATAGTTTCTGTTCTACTAGAATTCGTATATGGAGAAGGTAATGCATTTGATGTAGCACCTATTTGTGCATCTGAAGCTGATAAATAGAAGCTAACATTATAATCATTTACATTTCTATTAGAACCTAAGATTTCTGGTATTTTTCCGTTTAAATCTATATTCTGAATAATTCCGTTTGTATCATCTCCATCATCATCATTATCACAATCAGAATAAACAGATATTGGGCTTACAAATGGTTCTGGATATACTAATAATTGAAATGTCGAAAATACTGAAGGACATTGTAATCCGTTTTCATCAACAATAATAAAAAAGATGGTCTGTATTCCTGGATCATCAGTATTAAAGTCTGCTGGAAAAGTAGTTTCTGCAGTTGTGTTTTGGAAATTTGTAGGGTCAGAAATTACATTAGTTCTGTTTTCTGCATCTTGTTGAGTGATATAATATTCAACTCTAAGACCAGTTCTACCATTTAAAATTTCGGCATCTCTAGAAGTTAAATCTATGTTTTGTGCAATTCTATTTCTTGGATCTGCATCTGTAACAGTAACTACATCACAAGCAATTAAATCTGTAATATTTGCAGGTACTGTTGGTATAGGTTGAATAATAATTTTAAAACTAGTATTGGCATTATAACACATGCTACCAGTTCTGTTTTCTACTCTTACAAAAATGGTTTGCTCACTTGTTGTTCCTGGTGTAAAACCAGCAGGAGCTTCATTTGTATAGTTGGTATCATTTACAATAACATCTGTGTTATTCATAGCTCCACTTTCTGTCGTATGAAAAGTTACACTGTAATCTGTTTCAGATTGGCCTGCACCTAAAATTTCTGCAACTTTACTTCTAAGATTTAAATTTGCATTTCTTCCATCAGAAGTAGTGCCAGATAAAGCATCATCACATTCTTCTATATCTGTTACTTTATTTGCGGTAGGTACAGCATTTATTTGTAAGTAAATTTGCCCTAAACCTTGGCAATCGTTATTAGACTCACTTATTAATTTGTAAAATATTGGAAATCTATTACCTGACTTATTTGGAATATTTTTATTTCTATAGATTGAATAATTTTGAGTGGCAAGTGTATCAATTTTATTTAAAGAACGCGTTCTATCATCTTCCGTTTCATAAAATTCAATTTTAATATCTGGATCGTTTGAAATTTGAGCTGGGGCATCACTAAAATTGAAATAAGTAATGCCATCTGTATCTGAATTATCTTCAGTATTATCACCATATTTATCTAGTAAATCATCACATTCTATAAATGTTTCTTCATAAGGTTCATTAGGTGTATAGCTAACTGTTAACTCAATTTTAGATATTATATAACATTCTCCTTTATAAGTTCTTACCCAAGCTTCACCAGTTGTATCTACAAAATAAGCTGTTTTATCAAGAACTTCGTCCATTCCATCTTCAGCATTTTTCTCAGTTTTGTAATATTTAAAAGTTGTATCTGCTGTATTTGTTATGCTAACTTCTGCCTCAGTTAAATTAAAGGTTGTTTTTTTATCAGGGTCTGTGTCACACTGCTTTAATTGTACTATAGCATTTATAACTGGTAAAGGGTTTACAGTAAGTGTTACCGGATTTGAGATTTTAGAACAGCTATTCCCTGCTTTTTTCAATATTACTCTATATTGATTATTGTTAAAACTTAAAGGTGTATCTGTAATTTGTAAATCTTGAGTAGTTACTCCATTATAAGTGGCATCATCAATTAAGCTAGTCCAAGTTGTACCATCTGTAGAAACTTGCCATTGAAAGGTATCTGCATTAGAATCAATCGTAATTACGTCTGTATCTAATTCACAGAAAACAGGGTCTATAAAAGAGTTAATGATTATTGGAGCGCTTGTAATGTAATCTGTATTTGGTGTGGTGTAACCATCAGAATTATTTACTTTTCCATCGGAATCTACATCAGGATGAGGCGCTAAACGTCCAGCTCCATTTCCAGTAAAACCAGCTTCAATAACATCATCACAACCATCTCCATCTGATTCTAAATCAGCAAAATCAAAAATATCATCTTGGTTAGCAGTTACTATAGAAGTGGCATCAGAGTTTCTTAAAGGAGTAGCTAAAACTCCGGAGTCTGGTGTGCTTTCTAAAGCATCTAATAATCCGTTTATACCTACATTAGCTGCAGTTGCATTGTCAATTACACCATCATTATTGGCATCTGTAACAGTAAATCCAGATTCTACTAAATCGTAAATACCATCATTATCTGAATCTAAATCTATAGAGTTTGGTACACCATCATTATCAGTATCTATATTTAATGTAAAAGAATCAAAAACATCATCTAAACCATCTAAATTATTATCTGTATTTAATAAAGTAATGGTCTGATTTGCATTTTCAAATAAGTCAGGAATTCCATCATTATCTGAATCTAAATCTAAAGCATCTTCAATTCCATCTCTATCAGTATCTCTTGAAAAGCAAGTTAATTGAATATTACCACTAAATGTAGTAGGGTTTGCTAACCCATTTGATTTAAATTCAATCGAAAATTGATTTACCTGATTTGCTACAAATTGATAAGTAGCAGTACCTGATGTAAAAGTTGGGTTTATTTTAAAATGGATTTCTGAAGCAGAAAGGTTTGTAACTCCTGGTTCAAAAGCGCCATCAAAGTTTGTATCTATTAAAAGTTGATCATCTGGATCTACTAAAGTTATATTTTTTGAATTTGGCCCAATTTTTATGATATAAAATACATCATCATTATTAGTAGCATCTGCAGTTTGTGTAAATTTTACATTTACATTTTGTGTAAAATCTAATTGATATAATAAATCTGAATCACTAGCATCAGGCTCTATAGTTGCTACAAAATCACCTGCATTTGTACCTGTAAAAGAACTTGTAACTAGAGTAGAAGTCTGTGTTGCAGAGATTATTGCACTATTAGTTGAGCTATCTTGAAATATAATACTAGGACTTGCACTAGTAGTCAAATCAATATTTGCATTTCCTAAAGATTCATCACAATTTAAAATACCATCATTGTCTAAATCTACATCTAAATTGTCTATAATTAAATCTCCATCAAAATCGTCTGGACATAAACTTATAGGTACTTCAAATGGCGGTAACTCTTCATTAGTACATTTTATAGTTGCGATAAGTCTGTATTTACCAGTTTCAGTTTCGAGTGGCCTGTAAGATTCATTTGCTACACCTCTTTGAACCCAGCTAGATATATTGGAGTCAAAATATTCCCATTTATAGTCGAATAAATTGGTATCAGCAGATGTTTCTAATGTTACGTTAGGAACGCAGTTACCAGTTGCTTCAACTTCAGCGTTAAATTCTATAATTGGAGCAGATGGAAAACCTGAATAAAATGCACCAGTTGTTGCAGCACCATTTCTATTAAAATAAGCACAATATAATTCTTGGTCACTATTAACTTTAATATCTCCAGATAAACCAGAAACTCTATAGGTAACATAATTTGGGTTCCCTGTAACATCAACTGGGCCTTGTGGAGAAAAAGTTGAAATATCTAAATCATTAATTGTTACATTAGCTCCTTTATTAGTCACAATAGTAACTCCCCCACTTAAATTTGTATTACCAATTCTATTTATACTAGCAATATTATTTACATCTCCTTTATTTTCACAACTTAAAGGTGGAACAAAAAATAAACCTTGATTTGCACTTGAAGAAGTTCCACCAATTCCTTGATAAACGAAAACAGGTTTAGAACTATTAATGTATAAATTATTATTTGATGAATACGCTTCACCTTCAACTACAAAACTTTCTCCACCATTAATTGTTGTTATGTCATTTCCATTAACAGAAATATTAGTGTTATCTTCATGAGCCACTATTAAAGCGTTTTCAACTCTATCGTTTCCATTTCCTTTTACTAAAATATATTCTGTTCCAATTTTGTCTGCACCAACAATTTGATCAAAACCATAATCTTGTGTTGTTCCTCCAATTGTTGGATTACTAGCAAAACTACCAGATGCAGAACCAGAATTTACTACTATAGGTTTATCGCTAGATAATAATGTACCTACTAACGTTCTAGGATCTTCTATACCGCCTAAAGCAACTATATAACTTTCACCTTCATCTAATGTAATACTATCAGGAACAGGAATCCCGCTTGGCAATTGTGTACCACTTGGTAAACCAATTATGCTGACTGTAGTGTTATTTTCAGTAGCCATAAAAGAACCAAACATTGTATGACTATTTGGAACTGATGGCTCATTATATAGACCACCTAATCTAAATTCAGTTCCAAGAGCAGAGTTACCTTTGCTAACTAAGGCACCTCCATGTATTGGACCATTAGAATTTGTAAATGATGAACTAACTCTTATTGATACGTAAATATCATCACTAGCTTCAATGATAAAACCTCTATCAGTAATTTTATTACCATTTAAATTAGTTCTATTGATATGTAATTGTGTGTTGTTGTCTATATCTATATTTCCATTTTCATCTAAAACAGCTTGTTCTACTGGTGTGCTATTTGACACAACCCCAGAATAAATGGTTAAATCAGGTCTTCCTACAGCTGTAATTTTATAGTTGATGTTGTTATTCTTTGGAGTTGAAATATAGATGAATTGATCTCCAAAATTATCTCCAGAAGTTAAAGGCGGTATGTAATGTTTTTTACTAAGTTGACTATAGGTAGATGCAAAAAAAAATATTGAGAATATTAAAAGTAAGTGCTTAAATTTCATATTGACGTTATCAAAATCTTAATAACGTCAAATATATTTAAAAAGTATTACAAATCCCTCTTTTTTAACAATGCATATGACAAGTAAATAAAGATAAATGTCCAAACAGAAACCACCAATATTGTTGTAAATTCTACAGAGTAACTTTTTGTAAAAGTTTCACCCATGGTATTAGCTGCAGACCTTACTGCACCTAATCTAGAAAATGGTTCTTTAATAAGGTTTGTCATAGCTTCTAATGGTAAAAATTGCATAATACTATCAACTCTATCACCTGTGTTTTCTATGTCTTTAAATTGCCAATATAAATAGCCTTTAAACATACTTTCTGCAATTAGCCAAACAAACATAGCACCCACTGCAAATGCAGAACGTTTTACTAGAATACCTAAGAATAATCCAAAAGAAAAGAACCCTACTAATTTTATAAAAAAGGCTAATAAGTATTCTAAGTCAGATGTAATTATTGCCAATTCATTATAGTCTGAATAAATTAATCCTAAAACTAACGAAACAATAAAAACAAAAACTGTTGATATTGCAGCAAATGCAATTACTGTGTAAAATTTAGATAATATAAATTCTTTTTTACTTAAACCATCTATTAAATTTTGTTTTAAAGTTTTGTAACTATATTCATTAGACATCATAGAAACAATTACTAAAAGCAAAAAGAATTTTAATATGGCAGCAATGTATGTATTAAAATGCCATATATATGGAAAATTAAAAATTCCTGCATCTGCTAGATGTAATTTAAAATCACCAAATTCAAATTTAATGGCTGCTATTAATGCAATTGAAGTTAATAAGCCAAAATAAATAATAGATAAAACTTTACTAGCTTTATTGTATTTTAATTTATGAAATTCTATAGTAAGTAGTCTAAACATGACTTTATTTTTTGTTGATTAATTGTTGTTGGTTAAATCTAAGAATTGCTGTTCTAAGCTTGGTTTACGTTTTACTAAATGCGATAAAACAAACCCTTTTTCAAACAAAAATTTATTAATTTCTGTTGCAGTAATCTCTTTACCTAAAGTAGCAATAACAGTTTCTTGTTCTTTGGTAACTTTACTTATAGCTTCATGTGTTTCTAAAAGTGCTATTAATTTTTCTTCATTAACATCGACTTTAAGTTCTAGTAAACCATTAGAAGCTGTCATTTCATCAACTCTACCACTATATAATTTTATCCCTTTTCTAATAACAACAACATGAGAACATACTTTTTCTACTTCATCTAATAGGTGAGAGGCTAATAAAATAGTGGTTCCATTTGCTGCAATTTTTTTGATGATTTGACGAATTTCATGAATCCCTTGTGGATCTAAACCATTAGTTGGTTCATCAAGTATTAAAATTTCTGGATCATTTAATAATGCAGATGCAATTGCTAAACGTTGTTTCATACCTAAAGAATAGGTTCTAAACTTACTAACTCTTCTTTCAAAAAGGTTTACAATCTTTAATTTCTCATCTATCTTATCTGAAGAAACTCCTTTAATTTTACAAATTAAATTTAAGTTTTGAACAGCAGTCATGTATGGATAAAAGTTAGGACGCTCTATAATAGCACCTACTTTTTTTAAAGCTTCATGAGTAGATAATTTACCATCAAACCAAGAAAACTCTCCTGATGTTCTATTTACTACATTTAAAATGATACCTAATGTGGTTGATTTTCCACTTCCATTAGGGCCTAAAATTCCATACACATTTCCCTTTTGTATATCAAAAGATAAATTGTTTACTGCATGAACTTTACCGTATTTTTTATCTAAATTTTTGAGAGATAAGATTGTTTCCAAAGAAATTGATTTAGTCAGTTATACAATGTAAGACGACTAATTTACAATTTTGTTACGAAAAAGCTAGATGTTTGTTGCAGGATGTTTGGAGCTAAATTATAGATAATAAAAGAATAATGTTAGCTATACTAATAAAGAACTATGATTATATTGCAAACTTTATTTTTGATTAATGGTTTAAAAAATAAAATTTTCGCACATCACAAACTATTAATACTCATTAAAATCAAAATCATCAAAAGGGTCAAATTCGTCATTTAACTCATCTTCTTCTTCTAAACTTTCTGCTTTAAATTCTTTTTCTGGTGCAGTTTCTGGTACTTCACCCACTGTTAAAATAGTTTGTGGTAAATCTTCTCTTTTTTCTGTATTTATTTCTACAACATCTACATAAAATGTCCACATATTTAGAAAATCATAAACATAAATAAGCTTATTATTTTCAAGAGGTAAAGTTTCATTTAAAATACAGGTTTGCATAGAAACTTCTTCACCTGCTTCAGCCATATTAAACAAAGGAATTTCTTCACCTTGGTTCCATTCATCATCAGTTCTATAAAAAGAAGCCATTTCTTGGCCATCAAAACCAAAAGCATTGGTAATTGTATTGTGTAAAGTTTCAAGATTTATATGATCATCAACTAAAATAGTTCTTATAACATCTTCTTTAGTATCTAAAATAACGCGTACTTTGTACATATTTTTTGTTGGGAATTAGTTAACAAAAATACAACATTTTATGCGTATTTTTACTCTGTAAATCTTTATAAATGGATAAACAAAAAACACTCTCTATTTTAAATAGTATGAACAAAAATACGTTAATGGAAACATTAAGTATTGAGTTTATTGATGTTGATGAAAATATGATTATGGCTAAAATGCCTGTTAATCCTAAAGTACATCAACCTTATGGAATTTTACATGGTGGAGCAACAGCTGCTTTAGCAGAAACTGTTGGAAGCTGTGCTTCAGCTTTATTTATAGATACAAAAAGCAAAATAGTTAAAGGTATTGAGCTAAGTATAAATCATTTAAAAAGTAAAAAAGAAGGTACTGTTTTTGGTATTGCAAAACCTATTCATAAAGGAAGAACTACGCATCTTTGGGAAATTAGAATAGAAGATGAAGCACAAAATCTTATTTCTTTATGTAAACTAACCAATATAGTTTTAGATAAAAATTAATTAGAAAAATTATTGATTTGAAGATTTTTGATAAAATTAATAAAAACTATCATCTAAAATTACCATTTGTAGCCTACAGAAAACCCAATGAAAATAAGGTTTTTGGTAAATTTTTAAAAACTGATGATTTAGTTTTTACATCTTCTTTTACTGAGTCTGGTTTTGTTTTTGCTCCCTTTGACGATCAAAGAAATACAATACTTTTTTTAGATAAAGAAGCTGAATCTTTTGAAGAGGATTATATCAGTTCTATAAATATATTTGAAAATTTTTCTTTTACTGAAAATAATACTTCTAAAGAAAAACATATTGCATTAGTAAAGAGAGCAATAAGGTATATTGAAAATTCGGATCTTAAAAAAATTGTAGTTTCTAGAAAAGAACAATTACTGTTAAACGAATTTGATATTATTACAATCTATCAAAAACTACTTGATAAATATAAAACTGCTTTTGTATATGTTTGGTATCATCCAAAAATTGGCTTATGGTTTGGTGCTACACCAGAAACGTTATTAGAAATAAAAGATAATATCTTTAAAACCATGTCTTTAGCCGGTACTCAACCCTATGCAAATAAAGAGAATATAGTTTGGGGAAATAAAGAAATTGAAGAGCAGCAATTAGTAACAGATTTTATAGAAAATCAAATTAAAGACATCGCAAAAAATATATTAATAGAAAAAGCAAAAACAGTAAAAGCAGGATCATTACTACACTTAAAATCAAAAGTTAACGGAGAACTATGTAAAAGTTCATCTTTTATTAGTTTAATAAAAGCATTGCATCCAACACCAGCAGTTTGTGGTTTGCCAAGAGAAAAAGCAAAAGCATTTATTTTACAAAATGAAAATTATACAAGGAGCTTTTACACTGGTTTTTTAGGTGAAATTAATAAAGTAGATGACCAAAATTCATCTCATCTTTTTGTTAATTTAAGATGTATGGAGGTAACTAACAATATCGCTTCTATTTATGTTGGTGGTGGAATTACTAAAGATAGTAACCCTTTAAAAGAGTGGCAAGAAACTATTTCTAAAACTGCCACAATGAAAAACGTATTACAATAAAAAACCGCAAGCAATTAAGCTTACGGTTTTTAGTGTAAATCGAATTTGAATTAATACGTAAAATTATATAGAAAATTTTCTTGAAGACTAAATATCGTCAAAAGAAATATCTGTAAAACTTTCTGTAGATTTTTGTTCTGTTGATGTTTCTTCTTTTTTGAAGTCTTTTTGATGACGTTCGCTAATCACTTCATCACCTTTTTCATCAACAATATAATCTGTTGCTTTTTTTAACATCTCTTTAAAGTCAGTAAAGTCTTCTTTGTAAAGATATATTTTATGCTTTTGATAATGGAAAGACCCATCATCGTGAGTAAATTTCTTGCTTTCTGTTATAGTTAAATAATAGTCTTCTGCTTTTGTTGCTCTTACATCAAAAAAATAGGTTCTTCTTCCAGCTCTTAATACTTGTGAAAAAATTTCTTCCTGTTCAACTCTCTCAGCCATAATTTTTAAATAATCGTTATCATTAATCAGTTACAAACACAAATCTAATAAAATATTTTACTTGGCAATGCGTAAGATTAATTTTCTTTTTCTAAAAGTTGTTGTTCAAATAAATCTTTATAGTATCCTTCTTTGTTTACTAATTGATTGTGAGTTCCTTGTTGTATAATTTTACCATCATCTAAAACAATAATTTTATCTGCATTTTTAGCAGATGACACTCTATGACTTATGATAAACGTAGTTTTACTTTTAGAAACTCTTTCTAAATTTGATAGTATTTTTTCTTCGGTTTCTGTGTCTACAGCAGATAAACAGTCGTCAAAAATTAGAATTTTTGGATTTTTAATAATTGCTCTAGCAATAGAGACTCTTTGTTTTTGACCTCCAGAAAGAGTAACACCTCTTTCACCTAAAACAGTTTCATATCCTTTAGAAAATTCAACAATGTTTTTATGTACATCAGCATTTTTAGCTGCAGTAATTATTTCTTTTTCTGTAGCATCTTGCTTACCAAATTTTATGTTGTTTCCAATAGAATCAGAAAATAAAAATGGATCTTGAGGTACAAAGCCTATTTGATTTCTTAAATCGTTTAAATTTACTTTTTCGATACTAATGTCATCCAAAAATATTTCTCCTTCAGTAGTATCATAAAGTCTAGCTACTAGCTCTATAATGGTCGATTTACCAGAACCAGTTTTTCCTAAAATGGCTAAAGTTTCTCCAGATTCAACTGTAAGATTTATATTCTTTAAGGCAGTTATATTAGTATCATCATAAGTAAAACTAACATTTTTAAATTCAACCTTACCATTTATTTCTGAGGCATTTGGATTGGTGTTGCTGATTTCTGGTTTTTCGTCTAAAAATTCATTAATTCTTGCTTGTGATGCTTCAGCTTGTTGAATCATAGAAGTTACCCAACCAACTACAGCAACAGGCCAAGTTAAAATGTTTACATAAAGTAAAAATTCTAAAACTACACCAATTTTAATTTCGTTATTAATGTATTGCATACCACCAACATAAATTACAATTAGGTTACTAATACCAATTAGTAAAATCATTGTTGGAAAAAACAATGCATTAGCTTTTTGTAAATCAATATTTTTCTCTTTACTTTCATTGGCAATTTCATCAAAATCTCTAATGATAGAAGTTTCGATTCCATAAGATTTTAATACACCTATTCCAGAAAAAGTTTCTTGATTAAAAGTGGTAAGTTTAGATAAATATTGCTGCACAATTGTACTCCTTTTATGAATTACTCTGCTTAAAATAAATATAGAAATAGACAATAAAGGAAAAGGAATAAGTGTATATAAAGTAAGCTTTAAATCAACTTGAACCATTTGTGTAAAACCAACTACGAAAAGCACAATCATATTCATGCTATACATAATTGCAGGCCCAACATACATTCTTACTTTAGAAACATCTTCACTAATTCTATTCATTAAATCTCCAGTTCTATTTTGTTTATAGAAATTAAGAGATAGTCTTTGATATTGAGCATAGATTTCATTCTTTAAATCAAACTCAATTAATCTAGAAGTTACTATTATAGTTTGCCTCATTAAAAAGGTAAAAAACCCACTTAAAAGCGCAACACCAATAATAATAAGAACATTAATAAGTAAATCGTGTTTTACTTCATCAATAGTAATATTTGCTCCGTTTTTATATTCGTCTACTGTGTTTAGAGAATTACGAATAATTTGAGGAATTTTTAATGCCAATAACTTAGAGAGTACTGTAATTAGTAGCCCTAAAAGAATTCGCCATTTGTATTTAGAAAAGTATTTATTTAGATACTGTAAAGCTTTCAATTAAAAAGTTTTAAAATAGACAACGAAGATACAAGTTTAAAAAAGAATTTTTTACTTAAAAAAGACTTAAAAATTAAGGTCTAAATTTAAAATAATAGTACTTTTGTCCTGCAAAATTAAAAAGCAATTCTATAAGTTCTTTATAAGATGATAAACAGAAGACACATTCGTGTAAAAGTAATGCAATCTGTATATGCTATGCAGCAATCTAAAAATGATGACCTTTTAAAAGAGGAAAAGTTTTTAAAGCATAGTATTTTAAAAATGTTTGATTTATACGTACTAAACATTCAACTTTTAGTTAAAGTACAAGATTTAGCAGCTAAAAAGATTGAACTTTCTAAGAAGAAAATTTTAGCAACAGCAGAAGATTTAAAGCCCAATACAAAATTTGTAAACAACTCAATTATTAATGCAATAAGAGAAAGTGTTAGTTTAGAAAGTTATTTACATATTAACAAATTAGAAAACTGGGATTTAGATGATGAGTATGTAAAAATTATTTTTGAAGAATTACAAAAGAGTGATTTGTATCAAAAATATTTAGATACTGTAGAAAATTCTTTTAAAGTAGATAAAGCTTTTGTAATTGACTTTTTTAAAGAAATAATAGCTCCTAATGAAAAATTAGCTGAGTATTATGAGGATAAAATGATTTCTTGGGTAGATGATATTCCATTTGTAAATACTTGGGTAGTAAAAAGTTTAAGTAAACAAAAACCTAATAAACCATTTTTATTAGGGTCTTTATATAAAGATAAAGATGATGAAGATTTTGTTTCTGATTTGTTTAAAAAAACAATGCTACATCAACACACATTTGAAGAAGATATAGCAGAAAAAACGCCAAATTGGGAAAAAGAAAGAATTGCAGAGATCGATATGATTTTAATTAAAATGGCAATTACAGAATTTTTACACTTTGCATCTATTCCTGTTAGAGTTACAATAAATGAGTATATAGAAATTGCAAAAGATTACTCAACCCAAAAAAGTGGTTACTTTATAAATGGAGTTTTAGATAAATTATCAAAAGATTATTTATCTCTTAAAAAAATTAAAAAAATAGGAAGAGGATTATTATAAAATTGTAAACGCGAATTAATTTATTATTTTTACTAAAATTTTTAAAAAATGAAAAAAACAGCAATTCTAGTATGTTTTTTAATTAGTGGATTAGTTTTAACTTCATGCGATAATGGTAAAGCAGCAGCAAAAATTAATGCAGACAATTTAGAAAACGCAAAAAATAGAGACGTAGAAATTAAAAATGGAGCAGCATTAATTGCTTTTGATAGATCTGTGCATGACTTTGGTACAGTTACAGAAGGTGATGTAGTAGAAACTGTTTTTAAAGTAACTAATTCTGGTAAAACAGATTTAATTATTACAGACGCACAAGTTACTTGTGGTTGTACAGTGCCTGTTTGGCCAAAAGCACCAATAAAGCCAGGACAAACAGAAGATATTAAAGTTAAATTTAACACTAGTGGTAAAACAAACAGACAACAAAAAAATATTACATTAATTACTAATACTGAATCTGGAAGAGAAATTTTAACTCTTAAAGGAATGGTTTCACCAAAAGAAAACTAATTTATGATTTTTACAAAATTAATATTGCAAGCAGATTCAGGTTCTTTAGCAAGCATGTTGCCTTTTTTGGCAATGATTGCTGTCTTATATTTCTTTATGTTAAGACCTCAAATGAGAAAACAAAAGAAAGAAAAGTCTTTTCAATCTGAATTAAAAAAAGGTTCGAAAGTAGTTACTTCTAGTGGTATACATGGTAAAGTTGTAGATATACATACCAATGACAATACAGTAACTATAGAAACAGGAGCAGGTAAAATTAAATTTGAACGTTCTGCAATTTCAATGGAACTAAGTAAAAAATATTTGCCAGAAGCAAAAAAGTAAAACAAATACATTTTAAAAAAGAGCTTTTGTAATATTACAAAAGCTCTTTTTTTTATTATCTATTTTGTTTAGATTGCATTAAAATGATAATAACTTGAAAGCTAAAAATAAAATACCAAAAACCTTTTTTATATTTCTTATTGCTTCTGGCTTTATTTGGCTTTTAATAACTTTCTCTAAAGAATATTCTAGTAGAATAACTTACAATATTAATTACAGTAATATTCCACAAAACAAACTATTACAAGAAAAGCCTTTACAAGAGTTAACTCTTGGTATTAAAGGAACTGGTTTTAAGATACTTACTTCTAACATAAATAAAAAATCAATAACTTTAGATGCCTCTAAATTAACAAGCAGAGGTAACTCTAAATACTATTTTTTATTAAGAAATCAGATTACTTCTATTAAGAATCAGGTTCCTTCTGGTATAGAGGTTTTAAACTTAGAAATAGATACAATTTATTTGAATTTAGGTTCTTTAAAATCTAAAAAAATTGCTCTAAAACCTAATTTAGATTTAGAGTTTCATATTGGTTATAATTTATTGAATGAAATAAAAATAACTCCAGATTCTGTTTTAGTTTCTGGTCCAGAAAATCAAATAGATACTTTACGTTTTTTAAATTTAAAAGAACTTTCTTTAATAGATGTAAAAAATGATTTTACAAATACAGTTGATATAGAAATTCCAAGTAGTTTATCTGGACTAAAATTAAGGTTAAAAAAGGCAAGTATTTCAGGAGAAGTAGATAAGTTTACAGAAGGTTCTTTAACTGTACCATTTACAATTAAAAATGTACCAGATAGTATCAATATTACTACACTTTCTGAAAAAGTTAATGTAAAATTTGTTACTGCACTTTCTAATTTTAATAAAATTTCTGAGAATTCTTTAAAAATTGAATGTGATTATTTAGCTACAAAAGAAGATAATTTAAATTATTTAATACCTAAACTTATTTTTAAACCAGATTACATTAAAAGTTATAAAATAATACCAAATAAAATTGATTTTTTAATACGTAAATAGCTTATGATAGTTGGTTTAACAGGTGGTATTGGAAGTGGTAAAAGTACTGTAGCAAAAATGTTTGCTGAGCAAAATAATGTGGCTATTTATATTGCAGATAAAGAAGCAAAAGAGTTAGTAAACTCCTCTAAAACAATCAAAACTAAAATTATTGATGAATTTGGAGATAAGGCTTACAATAAGAATATTTTAAATAGAGAGTACATCTCTAATATTGTTTTTAAAAACCCAGAGAAACTTCAAAAATTAAACAAAATCATACATCCAGAAGTTAGAAATCATTTTTTAAATTTTAAAAAAATAAATGTAAATAAAAGCTACATTGTATACGAAGCTGCAATTTTATTTGAAGCAAAAGCTGATTTACTTTGTGATAAAATAATTACTGTTTTTACAGATAAAACTACTCGTTTAAAAAGGGTAATGAAAAGAGATAATATCTCTAAATATAAAGTTGAAAATAGAATGCAAAATCAATGGGATGAAAGCAAAAAAATATTGTTATCAAATTACGTAATTTGGAATGATGATTTAACAAAAACACAACTTCAAGTTAAAAAAATTCATAATATTTTAACAAATAATCGTAAATTGGTTTAAATATATTCAATCAATTTGTTAAATTTCTCTTAAAACCATAGAGAAATTGTTAATCAACGTTAAAAAAAACAACTTCAATTTTTAATTAGTTTAATTTTGATTTATGGGTAAGAAAATGTTTATCCTTATTGTTATTTTAATGAGCATTTCCTTAATCGGAATTATTGCTGTGCAACTGTATTGGATTAATAATGCATTAGAAAGTAAAAAAGAACAATTTAAGAATGAAGTTCAAAAATCTTTAGGTAGTGTAGCTGAAAGAATTAATACTAAAGAAAAAGATCTTTTCGAAAAAAAATTAGAAGGAATTTTAAGCAAACAAATTCTTGCAAGCGAGGCTCAAATTAAGAGTTTATTTTTTCAAGAAATAGATACAGTAAACAAACAAAAACTATCATTTGGTTCTACCATTTTAGAAGAGAATTTTGAAATACCTGTAGATTTTTTAGATAATGACACCATTATTTACAAAAGAGTTACTGGTAAAAAAGATTTTTTTCAAACAAGATTAATTAAAGGACCTGATAACTTATTTGCTAGTGTAGATGAAAAAAAATATTCATTTACTAAGCGATTAAGTAATATGGAGCAAAGTCAAATAGATGATTATTTTAAAGACTATAACAATATAAAACCTATTCATCAAAGAATTAGCAATAGAGAATTAAATGCAACAATAAAAGATGAATTAAGAAAAAGAAATATAGATTTAGATTTTAAATATGGAGTTTATGGTTCAGATGGTTTAGCTACAAAATTAAAGTCTGGTTATTATACAGTTAGTAAAGCAGATAGTTATCAATATCCATTGTTTTTTAATTATGATAATGATCCAGAATTCATATTGTATGTTACTTTTCCTAAGAAGAATAAGCATATTTTATCTGGTATTTCTAATATTTTATTACTATCTCTATTTTTCATATTCATCATAATAGTAGCTTTTTCAGGATCATTATATCAGTTAATAAAGCAGAAAAAAATATCAGAAATAAAAACAGATTTTATCAATAATATGACACATGAATTTAAAACGCCAATTGCAACTATTAATTTGGCTTTAGATTCGATTAAAAATCCAAAAATCATTAGTGATAATGAAAAAGTGATGCGTTATGTAAAAATGATAAGAGATGAAAATAAAAGGATGCATACTCAAGTAGAAAATGTATTAAGAATATCTAGATTAGAAAAAAATCAATTAGAAATTAGTAAGGAAATTATAGATATTCACGACGTAATAGATGATGCAATCAATCACGTTAGTTTAATTATAAACGATAAAAAAGGGACAATTAAAACACATTTTCAAGCAATTACAACAGAATTGCCAGGTAACGATTTTCATCTTACAAACGTCTTAGTAAATATTTTAGAAAACAGTATAAAGTATTCAGAAGGTGCACCAATTATAGATGTGTATACAGAGAGTACAAATAAATTCTTCATCATAAAAATAAAAGATGAAGGTATAGGAATGAGCAAAAATGTACAAAAACATGTTTTTGATAAATTCTACAGAGAACAAAGAGGAAACATACATGATGTTAAAGGTCATGGTTTAGGTTTAGCTTACGTTAAAGAAATTGTAGACAAACATCATGGAACAGTTTTTGTAGAAAGTGAAAAAGGAAAAGGAAGCATATTTACAGTGAAATTACCTTTAATTTAAAACAATAAAAATGGGAAGTAAAAAGATTTTATTAGTTGAAGATGATCCAAATTTTGGAACCGTCTTAAAAGATTATTTAGCATTAAATGATTATAATGTTACACATGCCAAAGATGGTATAGAAGGCTTAATAATGTTTAAAAATAGCGATTATGATTTATGTATTTTAGATGTTATGATGCCACGTAAAGATGGTTTTTCTTTAGCACAAGATATTAGATCTACCAATAAAGATATTCCAATTATCTTTTTAACGGCTAAAACTTTAAAAGAAGATGTCTTAAAAGGTTATGCTGTTGGTGCAGACGATTATTTAAATAAGCCTTTTGACTCTGAAGTTTTATTACATAAAATAAAAGCAATCTTACAACGTAAAGAAAAAGATACAACTGCAGAATCAGAACAATTTGAATTTAATATTGGTTCTTTCTTCTTTAATTCTAAATTAAGACATCTTTCTAAAGGAGAAGAAGGTGAGCCAACAAAATTATCTCCAAAAGAAAGCAAATTATTAAGAATGTTAGCTATTCATAAGAATGATTTAATGCCTCGTGAATTGGCATTAACAAAAATTTGGAGAGATGATAATTACTTTACATCTAGAAGTATGGATGTATATATTGCAAAATTAAGAAAGTACCTAAAGTCTGATGAGAATGTAGAAATTTTAAACATTCATGGAGAAGGTTTTAGGCTAGTAGATAAAACTTAAAAAATAAACTTCCCCAAATAATAAACTCAACTTACTATTTAAGTTGAGTTTTTTTTATCTTTATACTATGGCAGATTTTATTAAAATTTATAATGAAAACCCAAATGCTAAAGAAATTGCAAAAGTTGTAAAGGTCTTAAAAGCTGGTGGTTTAGTAATTTACCCAACAGATACAGTGTATGGTTTGGGATGTGATATTATGAATTCTAAGGCACTAGAAAAAATTGCAAAGATTAAAGGAATAAAGATAGAAAAGGCAAAACTTTCTTTTATCTGTAATGATTTAAGTCATTTGTCTGATTATGTTAAGCAGATAGATTCACCAACTTTTAAAATTTTGAAAAGAGCTTTACCTGGTCCATATACCTTTATATTACCTGGTAGTAACAATTTGCCAAAAATCTTTAAAAAGAAAAAAACAGTTGGTATTAGAATTCCAGATAATAATATAATTAGAACTTTAGTTAAAGAGCTGGGTAATCCAATAGTTTCTACTTCAATTAGAGATGATGATGATATTTTAGAATATACTACAAACCCTGAATTAATTTTTGAAAAATGGAATAACTTAGTTGATGTTTTTATAGATGGTGGTTATGGAGGTAATGAAGGATCTACAATTGTAGATTTAACAGACTCTTACCCAGAAGTTATAAGAGAAGGAAAAGGAAGTTTAGATATTTTATAAGTCTATTTAAGTTGATGATATTTCTTTCTGCCTAGAACAAAATATTGCCAAACAATACTCTTGTGGTTGTAATAATCAGTTTTCTTCTTTCTATTTTTTCTTTTCCTAAGAAATTTAAAAAACAAACTATAAAAACTTAAATGAGCCTTTAAAATAGCAAAAGTGTGTTTAGGTTTTAGTTCTATTAAAAACTTAATTCCAGCAAATCCATCTAAAATTAATCGTGATAGAATTAAAAAAACCAAATAACGATTAGGAACATTCTTTAAAATATTTAGTAAACTATTTCTAAAATTTAAAAAAGTCTTTTTTGGATTTAAATTACTTAAAGTTGCACCTCCAACATGATATACAATAGAATTAGGAATGTATTGTATTTTAAAACCAGCATTCTGAACTCGCCAACACAAATCAATTTCTTCTTGATGTGCAAAATAATCTTCATCAAAACCATTTAATTCTCTAAAAAGATCAGATTTTATAAAAAAGCAAGCACCAGAAGCCCAAAAAATATCACTAATTTTATTAAATTGATTTTTATCTTTTTCAATATCATTAAATATTCTTCCTCTACAATAAGGATATCCAAAAAAATCTAAGAAACCACCAGCTGCACCTGCATATTCAAACTTAGTTTTATTTTTAAAATCTAAAATTTTAGGTTGTAAAACACCTATATTTTCATCATTCTTAAACTCATTTAAAATAGGATTTAACCAATTTTCTGTAACCTCAATATCAGAATTTATTAAGCAAAATATATCTGCATCTATGTGTTTTAAAGCATCATTATACCCTTTTGCATAACCACCATTTATAGCATTTTTAATAATTTTTACTGAAGGAAAGTTTTCTGTAATAAAATCAATAGAATTATCTGTAGAATTGTTATCTGCAATATAAATTTCTGCTTGTTTTGCATTAAATTCTACAACAGATGGTAAAAACTGTTCTAATAGTTTTTCTCCATTCCAATTTAATATGATAATTGCTGTTTTCAAGAGTACGAATTTACATTTTAAAAGTTAATTTAAAACAAAAGTATTTAGTTATAACTAGGTAAATCTTTTAAAAAAATATAAGTTTCATTTTCAAAATCCATTTTACAATAGAAATGATGTAATCCATTTGTGACTACTAAAAAATTAGCTTTTAATTTTAAGTTATATTTAGCAATTTGATCAAAAGTAGATTGATTTATTGTTACAGAAGGTGCTTTACATTCGACAATAATATCTGGTTCGCCTTTATTATTAAATACTAAAATATCACTTCGTTTTTGGATGTTATTTATTGATAATTGTTTTTCTATGGCAATTAAAGAAATTGGATATTTTTTTTCTTCAACTAAAAAATAAGAAAAATGCTGACGAACCCATTCTTCTGGTGTTAACACAATGTATTTTTTTCTGAATTTATCAAAAATAAGCGTCTTATTTTCTTTACTTTTGAGTTTAAAATTATACGTTGGTAGATTGAGTTTTTGCATCAATCAAAAATACTAAAATGAACGAAATTAACGCCATAGTTGCTGATATTAAAAAAGGAAACACCAAACCTATTTATTTTTTAATGGGAGAGGAGCCTTATTACATAGACCAGATTTCTGATTTTATAGAAGATAATGTTTTAGATGAAACAGAAAAAGGATTTAATTTACAGGTAATGTATGGAAGAGATGTTGCAATTGATGATATAATTTCTGCTGCTAAAAGATATCCAATGATGTCAGAAAAGCAAGTGCTTATTGTTAAAGAGGCACAAGATTTAAGTAGAAGTATAGAAAAATTAGTTTCTTATGCAGAAAATGTACAGCCTACAACAGTTTTAGTAATTAACTACAAATACAAAAAGTTAGATAAACGTAAAAAACTTTATAAAGCAATTGATAAAGTAGGAGTGTTGTTTGATAGTAAAAAGTTATATGATAACCAAGTTGCAGATTGGATAAGAAGGGTTTTAAGTGGTAAAAATTATAAAATAGAACCTAAAGCAGCTCAAATGCTTGTAGAGTTTTTAGGTACAGATTTAAGTAAAATAGCAAATGAGCTTAAGAAACTTATACTAATATTACCAAAGGAAACTATAATTACAGACCATCATATAGAAGAAAATATAGGAATTTCTAAAGACTTTAATAATTTTGAACTTTTAAAAGCTATTGGTAGTGTTAATGTTGTAAAAGCAAATCGAATTATTAATTATTTTGTAGAAAACCCAAAGAACAATCCAACAGTAATGACTATTTCTTTATTAAATAATTTTTTTACAAAATTATTACTTTTTCATGGTCTTCAAGATAAATCTAAAAGTTCTGTTTTTAAATCTTTAGGTGTTGGTTTTTATTTTGTAGATGATTATTTTTTAGCAGCTAAAAACTATACCATGAGAAAAGTAGCCAAAGTAATTGGCTATTTAAGAGATGCAGATGTTAAAAGTAAAGGAGTTGGTGCTAGCCAAACTCAAGAAGATATTTTAAAAGAATTAATTTTTAAAATACTTCATTAACTTATTAATTAACAATATGTTTTGCCATATTCCAAAACATTTCTACAGCTTCTGATGGTTTTTCGTTATTTTCTGAGAAAAACTGAACACTTTTAATGAATTTTTTTACTTCTTCGTTATTATCATCAAATTCATGAAAAGCCATACTCCAACTTGGAAATATCCTTTCGTTTATATTCTCTTCAAAAATTAACGTTACTTCTCTATGCCTGCTATCTTTACTAATTATATTAAATAGATTTTCTACTTTATTTTTATCTCCTTCAAGTAATTGCAAAAAAACATTATTATGATAGATTAAACATCCTGTAATGTCTTGTTTCTGATTTGCTATTCTTGCTGGTTCTAAAATATTTTTAATAAACTCAGGGGAAGCTTCGAAATTTGAGATTTAGTAATATACTTTCTGTATTAAATTATTTTTAATCAAATTCTAGTTTTATATTAACATCAATACTTTTTTCTTCTTAGCTATTATTGTCTATAAATTTTATCATATAAATTTTGATATATTTTTTTAATTACGGATCTTTTCATTTTCATAGTTGGTGTTAAATGGCCACCATCAATAGTCCATTCGTCTGGAGTAAGTTCAAAACGTTTTATTTGTTCCCATTTTCCAAAATGGCAGTTACATTCATCAACTTCTTTTTGAATAGCATCTATAACCTTTTGGTTAGATACAAGATCTTTATTAGAAGAAAAATTAATTTCATTGTCTTTTGCCCAATCTCTTAAATATTCAAAGTTTGTTTGAATAATTGCAGCAGGCATTTTTTCTCCTTCACCAACAACCATAACTTGTTCTATAAAAAGAGATTGTTTTAATTGACCTTCTAATAATGGTGGTACAACATATTTACCACCAGAAGTTTTAAACATCTCTTTAGTTCTACCAGTAATTTTTAAGAAGCCATCTTTATCAAATTCACCTTTATCACCTGTACAGAAAAATCCATCTTTCATTACAGAGGCAGTTTTTTCAGAATCTTTATAATAGCCTTGCATTACATTTGGTCCTTTAACCATTAGTTCACCATCTTCACCAAACTTAACTTCTACATTTTCAATTACTTTACCAACAGTGCCAACTCTAAAATTACCATCATTTTGGTCATTAACAGATATTACTGGTGATGTTTCTGTAAGACCATAACCTTCCATAATTGGCATTCCAGCTGCTGCAAAAATTCTTGTTAGTCTAGGTTGTAAAGCTGCACTACCAGATACCATTAATTTTAACTCACCACCTAAAGCAGCTTGCCATTTAGAAAATATAAGCTTACGAGCTATGCCAAGTTGTTTTTCATACCACCAACCATTAGCTCCATAAGGTTCGTATTTTAAACCTAAGTTTACAGCCCAAAAGAATAGTTTCTTTTTTATACCAGATAAATCTTCTCCTTTTAAAATGATTTTATCATATATTTTTTCATACAAACGAGGTACAGCTGTCATCACCTCAGGTTTTACCTCTTGTGCATTTTCTGTAAGCTTTTCAATAGATTCTGCAAAATAAATATCTACACCACAATATTGATATAGATATAAAATCATTCTTTCGAAAATATGACAAACTGGTAAAAAACTTAACGCTTTAGAATTACCATAATCTAATGGAACTCTTTTTTTAGAAGAAATTACATTACTAACAATATTATGATGAGAAAGCATAACTCCTTTTGGTCTCCCAGTAGTTCCAGAAGTATAAATAATTGTGGCTAAATCAGATGGTTTAATAGCTTCTTTTCTAGCTTCTACCTCTTTTTGATTTTCATCACTTTTACCAAGTTCTAAAATTTCTGTATAGTTTTTCTCTCCCTTTATTTCATCGAATGTAAAAACACCCTTTAATTTGGTATTACCTTTAATTTGATTTAATTTTTCGATAATGGTTATATCAGAAACAATACAGTAAGAAGATTCTGAATGATTTAAAATATATTCATAATCTTCTTTAGAAATTGTTGGGTAAATAGGTACAGTTTGTGCACCAGTTTGTAAAACACCAATATCACAAATATTCCATTCAGTTCTATTTGTTGTTGAAATTATGGCTATTTTTTCATTTGGTTGTACCCCTAATTTTAGTAAGCCTCTACTTAATTGATTGGCTTTATCTATATATTCTTGAGTAGAAATGGTTTCCCATTTTCCATTGTATTTAGTAGAGAAAGCTCTCTTTAAATTATATGTTTCTAATTGGTAATAAGGAAAATCAAATAACCTTGTAATTTCGATTGGCATACATTCTATTTTATATAATGCAAAATAGTAAAAAACCCTTGATTTCACAAATACTCATTTAAAGTACTTTTATATTACGAATTGTATATTTTATCGTATAAATTATTGTATTTTTCTTTTATTGCTTTTCTTTTCATTTTCATTGTTGGCGTTAGTAAGCCATCTTCTATAGTCCATTCTTCAGGAGTAATTTCAAACTTTTTGATTTGTTCCCATTTTCCGAAATTTTGGTTATAAAAATTCACTTCTTTTTCAATTCTTTTGATGACTCTTTCATCTGTACTAAAATCTTTTACTTTATATCCTTTAATTTTAGCCCAGTCTTTTAAAAATTCAAAGTTTGGTTGAATTAAAGCTGCAGGCATTTTTTGTCCTTCACCAATAACCATTACTTGTTCTATAAAACGTGATTGTTTTAAATCGCTTTCTAATGCTGCTGGTGCAATGTATTTTCCTCCAGATGTTTTAAAAATTTCTTTTTTTCTATCTGTAATAAATAAAAAACCATCTTTATCTAACTCACCAATATCACCTGTATGTAAATAGTTATTAATTATTGTTTTTTTGGTAAGCTCTTCATTTTTATAATATCCCATCATTACATTATCACCTTTCATTAAGATTTCACCATCTTCTGCAATTTTTACTTCTATACCTTCTAAAGGTTTACCTACTGAGCCAATTTTTAAACCATTATCTCTGATATCATTAAGTGTTCCACCAGGAGAAGACTCTGTCATTCCATAACCTTCAAATATATCTATACCTGCTGCTGTAAAAACTCTAATTAATTTTGGTTGAAGAGGAGCACTACCAGAAACCATAAATTTTAAATGACCACCTAAAGCTTCTTGCCATTTAGAAAAGATTAGTTTACGTGCTATATTAAGTTTTATATCATAAAGTTTACCATTTTTATGATAAGCCTCATATTTTTCTCCTAATTCTAAAGCCCAGAAAAATAATGCTTTTTTTACACCAGATAATTGATTTGCTTTATCTACAATTTTGTCAAATATCTTTTCTAATAGCCTTGGAACAACAGCTAAATAATTTGGTTTTACTTCTCTAATATTATCTCCAATTTTTTCTATACTTTCTGCAAAATATATTTCGAATCCTTTATATAAATTATAATAAGAAGCTGTTCTTTCAAAAATGTGAGATATTGGTAAATAGCTAATTATTCTGTTTTTATTACCCTCTAAGTTTAATCTTTTTGCTGTTTTAAAAACTGTAAATACAATATTTTTATGTGAAAGCATAACACCTTTTGGAGTACCAGTTGTTCCAGATGTATATATTATTGTTGCTAAATCTTCTGGCTTTACTTCATTTTTTCTTTTATCAATTTCTTTACTACTGTCTTTATTATCTCCAATTTTTAAGAATGAACTCCATTTAAAATCTGTATCGTTTTCTTCTAAAAAAAATACACCTAATAGTTTTGTTTGACTTTGTACAGATTTTACTTTTTGAAACAAATCTATATCAGAAACAAAACAATATTTAGCATCTGAATGATGTAAAATATATGCATAATCTTTTGCAGATAGTGTAGCATATAGAGGAACATTTTGAGCACCTATTTGCAATACACCTATATCTAAAATATGCCAGTTTGGATTATTGTTTGTAGAAATAACAGCAATTTTATCATTTGGGTTTAACCCTAATTCTATCAATGAGCTACTAACTCTATTAGAATCTTTAATAAATTGTTGAGTAGAGATAGATTTCCAAACGTTACCTTCTTTATAATTAAGACATTTTTCTTGAGCATAATTTTCTAATTGATAATTAGCAAAATCAAATATTCTAGAGATAGTATTAGACATAAGTAAATTATTTGTTTACAATTTACAAATTTTGATCATAAAAAAAAGGATGACTTTAAGTCATCCTTTTTTATTTAAATAATTCTTTATTTAATTTTTAATTGAAAGTAAATATTTATTAAAACTCTTACCATTTATTTTAGTGTACTTTGAGTCAACATCATAACCTACTTTCATTTTTGTGATATCAAATTCACCAGAAACGTTCATATATTTAATATTTAAATCTTCTTGAAAATCTGTGTTTCTAAAAGAAACTCCATCATTAAATTGAGTGTATTTAAATATTGCTGAATCTTCAAAAACTGAATTTGCAAAACTTACGTTATTTCTAAATTTAGAATATTTAAATGTTGCTACTTCTACAAATTTAGTGTTAGCAAAACTAATATCTCTATCAAATTTTGCATATTTAAATGTACTATCATCATTAAAAGTAGACCCAGAAAAGTCTGAATCTCTTTCAAAACGAGAGTACTTAAACATAGCTTTTCTTTCGAAATTACAGTTCTTAAAAATTACAATATCTTCAAAACTTGCAGTAAAAGTATATCCTGAATCTTCATCTGGGATGTAGGCTAAAACGTCATCTTCGAATGTACAGTTTTCAAAAGACACACCTACCTCTATTAGTTTTTTAATTTCATTAGTATTGTTGTTACCCCACCAACTATTTTTTCTCTTCTTTGGTAGTTTTTGCATTGCTTCATCCATATAAGTAAAATCTAATATACCCACAATTTTTGCATTTTTATAAGTAATAGATTTTCCTGCTTTAATATCATTTAAAATATCTGAAGCATTTACTGTTTTTTGAGCTAAAAAAACTGTGGTAGTTAAAAAGCAAATTATTAAAGTAATTTTTAGTTTCATGTTATATTATTTTTAATTCTTTTATTTAAAGACAAAAAAAAACTTCTAATGTGACACTTTTGCAAAAAAAAAGAGTTGGTTTTAAAAACCAACTCTTCATATATCAATTATAGTTTCCCCCAAAACTATTTGATAACTTATTCGTAAATTTAAAATTATTTAAAATTATATTTTTGTAAATTTTCGTATTTTTTATTTTTTGAAAGCTTCTTTCATTATAAAAAAGTCTTCTGTAAAATAATCTTTAGGTAATTTAGAAGTGAAAGACTTAAAGTCTTTAGCAAAGTGAGACTCATCATAAAAATTATACATATAGATTAAATCTTTAAAGTCTATTGTATTGTTTTCGTATTTTTTCATAAGATTTAAGAATCTTTGAATTCGGATATATTTAGAAGGTGTTAATCCAACCATTTTTTTAAAATTATTTTCTAATGTTTTTTGACTAAAAGAAACTTTTTTTAGTAGATCGTTTACACTTAATAATCCTTGCTCTTCTTTTATCATTTCTAATGTTCCGTCTACAATTTCTATTTTTTTATTTTTTACCAATTTTAACGTTAATAATAATTCTTCTAATTTATAAAAGAGTAGATTTTTATCTTCTATATAGGTTAAAAATATCTTTTCAAGATTGGTTGATAATTGTTCATTTAAAATTTTAAAAGAGCTATTTTTATTAGTAAACATCGACAAATCTGCATTAGTTATTTTGTGTAGAGTTGTTGGTTTAAAGTTTACACCTATAGAGAAGCCTGGTTTGTCTACAATAAAATCATAAGATTTAGTGAACTGACCATTAATAACTAAATTTTCTAATTTGGTTTCAATATTATTATTTAATGTTTTTTACCCTTTTCCAAAAATATATGTTAAACCAGAAACCCCATAAGGAATCATAGTTGTTTTTAAAGGTGTTTCTTCTTTAGTATAAGAAATGTGATAAAATTCTTCTACTAAATGAGAAGTTTCTTTCACATCAAAGTATGTAAGATTCATTCAATCAATTTTATCGAAATTAAATAAATTTCGTTTTAATCGATTAATCTAAAAGTAAAAGACTAAAAAGCTTAGATGAATAACACTTTTCTTTAGATGAGTTTAATTCTCAATCCATTTTCTAGCATTTACAAAAGCCTCTAACCATGGTGTTACTTCGTCTTTCCTACCTTTTGGATAGTTAGCCCAGTTCCATTGAAAAGTAGAACGTTCTATATGTGGCATTGTTACTAAATGACGACCTGTTTTATCACACATCATAGCAGTATTATAATCAGAACCATTAGGATTATTAGGATAACCTTCATAACCATATTTAGCAACAATATGATAGTTGTCTTCTGTCTCTGGTAAATTAAATTTACCTTCTCCATGAGAAATCCAAACCCCTAATTTAGTGCCTGCTAAAGTAGATAACATAACAGAATTGTTTTCCTGAATTTTTACAGAGGTAAAAGAACTTTCGTGTTTATTAGAATTGTTATGATGCATTTTTCCATGAACTTTATGTTCTGGATTTATCAACTCTAATTCCATAAAAAGTTGACATCCATTACAAATACCCACAGACAAAGTATCCTCTCTTTCAAAAAACTTTTTTAAAGCAGCATTAGCCTTTTCATTGTATTTAAAAGCGCCTGCCCATCCTTTTGCAGAACCTAAAACATCTGAGTTAGAAAATCCACCAACAGCACCTATAAATTGTATATCTTCTAAAGTTTCACGACCAGATATTAAATCTGTCATATGTACATCTTTCACATCAAAACCAGCCAAATACATTGCGTTTGCCATTTCACGCTCTGAGTTAGAACCTTTTTCTCTAATGATTGCTGCCTTAGGTCTTACAGTATTTTTTGAAGGTAATTTTCCTGTAAAATGTGCTGGGAATTTATAACTTAAAGGCTGATTTTTATAATTATCAAATCTTTCTTTAGCTAAATTATTAGCAGTTTGTTTATTGTCTAATAAATAAGAAGTTTTATACCATACATCCCTAACTTCAGTAACACTAAAATCAAAATCTTCTTCATTATTTTTAATAGTTACCTTACCTGAATTATTGGCAGTTCCAATTTTATGGAACGTAATATTATTTTCTGTAAGCGTATTTTCTACAGAACTATCTGCTTGAAAAACAATACCTGAGTTTTCAGCAAAAAGCACTTTTATAGAATCACTTTCATTTAAAGAAGAGATATCAAAATCTGCTCCTAAATTAACATCAGCAAAACACATTTCTAATAAAGTAGTAATTAATCCTCCAGAAGCAACATCATGACCAGCTGTAATTTTATCATCTTTAATTAATCGTTGAATGCCATTAAAAACAGTTTTTACATAGGATGAATTTTTTACATCTGGAGCTTCATTACCAATTGTATTTAGTATTTGATTAAAAGAACTACCTCCTAATTTAAAATCGTCTTGAGAAATATTAATATAATAAATATTACCTCCATCAATTTGTAAAACAGGCTCTACAACTTTATTGATATCATTACAGTTAGCAGCAGCAGAAATAATAACTGTACCAGGAGAAATCACATCTCCATCAGGATATTTTTGCTTCATAGATAAAGAATCTTTTCCTGTAGGAACGTTAATGCCTAAATCAATAGCAAATTCTGAAACAGCTTTTACTGCTTTGTATAAACGAGTATCTTCACCTTCATTTTTACAAGGCCACATCCAATTTGCAGATAAAGAAACACTTTGTAAATTATCTTTTAATGGAGCCCAAATAATGTTAGTTAGAGCTTCTGTAATCGAATTTCTACTTCCAGCTTCTGGATGAATTAATCCTGAAATAGGAGAGTGCCCAATTGAAGTAGCAATACCTTCTTTACCATTATAATCTAAAGCCATTACACCTACATTATTTAATGGTAATTGTAAAGAACCAACACATTGTTGTTTCACCACTTTACCACCTACACATCTATCAACTTTATTTGTAAGCCAATCTTTACAAGCTACAGCTTCTAATTGTAAAACTTGCTCTAAGTAGATTTGTAAATTTTTACTTTTATAACGTGGGTTTTTGTATTTTCTTTCAACACTTGTATCTGTCATAATGGTTTTTGGTGAAGAACCAAACATATCTTCCATAGCTAAATCCATTGGTTTTGCACCATTGGTTTTAGATTCAAAAGTAAAACGATCATCACCAGTAACATCACCAACAGTATACATTGGAGAACGCTCACGTTCTGCAATTTTTTGTAAAGTTTCTGTATGCTTTTCAGCGATAACTAATCCCATTCTTTCTTGAGATTCGTTACCAATAATCTCTTTAGCTGATAGAGTAGGATCACCAACAGGTAATTTGTCTAAATCTATCTTACCACCTGTATCTTCAACTAATTCTGATAAACAATTTAAATGTCCACCTGCACCATGATCGTGAATTGAAATAATAAAGTTTTCATCACTTTCTACCATTCCACGAACTGCATTGGCAGCACGTTTTTGCATTTCTGGGTTAGAACGTTGTACAGCATTTAATTCGATTCCTGAAGAAAATTCTCCAGTATCTGCAGAGGATACTGCAGCACCACCCATTCCAATTCTGTAGTTTTCACCCCCAAGAATTATAATTTTATCACCTTCTTTAGGTGTGTCTTTTATGGCTTGTTCTGCTTTTCCATAACCAATTCCTCCAGCTTGCATAATAACTTTGTCAAAACCAAGTTTTCTTGCTTTTACATTACTTGAAGCTGGATTTTCTTTATGCTCAAAGGTTAATACAGAACCACTAATTAAAGGTTGCCCAAATTTATTTCCAAAATCTGAAGCACCATTTGATGCTTTGATTAAAATATCCATTGGAGTTTGATACAACCATTTTCTTGCTTCGAATTTTTGCTCCCAAGGTCTATTTTCTTCTAATCTTGAATAAGAAGTCATATATACTGCGGTTCCAGCTAATGGTAAAGATCCTTTACCACCTGCAAGTCTATCTCTAATCTCTCCTCCAGAACCTGTTGCAGCTCCATTAAATGGTTCTACAGTTGTTGGGAAGTTATGTGTTTCTGCTTTTAATGAAATTACTGATTCGAAATCTTTAGTTTCATAAAAGTCTGGCTTATCAGCTGTTTTTGGAGCAAATTGTTCCACTTTTGGACCTTTTATAAAAGCTACATTGTCTTTATAGGCAGAAACAATATCATTAGGATTTTGTTTTGAAGTTTCTTTTATCATTTTAAATAAAGAAGTAGGTTGCTCTTCTCCATCAATAATAAAAGTTCCATTAAAAATTTTATGACGACAGTGTTCTGAGTTCACTTGACTAAATCCAAATACTTCTGAGTCTGTTAATTTTCGACCTATTTTTTTGGCTACACCTTCAAGATATGTAACTTCTTCATCACTTAAAGAAAGTCCTTCTTGAATATTGTATGCAGCAATATCATCAATTTCTAAAATAGATTCTGGTGTAATATCAATTGTAAATGAATCTTGATTTAAGCCATTGAATTTTTCAGATATCATTGGGTCAAAATCTGTAAAATTTTCAGATACAGCAGTAAATTCCTCAATTCTAATAATGTCAGAAATTCCCATATTTTGAGTTATTTCAACCGCATTTGTACTCCAAGGACTTATCATTGCTGCTCTTGGTCCAATAAAAAAAGCGTCTAAAGACGCTGCATTTATTTTTGGCTGATTGCCAAATAACCAAGTTAATTTTGAAATAGTATCTTTTGAAAATTCTTTTGTTGCTTGAACTGCAAATACTTTGCTGTTTTGGTTTCCGAAGAAATGAATCATTTTAGAATTGATTAAATTTAAAATGCAAATTTAGTTCTTTTCTTTAAAAATAGTTGGGTTTATACCAATGAAAAAAGATAGTTATACACTATCTTTTTAACATTGTTTAATTCTAATTATAGATTAATAAAACTTTAAATTAGTTAATGTTGTTTTACAAATTATTTTTAAAAATTAATATTTAAATCAAACTATTACAAATTTTTAAGGCCTAACCCTTTTGATAGTAATGGTAATATTACTTTAACAGGTAGCTCTTTATCTACCCAAGAGATTAGTTTTGGTAAACATATTTCTATTTACCCAAACCCAGTTAGAGATAATTTATTTGTTAATGTAGAAGATGGTAATTACGAAGTTTATATTTACAATTACTTGGGTAAACAAATTTTTAAGGAGCATTTTACGACTATAAATTCTTTTAACTTAAATGATTTAAAAAAAGGAGTGTATTTATTAAATATTATTGATGTGGAGACGAATAAAACGTATCGTAAAAAATTTATAAAAGAGTAATTTTACATAGCATAAAAAAAGACGGCTAATTAGCTCTCTTTTTTATGATTAAATTTTATCTTATTATAATTTTCTTGGTAATACTACTAATTGTATTTTCTATTTTTAACAAATAAATTCCTCTTTTTAAGTTGCTTATTCTAACTTTATTATTATAAAGTTTAAGATTATTATTATCATAAACCTTTGAACCTAATATAGAATATAATGTAATTTTAGATATACTTAATTCATTAGGAATTGTAATTGTAATACTATTTGTTGATGAAGGATTTGGATAGACTTTTATATTTTTTAATGAAATATTATTATCAGTAGATAAAACAGTACCCCAAATTTGATTTACATATTCTGGATGATCTATAAAAGGATTTCTATTTCCTTGAAATTTATAAGCTTCGTTGTTTCTAACAATTTCTCTTTGACTTACTGGATCTTGAGTATGCCATTTGTATAAAAGTTTAATATACCAATCATCGTAAACTTGATTGTTAGTTCCATTTAAAGGATTACTCGTTGATGAGTTAGGTGAATCCCAAGTAGCATCTGTAACTTCATTTTCATAACGTGTTGCAAAATAAAAAAGCATTCTTGCTATATCACCTTTAAATTCATCTATTGGTTCAAAAACTATTCCTGTAAATGAACCAAAAGTGTTTGAACCAACTTTAGATCCATTTTGTGAAGTATGACTTGGATTTGAGACTTCACCAAAAGGGTAATTACTTCTTCTGCCATTTACAGAACCATCTGTAGGAACAACATGATGAATATCTGTTCTCATAGGAGTCTGACTATTAAAAAATCCTTGAGGAAAAATATGTTCTCTATTATAACAATCATTTTCAGAATTGTAATTTCCACATTGTCTAGAGCCATGGGTATAATTATAAGGATCTGATCCATTTGGGTTTTCTGAATACATATCTAAAACAGTATTATCATTTTCATAAAAAATATCTGTATCAGATGTTTGATAGGCTATATAAAGAGCACCATATCCTTGATCTATATGACCATTTGATATAATATTTTTTAGTTGAGTTTTAAGAGTATATCCTGAACCAGTAGCACTAGAATAATAACCAGAAGGAATTTGAGAAAACCCTGAAAAAAAAATAAAAAAACTAAGTAAAAAAGGTAATTTTTTAACCATTATTTTTTGATAAATTTCGTAGAATATAATTTATTATTGATTTCGAATTTAAGAATGTAAATGCCTTTAGATAATTGTTTAGTGTTTATTTTTTTACTATTTTCTATTTGATGAAATACTCTCTTACCTAAAATAGTAAATACTTGAACATTAGAAACCTTTTGATTAGTGGTGTTTTTAATTATTAAATAATCGTCTGTAGGATTTGGATAAAAACTTACACCACTAGCAATAAAATTATTTGTAGAAAGTACAATAGCACTGTGTTTTCCAAAATCATCAGCATTGTCTTTACCATAAACTTCCCACTCATTAACTATGTCAAAATTTACGTTAGGTGAAGAAACTCCACTTTTTCTTCTTAAGGTTTTGTCTTTTGCAAAGTAAGCTGAGCCACCATTATAAGTACCTATAATATCAATAAGTACTCCGTTTTTGAATAATCCAACTGGGTCATTACCATTAAAATTAATGGGAGCTCGTAAGTTTGTTCCATCATGAACTCTAATTGTATCTGCAATAGAAATTAAAAAATCTCCTGCATCTCTTGCTTTCTGAGATTTTGAATCAGTATGCTCACCAGCTGCTTCGTTTACTATCACAAAAACATTTTGAGATTTTATGGTTTTTCCTGCTAAAGACATTTCCCATTCCCAATCTGCACCATTTAAACCTCCATTACTTTGCCTTTTTAAACTATATGAGCTTAAATCGATATCTGAGTTTGTTAAGTTTACAATTTCTAAAGCTTTATTATTTGATGAACCTTCTAAATATTCTGAGAAAAATAATTCTGTTGCTGTAGCAGAACCATTAGTGGTTGTTCCATTAACAGGAGTTGAAAGCGCAGATTTGTTACCAACTTCGTCAACAGCTAATACTTGTACTTTATAAGTTGTAGAAGGTGCTAAACCATTTGCTGTAAACATTTCGTTATTACTAGATCCATATAAAATATCATCTACATAAATTTCATAAATACCAACTTTAGTGTTGTCTGTAGAAGCATCCCAAGAAATAATAAAAGTAGATTCAGTTTCATTACTAATTACCAAGTTTTGTGGTATAGTTGGTGGTTCTTCATCTTTTAAAGTTTTTGTGTCTAAAGGCGTACTTAGTTGAGAAGCATTATTTGCAATATCTTTGGCTAAAACAGCAAATGAGTAATTAGAATCTGGTAATAAATTTGAAATAGTTGTAGAAGAAGTAGAGGTTGCAACTTTTAAATTACCATTTACATAAATATCATAACTAGTAACACCTACATTATCTGTTGATGCAGTCCAAGATAAATCTACAGAGAAAGTAGTTATGTTAGATGCTTGTAAATTTGTGGGTACAGTTGGTGCTTCAGTATCTGAATTAGTGTAAATTCCCCAAATATCTTCAGCTTCTGGGCCTCCCCAGATTCTGGTTGCTAATCTTGGGTTATCTATAAAAGGATTTCTATTTCCTTGTGCATTTTGGTTTGATAAATTTTCGTGATAATCATTTCGTTGTTTTTCGATTTCAGAAACAGGGTCTTCAGCATTCCATTGTAAAAACAAGTCTATCATATCATCAGGTGTATTAGAATTATCTCCAATACCTATGTTAGAAATTAAACACCTATCATCATATCTAACATACATGTACATCATCATTCTAGCAACATCACCTTTCCATTCGTCTCCTGGATACCAACCTCCATTACTCTGAGCACCAGAGAAACCTGAGCCAGCAGTAAATTTTCTATTATTTCTAGATGAGTTTCTTTGTGTATCTGCAGGTCTTAAATGATGAGCATCTGAACCTGGACCTTCGTCTGATAGAGGAGGAGTACCTAAAGATTGTGAGTAAACATGCTCTCTATTCCAATCACCAACATTACCACTATTGTTATTAATACCTCTAGTTCTATCATTTGTTACATCTGCATCTGTGCCATTTTCCCAACCATAAATTAATACTACTTCTTGATTGTTATTAGGATTTACATCTGTTGCTTTAGAAGCGTCCCAAATTTGATTGTAAAATAAAAATCTTGTGTGAGTACTTATAATTTTAGTTGCTAATTCTTCCTTTAAGGTTGTTCCAGTAAGGTTTAAATTGACATCGTTATAATAAGTCTGTTGACTAAAGGTAGTTACTGATGATATCAGTAAAATAAAAAGTGTAATTTTTTTAATCATAAATTGTTTATGTTTTAAACAATTTCTTTTTCAGCAATTAAAGAGAGTTATTTTTTTTCTAGTAATGCCATATAAAAACCGTCAAAACCAGATATATGAGCAAAAACATTTTTCTCGTTTACAAAAGTAAACTCTTTTCCTGATTCTGATGTTAAGAATTTATCAACTTGTTTTCTATTTTCAGAAGGAAGAATAGAACATGTAGCATAAACCATTTTACCACCAGGTTTTACCATTTTAGAATAACTTTGTAAAACTTCTTGCTGTATTTTTTTAATGTTCTCTATAAATTCTGGTTGCAATTTCCATTTAGAATCTGGATTTCTACGAATAACACCTAAACCAGAACATGGAGCATCAATTAAAACTCTATCTGCTTTATTGTACAATTTTTTAATAGGTTTTGTAGAATCTATTACTCGCATATCAATATTATGCGCTTTATTTCTTCTTGCTCTTACTTTTAATTTTTTTAATTTACTTTCATAAATATCCATAGCAATTATTTGCCCCTTATTTTCCATTAAAGAAGCTAAATGTAAGGTTTTACCACCTGCACCAGCACAAGTATCTACTACTTTCATACCTGGTGCTACTTCTAAAAATGCTGCCACTAATTGAGAAGAAGCGTCTTGCACTTCAAAAAAACCATTATGAAATGCTTCTGTTTTAAAAACGTTAGCTCTTTCTGTTAATCTTAAAGCATCTGGGTGATTTGGAATAAGCTCAGTAATTACATTTTCTGTACGTAATTTTTTTTGTAACATTTCTTTAGAAATGTTTAATGTATTTGTTCTTAAAATTACATCTGCTTGTTGATTTTGTGCAGCTATTTCTTTACTCCAAAGTGTTTCACCTAATTCAGAAACACCTAGCTCATCCATCCAATCAGGAACAGACTCTCTATATTTTCTAATTTTAGATAATTCATCAAAACGACCTTTAATTCTACGAACAGGTACATCACCAATTTGATTCCAATCTGGTAAAGCAATACCTCTTAAAATACACCAAACTGAAAATATTCTCCAAATATCATCTCTTTTATAAGGTGTTTTTACTTCTGCTATTTCAGCATATAATCTGTTCCAACGTACAATTTCATAAATTGTTTCAGCCACAAATTTACGGTCTCTTGCTCCCCAACGTTTATCTCTTTTTAAAGCTTTTTCTACTGCTTTATCTGCATAAACACCTTCATTAAAGATATCTCTAATACTATCTATAACTGCAAAAGTTAAATTTCTATGTAATCTCATTTTTTAATTAATAATAGTCTGCAAAGGTACATTAAATTAAAGGGTTTTTGTATTTTCGTTATTCATATATTTTACAATTTGAATTTAGATTACCCATTAACATATATTAAAGGTGTAAGTGTACAAAGGGCTACTTTATTGTACTTAGAATTGGGTATAAAAAATTGTAATGATTTATTAAATTTTTTTCCTTTTAGATATATAGATAAAACTCAATTTTATCAAATAAAAGAGTTACAACCTAATTCTTCTGAGGTGCAAATAGTAGGCAAAATAACACATATTAAATCTGTTGCACAGAAAAGAGGAAGTAGATTAGTAGCTACTTTTCAAGATGCTTCTGGAAGCATGGAATTGGTTTGGTTTAAAGGACAAAAATGGATAAAAGATGCTCTAAAAATTAATACACCTTATGTAGTTTATGGTAAATTAAATCATTACAATGGTTCTTTTAGTATTCCTCATCCAGAAATGGAACTAGTTTCTGAATACAAGAAAAAACTACAAAGTAAAATGCAGCCTGTTTATCCATCAACAGAAAAGTTATCAAATTCTGGAGTTTCTAATAAGTTGATGAGAGGTTACATTCAGAATTTATTACAACAAGTTTATGATTCTATTGAAGAGAGTTTATCTCAAGAAATTATAGATGATTTTAAACTAATACGTAAAAGAGATGCATTATTAAATGTGCATTTTCCAAAAAGTCAAGAAGCATTAGCAAAAGCTCAATTTCGTTTAAAGTTTGAAGAACTCTTTTTTATTCAATTACAATTAATAAGAAAAAAACTAATTAATAAAACAAAAATTAAAGGATTTGTTTTTGATAATGTTGGAGAGCATTTTAATCATTTTTATAAAAATAAATTACCTTTTGAACTTACAAATGCTCAAAAAAGGGTATTAAAAGAAATTCGAAAAGACGTTGGTTCTGGTGCTCAAATGAATAGACTTTTACAAGGAGATGTTGGTTCAGGAAAAACTATAGTTGCTTTATTGTCTATGCTTTTAGCTATAGACAATGGATATCAAGCCACAATTATGGCACCTACAGAAATATTGGCAAATCAGCATTATGTAGCTGTTTCAGAATTGTTAAAAGGGATGAATATTTCTGTTGCTATTTTAACAGGTTCTGTAAAAACAAAAAAACGAAGAGAAATTCATACGAATTTAGAGGAAGGAAGTTTACATATTTTAGTAGGCACACATGCATTGTTAGAAGATAAAGTACAATTTAAAAATTTAGGCATTGCAATTATTGATGAACAGCACAGATTTGGTGTAAAGCAAAGAGCAAAATTGTGGTCTAAAAATACATTACCTCCTCATATTTTAGTGATGACAGCCACTCCAATTCCGAGAACATTGGCAATGTCTGTTTATGGTGATTTAGAGATTTCTGTAATAGACGAATTACCACCAGGAAGAAAAGAAGTGAAAACTGTACATCGTTTTGATAGTAATAGATTGTCTGTATTTAAGTTTCTGAAAGATGAGATTTCAAAAGGCAGACAAGTATATATTGTGTATCCATTAATTCAAGAATCTGAAGCTATGGATTATAAAGATTTAATGGATGGTTATGAAAGTATTTCTCGTGAATTTCCATCACCAAAATATCAGATAAGTATTGTGCATGGTAAAATGAAATCTGCAGATAAAGATTTTGAAATGCAGCGTTTTGTAAAAGGTGAAACCCAAATTATGGTAGCAACCACTGTAATTGAAGTTGGTGTAAATGTACCTAATGCAAGTGTTATGATTATTGAAAGTGCAGAACGTTTTGGATTAAGTCAATTGCATCAATTAAGAGGTAGAGTAGGTAGAGGATCAGATCAAAGTTATTGTATTTTATTAACGAGTTTTAAATTATCTGATGACGCAAAAACAAGATTAAAAACTATGGTAGATACTGCAGATGGTTTTAAAATTGCTGAAGTAGATTTAAAATTACGTGGTCCAGGAAATATTATGGGTACACAACAAAGTGGCGTATTAAATCTTAAAATAGCTGATGTTGTAAAAGATTCAAAAGTTTTAGTTTCTGCAAGAAATACAGCAATTTCATTATTACAAGAAGATCCTAATTTGTCTAATAAAGAAAATTTACCTATAAGAAATACTTTTTCTAAAATGAGTAAATCTTCTAAAATTTGGGGAAATATAAGCTAATAAAAAACCCCACTTTAAGTGAGGTTTTTTTTATTAATTATTCCAGGCTTTTTTGTTTTTTGCCTTTCCACCATATTCTTGTTTTTCTTTTTTTCTAGTTAAAGAAACTTTTTCACTATAATTTTTTCTTTGCCAAGGCTTGTAGTTTTTAAAATCTTTACTTCTTAATTTTAATTTTTCAGGATTTCCAATAACAAGTAAAGTGTTCGATTTATTTAATTTCCAAACTTTTTGATTTTTTACTTCCTTACTTTTTGGCTTTTCTTTTGATTGAGCAATTAAAGATGTTGTTAAAAAAATAAAAAATACTAAAACTATATTTTTCATTGGTTTTATTTTAAAAATTATCATTAATGCAAAAATAATTAATTTAAAAATATTATTGTTATAAATAATTAATTTAATTACGAATATGATAATTTTTAGAATAATTTAAAAACAAAAAAAACTCACAAAAGTGAGGTTTTTTTTGTTTTAAACACTTAATTATCTTGTAGTTTCTTTTTTAACTTCAGCTTTATCAGCAATAATTCTAGTTTCTTTATTTGCAATTTCCCAAGCTGTATGAAAAACTAATTTTGTTCTGTTTTCTAGTAATTCATAATTAATTTTATCTGGAGTATCAGTTGGTTGATGATAGTCTACATGAGTTCCATTAAAATAAAAAATGATAGGCACATTATTTTTTGCGAAGTTGTAATGATCAGATCTGTAGTAAAAACGGTTTGGATCATTTTCATCATTATATTTATAATCTAAATTAATGTTCATGTATTTTTTATTGATATTTTCTGATAAAGTATGTAGTTCTGTACTTAACTTATCTGAACCAATTAAATACACATAATTTGGATCTTCTTTGTGTCTAGCATCAATTCTTCCAATCATGTCAATATTTAAATTACAAACTGTATTAGCTAGTGGAAAAGTTGGGTTTTGTGTGTAATATTTAGAACCTAATAAACCTTTTTCTTCTCCAGTTACATGTAAAAATAAAATTGACCTTTTTGGGCCTTTACCTGCATCTGCTGCCATTTTAAAAGCTTCAGCAATTTCTAAAAGTGCTACTGTTCCAGATCCATCATCATCTGCACCATTGTAAATTTCACCATTATTAACTCCTACATGATCTAAGTGAGCTGAAATAACAATAATTTCTTCTGGTTTTTCTGAACCTTCTATAAAAGCTAGCACATTTTCTGATGCTTTTAATTTTCCACGACGCGAATTATTAGCTAACCATTCTTCTGGTACTTCTTGGAAATAATCATTATTACCCATAGGCGATTTTATACCTTGAGCTATATAAAAGTCTTTTAAGTATTTAACTGCTTTCTTCTGACCAGGTTCACCTGTATTTCTTCCTTCGAAATCATCTGAAGCATAAGTAAATAAATGTGCTCCAAGGTCTTTTGCAGTTATTGTTGAAGCATATTTTACTGCTTGGTCTATATTTTCGTCTATTGCATTTTTGCTAGAACCACAAGCTATAAAGCTTAAAACACTTGCGAATAATACTATTTTTTTCATGTATTAAATTTGTATTAATTTTATTGTTAAAGTATCAAAAGTAACAAAAAGAAAGAGTCTAATCAAAATTACTTTGTGTTAACAATAAACTGTTGTACTTCTTTATTAAAATAAATAATTTTAGAGGAGAATAAATCATCAAAAGCTCCTTTTTCTATAAGTTTCGAAGGTATTCCTTTTACAATATTTTTGTCTTTAAAAAGTATAATTTCATCTGCTAATTGAATAGAAAGATTAACTTGATGTGAAGACATTATTATAGTTTTACCAGTTTTATGAACTAAATCTTTTAAAAGCTGTATAATCTTTATGGTATTATGTAAGTCTAAATGAGCAGTAGGTTCATCTAATATAATAATAGGAGTGTCTTGTGCTAAAGTTCTAGCTAAAAGTACATGTTGTAATTGCCCATCACTTAATTCGTAAAATCTTTTATGTTTTAAATGTTGAATCCCTGTTTGTTCTATAGCCCAATTTATTTTTTCAATATCTTCTTTAGTAAGTGAATCTATCCAATTTGTATAAGGTTGTCTACCTGTAGCAATTAATTCAAAAACAGTGAGTTGACTTTCTGGCAATCTTTCTGTTAATACCATGCTTACTAATTTAGCAAACTCAATATTTTCATAATTCTGTATTAGTTGTTTTTTAATAAAAACAGCTCCAGAAAGTGGTTTTTGTACATTAGCAATTGTTCGTAAAAATGTTGATTTTCCAATTCCATTTTTACCTAAAACAGTTATAAGTTTTCCTTTTTCTAAAGATAAATTAATAGCAGATGCAACAACAATATTTTGTTTTTTTTGTTGATAACCAATACTTAATTTTTCGGTTTTTAAAATGATATTATCTGCTTTATTACTCAAAATATTATATAAAAATTTTCTTTTTTCTAATCAATAACCAAATTACAATTGGAGCTCCAAATAAAGAAGTTACTGCATTTAATGGTAATGTAAATTCGCTAAAAGGAAGTTGTGCAATACTATCACAAATTAATAAAATAACACCTCCAATAATTGCTGTAGCAGGAATTAAAATTTTATGATTAGAGGTATTAAATATCATTCTTGCAACATGAGGTACTGCTAAGCCAATAAAAGCAATAGGTCCAGAAAAAGCTGTAATTACTCCTGTTAAAACACTAGTAATTAATAAAATAACATTTCTACTTTTTTTAATATTTACACCTAAACTTTTAGCATAATTTTCACCTAAAAGAAAGCTGTTTAATGGTTTAATAATAGCAATACAAGCTATAATTCCGATAATATAAAATAATCCAAAAACACTTAATTCTTGCCAGCTTAAATTTGCTAAACTCCCAAAATTCCAGAAGATATATTGTTGAATATTAGATGCTTCTGCAAAATAAGACAGTACACTTATAATAGCAGAGGTTAAACTGCCAAACATTAAACCAATAATTAATATAGACATTGTGTTTCTAACTTTATTTGCAGCAATTATAACTGCAGATAAAACTAAAAATGCTCCTAAACTTGCTGCAATAGGTAAAGACCAATTAGAAATTGTATTAGATATAAAATACCCTCCAAAAATAGATGAACCTAAAATAAGTATAGCAACTCCTAAACTTGCACCAGAAGAAATACCTAATACAAAAGGACCTGCAAGCGGATTTCTAAATAAGGTTTGCATTAATAAACCACAAATAGATAATCCAGACCCAACCATTATCGCTGTTAATGCTTTTGGCAATCTAAAGTTTAAAATAATAGTTTGCCAACTTTCTTTAACATCAACATTTCCAAAAAAGACACTAAAAATATCTTTTAAAGGGATATTTACAGAGCCTAAACTAATATTCACAAAAAATAATACAAACAGTAACACTGATATAAGTAAAAAATGTTTTGTGTAGTTTTTTTGCGTCATTATTATAAACTAATCTACTAGTAGTTATTTTTTAAAAATGCAACTAATTTATGAATAGCTAAACCTCTATGAGAAATTTTGTTTTTTTCTTCTGCTCTCATTTCTGCAAACGAAGTAGAAAAACCTTCTGGTTTAAAAACAGGATCATAACCAAAACCTTTTTCACCTTTTTTTTCTGTTAAAATTTCTCCCTTGCAAATACCTTCAAAAAGAAATTGTTCATTATAAATATTTAAACAAATGGCTGTTCTAAATTGAGCCTTTCTATTTGATTCATTTTTAAGCTCAGTTAGTAATTTCTTCATATTTCTTTCAGCATCTCTTGGCTCGCCTGCAAAACGTGCAGAATATACTCCTGGTTTACCATCTAAAGCATCAACTTCTAAACCAGTATCATCAGCAAAACAACTATAACCGAAATTAGTAGTAATATAATTTGCTTTTAATTTTGCATTGCCTTCTAAAGTAGTTTCAGTTTCTTCAACTTCTTCAAAACAATTGATGTCTTTTAAACTCAAAATTTCAAATGATGATGAAAGCATTTGTTGAACTTCTTTTAACTTATTTAAATTGTTTGTGGCAAAAACGAGTTTCATTTAAAAGAAAAATTTTTAACAAATGTAATCAATTTCTTTATGAAGTTTTTGCATTCTTTTTTAATCAATTCTAAAAAATAAACTGTAAATTGCTAAAGTGTAAAATTCTTAAAACCATTGTTATCATTGGTTTGTCGTAAAAATGTCGGGTTAAAAAAGGTTGTAAAAATTTGTTAGTTTAATTTACTGAAGTAACATTGTATGGAATTTAAAAATCGTAATCTTATGAAACAACCAGAGTTAGGAAAGAAAATTTTAGAGTTAAGAAAATTAAAAGGATTAACTCAAGAAGAATTAGTAGAGCAATGCAATATTAATGTTAGAACCATACAAAGAATTGAAGCAGGAGATGTATTACCAAGAAGCTATACAATTAAAGCAATTTTAGAAGTCCTTGGAGTTAAATTTGAAGAAGTTTTTGACAAAAAATACGAGCCTAGTAAGTTTGATAATATTTTAGGGATAAAGTCAGAAAAAGTGTCTAAACAATTAAAAACGGCATTTGTTTTTGGTATTATTTACTTTATTGCTAGTTTTTTAGAAATTTTTGTTGATTTTTTAGCATTTAAAGATGATTGGCTATTTAATGTAATATACGTTTTTTCAAAATCTATTTCTTTTATCTCTTTGGTATTTTTCTTTAGAGGTTTTATCATAATTTCTGGGTTACACAAAAATTATCTTTTACAAATTAGTACTTTTTTAATTATAGTATTTAGCTTAGCTTTTACAATTTTAGATATCAGCGCTTTATATTTTTCTGACGATTTTACAGGTGTTATTAGTTTCTCTAAACTAATAACATTTGGTGCTTTAAGTGTTATTTTAGGAATTGCTTTTTTAAGACTTAAAGAATTTGGAGATATTGCAAAATGGACAGGGATATTTGAAATTGTAACAGGAGTTTGTTGGTTATTAATTATACTTGCGCCTATAGGTTTATTTACGCAAGCTGTAGTAGAAATTTTTGAAATTATTTTAATTTATAAGGTTTTATCGTCTTTAAAAGAAAAATCGTAAAACTTATTCATGATGATAAGGTTCGTTTCTTAAAATTGTAAAACCTCTATAGATTTGTTCTACGATAAACAAACGAATCATTTGGTGTGAAAATGTCATTTTAGATAAAGAGATTTTACCTTGTGCTTTTTGATAAACAGTGTCAGAAAAACCATAAGGTCCACCAATAACCAAAACTAATTGTTTTATACCTGAATTCATCTTTTTTTGTAAGTATTTAGAGAACTCAATGGATGTAAAATGTTTGCCTTTATCATCTAATAATACTAACTGGTCTGTATTTTGTAATCTATTTAAAATTAATTCTCCTTCTTTTTCTTTCTGCTGATCTTCACTAAGATTTTTCGCATTTTTAATATCATTAATAATCTCTAACTCAAACTTAACATAGTGTTTTAGTCGATTTTGATATTCATCAATTAATTGAATTAACTGCTTATTGTCAGTTTTTCCAATAGCAAGAAGTTTAATTTTCATAGCTCAAAATTACAAATTATGTAGTATGAATTCCTATTTTTACGTCAGAATAAAATCTAAAGTATGATTTCAGAAGCACAATTTCAAAAAGAATTAGATATCATCATTAAAAATGCAATAAGAGAAGATATTGGTGATGGAGACCATACTTCTTTATCTTGTATTCCTAAAAATGCAGTTGGTAAAGCAAAATTATTGGTGAAAGATGATGGAGTTATTGCAGGTGTTGAGTTTGCAAAACTAGTTTTTGGATATGTAGATAAAGATTTAAAAATAGAAACTTTTATCAATGATGGTGAAAAAGTAAAATATGGAGATGTTGTTTTTCATGTTTCAGGAAAATCACAATCTATTTTAATGGCAGAACGTTTGGTTTTAAATGCTATGCAAAGAATGTCTGCTATTGCAACCAAAACTAAATTTTTTGCAGATTTATTAGAAGGCACAAAAACTAAAGTTTTAGATACTAGAAAAACAACACCAGGTATAAGAGCTTTAGAAAAATGGGCAGTAAAAATTGGAGGTGGAGAAAATCATAGATTTGCTTTATATGATATGGTTATGATTAAAGATAATCATATCGATTTTGTAGGAGGTATCACAGCTGCAATTACTAAAACTCAAAAATATTTGGCAGAAAAAAATCTTGATATTAAAATTATTGTTGAAGCTAGAAGTCTAGAAGAAATTAAAGAAATACTTTCAAATAAAGGAGTTTACAGAATTTTAATCGATAATTTTAATTACGAAGACACCAAAAAAGCTGTGGCTTTAATTAGTGATACTTGCTTGACAGAATCTTCTGGAGGTATTAATGAAAAAACCATTAGAGAATATGCAGAATGTGGTGTAGATTTTATTTCATCTGGTGCTTTAACTCATTCAGTTTATAATATGGATTTAAGCCTTAAAGCTATTCACTAAATGATTGACAATTATTTTGACAGTGAAGCATTTGTTAAATTAGACTTTACAAAAACTAAAATTAAAAAAGGGGAATATGATAATTGCACTTTTACCAACTGTAACTTTGAAAATATACATGCGTCAAATATTCAATTTATAGAATGTGATTTTATCAATTGTAATTTTAGTAATACTACTATTAAAAACACAGCGTTTAAAAATGTCAACTTTAAAAACTGTAAATTAATTGGTGTTAAGTTTCATGAAGTAGATACTTTTTTATTACAATTCTTTTTTACAGACTGTCAATTAAATTATGCTTCATTTTATCAATTAAAAATACCTAACACTATTTTTGAAAATTGTAATTTGCAAGAAGCAGATTTTACAGAAACTGTATTATTAAACTCGAAATTTGATAATTGTGATTTAAGTAAAACTGTTTTTGATAGAACTAATTTAGAAAATGTTAATTTTTCATCAGCTTATAATTTTTCTATAAATCCTGAAGAGAATAAATTAAAAGGAGCAACTTTTAATAAGAATAATGTGGTTGGTTTATTAAGTAAATATGAAATTATTATAGAATGAAATTTTTAAAAATATATCTTCTTTTATCTCTATTCTTTTTTTCATGTAAAAATGAAAGTTCATCACTTGTTTATATTCATTCTTTTCAAAGAACTCAAACAGATAAATTTATTGTAAAAATAAAAAAAGAAAAAGGAAATATTTATTACAAGTATTCTAATAAAAAAGATACCATTAAAGATTTAAATGTGGTTTTTAATATAAAAAATGATATTCTAATTTCTGATAAAGATACTTTTTATCCGATTCGTAAAGAATACAATACAAGTGACTTTAGTTATAAAATGTATCAACAAAAAGTTGTAAAAAGTCATAATAGAACTTTGGTTTTCAATAAAAATTATGGACTTTTATCAAGTACAGCTTTAGGAGCTGATTTTTTAATATTAAAATATTCTTTATCAGCCATTAAAAACGAAGCTATTTTTAAAGAAATAATTTTAGAATTACATAGAATTTCAAAATAAGTAACTGTCTGAAAGACAATTTATATGACTAAAGAAATAGAAGATAAATTAGATAAAATTCCAATTGTTTGCGTTTTAGTAAGAATAGGAAAAAAAATTAAAATTCCTGGTTTAGAAGGGATGTCTCTTTATGATGTTTTAGAAATGTATTTTATTGGAATTATTGAGGGAGCTTTAACCACAAGAGCAAGTGGTATTGCTTATAGCTTCTTTATGGCTATTTTTCCTTTCTTATTATTTATTTTTACATTAATACCTTATATCCCAATTGATGGTTTTCAAGAAGGATTACTATCTATTATTACAGATGTTTTACCTCCAAAAACTTATGATTTAATTGGGCCAGTTATAGAAGATATTATTAAAAACCAATATTCAGGTTTACTTTCTTTTGGTTTTATTGTTTCACTTTTTCTAATGGCAAATGGTGTAAATGCAATCTTTGGTGGTTTTGAATATTCTTACCATATAAAAGAAGTTAGAAATGTGTTTAGAGCGTATTTTATAGCAGTTTTAGTTTCTTTAATTATTGTTGTGTTTTTAATTATTACAGTTGTTATCATAACATTTTTAGAGCTATATATTAAAGAAAAAGGTGGTTTACAATGGTTAGAAGATAATTTAATTTGGTTACAAATTGGTAGAGCTTTAATATTCTTAATCATGATTTTTATTACAGTATCTATGTTATATCATTATGGAGTTAAAGAGGGTAAAGAATCTCGTTTTTTTTCTCCAGGAGCAGTATTAACAACTATTCTTTCTATTCTCACTTTTTATTTATTTGGTATTTATGTAAATGAATTTGCTAAATACAATGAGTTGTATGGTTCTATAGGAACATTGTTAATTTTAATGTTATTTATTTGGTTAAATGCAATAATTTTACTCTTAGGCTTTGAGTTAAATGCTTCTATTGCTACTTTACGCAAAAGAAATAAAACTATTTCTACATCAGATAATTTGTAAGATTTTCACGATATTTGCAGCTTTAAATTTAAAGGTGTTTTTACACCTAAAGAGAAAATCTAAAGATTATATATGAAACCAAGCATCCCAAAAGGAACAAGAGATTTTTCACCAACAGAAGTTGCAAATCGTACATATATTATAAATACGATTAAAACTGCTTTTGAAACTTTCGGATTTCAACCTATTGAAACCCCAAGTTTTGAAAATTCTTCTACACTAATGGGAAAATATGGAGAAGAAGGTGACAGACTTATTTTTAAGATTTTAAATTCTGGGGATTTTTTAGCTAAGGCAGAAGATAAATTTATTCAAGAAAAAGATAGCTTAAAATTAACTTCACAAATCTCAGAAAAAGCTTTACGTTACGATTTAACTGTCCCTTTTGCTAGATATGTAGTACAGCATCAAAACGAAATTATATTTCCTTTTAAACGCTATCAAGTGCAACCAGTTTGGAGAGCAGACAGACCACAAAAAGGGCGCTTTAGAGAGTTTTATCAATGTGATGCAGATGTAGTTGGTAGTCAATCTTTATGGCAAGAAGTTGAGTTTATTCAATTGTATGATACTGTTTTTACAAAATTAGGTTTATCAGAAACAACCATTAAAATCAATAATAGAAAAATATTATCTGGAATTGCAGAAGTTATTGGTGCTCAAGATAAATTAATCGATTTTACTGTTGCGTTAGACAAATTAGACAAAATTGGTCAGCAAAAAGTACAAGAAGAAATGCTCTCTAAAGGAATCACTAAAGAAGCTATAGAAAAAGTACAACCTTTATTTTCTTTTAATGGTACAAACTCAGAAAATTTAGATGCTTTAGCATTAATGCTAGCTACATCAGAAGAAGGTACAAAAGGCTTAGAGGAGTTACGTTTTGTTATTAATACTGTTACAAATTTAGGTTTACAATCTGCTAATTTAGAAGTAGATGTAACTTTAGCAAGAGGTTTAAACTATTATACAGGAGCTATTTTTGAAGTAGCTGCACCAAAAGGCGTAAAAATGGGTTCTATTGGTGGTGGAGGAAGATATGATGATTTAACAGGAATCTTTGGGATGAAAGATGTGTCTGGTGTAGGGATTTCATTTGGGTTAGATAGAATATATTTGGTTTTAGAAGAGCTAGGTTTGTTTAAATCTGTTAATTTACCTAAACCTAAAGTATTGTTTGTTAATTTTGGAGAAAATGAAGCTTTGTATTCTATGAAAGCAATTTCTCAATTACGAGCAAAAGGCATAAAATCAGAATTGTTTCCTGATGCTGCAAAAATGAAAAAACAAATGAATTATGCTAATAAGCGTGAAATTGAATTTGTTGTTATTGTAGGGTCTCAAGAAATTGAAAACGAAGTATATACTTTAAAAAATATGATTTCTGGTGAGCAAACAAAATGTTCGCTTTCAGAATTAATTAACGAATTACATTAGAAATAAAACGTAAATTTGCATTCTCAAAATTACGATTGAAATGTTTGAAATAAGCAGTAAAATGAATGACGAAAGGTTAGAAGAAATAGGAGAAAACCATGTAGGCACTTCTGCAAAAACTCCATTAAGAGCAGATGCTTTTGATATTTCTGACGAAGAAAAAATTAATAAAATTCAAGAAAGTGTTAAAGATATTTTACACACTTTAGGTATGGATTTAACAGATGATAGCTTACAAGGTACTCCAAAAAGAGTGGCAAAAGCCTTTGTAAATGAGATTTTTATGGGGTTAAACCCTAAGAATAAACCATCTGCATCTACTTTTGAAAATAACTATAATTATGGTGAGATGTTAGTAGAAAAGAACATAGTTGTCTATTCTACTTGCGAGCACCATTTATTACCCATTGTTGGTAGAGCACATGTTGCTTACATTTCTGATGGTAAAGTAATTGGTCTTTCTAAAATGAATAGAATTGTTGAGTATTTTTCTAAAAGACCACAGGTTCAAGAACGTTTAACGATGCAAGTTGTACAAGCAATGCAAGAAGCATTAGGCACTCAAGATGTTGCATGTGTAATAGATGCCAAGCACTTATGTGTAAATTCTAGAGGAATTAAAGACATTGAAAGTTCTACAGTAACTGCTGAATTTGGTGGTAAGTTTAAAGAAAAAGATACCAAAAGAGAATTTTTAGATTACCTTAAATTAGAAACTGATTTCGATTGATAATCATTCAACCCAAAAAAACCGTTTAGAATTTTCTAAACGGTTTTTATTTTTAGTTTTTTAAGACCCATTCTCCTTTTTCAATTAAAGGAATGGCTTGTTTATATTTTACTTCTTTTTCAGCACCACTCATTACATTTTTTATAGTAACTCGTTCGTTTCTACCAATTTTTGGTCTTTCACGTACAATAGTTTCTACAGGCTCATGTTGTTGTTGGCGAGAATTAGAAATTGCTTGTTCAGTAGAATTCTGAACATCATCTTTTCTTAAATTTAATTTTTCTCTTTTTTGTTGATGAGCTTCAGATATTTGAGAAGTATCTTGTGTAGGTAATTCTCCTTTAAATAAGAATGATAATACTTCTTTATTTATTTCATCTACAGTAGTTTTAAACAATTCAAATGCCTCGAACTTATAGATTAATAAAGGATCTTTCTGCTCATAAGAAGCATTTTGTACAGACTGTTTTAAATCATCCATTTTACGTAAATGATCTTTCCAGTTTTCGTCTATAATGGCTAAAGTAATGTTCTTTTCAAAATCATTTATTAATGATTTACCATTACTTTCGTAAGCTTCTTTTAAGTTAGTAACTACTTGTAATGTTTTTATACCATCTGTAAATGGTACAACAATACGTTCGTATCTATCACCCTCATTTTCAAAAACATTTTTAATTACTGGAAATGCTATTTCTGCATTTCTAGCAATTTTGTTTTTGTAATGTTCTGTAATAATTTCGTATAATTTATCTGTAATTTCTTTTTCTGATAATTTCTCAAATTCTTCTTCAGAAAAAGGAGAAGTCATAGAAGAAAAACGAATTAATTCAAACTCAAAGTTTTGAAAATCTTTTACACCTTTATTACTATTTACGATAGATTCACATGTATCATAAATCATATTAGCAATATCAACTTGTAAGCGTTTACCATCTAAAGCGTGTCTTCTTCTTTTGTAAACAAACTCACGTTGAGCGTTCATGATATCATCATATTCTAATAATCTTTTTCTGATTCCGAAGTTGTTTTCTTCAACTTTCTTTTGCGCTCTTTCAATAGACTTGGTAATCATAGAATGCTGAATTACTTCACCTTCTTTTAATCCCATTCTATCCATCATTTTGGCAATTCTATCAGAACCAAATAAACGCATTAAATTATCATCTAGAGCTACATAAAATTGAGAAGAACCCACATCACCTTGTCTTCCTGCACGTCCTCTTAACTGTCTGTCTACACGTCTAGAATCGTGTCTTTCTGTACCAATAATAGCTAAACCACCAGCAGCTTTTACTTCTTCTGTTAATTTAATATCTGTTCCACGACCAGCCATGTTTGTTGCAATAGTTACTTGCCCAGGTTTACCAGCTTCTGCAACTACATCTGCTTCACGTTTGTGTAATTTTGCATTTAAGATGTTATGAGGAATTTTACGCATTTGTAACATTCTTCCTAATAATTCTGATATTTCTACAGAAGTTGTACCTACTAAAACAGGTCTTTTTTGTTCTACAAGTTTTACAATATCATCTATAACAGCATTGTATTTTTCACGAGCAGTTTTGTAAACTAAATCTTCTTTGTCATCTCTTGCAATTGGCTTATTTGTAGGAATCTCTACAACATCTAGTTTGTAAATTTCCCAGAATTCACCAGCTTCTGTAATGGCAGTACCTGTCATTCCAGAAAGTTTACGATACATTCTAAAGTAATTTTGTAAAGTAACAGTTGCAAAAGTTTGTGTAGCATCTTCAATCTTTACATTTTCTTTTGCTTCAATAGCTTGATGTAACCCATCTGAATAACGACGACCATCCATAATACGTCCTGTTTGCTCATCAACAATCATTACTTTATTATCCATCACTACATACTCAACATCTTTTTCAAAAACAGTATATGCTTTTAATAATTGATTCATAGTATGAATTCGTTCACTCTTTATACTAAAGTCTTTGTATAACTCTTCTTTTAGCGCTGCTTTTTTCTCAGGAGCATCTTCAGATTCATCAATTTCTCCAATTTTTACTCCAATATCAGGTAAAACAAAGAAAGTATCGTTATTTGTTTTTTCTGATAAATGCGCAATACCTTTATCTGTTAAATCAATTTGATTGTTTTTCTCCTCAACAACAAACCACAAATCTTCATCAACTTCAGGCATCAACTTGTTGTTGTCTTGCATGTAGAAGTTTTCTGTTTTTTGTAAGATTTGTTTAATTCCTTCTTGAGATAAGAATTTAATTAACGCTTTATTTTTTGGTAAACCTCTGTATACTCTTAATAAAAGTTTACCACCTTCTTTATCATCACCAGCTGCAATTAACTTTTTAGCTTCAGCTAATACACTTACTAAATGTTGTTTTTGAAGTGTTACTAAGTCAGCAACTAAAGGTTTTAATTCATTAAATTCATGCACATCTCCTTTTGGTACAGGTCCTGAGATAATTAAAGGTGTTCTTGCATCATCAATTAAAACAGAATCTACCTCATCAATTATTGCATAATTTGGAGCTCTTTGAACTAAATCATCTTTAGAGCTAGCCATGTTATCACGTAAATAATCGAAACCAAATTCGTTATTTGTACCATAGGTAATATCTGCATTATAGGCTTTTCTTCTTGCATCTGAGTTTGGCTGATGATAATCTATACAGTCTGTAGATAAGCCATGGAATTCAAAAATTGGACCCATCCAAGCTTTATCACGTTTTGCTAAATAATCATTTACTGTAACTACATGAACTCCATTACCTGTTAAAGCATTTAAGTAAACAGGGAGTGTAGATACTAAAGTTTTACCTTCACCTGTCATCATTTCTGCAATCTTACCTTGATGTAAAACAGAACCACCAATTAATTGTACATCATAATGAACCATATCCCAAGTAACAGGTTTACCTGCTGCATCCCAAGAGTTAGCCCAATAAGCTTTATCGTCTTCTAAAGTAATATTATCTCTTTCTGCAGATAATTCTCTATCAAAAGGAGTTGCAGTAACTTCTATTTCTTCATTTTCTACAAAACGTTTTGCTGTTTCTTTCATTACAGCAAAAGCTTCTGGCATTATTTCTAATAATACTTCTTCAGAAATTTTATAAGCTTCATCTTTTAAGTTATCTATTTCAGCATAAATATCTTCTTGTCGATCTATTTCTGCAGATTTAGCCTCTTCTTCTAAAGTTTCTATTTTTGAGTTAAATTCTGCAGTAGCTGTTGAAATTTTATTTTTGAACTCAATGGTTTTTCCTCTTAATTCGTCATGAGAAAGTTTTGCAATTTCTGCTTCAAATTTTTTGGTTCTTTCTACTACTGGTTGTAAAATCTTTAAATCTTTTTGTTGCTTATCACCTACAAAAAGTTTAATTACAGAGTTTAAAATGCTCATTTTATATGTTTTATCAGTTATTAAATAACTGTATGTTTGATAATTATTTTAAGAGCTATAAAACTAAAAATTTTAATAGTTTTATGTCTTATAAAACCAAAAAAAAAGCCTCTTTTGAGACTTTTATATTTTGATGTTTTCATTTAGTATTCATCCTCATTCCAGAGATAATCATCTTCTGTAGGATAATCTGGCCAAATTTCGATAATTGAGTCATATGCATCACCTTCATCTTCTATATCTTGTAGGTTTTCTACTACTTCTAGTGGAGCACCTGTTCTAATAGCGTAATCTATTAACTCATCTTTGGTTGCTGGCCATGGTGCATCTGCTAAATAAGATGCTAATTCTAATGTCCAATACATTTCTTACTGTTTAATTTGGTGCAAAAATAATTTTTTTACTTAATTATGCAAGTCTTTTTTAAGAAATATACATTAAAGATATTTCAGTATTGTTTAAGTCACTTGTAATCAGAGGTGTGTGAATTAAAAAAAAATCTAATATTTTAAATATCAATAAAAAAAAGAACGTTAATTTTTTTGAGGAATCCATTTAATTTCCTCTACTGATAAGTCTTTAGACAACTTTCGTGCCAACGTAAAAAGAAAGTCAGAAAGTCGGTTTAAATACTTTAATATGTCACTATTAATATTTTCTTCATCATTTAACTCTACACATAAACGTTCTGCACGTCTGCAAACACACCTTGCAACGTGACAGAATGACACAGCTTGATGACCACCAGGAAGTATAAAATGTGTCATTTGAGGCAATTCCTCATCCATTTTATCGATTTCATTTTCTAAGAATGTTATGCTGTTTTCATTTACTTTTGAAATGTTTAAACGCTCTTTACCAGACTTTAGAGTTTCTTTTTCTGGTGGAGTTGCTAACATAGCACCTAAAGTAAAAAGCTCGTTCTGAATTCTTAATAATACATCTTTAATAGTATCACTAATTTCTTGATCTTTTATAAGGCCAATATATGAGTTTAATTCATCTACAGTTCCATAACTATCTATTCTAAGGTTGTACTTTTTTACTCTAGTACCACCATATAAAGCAGTTGTACCTTTATCTCCTGTTTTTGTGTAAATTTTCATAAGAACAAAAATACAAACTTAAATATTTAAGAAAGTGTTAAACTCTTATTTTAAAATGCTCTTTTGCTTGTTGTGGTCTGTAGAATAGTAAACTAAAATAATATAAATCTATACTTACTATATTAGATTGTTTTTTAAGGAAATCATTCCACAATTTTAAAGATTTATTATTCTTATAAATATGATGAAAAATAAGAATTGTATTTTCATTTAATAAAATAGAATTAACAATTTCTTCTTCATTTAAGTTTCTGAAATAAAGTAATTTAAATTCGTTATTTAAAGTACTTATTTGTGATTTATTACTAAAATAAAATTCATTTACATTAAAGTAAGTAATGATTTTAGAAAGAATTTTTTTCTCTTTTTTAGAAAGAGAATTAAGTTCAAGATATTTATCTATTTCATTTGTGTTTATTGACTTTTTGCATAACCCTTTTGTGACAAAGTCAAAGACAAAAGGGGAGTGAACTCCATGTTGGTTTGTAGAGCTAAGTAAAAATTTTATTCTTGAAATAAGTTGAAATAGCATTAAACCTTCTGTCCGTTAATAAATACTGAATCAATTAAATTAGAACCAAAACTATAAGGAATAAATCCATAAGATGGAATTTCCTTGGTAATTATAAAATTGGCTAATTTTCCTCTAGTTATACTTCCTACTTTATTAGATATATTTAAGGCATAAGCACCATTAATTGTAGCTGCATTTATAGCTTCTTCTGGTGTTAATTTCATTTTTATACAAGCTGCAGCTACAACAAAATTCATATTTCCTGATGGTGTAGAACCTGGGTTATAATCTGAAGCCAAGGCTAATGGTAACCCATTATCAATTATTTTTCTAGCTGGTGTATAAGGAATTCCTAAGAAAAAAGAACAGGAAGGAAGTGCAACAGGCATTGTTTCAGAATTTATTAAATAATCTAAATCATCATCATTTAAAATTTCTAAATGATCAACAGAAAGCGCATTGTGTTTTGTTGCAATCTTAATACCACCAATACTATTAAACTGATTCACATGAATTTTTGATCTTAATCCATATTTCTTTGCAGCTTCTAAAATTTGCTCAGTGTCTTCAACTGTAAAATACCCTTTTTCACAGAAAATATCTATAAAATCTACTAGATTTTCTTTGGTAATTTTAGGTAACATTTCTTGGATTATCAAATCAATGTATCCTTGTTTGTTATTTTTGAATTCAGTTGGTAATGCATGAGCTCCTAAAAAAGTAGATTTTATAGGAATACTATAATTTTCTTTTAGTTTTTTAATAACGCTAAGCATTTTTATTTCTGAATCAACAGTTAAGCCATAACCAGATTTTATTTCAATGGCACCAGTACCTAGGGTCATGACTTCTTCTAATCGTTTTGCGGATTGCTGATATAAATCTTCAAAAGAGGTTTCTTGTGTTTTTTTAGCAGAATTTAAAATTCCACCTCCTTTATTTGCAATTTCTTCATAGGTTAAACCTTTTATTCTGTCTACAAATTCTTGTTCTCTATTACCTGCAAATACTATATGTGTATGTGAATCTACCCAAGTAGGTAAAATCATTTTTTCATTACAATCAATAATATTATCAATAGAATTAGGAGCATTTTGCATTAAACCATAATCGATAATTGTATTATCTTCAACTAATAAAAATGCATTTTTTAGAGTTGGTAAAACCTTCATTGCAGTACCAGAAATCTTCAGAAATTCTAAGTCTCTAACTTGAATTAACTCTTTTATATTGATAAATAATTGCGTCATTAAAAATGATTATTTTAGCAAAACAAACTTACGTAAATTCTAGAAAATGATCCCTATAAATGAATATGCAGCTTATTATGCAATGTACATAAATCCAATAGAGAAAAATGGTAATTCTATTATTGAAAATCTTAAAGATAGCCAAACTAAATTTGACGAATTATTTAGACAATTACCTGTTTATAAACAAGATTTTGCATATGCAGAGGGTAAATGGACAACTAAAGAATTAATACAGCATATTATAGATACAGAACGTGTATTTTGTTATAGAGCATTATGTTTTGCAAGAAATGATAAAACCTCTTTACCAGGTTTTGATCAGGATTTATTTGTAAGTAATGATAATGCTAATGATCGTAATTTTATAGGTTTACTTGATGAAATGCAGACTTTAAGAAACTCTACAATTCAATTATATAAAAGTTTTACTGAAGAAGCCTTGCAAAGAATTGGAAATGCATCTGGAAATGATATGTCTGTTAGAGCTTTAGGATATCTTTTCTCTGGACATCAATTGCATCATTTAAAAGTTTATAAAGAAAGATATTTATAAAACTAGCATTACTTAGGAAGAACTGTCATGAAAATTTTTATAGATCTTTCATTTTTATATTCAGATTTTGGTGTATTTGCTTTAACAACTAACATTGTATTTAAACCAATTAAATCTTCAGTAATTTTAAAATTAAAACGATTGCTTTCTTGTTTGATTCTTAAAGAGCCAGCAAAGTGATAAACTTCATATTCTATTTCTCTGTCTTTTGGATCATTAGCTTCTATAAGTAATTCATAATCATCACCAACAATTAAAGTTGGTTTACTAGAGTTATCTTAATTATTACTAAATCAAGTAGTGCCTAGGTTATCAGAAACCTTATTAATAGCTATAAAATATTCGTTAGTATTATTGTTTTTATTTGAGAAAATAGTAAAGCTATTTTTTAAATCTGCTGTAATACCAGATAATAATTCTTCTTGACTTTTTGTGAGACTGTTTCCTAAATTTAAAGTGTTTTAGAATTGATAGACTTCATCAAAAAACACAAAAAAACGAACTTTATTTTTAAATACTTTTTCAAAAGTATTCCAGTTTTTTTCAACAATAGTTCTTAGATCTATAAAATCGGCATAAAACAATTTTTTTTTTCAAATAAAAAGCCATCATTCTTTTCTTTTTCAGGATTTCTTTTTTCTAGCTACTTACGTTTTAATTTATTATATATATTATAGTCTGTATTATAAGAAGTACCAAGAATAGAAATTATGA